>Ga0123334_1005189_pt1 | contig 12738 bp, 9 predicted proteins | sample BiotimSIPDNA_FD_89706 | JGI IMG/M metagenome (GOLD analysis project Ga0123334, IMG submission 89706) | Anaerobic biogas reactor microbial communites from Washington, USA - Biogas_R1 time_0 SIP DNA | ecosystem: Engineered > Bioreactor > Anaerobic > Unclassified | place: Washington, USA | collected... | reverse complement strand
GCGTCTTCACAGACGCACTTTTTTTCTTTGATACCTGAGGTTGGTCTTGTCAATTCGAAAGAGGAAGGATTATTCCTTATTCATATTAATCTCAGAAGTATTGTATTGTTTACACATTAAGAGTCCGACTTTTGTCTCTTTGAGCGTTTTCTCGTTACCAATACGAGCAAAACTCCAACAATCAATGCGAATCCAATCACCAACACAAACGCGTCCCGCCAAAATTCAAAAGGGAAAAGGCGAATCAGGGTCGACGATTCCGAAAACGTCCAGGTTCCATCCTGGAAGAAAATCCGATGGAAATATTCAAACAGCCTGTCAAAACTTACAGCCAAAAACACAAGCAGTGCCCCCAGCAGCCCGATCGTGATCCACCCGCCGGTATTAAGTGATCTTCGCAGACTGTCCCATTGCCCCATCACCACAAACCACACCAGAATCGCGATGCTCATGCCTCCAAGCACATACAAAACCATCGATGCATTCCTGAACACTTCCTTAACATCGACCATATGCGAAAGCTCATCAGGTGTGAATAACTTTTTACCGGTCATATCCTGAAGATTTCCCAGGTAACTGATATCCTTATCATTGGTCAGGTATCTGACCGCATATTCCGACCATTTCGTCCTCTCCTGAACGGTGAAACCAAACTGATCCTCTGGGAATCCCGATCGTTGATATTCGATGGCAGGAAAAGCCGGGGTCATAACCAATCTGATCCCTGACATAAGCAGAATGTAAGGGATAAATAGAGCCAATATAATTACCAAAATCTTATTGATTTTCATCTAATATCCTCAATTTTTCTCTTAAATATACCACCCTTGATTCGATTAAATCTCCTCTCTATATTTTGATCTGCATAAATCTCGCTATGACTCTTAGTTAACAATCAAATTGTCGGGTTCAACAATATTTCTCACTGGTAGCATTTCGATATACCCCCGCCAGCCTTCAGGTGCCAGCTGCATACGTGGAGCAAGCTCCGGGGCATATTCATAACCATACACCTGTGGGTTGAATGAATCAATCCTTTGCATACATAATCCTACAGCCTCTTGATAGTTATCATCATCATAAGGCTCACCCTGGAATACGAGCATCTTGCTAGCAGGCAAGTCAATCACGTCAAACCCATTGGGAATTGTTCCATTAAATCCTATCGGCACTTCCACCCCCTGTGCGTAAATCCCCGTGCCTTCTGGGCGCATATTCTGCGGGAGCCAGAGTCCTACCGGTTCGTACATTGCTTCTTTGATTTCCGTAAGCACATCCCATGCATCTGACGTGGCGTTGTCTTTTCCACAGCCAATCTCCATGACGTATTCAAAGTAGTTATTTGCATCCTTGCTGTGTAATAAAATTAATTTCCTCGCTGGACGCTCGACTAATTGAGTAAAAATTACAGCGGTATCTTTCATTCTAATGTCCTTCGTCTCTAAACTGGATCGGTCAAGATAATTGTAGGGAATCAACCATCCTTCTGGTTTTGGATAGGTAGCAAATTTCTTTGGCGAGATGCCAAACGCATTACTGAAAGCTCGGGTAAATCCTTCATGACTGTCAAACAGGAAATCAAATGCAACATCGATAACCTTACGCCTTTCGGAACGTAGTACACGGGCTGAAGCAGTCAACCTTTCATAGCGAATGTATTCGAAAGGGGCAATACCAGTGATTGCTTTAAAGATTCTGGAAGCATGATATTGGGAATAACCAGCTGCATTCGCCAAATCTCTGGCAGATATCCGGTTGTACAGGTTTTTTTGGATGAATATTTTCATCTTATCGACTGCTAATGTGTTGTAACTATTATTCTCATTCATGGCAGTTTTGTTCTTCTAAAAGAGATTATACAATCGCAATGAAATTTTTCTTGACTTGAAATGCGGTCTCTGTTCTAATTCCAAAAATGAAAAACGAGGAGATTCTTTCGATCTCCTCGTTTAGCTCAGGCTGGGGGCACTGGAGTCGAACCAATACATACGGATTCAGAGTCCGCTGTCCTGCCATTAGACGAGCCCCCACTAACGAATCAATAGTTTACCAAAATTCACGGAATCTAACAAGGGTTGCATGGAGTTTTGACGCCTCCGCAAGGGAGGCGACAGTCTTTTCCCACTTACCGTTCCACAATTCGTAGTTTCAATCCACGCCTCCGCGAGGGAGGCGACCCATAGGTGTTGTTGTGCGGGTTGTATGTCCTGTTTCAATCCACGCCTCCGCGAGGGAGGCGACACTTTATCCATGCGTTCCTTTTCATCATCCTGGTTTCAATCCACGCCTCCGCGAGGGAGGCGACGTAAATACTCGGCAGCTGAACAACCTTGTATTCGTTTCAATCCACGCCTCCGCGAGGGAGGCGACCGAATTGCGCAGGCCAGTCAACAAATACCCGCTGTTTCAATCCACGCCTCCGCGAGGGAGGCGACAGAATACCTAGTTGACGAAATCATCGAAAAACCGTTTCAATCCACGCCTCCGCGAGGGAGGCGACTGTAATGACCTGTACGCCGGATCCAGGTAAAGGAGTTTCAATCCACGCCTCCGCGAGGGAGGCGACATGCTTTATTGCTCCAATTGAGCCGGATGGATGTTTCAATCCACGCCTCCGCCAGGGAGGCGACTTGAATTCTATAAGCAGATGCTAACGGATATCCTGTTTCAATCCACGCCTCCGCGAGGGAGGCGACCTCCATCTGTGCTATCTGGTCTTCTCCCCAACCGTTTCAATCCACGCCTCCGCGAGGGAGGCGACAGGTAATCAGACTGGCCAGTCGCAGTAACCGACAGTTTCAATCCACGCCTCCGCGAGGGAGGCGACCTCTGTATCAGGCGATTGTTACGACCGTACCGCCGTTTCAATCCACGCCTCCGCGAGGAAGGGGACCTATTCAATTGTTAACGTGCAATCTTGCTTCAAGGTTTCAAACCACCCCTCCGGTAAAAGAGGAAGTGTTGGATTCCTGATCACTGCAGAAGTTCATCTTCTTGAACTGTCATCCTTCTATGCGTTCAGGAGTGAGCCCTTCTAAAGGTTCAACGGTAATCTTGCCATCCTTATCAGCGTTGACAGCCTGGTGAACCTTTGCAGAAGAATATTGTCCCGATTTGCTATTATGTTCAAACCATACAAGCTCTACTACTTGCATGGAGCCACCCGGACGTGCCGAAGACTCATCTCCTTCGAAAATGGTTGCCAGTGCTTTTTTAATCTCTTCAGCATCTTCTTTTGAAAAACTGGTTTTCTCGGCGAGCTGCGGGCTGATACTGCCATAGGTTACATAAACGCCTTTACTTACACGGTGTTTCATACCCATAGTGTCAGAAGACTTCCTGCCATCTTCTGTTGTTTCACTGTTAACAGACTTTGTGATTTGAACCGACTCGATGATAACAGGCTCCACGCTGAAGGCGGACTGGATGGTGACGGGTCCTCGTACGCCTATTGAAACTTCTGCACTATCTTTGCCTTTTTTGAAAGCAAAAACCTGACCAAAAGAGCGAACGTCTATCCATTTTTCACAAACCCTGGCGGCAACAAGATCCTTATCTTTTTGGTCTTTCTTGTCCAGAGTGGCAAAAAATTTGTTGAAGCGAGCGGAAAGAGATTTCTCTCCATCGGTCTTGTTGTCATCCATCTGTACAAAAATCGGGAGTCCCATTTCTTGTAGCCGATTGCGCAATTTACGCTTCAAGCACACATCCGAAACTTCGCCCAAACCATCGCTGGTTGTGCGCGGTCTGTTACCACCCAGAGGATCGCCGTTTGGGTTTGCATTTTTTGCCGTAAAAACAAGGGCAAAATCAATTTTGTTCTGCAGTGTCGTCATTATCTGTTTCCTCCAATTGATCAATCTTATTTTTTTTCATCAAAGCTCTGCTTTGAGCGGAATAGCCAAGAAGATATAGGGGGGATAGAGGTGCATTGTTTTCAAAGTCACCACTTTTGAATAGAACCATGATTTCATCAATTAGCGATTGATAATATCCCGCACCATATAACTGATTTCTATAAGGAATCAACTGATTGTAGAGCTGACCCCAGGTGGAATAGGGTTTCACTTGGAAGGCACTCATTAGCTTGATAGCATTGGTTGTTCTTGTCTCCTGCTTATCGGCTTTGTAGAGTGCAGTTCCCTCTAATTTGTCGGCAACTGCCAGCAATCTGCCGAACAAATAGTCTCTGTCTGTTCTGTCTTTTTCCAGTTCCAATGGAATTTCCTCCGTTTCTTTTTTGTAATATTTGCGTATCAGGGCACAGCTTATGTTGACAGATCTCCGCCAATCATTTTCGCTAAACTTGCCATTTTTATCAGTGAAACTCATGGGATGAGAAGCACGGTTTGCTGCCATTTCGACCATATTTTTTGGGAAAGCAAAGTTCCCAAACATACATTCGAGCAACTGCTTGCGGGTTTTCTTTTTCAAGGTGTCGTAAGAGTTGTCTCCTCGATTTCTCCCGTATATTGCAAAGATGATTTCATCATAAGAAGGTGCACCAACGTATTCAACAGGTGATGATTTCTGTTCTCCAGTTTCATCACTTGGTTTTTTCCATGCGGTTAGAAAATAGGAAGTATCTTCGTGCCATTGTACGATCTTTTCGAGATATTCATCCTCTGATAGCTCTTGATAGAAGACAAGCCCCATTCTCCCTGTGGTTGCTGCATCAAAGGCAGCAATACAGATTTTACGGGCATGCTGTTTTAGGGCAGTTGTGTTTTGGTAGCCTTGTAAAACACGTCTTAATTGGACCGCATAGTTAGCATAGATTTGCCCTTTTACTTCCTCAAGTTTTTCGCTATTTGTTTGGATATCAGCTTCTGTTTCTTCAAACATCATATAAGAATTTTCATATAGCTTTGCTTTCACTTCCTTATCCACATCAACCGCCCAAGCAATAATCACCTGACTATCAACGCTGTAGCCGTAATTTGCAATGAGCCAGCGCAACATTTGGTGCACTTTTTGAGAGGTTTCATAGTCGATGATGACGGCATCGTCTTGTTTTGCAAAACGACCGCGAAAAGTGAATTCGGTTGTGTCATTGCAAGAAAGAAGCTTTGCATTTCCGGTAGAAGAATTGATGTTTTTTGGATGTTGGGTAGCTAAGCTTCCAACATCGATTCCGCTAATATAGTCAAAAAGAGGCTGGCCAGAAGAAGCGCTAGCAAAAACAAATTCATTCCATAAATCGCGTAGTTCTTTACTTTCCCATACATTAATGACATTGTCTGCTGTATGGATCGTAAATCGAATGCCGAATTTCCTTATCTTTTCAATGTCCAATTTGTCTTGACTTGGGTTATCTGCCTGCTTTTGATAATCGGTGTCTTTAAAAATGCTATTGCTTTCTAAATCATCCATAATGCTTTGCCCGGAAACATAAGTGCAGATTGCATTTAAACAAACATCTATACCTTTCCAGCTATTCAAAACCGATAGATATTCTTTAGTTTTTGCATCGTTAAAACCACCAAGATAATCCAGTTGATCACAAAGAGGATGAGCCTCCACACCTGAGGTGCGGCCGGAAGAACTTTCCGTGCAAGGAATAATGATAGTTTTTTCATTCATATCACGACTTGCACTTATGAATGTACCATCTTGGTTAAGATTCACACAAATTGATGACTTGAAGGTTGTGTGAAAAATGGGTAAGAGAGTCTTTTTATCATCAGCAACTCCATCTTTCACACTGCCTACTACACCAATTGCATTTTTGGAACCCTCATAAGTTTCCAGTAGATTTTGGAACAAGCCCATTTATTCCTCCTCTCCTTCATCAATCACAGAACGCATGTTTTGCCCGATTACAAATTCTTTAATTGCCTGATCTTCGAATACGGTTCTCCGTTTAATCAAAGGGCTGTTTGGTAGTGGAAAGATTATGAAACCGTCTTGCATGGCACAGTTAAAATAGCGCACATCGAGGTTTTTTTGTGAATTTTCATCCGGATAGTCAATGCCATGGAGCATGAAGCCAAAATTTAGCTGACCGTAATCATCATAAAAGCCATCTCCACTGCCAAACTCACAGGGTTCAACGTAAGCCTGGCACTCTCTTGTGCCTAAAAATATATCTCTTCTTCCACCTTTTTCAATACTGCGCTTTGAAATATTGTGGTGCTTGTTTTCGTTTCGATCACCCAGGAGTTCGGGTCTGTATTCGTTCCATTCAAAATGAGCAAGAACCTGGTAGCGAACTTCCTTAAGATATGTGTAATAGGCAAGCTCATTTCCACCTCCCATTTTGAGAGGGCGAATCCCCTTTCCTTCTGTTTGGATTTTATTCATAATGCGCACCGCGTCTATCAACCAAACAAAGGTTGGCTTCCAGTAGACAGATTCCAGTATTCCCTTTAGAGCTTGATATGTGGGAACCTGATATGAAAATTTCTCACCTCCCACACGGGTGATTGGATCTGAAAACAAGGCGTACTTTCCGTACACTTCAAAGGTGACGGAATTACGCTTATTCCCGATAGTTTTCAAAACATCATCCTTCACGTGTTTCCTCCTAACAAATATTAAAACTATGGATAGGTTCTAAGATAACACCTGTTTCTTGTGAATAGTAGTTCGTGCAAAGCAACATTACACCGGAATCCTCATCAAGGGGATAGAGGGCTCCTGCATTACGAAGCTTAACATACTCATGTTCAAACAAAGACACACTGTATTGTTGCAATTTCTTTAATATCTTTAGCTTTTCTTTTGTAAATATTTCTTTCGGTTGGTTATCGTAAGCATCAACCAGGTTATCCACCCTGTCTTCCTCTTTTTCGACTTTAACATTATTAAATAAGGTAACCACTGTTCTTGTGTTTTTTTCTATTACATAGAATTCTTCACCAGCAGTTCGAAATGCATGTGGAATCTTATGCTGAAACTGCTTTCCGGTTCTGTTTTGGTAGTAGTCGCGTCCTAATTTGTTGTCGGAAAGCATACGATATAAAGTGGTGTCATATTTCACTGGATAATCCAATTCGCCAAGTTGTTCCTTCTTTTCGAAATAGTTTTTGTAGTAATGACGAATAATCGAATCATCGATTAAATCTAAATCCGGGTTCTTAGTGTCAATGATTTGCTTTGTGAGATCTTGCCCATCTTTTAAGTCGTTAAGTTTTCCAAGGTCTTCCTCTTTTAAGGCGAAGGTATAAACGGTTTTAGGGTCCAGACTTTCCCCATTTCTGTTACATCGTCCAGCTGCTTGTGCAATAGAATCCAAACCAGCCATAGCCCTGACCACACAGGTAAAAGAAATATCCACGCCAGCTTCAATTAATTGTGTAGAAACGCAGATAATCTTTTCTCCATTACTCAAACCGACTTTCATCTCATCAATCGTTTGTAAGCGGTGGGCGGGACACATTGCGGTACTAAGGTGCAAAATTTTGAAACCCGCCGTGTTGTTTATCAAGTTTTTATATATTTGCAAAGCGGATTTCTTTGTGTTAACTATTACAAGGCAATTTCCATTATCCAAAGCTTTTTCTAAAACAAATGATGCTGCTTCCTCATAATTTTTGTCTTGTTCCGGGGAAATTATTACACGATTTATATCTTTGAAATCATCTTTACAATCAATTAAATATGGGTCGCGATGAAGTAAAAGGTTTCGTCTCTGGGTTTCTTCCAATGTTGGCTGGGTGGCAGAACATAACAATATTGTTGTATTCAATATTGATGAAAGAAAAGATACCACTTCATTAAAACAGTGAACTGATTTGGTGGGCAGTGATTGAATTTCATCGAAAATGATTACAGCGTCTGCCATTGAGGCAAATTTTCGCAAATCTCCACTTTTTGCAGACATCACCGACTCTAAAAACTGCACCATTGTTGTTACTATTATTGGACTATCCCATCTGGCGGAAGAAAGTTTTCTGACATCCTTTGCGGTATCGTCCTCCGGTTCTGTGATATTCGAATGGTGTTCAAATAAAATATCGCTTTCCACAGTCAGATCCAGAATCTTTCTAATCTCTTTCGCCGTTTGATCGATAATAGAAAGATAAGGAATAACGTAAATGATACGCTTTTTATCATGTTCGATAGAATGATGCATTGCAAAGCGTAAAGAAGAAAGTGTTTTTCCACCACCGGTAGGCACAGAAAGTTGATAAATCCCTGTTTCTTTAGATGCCACACCTTTACATTTTTCAGAGACAGATTTTCGAATAAAATCTATTTGTCTCGTCTGGGAAAATGCAGATATTCGTTGTTCGAACACATCGGTCAAGTTTTCCCAAGTGAAGGTTTGTGGATTGAACTTTTCGCCTGTGTCAAACAAGTAAGCGTCAAATCTGTCTGCATCAACAAGACAAGAAAAAAGGTATTTGATAAATAAGCCTATTGCAAAGTATCTGCTGCGAGCAGTTTCGTATGTATTCTCAATCCGGTAGAGCAACTCTTCTATTTCTTGCTTCGATTTAGCAAAAAGGAGGGCAAGTTCATTTTTATCTTCTTCGGAAATTGCTTCCTTTACTTCCTCATAATAATATTTAGGAACCTGTATATCGGAAAGTTTCTCGAAAAAGTTGGAGTTACCGTCAGGAGAAACTCCATCTGCAAGCTGGCCGTGGTGGGCAGTTACACAAAAACTTAGAACGTCTTTTAGAAGCAAGCCTGCCTTGGTATAGTCATCCTTAAACAATTCATTTGCCAGCATAGCTCCTTGCCATGCATGAATAACACTGCCTCGCTCACCGAATCCTTCTGTAATGTACTTTTGAAATTTTATTGTCGCTTTGCCCAAATCATGAAACATTGCGAGCAATTCGGAAGTATTCGGGAAGTGGGATGAGCGCTTTGAAATGTCTGCCACTCTGCGCGCGTGGTCAGACAGCAATTGCTCCTCTCCCTTTTTATTTTTCCGGGCAATTAAGTCTGCATTCACACTAATTTCCTCCAATAAGACCTTGGTTTCGGAACAAGGTTGAAGTACTCTTTCACGATGAATTGTAACTGTAATCACGCATTCTGTTAAATAGAACCAAAAAACTTAAAAGTTTCTTTAGTTTACGCAATTTGGCAAAATGAGTTGGTTCAGAAGTTAAATCGCTTATGCTGTCATTATCTGATAAACCAGTGGGATGGCCAGAAACACAATAGGCGATCAAACTTCTTCTGTCTTATGCTTCGGTTGGCTGCGCATGTGCACGTTTTCTACCAATCCGATCCCTAAAAGCATCGACACTAACGAACTACCGCCATAACTGATAAAAGGCAAAGTAAGACCGGTAACCGGGAGCAGACGGAGGTTGACCCCGATATTGACTATGGTCTGAAATCCCATCAAAACGCCAAAACCGTAAGCGATGAGGGCTCCATAGGCATCAGGCGCATTTTGAGCAACCTTGAAACAACGTGCGATAACGAAAACCATGGCAGCAATAACGATTACGGTCCCTACGAAACCAAATTCGTTCGCCAATACCGAAAAGATAAAGTCATTATGCCTGATTTTCAAAAACCGCAGCTGCACCTGGCTGCCCTGTCCATACCCATTACCAAACCACCCACCCGCTCCGATGCTGATCAGCGCCTGTTCAACGTTATAAATCTCGCCATGTCTTGCGGTCTCATCTGGCTGGAGAAAGTTTGTGATACGGGCTTTTTGATAATCCGCCAGGTAGGGGAAGTCCAGGGCAAAAGAGATCAACAAGAAAAGAGCCGCTACACCGACCATGATGAATATATATTTTGATTCCAAACCGCTGATCCAAAGCATGGCTGCCCAAATAACAAATATGACGATACTCGTGCTCAGGTTAGGCTGAAGCAGGATCCAGAGGACAATTCCTCCAGTAATTACCAGGCTGCCAAGAATGGTCCTCCAATTGTTTATCTTCTCAATATTTGCTGAAAAGTAACTTGCCAATGCCAAGATAATGGCAATTTTTGCCAGTTCTGCAGGCTGAATTGTGACCAACCCTGTCTCAAGCCAACGGGCAGCACCAAAGCGTTCACCGCCCATTATAAAAACAATCAGAAGCAAACCAGCCACCAGTATGTAAAAAGGTTTGCTTAGAGTTGTCCAGATATGATAATCAAAAGCAGCTACCAAAAATAAAACTACAAGTCCAATAACCATAAACGTCGCCTGCCGCTGAGGGTGTTCCTCGAGGGTAGGGTTTCCGGCAATAGCGCTGCTAATCAGAGCAACTCCAAAGATACACAGCAAGAGTACTACCGCAAAGAGGGCGAAGTCGAAACGCTGCCAGATTTGACGAGTGTTCATAAGAGTTTAAGCCCTCCTGGTTTACGGCTCCTGACCAGCACCTCATCTCCATCCAGGCTGATTTCAAAAGCAAGGTTTTTACGTTGTTTAGCCGGGATTTCGATTTGTCTGCCCTGCAAAGTGATGCTACAGCTTTTGTAACTTAATATACTGATCGCTGCCGGATTACCTGCTGTTCCTGCGTTAATATCGCCCGAGGTTTCACCCCAAACAAGCAGGCTGCCGCTTACTGATACCTTTGCCCCGGGAGGGATATCTCCAATAATCAGCAGATTACCGTCGTGAATGAAATGCTCTCCAGGTTCCAGGGATCTCTCCAGGCAGGTGTAGTTCAGCTTTTCAGCTTGAATTTCACTCGTCTCTTCAGATTTCTTGCGGTTGGGATCGGGTAAACTGGTGGGGAAGCCGTGAAATTCGGCTGCTGCAAGTGTTTGGGCAGAATTAGAAAGAATCGTCCATAAACACACTCCCTCGTCGGCCAAATCACGCAGCAGTTTTTGGAGTTGGTCTTCCGTCCAGTCAGTCCCACCAACATCAAGAGCGATGCGACCGCCTTTGAAAAAGCGTTCCTGGGTTTGGATACGGGTGATAAGCAAATCCCGTTGTTGGTACCAAGGCAGAGCTGGCAGGGTGATTAACACACCACCATGAATACCTCTGACGAGCAAACTGTTTTGTTCCATAACCCTAATTTCCCGTTGACAGTCCCCCGAGCTCAACATCAATCTCTTTGAATTCAAAATAGGCGTCAATTACTTTGCGGACTATAGGACCAGCAACTGTAGAGCCTTCGTTACCATTGTAAACGAACGCAACAACTACAATTTCCGGGTCGTCATAGGGTGCGTAACCAGCAAACCAGGCATGTGATGGCCAGGACCCCTGGATACACAAACCCTGGCTATTCGCCCAGTCATCACAATATTCTGCTGTACCGGTTTTCCCTGCAATCTTGTTTTGGTCGCCTTCATATTCAATCTTGGCGGTACCTTCAGAACTTGTTACCAACTGCATGCCTCTTTTTGCCAGTTCGATAACCCAGGGTTCAATAGCCTTAACCTCACTGGTCTGGTTATTTCCCTGATAGGTATGGATCATAGCATCTTTGGTGATATCCCAGAGCACTTCCGGCTCAAATTCACTCACTGTGTTACCGTATCCATCCACAATTTTACCGATCATGCTCAACTGCATGTGTTTGCCACCGTTGACGATGGTCGAGAACGAATTCATTACCTGGACAGGTGTAGCAAGAACATAACCCTGACCAACTGCCGCCAGGTAGGTATCACCGGTAGCCCAGTTTTCGCCCTGGTTAAGACGCTTCCAGGTCGGGTTGGGCAGCAGTCCATCAGCCTCACCAGGTAACTCAATTCCAGTTTCCTGTCCGTAGCCTAATGCCGCGCCATATTCACTAATATTCCAAATCCCAAGCCCACCATCCTCAACTTCGCCTGGATATCCACCACCAACTTTGTACCAATAGACGTTACAGGAATAGCCAACACCATGAACAAAGTCAACAGGACCATGCCCGGCATCATCATGACAATAATAGGTCTGCGAATATCCAATATCAGTCTCGTAAAACTGGTTTTGCAAGGTGATTGTTGGGGTACAGTTTACTATTTGTTCAGGGGTGACAATGTCCTCGTTCAAGACACCAAGCGCAGAAACCATTTTAAATACAGAGCCAGGTGGAAGTTCGGAGGTAATAGCCTTGTTGACCAGTGGTTTAGCTTCGTCGATACTGAGCTGTTCGTAATAATAACCAGGGATATACTGCCCCATACGATTGTTCTCATAACTTGGGTATGAAACCATGAAGAGCAATTCTCCGGTTTTGGCATTCATGCCAATCACAACACCGGTTGTACTGAGAATTTTTTCTCTTTCGCGCAGATAAAATTGATTCCAATAATCCAGCTGCGTAATCAAGGCTGCCCTGGCAGCCATTTGCAGGCGATAATCAATCGTCAGGTATATATCCTGCCCGGGAACCGGTTCGATAGGTTCTTCAATGTCACGGACAACTTCACCACCGACTGTAACTTCGACCACACGTCTCCCATTACTACCAGCCAAAACGTCCTGCATTGAGTTTTCGACCCCCATGTATCCAACCCTATCACGACCAGATACAAAACCAAGATCAGTATAGTAATCTACCAATATTTCCGGGATTGGACCCAGAAAACCGATAATTTCTGCGGTTTGTTCTCCGGTCGGATATTCGCGAATGGATTCAATCTCAATATTGATACCGGGCCAATCCATCTTATTTTCTTCTACGATCATGGCTGTAGTTTTATCCAGGTCACACTTCAGGCGTGTGGCTTGAAATGGCCAGAGACTTTCCGCGATCTCAACGATCTGAAATATTCCCAGGTTGGTATAACAAGGGGTGAAAGCACCGGCAGTTTCATCGTTAACTTCGCCCTGGTTGACGGGCACATCAATCAACACGCTTAGCTCATCAAAGATTT
>Ga0123334_1005188_pt1 | contig 12739 bp, 11 predicted proteins | sample BiotimSIPDNA_FD_89706 | JGI IMG/M metagenome (GOLD analysis project Ga0123334, IMG submission 89706) | Anaerobic biogas reactor microbial communites from Washington, USA - Biogas_R1 time_0 SIP DNA | ecosystem: Engineered > Bioreactor > Anaerobic > Unclassified | place: Washington, USA... | reverse complement strand
TACCCGGAGTACGTGAAAAATAATCCCAGATTGAATCTTTACGCCCGTCCTCATTTGCAGCTCCTTCGATCTGGTAAGCTGCGGTTGCTGCACCCCATATAAAATTTGGGGGAAACTGTTTGTTTTGCATAGAGAAATCCTGTTAAAATGTACCAAGTTGACAATTAAATCAACTGGTTACTGTGACACACCGTGATTATCAGCGGTGACAAAAAAATAGTATACAAAAATTTCATAATAATCTGATTGAACTTATTTTACCATTAGTGATCAGTTTTGTGTGAATTAATGCGGTGATATACAAGTCAAATATACCGTTGTAATTTACAGGTGAGACACTGTCAAAAACGATATATCACTACGAATATCGTACTCTGGCTGAAACTTCAGCTATTCGATAGACTCGCTTTGGTTTGTTGTTGATACCATATATCTGTTGCGGTATTGTTATAACCGCATCAGATATGTGTTCCGTTAAAAACAATGTCAGTTGCTCTTACAGCAGCGTACACCACTCATTGGTTTTGCGCTGCCCCCGGTACCCGGGGATACTGTTTGACATTTTGACATAGGTCCACCCATCATGGCTGGTTGACCATCAGCTGTTGTTACCCATTCAAATATATTTCCGGTCATGTCATAGATACCAAACTTACTTGCGCAATTGATACGTGCCCCTGATATTTCAATTGAATTTGCTGTATTGCACCGGTTCTCTTCATAGGTCATTCCATAGGGATAGCTCAGATTATCAAATCCTCCACAACTCCACTGCCATTCTTCTGCAGTACAGAGACGTTTACCCTGTTGTTCACAGAGCATTTTTGCGTCGGTGAATGACAAGTTTCCCTGTGGCAACGATCCTTCTCTGTTGGGGTACTCGTATTTGTCAACGCATGTCTTAAAGAACGGCCTGATTGAGGATCCCGGGGGATAGTCGACCAGTAACATTCCCGGTGGGCAGGTGAGGGGCAGTGCATATCGCTTTATCGGGTCATTTTCCGCAGTCGTTTTTGTGTGCTTGATAACTCTCACAACATCACTACGTTTAATCTGCATTGTCGTACCGTCAGCAAGTTTCAGAGTAATACCGCTGTTGTCCTGTTTAACAATGGTTCCTTCTTGAATGATATCGGGACTTGCTCTTCCCCAGTCGTCAACAATATTACTTTTGACAATAATGGTGTCAAACGGCCCTGATGGCGCCGGGGGGGCCTGCGGTTTCACTTCTTTTTGTCTGAGAATTGAAATCGTATGAATCACCTCTTTGGAAATCGGAATCGATGATCCGTCAATATTGATTTTAAGCCCATTCTGATCTATGGTTTCCAGTTTGCCATTAAATGTTGCACCACTGTTAATTTTCACTTCAAGCAGCATGTTCGTTTCTGATCCCGAAAGCAGCTCTTCGAATTGAACCACTGATGCCTCGGTAATTATTGTATTTTCAGCGGCCGGTGACGTCGCCTGCTTCTGAAGTGTTTTGGGAAGCTCGAGCAGGTCGCTTCTTCTAATTAGTTTGTTTGAGAAAATATACGGTTTCCCGTCAATCGTTTCAAATATTACCGATGTGTCATCTTTGGATTCAATAAAACCTACGAACTCATCACCGGTTGTAAGGCTCATTCTGTATTTGGCCTTTACAATCAAATCCTTGAATTTCTGACCGGACGCAATGGCTTTTTGTGAAGCTGAACCGGAGACTGTACCAAACCTTGATTCAATTGCATTACCACCACTCTGTGTCCACCAGATCCGCCAGTCATTCTGGTTATTACCAATTGTCATACCGGTGATTCGTGACAATGCGCATGTACCAAAATATACAGTAAATGTTATTGTCAGGTTAACCGTTGCATTTCTGATGACGTTACTGTTGGCTGGTTGTTGTTCGATAATAGTACTTTGTGGAACCGCTTCGATATATTGCTCGCAGAGAGAGATGTTGTTGTAATCGATAAACGGTGATGAAAGCATGAATTTGTTTTTCTCGTTCATTACATATGTGCTCATCCAGTCCTCGAAGGTTCCCTCACCGGAATACTTTACCGCTTTTATTTCTGTTACATGGACTGCTCTTGGAAATTGTTCAATAATCGTACCAACTGCAGAAAAGCCGCCAACGCCAAGATCACCAAGTTTAATCAGCGCCCGGTAGCCTCTGAGCGCCTCATTCTTGTTGCTTGAAAAGACCGGTTGCGATGTACTCTGGAAGTACGATACAGCTTGCGGTGTCATATATATTGATGGACAGTTTTTTACATCACCTATAAGTAATGCATTTTGATCCTGAGCCAAAACCTGAACTGAATAAAACATCACAAAAAACAGGAGGCCATAAAAGCGCCGGCACATCAAAAGGAGACCGTTTTTAGAATTATTGGTTTTATTAAACATATCGTCAGCTCCTGAGAAAAATTGATACACACGTACCTGAAGGGTGACAAACCTTTGCATTAGCAAGAAAACGAACCAATTTATAAAATAAGTATGGTTGGTTGAGATTGCAACAAAACAATAAACGGGGAGATAAATACGAAATTATTATAAAGTGTAATTTAAGTGTTTAACTTCGAATGTTTTTACAATATAATTATGAGTAGGGATGGTTATTAAGGTGTTTTTCCAAATAAATACCAGGGAGGAATTTTTATGTATGATCAAGGTGTAGAGCCGAATGTTTCTTTAGATGACAGACCTGTCAGAGAAACAGTAATTGAAAAAGATGAAATTATCAGTCTGATTATAGACATTGAAACGATGGATTCAAGGGAGTTTTACAAAAAGTACTTTGTATAACGAACCGTGATTAGATTCTGATGGCTGAATGGAGATCTGTTCAGTAGAAAAATGTACCCTGGTTATAATCGGGGTATTTTTTTTATCTTCACCTGGCACTGCACCTGATGATTTCTCTGTTGCATGTGTATTGAGTTGTTTTTGAGTCGGGAAAATTACGTTGCCGTTAAAGGTCCATTGAACGTTTTAAATGAAAGTGAGTTGTTGATACTACTCCACAAGCCGCACGTTCTTTACTTCCCATACTTCCTACATTAGAAAACCCGTGCTTTATCCAGTACTTCATTAGCGAATGTTTCGTATGTTTTGTAAAGATAACCGTCGAAGACTACGTCAAATTTGAGTGTTTCGAAGATATAATTGATATAGTCATTACTTGATATGATATAAATTGCGCCACCCATTTTACGGACTTTATTTAAATTGTAAACGAGTGCTCCGATACCACCACTGCATATAAAAGATACTTCATCAAGGTTGAATGCGATGTGGTAGAATCCATTTTCGATAATCTGCTGTACTTCTTTATCAAGTGATCGGGCGCTTTCCCAATCGATGCGTCCTGATGGTTTCACAACTTTGAAATTCATGATCTCAGTAACCGACAGTTCCATGATACCTCCTGGTAATCAATTGAAAATTATACCATTACCGGATCTCCTTATAGTCTGCGTCACTAATGTCGCACCCTGATTCGTCAAAACGTTTAGCCTGACCTTTAGTGGTGTGCGGTGAGGACCGTTTGTTATTTCCCCTAAAAAAGCTGCCTATAAGCAACTTTAGAAAGAAAAACAAAAGCAAAAAATCTGCAACATAAATAAGAAGTTTCATATCCGGTTTTGGAAAACCCTTTGTAATATGGTATATTTTCTACCTGATTGTTTCAAGAAGAATCATATAAAATTCGATTATCGATAAAAATAATTGTAATGTGTGTCTCGTAATAGAAAATTGTTGGATCAAATGTCCGGTTCGTACTGAATTATTGCACCGGTTGATTTGGTCTGCACACTTAACTGATTAATAAAACAGATAATGGACATTTGATTGTCACTGTTTTTGTGAGCAGCTTTTTCAGGTAAATACATTAACTTATAATACATGACGGAGGTTTTTTAATGAGCGTTGATATCAATCAACTCAATGAAAAAATCAAAGAAGAGAGCAGCTTTGTTGCGGTTCTCAGAAGTGAAATGTCAAAGGTAATTATCGGTCAGGGCAAAATGATTGACCGGCTTTTGATAGGGCTTCTTACAAAGGGACATATTCTTCTTGAAGGTGTGCCGGGTCTTGCAAAAACGCTGGCGATCTCAACACTTGCAAAAGCGATTGACACCGGATTCAAGCGAATTCAGTTCACGCCGGATCTGCTTCCTGCCGATCTGATTGGTACAATGATTTACAATCAAAAAACGGGTGAGTTTGTGGCAAAAAAAGGACCTGTTTTTTCTAACCTTATCCTTGCCGACGAGATCAATCGTGCTCCGGCCAAGGTGCAGAGTGCACTGCTTGAAGCAATGCAGGAACGTCAGGTTACCATTGGTGATACCACCTACATGCTTGATGATCCGTTTCTGGTACTTGCCACTCAGAACCCTATCGAGCAGGAGGGTACCTATCCGCTGCCTGAAGCTCAGGTTGACCGTTTTATGCTGAAACTGAAGATCACCTATCCAAGCCGCGAAGAGGAAAAACAGATTCTTACCAGAATGGGAAAAGGGGACATTCCTGAAGTGTCAAAGGTGGTAAGTGTTGATAAAATCAAATCAGCACGTGCGGTTGTCAATGAAATCTATATGGATCCCAAGGTTGAGGACTATATTGTCAATCTCGTGTATGCAAGCCGCGAACCGCAGGCCGCAGGTCTTGCAAACTACAGACAACTGATCGCCTACGGTGCATCACCGCGTGCAACACTTTTTCTGACCAGGGCAGCACGGGCGCATGCGTTTATAAAAGGACGTGGCTACGTAACTCCCGAAGATGTAAAATCAATTGGTATGGATGTGTTGCGTCACAGGGTTGCGGTTACATACGAGGCAGAAGCAGAAAATATTACATCCGAGGATGTCGTACAGAAAATTTTCGATTCAGTCGAAGTGCCTTGAGTTAAGGCTTAAAAAGCCTCACCCCCTAACCCCCTCTCCGCAAGCGGTAGAGGGGGGATCGGAATTTTCCTGCTCCCCCTCTATCACTTGTGGAGAGGGGGCCGGGGGGTGAGGCGCTTTTGAGGCTGTTTTATCAATTTACCAAAGGGTAATAAATGATACCAAAAGAAGTACTTCAGAAAGTACGGCGCATCGAGATAAAAACCAAGCGGGTGGTTGATTCCATTCTGAGCGGGTCGTATCATAGTGCGTTTAAAGGCAAAGGTATGGAGTTTGCCGAGGTGCGCGGGTATGTTGAAGGTGACGATATTCGTCATATCGACTGGAACGTTACCGCACGTATCGGTGAACCGTTTGTAAAGAAACATCAGGAGGAACGCGAACTTACCGTCATGCTTATGGTTGATGCATCCGCGTCGGGAAGCTTCGGTACGGTTAATAAATTCAAGGGTGAAACAGGCGTTGAATTGTGTGCGTTGCTTGCTTTTTCGGCAATAAAGAATAACGATCGTGTTGGATTGATCATTTTTACCGATGAGATTGAACTGTATATTCCTCCGAAAAAAGGTAAGAATCACGTACTTTACGTAATAAGAGAATTGCTCTATTTTAAGCCGAAAGGCAAAAAGACTGACGTTGCTGCAGCGCTGCGGTTTCTTAATGGTGTGCAGACCCGGCGTGCTGTTGTATTTCTCGTTTCCGATTTCTTTACCGGTCAGTTTGATGCTGCCCTGAGAATCAGTGCGAAACGTCATGATCTTATCGCTGTAACAATCAATGATCCCCGCGAGAGCACATTCCCTGATGTCGGTCTGGTTGAACTTGAGGATGCCGAGCATGGTGGAACAATTCTTGTTGACAGTGGCAGCAGGGAATTTCGCGATCTTTACAAAAAGAAGATGCTGGCGAAGTGGGATGAATTAAGTACACTTTTCAGGCGTCAGGGTGTGGATGAAATCTGTGTCTCGACGGAAACCGAGTATGTCGAACCGCTTGTAAAATTTTTCAAGAAACGTGAACGGATGCTTTCCAGATAGAGAATTGTTATGAGTAAAACAGCAGAACTTAATAAGCTTGTGTGGGATACGGTTCATTCTGTCTATGATGAAACTGTAGCGATACGTCGTCATATTCATCAGAATCCTGAAGTGAGCGGTAATGAGTATAAAACCGCTGCGTTTATTGCGTCGAAATTAACCGTTCTGAATATCCCGCATAAAAAATATATTGACAAAACAGCTATAGTGGCGACTATTAAAAACGGGGTTGGACCGCTTGTGGTACTGCGGGCGGATATTGATGCTCTGCCGATTGAAGAGGATACCGGTCTGGCATACTCATCAGTAAATACCGGAGTGATGCACGCGTGCGGTCATGATATGCACACCGCGTGTCTGCTTGGCGCTGCCGATGTACTGAGCAGGTTAAAGTCAAAATGGCGGGGAACGCTTGTACTGCTCTTTCAGCCGATGGAGGAGATTGAACCGGGTGGGGCATGGGAACTCATCCAATGCGGAGCGTATCCCAAAAACGCCGATGCGGTTTTTGGTCTGCATGTCAATGCTGATCATGAAACCGGTACCGTCGGAGTCAAACGTGGCATTGACTATGCGGGAGTGCTTGCGTTTGATATCCTTGTCGAAGGAAAGGGCGGACACGGGGGAACACCCGAAGCAACAATCGACCCGATAATCTGTGCATCGTCGCTTGTTTTACAGATGCAGTCCCTGATCAGCCGGGAGAAATCACCGTTTTTTCCTGCTGTACTCACCATTGGAAGTCTCAATGCAGGAACACGTCGTAATATTATTCCCGAGACCGCTACATTAAGCGGAACGATCAGATGTCATTCATCAGAGTATCTTCAGCAGATACAGGGGAGGCTTACCGAACTTGTCGTAAGCGGTGGACATTCGTTCCGGTGTGATGCAACGGTGACATTCGAGAAACCGTATCCTCCTGTCAACAATGATCTGCAGCTGAGTGAACGTTTTGTCAATGTTTTTGTAAATCTTGCAGGTAAAGAACGTTTTGTGGAACGTCCGCTTCCGACGATGTATGCTGAAGACTTCTCCTACTATCAGGAGAAAACGCCGGGATTGTATGTGCATCTTGGTGTGCGCCCGAAAAAGAAAAAAATGGTACCTGCACTTCACTCACCTCATTTCTCGCCTGATGAAAGTGCACTATCAACAGGTATTGCATGTCACGTCTGTTTCGCACTTGATATGATGAAAGCAGCGTCGTGAGCCGATACAGATCAGAATTTATCTTTGCGCTCTGCAACAGCGGTGCCGAAAAAGCTCTGAAACTCGAAGTTGTGTCAATGGGGCTGCCGTGGCGTTTCAGTTATCAGAAAAAAGGATTTGTCGCGTTCAAAGCTGATACGTCGATTGGTACCTTTGATGAAGTATCACTGAATGAACCGGTAGCTTTTGCACGGCGAATCTGTCTCTCTCTTGGTAAAGCATCAACGGCTGAAGCTGCTGAGGATCTGATCCGTCAGGCTGTTGGTAAAACACCGCTGATACACCGTGCCCGCTATTTTGATCATACAATGGAAGGGCTGAATACTGTTCCTGGAGTATTACCGGAACAACCGGAATTAGGGGTGTGTATCGGAACCATCGTAGAACTTGGACCAGATGAGTTCTTTGCCGGATTACATATTCATACTTCTGACATCAGCCCCTATCCGGCGGGTGATTCCGGAATTATTATGCCTGAAAGGTCTCCATCAAGGGCATGGCTGAAACTTGAAGAGGCGGTACGTTTTTTTAATCTGTCTTTGACAAAGAGAGATATTGTCGTGGAGGTCGGTTGTGCTCCGGGCGGAGTGGTACTTGCGCTGCTTGAACGGGGCATTCCTGTAATTGGTGTTGATCCGGCAAGAATGGCTGATGTCGTTACTCCATATCAGATTTCTGATCGATATGAAACACCTGCTGGAAAACCATGGTTGTATCACTGTCGAAAACCTGCCGCACTTGTCGGAAAAAAAGATCTCGGTCAGGGGGTAACATGGTTTATGTCGGATATGAACCAATCGCCTGAGATTATCATTAAAGAGTGTATCCGTTTTGCATCAATGTCTTCGGGTATCCGCAATGCCCTTATGACACTTAAACTTACCGATTTGTCTCAAGTTGTTGAAAAGAGTGCATGGTTTGAAATGCTTAAATCCGGTGGCTTTAAAAAAATGCGTCTTCAGTCGCTTAGTGTAAATCACCGGGAACTTGCGCTTTTTGCATGCAAATAAATGCGACCTGCAGTTGTCAGTATAATCATTGTATCGTGTTGGAAATAGATCGATTGTAGAAGTGTTAGCAACGGGTAAAAAACGAATGGCGATGTTGTTAATGTTATAGCGGAATACCTGCAGGTGATATAAGCTGAATTTCTTGTAAACAAATTATACACGATGATTGATTAGACCTTTTCCTTGATTTTTTCTCATTCGGCACCTATTTTGATTAATCGGTAAATAATGTGGATATATGGAAAAACAATATCTGGATTAATTCTACATAGATTAATCACTACGCGTGTTTTCAATTTTATCCATAAATAAACAAATAGCAGGATAACGTAGTAGCATGAAGCAATTAATGTTAGGTAATGAGGCGATAGCCCGTGGAGCCTGGGAAGCGGGAGTGACTGTTTCGGCAGCATATCCGGGTACACCCAGTACAGAAATTTCGGAATTTATCAGTAATTATAAGGAAATTGATGCCGAGTGGTCGGTAAATGAAAAGGTTGCATTTGAAATTGCGATAGGAGCATCAATAGCCGGCGCCCGGGCACTGGTCGCGATGAAACACGTTGGTCTTAACGTGGCAATGGATCCGCTTATGTCAATCTCGTATCCGGGAGTAACCGGCGGACTTGTTGCGATAGTCGCAGATGATCCCGGACAGCATAGTTCACAAAATGAGCAGGACACACGATGGCTTGCGATTGCTGCAAAAGTACCGGTCCTGGAACCATCAGATAGCGCAGAATGTAAAGAGTTCGTAAAACGTGCATTTGAACTAAGTGAAACGTTTGACACTCCGGTAATTATTCGATTGACTACACGCGTGGCTCATTCACAAAGTCTGGTAACACTTGGAGATCGTAATGATATCCCCTTGAAACCATTTGATAAACAGCATGGCAAGTATATCGTCGCTCCTGCATACGCCCGCCGCCGTCGTGTCGTTGCCGAGGAACGTCTTGGTAAACTAAAACAGTTTACAGAAACCACCGATCTCAACAGTGTTGAAATGAACGATACTTCAATAGGCATTATTGCCAGCGGTATCTGTTACCAATATGCAAAAGAGGTGTTTCCTGATGCGTCTTTTGTAAAACTCGGTATGGTATATCCGCTCCCTCAGAAAAAAATTACAGAATTTGTAAAAGCATGCAAAAAAGTATATGTTATTGAAGAAGTGGAATCAATTTTTGAACTTCAGATAAAATCCTGGGGGCTATCGGTTACCGGTAGTGATCTGTTCCCCCGCATTGGAGAGTTGTCAAGCAGAATTATTCGTCAGAAAATTACCGGAACAGCTCCAGAACTATTAACGCTCGGCAGTGATGTTACAATTCCTATTCGTCCGCCGGTAATGTGTCCCGGGTGTCATCACCGCGGACCATTTTACATTTTGCGAAAGCTTAAGCTTCGTGTCTCCGGCGATATCGGTTGTTACACGCTGGCAGCATCGCCACCGCTTGAGGCCATGCATACGTCAATATGTATGGGTGCATCAATAGGTATGGCATTCGGCTTTGAAAAAGCCCGTGGTAAAGAGTTTGCAAGCCAGTCGGTTGCAGTTATCGGCGATTCGACATTCTGGCATTCGGGGCTTACCGGGCTTGTTGATATTGTTTACAATAAAGGATATACCACTGTCATTATCCTCGATAATTCCATAACAGCCATGACCGGACATCAGAATAATCCGTCAACAGGCATGAGACTCAATGGATCACCAGCTCCGGCGCTTGATATTAAGAAAGTGGTTGAAGCAATCGGGATCAGGCGCGTGGTTGAAGTCGACGCGTATGATTTAAAGGAACTTGAACGGGTAATCAAAGAAGAAGTCAGTGCTCCTGAACCATCAGTTATTATCACAAAGCAGCCGTGTCTTCTTATTAAAGGAATTGACCGTCCGGGAAATGCGTTCAGCGTTGATCCGCAAAAGTGTACCGGATGCCGGGCATGCCGGGTAATCGGATGTCCTGCGATATCCTTTGTAAATAAGAAGGCTGTCATTGAAAGCAGTTTGTGTGTCGGATGCGGAATTTGCGCTGATATCTGCAGTTTCGGTGCGATCAGTGAAAATGATGAAGGGATGGATGCGTAATGAATATAGTGATTTCAGCAGTAGGTGGCCAGGGCGCACTTTTTGCAGCCCGTGTGATCGGGCGTGTGGCACTGAACAATAATTATGATGTCAAGGTGTCTGAAGTGCATGGCATGTCCCAGAGGGGTGGAAGTGTTATCACCTATGTACGGTTCGGTAAACAGATCGCATCACCGATTGTCGAGGAAGGATATGCGGATGTACTGCTTGCATTTGAAATGCTTGAGGCAGCACGGTATGTTCCTTATGTAAAAAAGCAGGGTGTTATTATTATCAATGATCAGAAAATCAAGCCGCAACCGGTCGTTGCGGGGGATTGTGCGTATCCTGATACGATTGTTGATACGATACGTACGCTTGATGTCAAGGTTGAACTTATTGATGCAACAGCGCGGGCACTTGAAGCCGGGAGCAGCAGAGCCGTGAACGCGGTAATGCTTGGTGCATTTGCAAAGCATACATTATTTTCCCGTGATAGTTGGATTCAGGGAATCACGGATGCATCACCGGCGAAGTTCGTTCAGAGCAATATTGATGCATTTGACAATGGATACGGTAAGTAAGTGAAAATGAATAATCGTTGTATGAATCCTGTAAAGCAGAGGAGTATATACTGATGATCTGGAATAAGGCAATGGAGTGCATGAGCAGAGATGATATGCGCGCATATCAGTCCGAAAAACTGCGGGATGTCGTTGAACGGGTTTATCATAATGTACCGGCATACCGGTCGAAAATGCAGGCGGCTAAATTAGGGCCTGAAGATATCCGGACTATTGATGATATTATCAAACTGCCCTTTACCGTTAAAACCGATCTGCGGGATAATTATCCATTCGGACTTTTCGCAGTGCCGCAAAGAGAAATAGTCCGGATTCATGCATCATCGGGTACTACCGGAAAAGCAACCGTTGTTGGATACACCCGTAAAGACATTGCGATATGGGCGGAAGTTGTAGCCCGTTCACTGGGATGTGCCGATGTCGGTCCGGATGATATTATCCAGGTTGCATATGGTTACGGACTCTTTACGGGTGGTCTTGGTCTTCATTACGGTGCAGAAAAAATGGGTGCATCAGTGGTGCCGGCATCATCGGGAAATACAAAACGACAATTGCAGTTGATGGAGGATTTTGGAGTAACAGCGCTTGCCTGTACGCCATCATATTCACTGTTTCTTGCAGAATCAATGAAAGAGTACGGTGTTAAGCGAAGTAATCTGAAATTGAAAGTTGGAATCTTTGGTGCGGAACCATGGTCTGAGCATATGCGTACTGCAATAGAAGAAAGTCTCGGGATTAACGCAATTGACATATACGGACTCAGTGAAATTATGGGGCCCGGTGTTTCGTGTGACTGTATGTTCAAATGTGGCATGCATGTCTTTGAGGATCATTTTATTCCTGAAATCATTGATCCCGAAACACTGCAGCCGGTAAAGCCTGGTGATAAGGGTGAACTCGTCTTTACAACAATCACCAAGGAAGGGTTACCGCTGATCCGTTATCGTACACGGGATCTTACTCGTCTTCTCTATGAGCCATGCCGCTGCGGACGTACGCTGGTTCGTATGGAAAAATGTCTTGGCAGAAGTGATGACATGCTGATTATCCGTGGAGTCAATGTGTTTCCGTCACAGATCGAAACCGTGCTGCTTAACATGAGCGAGACAAAGCCACATTATCAGCTTATTGTGGAACGTGAACATCTGCTTGACACGTTAACACTCGTTGTTGAAGTCGATGAGCAATTCTTCTCGGATGAGATCAGGAAACTTGAAGCATTGTCGGAAAAAATTCGCAAAAATGTTGAAAGTACGCTTGGTGTTGCTGTCAAGGTGAAACTGGCTGAACCGAAAAGTCTGGAACGCAGTGAGGGCAAAGCAAAACGGATAATTGACAAAAGAAATATATGAGTACAGTGGTAAACGACAGTTGCAGCCATTAAATGCTATGGTGACAAAATAACACTACACATTCTGCCCGGGTCCCGCTATAATCGATAGGGCAGGGGTTATGTCAAAAGGAGATCGATATGATTATTCAGCAGCTTTCAATATTTCTTGAAAATAAATCAGGCCGATTAACCGAGGTGACCCAGGAACTGGCGTGCAAGAAGATTAATATCTCAGCACTCACCGTTGCCGAAACATCTGACTACGGAATCCTGCGTTGCATTGTTAGCGACCCGGCTCAGGCAGTGAGTGCTCTTAAAGAAAAAGGTTTTTCTGTAGGGCTTACCGATGTTATTTGTTTGTCAATTCCCGATATTCCCGGATCAATTGCAAATATATTACAGATTCTTTCCGATGCCGATATCAGTGTTGAGTATATGTATGCATTTTCTGTTCAGAAAAAGGCAAACGCGATTATCCGGTGCGAAAAAATCAGGGATGCAATTGATATTCTTAAAAAGAAAAATGTCGAGCTTCTTCACGCATCGGATATTTGATAAATACAGCGCCCCTTTGGGAATACCGAC
>Ga0123334_1005187_pt1 | contig 12741 bp, 10 predicted proteins | sample BiotimSIPDNA_FD_89706 | JGI IMG/M metagenome (GOLD analysis project Ga0123334, IMG submission 89706) | Anaerobic biogas reactor microbial communites from Washington, USA - Biogas_R1 time_0 SIP DNA | ecosystem: Engineered > Bioreactor > Anaerobic > Unclassified | place: Washington, USA... | reverse complement strand
TGGAAAAAAGAAATAAAGGTTACGGGGGCTATCAGCACGACAGGCGATCCTTCCAGCAATACTACAATCCTTCCTTCAAGCAGGGCCGCCATAGCTTTGTCGGGTCTTTCGGTAGATAAAAACTGAGGAAATAATGAGTTGGGGTGTGATATAATACTCTGTTCCAAATATCCGATTGCCGGCAGGCCATCTAATTTTATTGAGCTGATTTTATCAAACATACCGTCAACCAAATCCTTATTGGCTATTCCTTCAATATAAGCTATTGCAACTGTTTGATTCGTGATACTTCCCAATGTGACAGTTTTAAATTTTAACGCGTCATTGCGTATTTTTCTTCTCAGCATACCGATATTTGATTCCAGTACCTCAAGAAAACCTTCATGAGGCCCCCTGATATTTTTTTCAGTACTCGGCTCTATCGGAGTACGCTTTTCAACCTTATCAATTTTACAGGAAATCGCATACGGAATCAGCTCAAAAACAAACACCGCACTGCCGGAAAAGATTTCCTTTATTGCCTCATTCGTATCATAAACCAGTTTTATTGAGCCGTTTGGAATATTTTTAACAGCTTTTATATCTGATAACTGTTTATAAGTCATATTTATAATAGGGGAGATAAAATCCCTTTGAATCAAATCATTATCTATATTTTCATGTATATAAAAAAACCATGCTTCATGATGATCGTCAATGAAAACATTTTTTTGCTTCACATCGGGACAATCTTTAATTCTTTCTTGAATTAACGGCAAATCAATACGTTGCTCTTTTTTTTTACGCAAAAATATCACCTCAGAAGAAATTATGACCGACTTCTGCCACATTTATGCAAAAAGAATATCAAGGTTTGACTTATGTGCGAAACATCTTAATAAAATATGCGATAAAGTTACTGTTCAGACGCACAATAATTTAAAGAACTATTGTACAAACAGTTTAAAAAGTAATATCTGACCGGTTACACGAAGAATGTTTATTAATTGCGCGATATAAAGCCTTAGCTTTTTATTGTCCCAATAACGGCACCCCCGACATATTATGAATTAAGACAAACAATCGGAGGTGCTGATATGATACGCATTAACGGAAACACCATTACTATCGCTGATTTAGGAAGCCGCTTAAGGTCCGGAAGCATAAAGCAAAGAATCGCAGGTGAAATGATTAACAGCGATACGGTATATACATATCCGTCGTTAGGTATACTAAATTTTGAACTTGATTCAAGAGCGTCAATTGTAAATATGTCCGAAAGACTTAATAACAGTCTTTTCACATTTAGACTTTTCAAAGATTCAATGTGTAATCAAGCCTATTGGGACAGAACTTATGAAGGCGGGTTCAGGCTTAAAAGAGAAGTAAACCCGCATGAAGCTATACGTGACATTTTAAAAAACAGTAAGCTTTATGGAACTGAATGCGCGACGGCAATTGTAATTGTATTTTATTTGGGACTGGTTGAAGTTATGCCGGAAGGGCTTTTTGACCGGTTATTCGCAGATATATATCTTATGGACTGGAAATACCTGGACAGGGATTTGGGTGTTCGCACATACGGCGGCGCTAAAAACTCTTTACCAGGGGATTGCCTGTATTTCATTAACCCGGATGTAAACACCGAAACTCCTGAATGGCAAGGTGAAAATGTGATACAGCTGCTTGACGGATACTATTACGGCCATGGAATTGGAATCGCAACAGCAAATGTAATAATAAGGGAGCTTAATCGGAACAGGTTCCCCGGATCACAAAATTCGGCATACCTTCTGGATCAGATTGTAAAACCTGATTTTCGGTACCTGGCATTGAAAACGGAAGAATATAACAGGGCGAATCCTTAATGAACTAACTAACTGGAAATTATTACAAGGATAGTTTTGGGAATCAAATTCAATTTTTATATCACCAGCTAATGGTATATCCTTTTTTTTGTTGCATCCTATCTGAGATAGTAAACTTTAAAAAATTATATTGATGGTACCGATGGAATAGATTGCGAATACAATAATATCGGGGAAAAAGCTATTTCCCGATATAGCAGCAATATGCATATTTTTATTGTCATTGCGAAAGATGGGGCGAAAAAAAGATTTGGACACAATATATAGAGCGGTGGTAGATTTAATGAAAAAAATTATGACTCTCTTAACATTTTTTACATGCCGCCGAACAGAATACGCACTTTCGGACATTCATATACTACACCTGGAAAGGAAGTGTGACTATGCAGCCTGTCCGAATAGCGGCTGGTGACGGAGCCGGGGAGTTGTTGGCATATTTGCAAAAAGAACTGATAAATAACGATACAGCGGGAGAAATTTTTACAGTAAATCAGGAACAAGGTGACGGACTTATTGCCGTAGAGTGTAAAAAGAAGGAAAAGCAGCACAGAAATCCTGCATTTGTTGAACAATTATCATCTGTTCTTGCTGAATATATGATGACGGCGTATGAAGGGCTGATACTTAATCGGATTGCCAAAAAGCATTATGGATATTTAAAACCCGGCGAAAGACGGGATATTATTGGAATAGCTCAGAAAAAACTGCAGGAAAAAGACCAAAACTTTTTTGATGCGGTTATCAGAATACGAAGAAGGAACATAGTAACAAGAAGGCTTGCCGATTTTCTTAACCAGAGTAATCATATTATCCTGGAGGGCTTTGTTACTTTTAGAATGCAGGAATATGTAAAAGAATTGGAAGAAATAGTGGACTGGGCGGTCAGGCAGTATCTTGTTGAAAAAGAATATCAGGAATTTATTAAACTTTTGACATATTTTGTACAAATGCAGAAGCCGAAGTTTCACTGTGTACATGTGATTGCTGAAAATGATTCAAGTTTTTCAATTTACGATGAAAATATGGAAAGAATATCTGAACAATGGTTTAGTGAATGGAGCGGTGAAAAGCATAACGGAACGATTAAAGAAGAAGATATGCTGATAAGTTTTTTAATTTCGGCCGCACCAAAACAGATCGTTGTCCATAATACATCTGCTATAAATAACAAAGAGCTTCTTGAAACCATTATGCAGGTATTTTCAGGAAGGGTAACCGCATTTCAGGACTAAATCCATCTTTATTTGTACAATAGTAAAAGAAAAGTAACGAAAAAGCATGAAATTTACTGAATCTTTAGGAAAGACCTTGTACTCCCAAAAAAAATTGTTGTATAATGAGAGGGGTTCTAAGAATGGAGGTATTTTATTGGCTGTGAAAGTTTTCCAATCGCTTGTTTTCCGGATTAAGGAAATCCTGGAATGTGATGCAGGTATTGCAGACTCATATGGAATGGTGATTGCAAGCACTATAACTGCAGAAATCGGCAAATATAATGAAGATGCTATAGATTTTATTAACTCCGGTGAAACGTATTTTGAAAATGACAGAATTGCACTAATGAAGGTTGGAAGCCGCAGAAGCATGGATTATACCGCGTATGTGTATGGTAATACCGAACAGCGCAGAAAAGCCATGGAGTTGGTATGCCTGAGCATTGAAAACGCAAGGCTTTACTATGAGGAAAAATACGATAGAAACAGTTTTATAAAAAATGTTCTTCTTGGCAATATCCTTCCGGGAGATATTTCGATCAGAGCAAAGGAATTAAGGGTAAAAGATGATATCAGAAGAATAACCTATCTGATTCGCACCGAAAAATCAAAGGATATTCACGCTTACAATATAATAAAAAGCATCTTTCCCAATGAGGTAAGGGATTTTGTTATACTGCTTGACGATCAGAATACCGTTCTTGTCAAAGAGCTGAAAGAGAAAGAAGAAAAAGATGATATCTACCGCAAAGCAAGAATGATAATTGATACACTGAACACCGAGCTTATGGTGAAAGCCTATATTGGAATTGGCACTGAAGTTGATCGGCTGCGTGATATAACACGTTCTTTCAAAGATGCTCAAACAGCCCTTACAATAGGAAATATTTTTGAATCGGACAAAACGATAACAGACTATAATCATTTGGGAATTGGCCGGTTGATTTATCAGCTTCCCACCACGTTATGCAAGCTGTTTTTGAATGAAATATTCAAAGATGGCGTTTATGAGCATATAGACCCGGAAACAATGATTACTATCCAGAAATTTTTTGAAAACAACCTTAATGTAAGCGAAACTTCCAGGCAATTGTTTGTTCACAGGAATACTCTTGTTTACAGGCTGGATAAAATTCAAAAAATAACAGGAATGGATTTACGAATATTTGAAGATGCTATTCATTTCAAGGTGGCCATGATGGTTAAGCGCTATCTTGACGAAGTGGGAAAATAAACGTTGTTCCGTTTTCTTTATTAAAAAATAAAATGGAGATGTATTTGGTTTGATTGAGTTCAAGGCTGTAACAAAACGGTACTCGAACGGTGCCATAGGGCTGCAGGATGCGTCCTTTACGATACAGAAAGGTGAATTTGTTTTTGTAGTCGGGCCAAGCGGTTCCGGCAAATCTACTCTGTTAAAGCTGATATTGCATGAAGAAGTTCCAACCGAAGGTGAAGTATATGTAAACGGGTTCAGCATACACAATATGCGGCGTTCGGAAATTCCGTACCTTAGACGCGGCCTTGGGGTTGTATTTCAGGATTTTCGCCTGCTGCCAAACAAAACGGTTTATGATAATGTAGCTTTTGCAATGCAGATTGTGGAGGCGCAGCCAAAGGAAATACGCAGGCATGTTCCTGTTGCGCTGGCGCTTGTAGGGTTAAGCAAAAAAGCAAAAGTATACCCTGATCAGCTTTCGGGCGGCGAACAGCAGCGGGTATCACTTGCGAGGGCACTGGTAAACAATCCGTCGATTTTGCTTGCTGATGAACCCACGGGCAATCTTGATCCCGCTATAAGCCGTGAAATAATGTATCTTTTGGATGAGATAAATCAAAGGGGCACAACGGTTATTGTCGCCACGCATGAAAAAAGCATTGTGGATGATATGGAAAAGAGGGTTATTTCTTTAGATTATGGCCGGATCGTCCATGATGTTCAAAAGGGGAATTATACAAATGAAGCTTAGAACTATAAAATACATGGTTCGAGAAGGGTTTTCCAATACATACAAGAATCTGTTGATGACTCTTGCTTCGCTGACGATGGTAATTTCGTCTCTTTTGATATTTGGAGTCTTTCTTATGGTTACCGTGATTTTGTCGTTTAATCTAAGACAGATGGAAAAGCAAATTGCTGAGATAGTAATATGGCTGGAGAAGGATATTGCTCCCCTTGAAGCCGATGATATAGAATTAAGACTTAAAAACGATGTGCGTGTGCTTGAATGCAATAGAATTACAAAAGAACAGGCATTTGCCGAGTTGAATGAAGCTCTCGAAGACCCGTCATTATTGGAGGGTTATACTCCCGAGTTTCTAAGTGAGTCATTCAGGCTCCGATTGAAGGATGTTAATCAGATCGCGGAATTTGCGGACGAGGCGGCTGATATTACCGGAGTTGAAGATATTGATTTCCCGAAAGATTTTCTTGAAAGGCTGGCACTGATTCTAAAATGGATTAACGCAGGCAGCATGTTTATTCTTGCCCTGCTGCTTATTATTTCCGTTTCGATAATATCAAACACAATAAAGCTTACCGTTTACGCCAGGCGTAAAGAAATCGGCATAATGAAATATATTGGCGCGAACGATTGGTTCATCCGCTGGCCATTTATAATTGAAGGCATTATTATTGGCCTTGTAGGATCTGTTATTTCATTTGTAATAACCAGTTATCTTTATAACGCGCTTGAAAGTTATGTAAGCTCTGAAGCGGTTGTATCGGGGATGAGCCTTATACGTATGGTCCCGCTTAAAGATATAGGCGGTCAAATCCTTTTTGTTTACATTATTATAGGTGTTGTAATGGGTGTGGTAGGAAGTATAATTTCTGTACGAAAACACTTGAATGTATAGTGCTTGTTTATGTATAATAATAGAAAAGGCATGGTTTTTAGAGGTATATAAATTACTTAACCTGTAACTGCTTTAATCAACAAACATTTATTATTAAATAAAAACTCTAAAAGAAAAGAGGTTTGCAGCCGAAAATACAAATATAGACCCTTTTCTTAAAATAATACCGACCCGAATTCACATTTCGGAAAGGATGCAAACCTGTACCGGAGGGCTAATGTGATGCGGAAAAAACGGGAGGAACATGCACATATGATAAAACGCATAGGTTATGTAGTCACAGTATTCATATTAGTATCTGTTTTTGTGCTGCAAAGTTTTGCCGGACAACTTTCGGAATATGAAAAACAAAAGAAGGAAAAAGACTCAAACATAAAAAAAGTCAGCAGCCAAATAAAAGATAAAAAGGCTGATTTGAATTGGAACAAGAAAAAACGCGATGAAATTATCAAGGAACTCGAAAACATCGGCCTTAAGAAAGAAGAGATCGAGCAGAGGATACAGCTTCTTGAATCGGCTATACAATCGCTTGAAGAAGCAATATTGATTGAGGAAGCTGAATATGCCAGGCAGGAAGAAATGTTGAAAGAGCGCCTTAGGGTAATGCATAAACGAACAGTTACGATATGGGAGCTTGATGAACTTTTTAAATGCAAGAACCTTAATGATCTTTTTATTAAAGTAAGGTATATGCAGCTGCTTTCCGAAGCAGATCAAAGGCTCCTTGATTCCGTTGAAAAAAAACGCAATGAAATTGAGCAGCTGAAACAGCAAAAAACAACGGAAATCGAGAATTGTATTGAACAGGCCAGATTGTATGCGCAAAAGATCGACGAGCTTGAAGTCTCGCGTTCTTCCCTTGATAGTAGAATATCAGCCGATGATAAGGAAATTAAGAAATACGAAAAAATGATGGATCAGATGCTGAAAGAGTCAAATGATCTTGAGCAGCTGATAAAAAATATGAAGACTATGGGTTCGGATTATATCGGCGGATCAATGGTATGGCCTATGCCGACGAACAAACACATAGCTTCGGGGTACGGAAACAGGATTCACCCGATTTACAAAGTGTGGAAAATGCATACCGGAATTGATATTGGTTCAGCTATGAATGAACAGATTGTAGCCGCTGCTGACGGCGTGGTTATTTACGCGGGTTCGCGCAGTGGGTACGGAAACACGATTATTATTGATCACGGCGGCGGTATTACTACATTGTATGCACATATTGTAAGCAGGGGATTTCTTGTTAAGACAGGCCAATATGTAAAAGCTGGGCAGGCCATTGCGAAAGCAGGGATGACGGGAACGGCAACCGGACCACACCTTCACTTTGAGGTTAGAGTCAATGGTGCCACAAAGGATCCGTTAAAATATGTAAAACCGTAAAGGTGTATTGCTATTTAATAAAAAGAGCCCTTTTGCATAAGAAAAATACCCGGGTATAACCGGGTATTTCTTTTAAATTGGGTTGACCTAATATTGTACGCGTAAAAAGATTACACATTTTGAAGAAAAATAGGAAATATATATTAACAGGAATGCTAAGGAATAATATCTTTTTGAATAGGAAGTGTGTAAATGAAATCAAATCGTTATTGGCTGATGGGGGTTATTTGTTTATTGACCGCAGTTGTTTTTTTTGCTGCAGGTTTTTTTACCTACTCGTTAATTAATTTTATAAATCCCCAATACCAGATTAGTTTTAATCGAGAGGTATCAAGAGAGAATATAATAAATTTTAATCGTGTAAAAACCATTCTAATGCGGACATATTACCAGGATGTTGATGAAAACAGGCTTCTTGAAGGAGCAATTCACGGAATGGCGCAGGCAGTGGATGATCCGTATACTGTTTATTACACTGCGGAACAAATGAAGGATTTTATGGAGAAGCAATCCGGCAATTATGTAGGAATCGGTGTAACTGTCTATATGGATGAGAATGATTTGCTCACCGTTTCGGAAACCTTTGCCGGTTCACCGGCAAAGGAAGCGGGAATGCGTATAGGGGACAAAATAATTAAGGTTGACGGGGAAGACGTAACCTCAATCAAGGATTCCGAGCTTATTGTACAAAAAATCAGGGGGGTCCCTGACACAAATGTTGAAGTCACGGTTTACAGACCTGAGATAAATGATTATATAACGTTCAATATGGTACGTCAGGTTATCAATCTGGTATATATCCACAGCGATATGATCGAAGAAAATATTGGATATATACAGTTGAAGCTGTTTGATGAGGATATCTCATATGATTTTGCCCATCATGTGAACAAACTCATTGCGAACGGCGCGAAAGGCATTGTACTTGATCTCAGAAACAATCCGGGCGGTGATTATGAGCAAGTGGTCCGTATTGCAGATATGATTATTCCGGAAGGCCTTATCGTTTATACTAAGGATAGAAACGGAAAACGCGAGGAAAAAAAATCTGACGCAAATGAACTGAATATGCCAATAACAGTTCTTATTAACGAATACAGCGCCAGCGCTTCCGAAATTCTGTCAGCCGCAATCAAGGAATATGGGAAAGGAACGCTTGTAGGAAAAACAACCTTTGGGAAAGGGCTTGTTCAATCAATAATCAGACTTGAGGGTGGAGCCGGTCTGAAATATACTGTTTCAAAATATTATACTCCTTCAGGAGTATGTATACATGGTATTGGGGTAACACCGGATATTGAAGTGGAAAACGATCAACAGTACCGCTATTACAGTATAGAGGATATACCGGAGGGTGACGACAAACAGCTTTCCTGTGCAATTCAGGAAATTAACAGACTGATCGCCGAAGGGGAAAAGTAGTTTTTGTTTTTCTGTTGCTGTATACCATAAAACTTACAAGGCAATAATAACTTTGAGGTGGTTTTATGGCTCTGAAAAAAAATGAAAAACTGAAACTGGAGATAGCGAAAGAACTTGGTCTTCTGGAAAAAGTACAAAAGGATGGATGGAAAAGCCTTAGCGCGAAAGAAACCGGGCGTATCGGCGGACTGCTGTCAAAGCGAAAAAAATTAGGGTAGAATTCCGATTAAACGCTTGGTGAAAGCGTTTCATGGGGGTTTTAATGTACAGTGATTTTTCTTTAGTATATGATCTGTTGATGGATGATGTGGATTATTCACGGTGGGCAGATTATATTGAAGCTCTATTTGGAAGATATGCGGCGGAACCGGAGCTTATTCTTGATCTTGCCTGCGGTACCGGCAGTTTGACGTTGGAGCTGGCAAAACGTGGTTATGACATGATCGGTATCGATTTATCACCCGATATGCTGAGCCGTGCGGTGGAAAAAACGGATTTGAGCGGAGTTTCTCCTCTGTGGGTGTGTCAGGATATGAGATCATTTGAATTGTATGGTTCAGTGGACATTATTCTATGCACAATGGACAGCCTGAATTATATTCTTGACATGAATGATATGAGGGATGTTTTTGGGCTTGCCGGGAATTATTTGAATCCCGGCGGGCTTTTCATTTTTGATTTGAATACGCCTTATAAGTTTGAGCATGTCTTTGCTGACAACCTTTTTTATGAGATAAGGGATGATATAGCATACCTTTGGCAAAACAGGTATAACCCTGAAAACAAAATATGCGATTTCGACTTAACCTTTTTTGTAAGGCAAACAGGGGATTTATACAAGAGGCTTGAGGAACAACAGAAACAGCGGGCATGGTCTTACAATGAAATAAAATATGTTATTAGCGGTTCAGGGCTTAATCTGACGGATGTTTTTAACGCATTTACATTCGAAAAACCGTCGCGAACGACAGAACGCTGTTTTTACATAGCACAAAAGTAAATACTAACTTTAGCACATAATTTCTACCTGTTTGCGTATTCGGACAGACAATAACGCAGCAGGTATAATTAAAATCAAGTCTTTTATAAAGTATAACGCCATACCGGATAGAATTGCGAGATATCCGATAGGAGTTCCGGTATAAAAGATATTCAGAAGATACATATACACTGTACCCAACAAGTAGACGGACATAATACCCGCCGATGAAGCAAGGAAAGCTGTGCCAATTGTGAAATCAGAGAATGATTCGCCGATTTTTCCGACACTCCAGGCCGCCGCAATAAAACCCAATATATAACCGAAAGTTGGGTTTAGTATGTAATGGATACCTGCGGGTGTCGAAAATACGGGCAGGCCTGTAAGCCCCATTATCATATACAGTGTCATTGACAAGGCGCCGTTTTTTGGGCCGATTAGAAGACCGGCAAGGATGCTGAAAATAGTTTGGAATGTGAAATAAACAGGAAAAAAGGGGTTTGGGATTTTTAAATATGCCCCAACAATCATGAGCGCTGCAAAAAGCGCGATCAGAACAATGCTTCTTATTTCAGTTTTACGCATGCGATTCCCACTTTCAAAATTAGTAAATATAGATAAACCGATACTGCACTCTACAGAATAATAACAGGTAAGTTTGGACCATTATTAACCAACATGTCTTATCCGTGTCCAAATTTCCAACCAAAACTAAGGATAAAATAAAAATTGCCCATTGTCAACCCAATTCTTATTATAAGTTGACAATAGGCTCACATAAAAAAATACTATTCAGACGTAAAATAAGTTAAAAGTACTATTGCACAAATAAAAGGAAACTATAGCGGAATGCAGCTTAGAAAAAGAGGGTAGCTGCGCTAATCTTAAAATACCAGGGTTTTGTCCCATGATATGAAAAAGTCATACTAAAATAAAACGAGACGGAAAATGCCCTGCCTTAATTAAATCCAAATCCTTAAAAAAGAACAGACGTTTGCAATGGTACTTATTAAATTGTATAATTACTATATGTTTATTTTGGCCGATATTATATCGGGCAGAGCAGAGATTTGGCAGCAAGTACCCGCCGCCTTTATATTTTTCGGAGGTTTTATGGAATTAATAGAAGGATTGAATCCACAGCAAAAAGAAGCGGTCTTGCACACAGAAGGCCCATTATTGGTTTTAGCCGGTGCAGGCTCAGGGAAAACCCGGGTGATCACTCACCGAATTGCATATCTCATACAGGAAAAGGGCGTTGCGCCGTGGAGTATATTGTCGCTGACATTTACAAATAAGGCGGCAAGGGAAATGCGAGATCGCATTGAAGCACTAATTGGAGCAAGGGTTTTAGACATATGGAGCGGTACCTTTCACTCCTGCTGTGTGCGCATTCTTAGAAGAGAGATTGAAAGGATCGGCTTTAACCGTGATTTTGTCATATATGATACCGGTGATCAGGAAACGTTAATAAAAGACTGTCTTCAAAGACTCGGGTATAACGACAGAAATTTCCCCCCAAAACAGGTTCTTGCATATATAGGAAGGGCAAAGGATGAGCTTATTTCCCCGGAAGCGTATTCAATTAACGCCGCTTCCGATTTCCGTATGAGGAAAATATCCGATATTTATACGCTGTACCAGAAAAAACTAAAGGCAAACAACGCCTTAGACTTTGATGACATTCTGCTGCATACGTTGAAGATTTTCGATAAAAATCCGGATGTTCTTGCGTATTATCAGGATAAATTCAAATATATCCTTGTTGATGAATATCAGGATACAAATACTGCTCAATATATGCTTGTATCAATGCTTGCAAAAAAGCATCGAAATATTTGCGTTGTCGGAGACGATGATCAGTCTATATATGGGTGGCGGGGCGCAAATATGCAGAATATACTTGATTTCGAAAAGCATTTTCATGGCTGCCGGGTAATAAAGCTTGAGCAGAATTACCGTTCGACCGAAAGGATTCTTGACGCGGCAAATAATGTTATAAAAAATAATTACGGCAGGAAACCGAAATTACTCTGGACAAAAAACTTAACTGGTGAGCCGGTGTATGTGTATAAGGCTTTTGACGAAAGGGATGAAGCGGATTTTACGGCAGGTATGGTTCGGAACGCTGTTGCCCGTGGTGATAATAATTACGGTGATTTTGCGGTGTTATACCGTATTAATGCTCAATCCCGCGTATTCGAAGACTCTTTTATGAAGATGGGAATCCCTTACAGAATTATAGGTGCGCATAAGTTCTATGACAGGAAAGAAATAAAAGATATAATTGCATACCTGAGAGTAGTTAACAATCCACATGATGATATAAGTCTTAAACGCATTGTAAATGTCCCAAGAAGGGGAATCGGCAAAGTTACTTTAGACAGGGCGGAGCAGCTTGCATATGATAACGGTGTCAGCATTTATTCAATTTTGTTGGAGGCTTCCAAGTTAAGTGAGCTGACAAGAGCTTCAGCTAAAATAAAAAGTTTTACCGATATGCTCGTAAAACTCAGGTCGCTTGCTGAATACCTTGATTTAACGGAATTAATCAAATCGGTAATAGACCAAAGCGGAATTATTAAGGAGCTTGAACAGGAAGATACCATAGAAGCAAAAACAAGAATAGAAAATATTCGGGAATTCCAGTCCGTTGTGCTGGACTTTGTACGAAACAGCGAGGAAGAAGATCCCGGTTTAAATGATTTTCTGGCGCATGTTTCACTTATTGCTGATGTCGATACTATGGCAGATGAACAGGATAGGGTTGTTCTTATGACTATGCACAGTGCAAAAGGTCTTGAATTTCCAATAGTTTTTCTCGCAGGAATGGAAGAAGGCGTTTTTCCCAGCTACCGGTCAATAGGCGAAGAAAGCGAGATGGAGGAGGAACGCAGGCTGTGCTATGTAGGCATTACACGTGCAAGGGAAAAACTTTTCCTTACCTTTACAAAATCCAGAACCCTTTTTGGAAATACGACATATAACAGGCAGTCACGCTTTATAGATGAGATACCGGAAGACCTTT
>Ga0123334_1005184_pt1 | contig 12743 bp, 10 predicted proteins | sample BiotimSIPDNA_FD_89706 | JGI IMG/M metagenome (GOLD analysis project Ga0123334, IMG submission 89706) | Anaerobic biogas reactor microbial communites from Washington, USA - Biogas_R1 time_0 SIP DNA | ecosystem: Engineered > Bioreactor > Anaerobic > Unclassified | place: Washington, USA... | reverse complement strand
TTGGGGCTTTAGTCAAATTTGATACAGTAATCAGAATGTTAGAAATCGGGTCAGATATAGATTCTGGTGGTATGATAAAGCACCAATCCGAATAATCCTTTTGAGGAGTTTATGACCGATTATCGCATCAAATCTCATCCCATTCTGATCGATGAAAGCGACGCAACAATTCCTTTCTATTGGCAAGAAAAAGCTTTTTACGCAAAACCGAACGAAATGATCTCTTCCGCCCTGATTGCCCAGGGTATTCAGGTTTTTCGACATCACGTCAAAGATCACAGCCCCCAAGGCATTTTTTGTGCCAACGGACAGTGCTCGCAGTGTATGGTGATCGCCAACGGGCTGCCGGTAAAGTCGTGCATGACCGAGGTTACAGCCGGTATGCGGGTCGAACCAGCCGATGGTTTGCCCAGTTTGCCGGGAGATTTTGAACCGCTCCCGAAAGTCGACCAATTTCCACGTTTTGTCGAGTGTGAGGTTCTGATCCTCGGCGCAGGACCAGCCGGATTATCAGCGGCTATTGAACTCGGCAAGTTGGGCGTGGAGGTCTTATTGATTGACGATAAGAATCGCCTTGGCGGCAAACTGGTGCTGCAAACCCACCGATTTTTTGGCTCAACTGAAGCAGTCTATGCCGGCACCCGGGGCATTGATATTGCCAAAATCCTCGAGACACAGGTGCGTGAACTCCCGTCTGTTCAAATCTGGAGCAATTCAACCGCAATCGGTGTATTTGAAGATCATGTGGTTGGAGTGTATCGCGACCAGAAAGAGAACATACACGTCAAACCGCAAGTCTTACTGGTTGCCACAGGGGCGCGTGAGCGCAGCCTCTCGTTCAATGGCAATACATTGCCCGGAGTTTACGGCGCCGGGGCTTTTCAAACGTTGGTGAACCGCGATATGGTGCGCCCATGTGACAATTTATTCATCATCGGCGGAGGAAACGTCGGGTTGATCGCCGGATACCATGCAATCCAGGCTGGTATTCATGTTGCCGGTTTGGTCGAAGCAGCCCCACAATGCGGCGGGTACAAGGTGCATAAGGACAAATTGGTGCGCTCGGGTGTGCCGATCTACACCTCGCATACCGTGATCGAAGCCAGGGGTAATGAAAAAGTTGAAGCGGTGGTCATCGCCGAGGTCGATCAAAATTTCAAACCGATTCCTGGAACCGAAAAAGTCTATGATTGCGACACACTGCTGATTGCGGTTGGTTTGGAACCGGTTGATGAGTTTTTACAGGTTGCCAGGCTAACCGGCATGACTGTTTTTGCGGCAGGGGATGCCAATGAGATTGCTGAGGCATCAGCGGCGATTTTCTCCGGTAAGATTGTCGGGAATGAAATTGCCAAAGATCTGGGTAAAGAAGTCCGGGAGGTTCCGGCTGATTGGCTCGAAACTGAAGAAATCCTCAAATCCAGACCAGGAATTGTAGTTCCGGAGAAGTATATCGAAAAGCTTGACGGTGTTTTCCCTGTTTTCCACTGCAACCAGGAGATTCCCTGCAACCCCTGCTCAACTGTTTGCCCACGAGACCTGATCTTTATTTCGCCAGAAGACATCCGACACCTGCCCCACTTTGACGAGGAGCGATCGGATGAATGCATCGCCTGCGGTCGTTGCGTGGCAGTCTGCCCGGGGTTAGCTGTCAGCCTGGTCGACTTCCGTAAACGCAGCCAAACCGCGCTGGTAAGTCTTCCGGTCGAACAAAATCTCGTCAACATTGCAGTCGGCGCTGACATCGAACTGACCGATACTGACGGAGCAGCGCTCGGAAGCTATAAAATCGAGAAGATCAAAACAGTCACCGGATACAAGGACGGTACAAGGCTGCTTAGTGTGGAAGTTCCCACGGCAATCGCAAAACTTGTCGCTGGCTTCAAGCTAATTCAACCGAGTCAGGTAAAACCGTTTGAGCCAGAATCTGCCATTCAAGAAAACCCACACGATAATGATTACATTTGCCGGTGTGAACGCATCACAGCCGGAGAAATTAGAAAACTGATCAAGCTGGGAGTAAAAGATATCAACCAGATCAAAGCGGTCACGCATGCGAGCATGGGCTCTTGTGGTGGGAAGACTTGTTTGAATCTGATCAGGCGCATGTTTGCGGCTGAGGGGGTGCCCCTGGCTGAAGTCACAGATCCGCCGGTTCGACCAGCATTCGTTGAAGTGCCGGTAAAGGATTTTATTGAATACTCTGATGAGACAGGAAATTAACGGATGAGTGCAAATAAAACGTATGATGTGATCATTGCCGGCGCTGGTTCAATTGGCACGCCAACTGCTATGTACCTGGCTCAAAGTGGTTTGAGCGTCCTGGTAATCGAGGCATTGCCCAGCCCTGGTCAGGCATCCAACAAACATGCCATTGGTGGTGTCCGCGCGACGCATTCTGATCCTTCCAAGATTAATCTATGCTCTACCTCTATTGAGATTTTTTCGTCCTGGAAAGAAACCTACGGAGACGATATTGACTGGCGTTCGGGCGGTTATAGTTTTGTTGCCTATACTCACGAAATAGAAAGAACCCTCAAGAGTTTGCTGGACCTTCAGCATTCGTTGGGTTTGAATATTGATTGGCATAATAAAGAAGAGATTCTTGATATTGCACCACACCTCAACCGGGAAGGCTTGCTCGGTGGTACTTTCTCGCCTGAAGATGGCAGCTGTTCTCCGCTCAAAGCTGCTTTTTCTTTCTGGCAACAGGCACAGATAGCCGGAGCGCGGTTCAATTTTAACGAGAGGGTAACAGACGTGGAGGTTAGTGGAAACCGGGTGCGTGGAGTTAAGACAGACAAGGCATACTATGCCTGCAGCACCTTTATCAACGCTGCCGGTGGATGGGCACGCCAGATATCGAATATGCTTGGTGTTGACATTCCGGTTATGCCCGATGCGCATGAAGCCGGCATTACCGAACCAGTCCAGCCAATGTTTGATGCCATGGTGGTTGATATCCGTGCCTGCCCTGGTTCAAGCAATTTTTATTTCTATCAACATCCAACTGGTAAGATCATTTTTTGCCTGACCCCTGAACCACGGATCTGGGGTGATCTCACCCAAAATTCCAGCGCTTTCCTGCCGCAATCGTGCCTGCGTTTGGTGGATCTGATGCCAATCTTGGGCAATATCCGCGTCCGCAGAACCTGGCGCGGGACTTATCCGATGACACCCGATGGAAACCCGATCATCGGTCCGGTCGATGGCATTGACGGCTATCTGGTCGCTTCCGGCACGTGTGGACAAGGCTTTATGCTCGGACCAGGCGTGGGTAAATTGCTCAGCAATGTCGTTAATGGAACCATGGACCGCGCTGAGGAGACCTGTCTGATTGAGATGAGATACAACCGTTCGTTCGACAGCAAAGAACTGCTCAAATAAAAGTGTCAATATTTCTGCCGCTAAGACCGCAAGACAAGCGGTGTGTATAATTTTAACGAAAATAATACGCTCCGATTTGGTTTACAATAAACCTGTCATTATGGAAATAGAACAATTCCTTAATAAGCTGCCAGAAGGCTACTCGCGGACTGACCGTGAGCAGATCGAAAAGGCGTATCATTTCGCAGAAAACGCGCACCAGGGGCAAACCCGCGCTAACGGACAATCATATTTTTCGCACTGCGTTGGCGTTGCCAGCATTCTGCTCGAAATGGAAGCAGCAGCTGATGTTGTAGCTGCCGCTCTGTTGCATGATGTCCTCATCGATACAGAAGTAACCAGCAAGCAGTTAAGGAAAGAATTTGGCGACACCATCGGCGGATTCGTTGAAGATGTCTCTCGTATCACCGCCTTGCCATATATTTCCAGGGCAGATCAGTTACCTGACGAACGGAAGCCCCTGGCAGATACTGCTCCCTTATCAAGCACAAGAATAAGCGAAGATCTGGCTGAGACATTACGGAAAATGTTATTGGCAATCGGCGATGATATCCGCATTGTGGTAATCAAACTTGCTGATCGGCTGCACAATATGCGTACGTTGAGCGCTTTGCCGCCAGACCGACAAATAAAAATTGCCCAGGAAACGCTGGATATTTTTGCCCCGCTCGCTAATCGACTGGGAATCTGGCAGATGAAGTGGGAGTTGGAAGACCTTGGTTTTCGCTACACCAATCCAACGCAATATAAAGAAATCGCCGAACATATCACCCTGCGGCGAACCAAGCGAATGGAAGAGGTCGAAAAAATTATCGAAAACCTCGAGAATTTGCTTGAAAAATCAGAAGTGAATGCGAAGATAACTGGCAGACCCAAACATATTTACTCGATCTACAGGAAGATGCAAAGCAAAGAAAAGAATTTTGACAGCATTCGCGACCTGCGGGCTGTTAGAATCATTGTTGACGATGTCGAAAATTGTTACCGTGTTTTGGGCATTATTCATACCCATTTCTCACCGATCCCGGGCGAGTTTGACGATTACATCGCCGCGAAGAAACAAAATGATTACCAATCACTTCACACTGCCGTGGTCTATTCTGACGGCAAACCGCTGGAGGTGCAGATTCGCACCTGGGAAATGCACCAACGCGCAGAATATGGCGTTGCTGCTCACTGGCGTTATAAAGAAAACAAGAAGCACCTATCAGGGAAGTACGAGCAAAAAGTAAGCACAATACGCAATCTCCTTGCCTGGAGCCTGGAAGTTGAAGACAACCAGGAGCTGCTCGAAGGCATGCGCACCGACATGTTCAAAGATCGTGTCTATGTAATCACGCCCAAAGGCGATGTGGTTGATTTACCGCAGGGCTCGACGCCGATCGATTTCGCCTACCAGGTGCACACCGACATCGGGCATCGCTGCAGGGGCGCCAAAATTAATGGAAAACTGGTGACACTGGATTACACGCTCAAGACCGGCGACGAGGTTGAAATTCTGTCTGTGAACCGCGGTGGTCCCAGCCGTGACTGGCTCAACCCCAGCCTGGGACTGGTGCATAATTCACGCTCACGTTCCAAGATCAAACAATGGTTCAAGCAGTTGGACCGGGGTCAAAACCTTGAGCATGGCAAGCTGCTAATTGAGAAAGAACTCAAGCGCTTGGGACTTATCGATGTCGATCTCGACCAGCTATTGGTCACTTTTAACCTCAAGACGGTCGATGACCTCTATGTAGGAGTCGGTACTGGTGATATTCCAATTGGCAGACTTGTCAATCGAATCGGAGAACTAAAAGCCGATTCGCTGAAATCTGACGACCTGGTCGTCGAGGCTCCCGGCAAGCGAAAAACCGATGACACTGTTACGGTCATGGGACTCGATCGTGTTGCCCATAATTTCGCGCCCTGCTGTAACCCGATGCCGGGTGACCCGATCATTGGCTATATTACGCGTGGTCGCGGTGTCACTATTCACCGAATGGATTGCCCAAATGCCATGCGAATGGAAGAATCAGAAAGGCTGATAAAGGTCGACTGGGGTACTTCAGAGCAGACTTACCCTGTGCCTCTACAAATTACCGCGTATGACCGCCAGGGGCTGATGAGCGATATTTCTGTCGTGCTTTCAAGCGAACCTGTGCGATTGATTGATTTATCTTTTACCACCAGGCAACATGTGGTTAAGGTCAACCTGGTGCTGGAAGTTGCGACTATTAGTCAGTTAAGCCGTGTGTTAGCACGGCTCGAGAACCTGCCAAACGTGATGGAAGCAACCAGGGTTCACCCCGGATGATCCGTCTGTTGGCTTTACGCTAACCCTGGTCTAAGGTAAAATGCGAGCGATGTGCAAGCAACTTACTGGAGAAATTTATGACGAAAATCCGATGTAAATACCTTGATTGCGAATTGTTGGATGAGCGTTATTGCAGCGCGGCAGCGATTGAAATCAGCCCCGATCACGGCTGCCTCACCTACCGCCCTACCGAAGACGCAGTTTCTTTAGGTAACTGGGAAGAGGAAATTGAGGAATGGGATGAGGATGACGATTCCGAAAGCCTCTGGGAAGTCGAAGAAGAAGAAGACGAATTAGACGACGACGAAATGTAGAACCTCCGGGTCGCGATGACTCAGAGAAAGGAACAGTATGAGCGAATTGAAACCACTACACGCGATTAACGTGTTTATTGAACCATGGTTCCGCGAGGAGATTATTGAGAATGTGCTGGCAGATTTTTCTGTGTATTCCGATGATTCCCGCAAGGAACTGGTAGAAACCCTGAAAAGCGAGGTCAAAGTCCACGGCTTTCGTAATCCTCTGACCGCCCCAAAACGGCTGCTGGTTCGTGAAGCTGATAAACTGTTTGAGACGGATCCTCGTTTCGTCAAAGTGATTTTAGCTGCCTGGGTACAACTCTATGATAAGAATAGCAAAGCGATCGACAAGGTGCTGGAAAGTCTTAAGTTTGATCTACCAGAGACTTTGCCTGTGTATGAAGACCCCATCAATGGTTTCGCCGAGGGCTGGCCCGCAGGCGTTGACTATGCCGCTGTGGTTAAAGCTATGCGCAAAGTAGATGAAACTAACGAGATGACTGACGATCAGATCGCATTGTATACGATATTACGCACCGGCTTTCTGCCTGGTGAGAGAGACGAAGAAGAATAGAATGACTAACCCAACTATCGCAAAACCTGCCGACACGATTGGTAATACGACGATCGCCCCATCTGTGCTGAGCACAATCGCCAAGCTGACTACTCTGGCTGTTCCTGGCGTCAGCCGAATGGCAGAGGATAAGCTGCAAATCACTTCTCCCGAGAATGAAGGCGTTAAGGTCGAAATCAAAGACGAGCAGATTTATTTTGATCTGAGCGTTGTTATTGCCAGCGATCATAATGCCCGCCTGGTAGCCGAAACGATTCAACAATGGGTAAACCGGGCTATTACCGAGATGGTTGGCATGGAAGTTGCTAGAATTGATGTGCACATTAATGATGTGGATATTGAAATATAGATCACTATGAAACAACGTACAAGGGCTCGGGTTGTCGCATTACAGGTTTTATTTGAACTGGATCTCACCAATCACTTACTTGGTGAAGTATTGGATGAACGATCGGAAGAAATGAACCTCGACGAAACTCAATACGAGTTTGCCCGCCAATTGAGCACAGGTGTGCGTGAGAACGCTGCGAAACTGGATGGATTGATCAGCGAACACGCTCCGGAATGGCCATTAGACCAGGTTGCAGTGGTTGATCGCAATATCCTGCGCCTGGCTTTGTGGGAGGTTGCCTTTTATCAGAAAACCCCTTTAAAAGTGGCGATTAATGAAGCCGTTGAACTGGCAAAAATGTTCGGTACAGATTCATCACCAAGGTTTATTAATGGTGTGCTCGGAAGCCTGGCTGAAACCATGGACTACATTATTCAAATCATCAGAGATACCGAGGAATGAGTGGAGCAAAAGTCGCCCAAATTGAAAATAATCGTGAGCTTATGGCTTGCTGTTTGTGTTCTTTCTGGGTGCGCGCTCAGTTTTCAACCTAAAAACCTTGGTGAATCCTACGAAACGGTTCCGATACCTTCAACGATTGTCGAACCAAAGCTTGTAAAAGTACTTTTTTTCGCGCAGCCCGCGCAAAGTTTTTCTGAAGAAGATCAAATATCTTTGGATATTCTCGACCTGGTAACCGGCGAAAACTACAATCTGGAGAGGGTCGCGATGACTGAAACCGAGACTGGTTTCGGTGTCAGCGTTATGCTGCCGCTCGGCGCGACCGTTGCCTATCGGTATTCACTGATCCATCCAATTGAGGTTGGCGAGCTTCGCCCGGATGGAAAAACGTTGAAGTTCCGAGAAGCAGTTGTCAAAGAAAACCTGGTGATCACTGACATCATCGCCGGTTGGACAGAAGCCTCTTATACCGGTCCGTTGGTGGACTTGAATGGCGTTGTCGCAGACGACAGCACCGAGGCACCGCTTGGCGATGTGCTGGTTAATGTCGCCGGGCTGACAGCCCTGACCGACATGAACGGTCGCTTTTTCATCCGTGGTCTGCCGGTAGGAAAACACAACCTTGTGGCAACCCTGGCTGATGGCAGCTATTTGAGCTTTCAGCAGGAAGTCAACATGGTTGAGAACCTTGCGACTCTGGCGATCGTGCGCATGACTCCGGCGGTTGAAGTCACGATAAGCTTCAAGATGACCCCGCCGAATGAAGCCGTGGGAGCGCCGGTGCGAATTGCCGGCAACATGGGGCAATTTGGACAGACTTATGCGGATATGCAGGGTGGGAACGGGGCTCTGGCAGTTAACATGCCGCTTATGACCAGGGACGCCGATGGCAATTACATTGCTCACCTTAAACTCTTTGCAGGAAGCTATCTGCGCTACCAATACACTCTCGGCGACGCACTGGTAAACAGTGAACGCGGTGCGGATGGGTCTCGACATTTCCGACACTTCGTGGTTCCCGGTCATGACGCGATTGTTGACGAAAAGGTAACAACCTGGCGTACACAGCAACAAAAACCAGTGTCCATGCTCGTCACCTCCCCTTCACCAGCTGAGATCGGTGACTCTGTTTATGTGCAATTTAATACTGGCACCTGGAGCAATCCAATTCCCATGTGGTCTATGGAAAATAACGAATGGCTTTTGGTTTATTACCCTCGCCAGGTCGATGGAGAAACCGTCAGCTACCGCTATTGCCGAAACGCAGATTGTACTCTTGGGGAAGAAACCTTGTCAGTTTCAGCTCCAAGGTCTTTCGTAGTTGGTGCGACCACTGAGATTTCAGATCAAATCAGCGGTTTTCGAATGTGGAAGCCTCTGGTGCAAAGCCAATCAGCAATTGAACCAGTCAATTTTGACCCTGAAGCCTTGGTTGGTGTGGAGCTCGACCCACACTACAGCAGCCATCAGACCCACAATTATTCGGTATTGATCAACCAATTAACCAACGGTGGTTTTAACTGGCTGATTTTGACACCTTCCTGGCAAGTTGGTCTCTACAAAGATTTGCCAGTAATTGACAGCAGCCCGGCTGCAACAATCCCATCAAGACAGTTGGCTCAACTCGCGGTGACAGCCCAACAGCAAGGAATGAAGGTTGCCATCTACCCTCAATTGATCTTCCCCACCCAAGCAGAGGTTTGGTGGAAAGATTCAATGAAATCGATGATCTGGTGGCAGCAATGGTATGCCGATTACGAACGAATGGTCATGCATACAATCAAGCTGGCGACTGCCATCAAAGCAGACCAGATTATTCTTGGTGGTCCGCAGGTGGCTAATAGCTACCCGGGTGCCATGGAGACGATTGGCGAGAACTTTGGCACTCCCAAAACAAGCGAAGATATCTGGAACAGTTTGCTCACAAAAACTGACGAATATTATGAAGGGCAGCTGCTGCTTGCGCAGGCGGTTGGTTCGGGCGAACCAGAGAGCCATTCATTTTTTGAAAAAGCCCAAGGCTTTTACTTATTAATCGATGCCGATTTGCAGCGCTCTACGACTTACAACGATGATGTTGTTGGGAACTATCTTGACACCACAATCTTGCCTTTCCGTGACGCCCAGAATAAGCCAGTCTATCTTGGTATAAATGGCGCTTCCTTCCAGTCCGTCCAGATTAATCCGGTATTGGATGAAGCAGAAATCCTGAGTGCCAATAATCCGGCTTTCAGCAGTCAGAATGTGGACCTGGAATGCCAGGCACTGTTTTATAGCGCTTACGCAGCTGCTATCGCTGAACGCGGCTGGATCTCAGGTGTGGCTTCTCGTGGTTTTTACCCCGCATTACCAATAACTGACTTCTCATCTTCGATCTATGGGAAGCCTGCTTTTACGTTATTCAACAACCAATAAAAGGAGAGTAAAAGGAATCAATATGAATCAAGTCAAAGAAGTGCTGAGAGCTGAACTGGAAAAATTGGGTCTGGGTGCTGTACGGGAGGTTAAATACAACCTGAGCATCCCACAATTGGTAATGGAGTCATTGAAAAATGGCGAGGCTATTCTGGCTGATACCGGCGCATTGGTGGTCAACACCTCACCGTTTACGGGTCGATCTCCTAATGACAAGTATTTGGTAGAAAACAATGACCCCGATCTTTGGTTTGCTTCTGGTACTGAGCCTATGACCACCGAAAACTTTTCCAGGGTCAAAGGCAAGCTGATCGACTCATTAATAGATCAACCAATTTATATCCGCGATGTATTGGCTGGCGCCGACCCTGAAAACGCGATCAGAATTCGCGTGGTCACCAACCTTGCCTGGCAAAACATGGCAGCGTCGAATATGTTCATTGCCAATACGTCCGAAATGCCTCACCAGGATCCAGACTTCACACTGCTGGTGTCATCAGAATTCGTTGGTGATCCGGAAACCGATGGGTTGCGCTCGCCTGCCATGGTTGCCCTGAGTTTTGACGAAAAACTGGTTCTGATCGGCAACACAAAATATGCCGGAGAAGTCAAAAAATCGGTGTTCACCTTGATGAACTATGTTTTGCCGAAGCGCGATGTGCTCTCGCTGCACTGCTCCGCGAACATCGGAGAAGAAGGCGATGTGGCTTTGTTCTTTGGGCTCAGCGGCACTGGCAAAACCACGCTTTCTTCTGACGAAGCAAGGGCTTTGATTGGCGATGACGAACACGGATGGAGCGATAACGGCATCTTTAACTTTGAAGGGGGTTGTTACGCCAAAACAATCCGCCTTAACCCGAAGTATGAACCTTTAGTTTGGTCTGCAATCAACCGTTTTGGTGCGCTGCTCGAAAATGTTCCCCTTGATGAGAACAACCACCCTGATTTTGACGACAACACCATTACCGAAAACACACGCGCATCCTATCCATTAACCTTCATCGACAATTACGCTCCAGGCGGCGTGGGTGGACATCCACAGAATATCTTTTTGCTGACCGCTGACGCCTTTGGCGTTATGCCCCCGCTGTCCAGATTAACCAAAGAACAAGCCATGTTCTACTTCCTGAGCGGTTACACTTCGAAACTTGCCGGCACAGAACGCGGTCTGGGCAACAAACCTGAAGCGACCTTCTCGACCTGTTTTGGCGCGCCTTTTCTGCCCTTGAAACCAACAGTTTATGCCAAGCTGCTGGCAGAACGATTGGAGAGGCATGGCACCCGTGTCTGGCTGTTAAACACAGGCTGGTCCGGCGGCGGCTTTGGCGTGGGCGAACGTATCAACCTGCCATTGACCCGCGCAATGATCAGTGCCGCCTTGAAAGGCGATCTGGATGATGTGCCCACTCACCTGCACCCGATCTTCAACATCGCAATCCCTGACGAAGTTCCTGGCGTTCCCAACGAAGTACTCAACCCCGAACTATCCTGGGAAGATCGCGAGCAGTACGAGATTGAGGCAAAAGCGCTGGCACAAAAATTCAGAGACAACTTCAAAAAATATGAAGCAAACGTTGGTCCAGAAGTCCCAGCTTCTGGTCCGATCGCCTGATAGTCGGAGGAACAATGGAAAAATTCATCATCAGAGGGGGGAAGCCTCTTCATGGAACGATGCGACCATCTGGGAACAAGAATGCCGCACTTCCGATGATGGCTGCCTGTTTGCTGACCGGCGAGGCTGTAACGTTGCATAACATGCCCGATATTGACGACACCCGCACAATGGCGCTTTTGATGCAAAGCCTGGGTGTCGAAATAACAAAAGTTCCTGAAACATCAACCTGGATTTTCAAAGCTGCCCATATTCGCCCCAAAGATCTTGACCCAGATCTATGCCGACAGATCAGGGCTTCCATTTTGCTTGCTGGTCCTATGACTGCCCGCTTTGGCGGGCTGAGTTTACCCCCTCCTGGAGGCGATGTGATTGGCCGCAGGCGCGTGGATACTCACATCATGGCGCTTGAGAAACTTGGCGCAAAATTTGATTACCAGGAATTTTTTAAGTTCTCCAGCGATGGTCTGGTCGGCGCAGATATTCTGCTGGATGAAGCCAGCGTAACCGCCACCGAAAACACGGTGATGGCAGCGGTACTCGCTAAAGGTACCACACATATCCGTAACGCCGCTTCTGAACCGCATATCCAGCAGCTTTGCCACCTGTTAAATGTGATGGGCGCAAGGATTGAAAACATCGGATCGAATGTTTTGAGCATTGAAGGCGTCGACCAATTGCATGGAGGCGAATTCACGATCGGTCCGGACTACCTGGAAGTGATTAGCTTTGTTGGTGCTACGGTCGTGACTGGTGGAGAGATTCGTATCCAGGACGCTGGGGTTGATTATCTACGGATGATCCAGCTCGTATTGAGACGGCTTGGCGTTGAAATGATTTTTGATGGCGACGACATCATCGTGCCTGCTGAGCAAAAACTGGTCATTCAGCCAGATCTTGGCAACGCGATCCCCGAAATCAGCGTGATGCCCTGGCCTGCTTTCCCAACGGATTTAATGAGCATCGCGATTGTGATTGCCACACAGGCAAAAGGCACAATTTTGTTCCATGACTGGATGTACCCGAGCCGCATGTTCTTCATCGACAAGTTGGTCTCGATGGGCGCGCAGATTATTTTATGCGACCCGCATCGCTGTATCGTCAATGGACCCACCCCATTGAACGCCGAGAAATTAGATAGCCCTGACATTCGTGCCGGCATTGCCTTGGTGATCGCAGCTCTTTCCGCGAAAGGAGAATCGACTATACGCAATGTAGGTCAAATTGACAGGGGTTATGAGCGTATTGAAGAAAAACTGCAATTGCTTGGTGCAGACATTGTTCGTAAGCGCACATTTACTGCTGCACCGTAACAACAAATTAGAGTAACGCAAAAAGAGCCGCATGCCAGCGGCTCTTTGATGTTG
>Ga0123334_1005176_pt1 | contig 12760 bp, 12 predicted proteins | sample BiotimSIPDNA_FD_89706 | JGI IMG/M metagenome (GOLD analysis project Ga0123334, IMG submission 89706) | Anaerobic biogas reactor microbial communites from Washington, USA - Biogas_R1 time_0 SIP DNA | ecosystem: Engineered > Bioreactor > Anaerobic > Unclassified | place: Washington, USA... | reverse complement strand
GGGAGTCATTCCTTTTTATTACCTCCTTATTCGGTTTTCAAAGTACATATGTAAATTAAAATATATAATCCATACAATTTGTAATTTTATTATTTATTTGCCTTTATGTCAATAAGTTTATCTGAAAGAGGAATAAGTCAATATATTTAAAGGTTAATTAATGTGTCAGTTAAAATTTATAATGGTATAATATTATAACGACTAGGAGGGTTTTATGGATAGTCAGTATATAAAAAAAGCAATAAATCATGTATCATCAGATAAAATACCTTATCTTCTTCAAATAACAAGAAACACTAATGCTAAATATGGAGATATGCTTCTTAAAGATTATTATAATAAAGACATCATGTCAGCTTATGAAAAAAATCTTATTTCTAAATGTGATGCAATATATCTTTCTATTGGAAATCACGCAATAGGAGTAAGCGCTCCTTGGTGGACATGGTACGATGCTAAAAACTATTGCGCATCTTTAGATGCACCTGAATATTTACCTAAAACAAAAGGTACCGGAAGTTATTCGCAGTATGAAGAATATGCTAAATTTCTAAAAGAAAACTTTGGCTGTTATGTAACTGTTTTTATATGGGGAAGTCATTTTGAAAAAGCATATTTTGCTAGAGGAATAGAAAATTTCCTTGCAGATATGGCCTGTTCCCCTCAAACAGCTCAGCAGTTACTAAATTATATTATTAGAAAAAATATGGTCATGCTGGAAAACCTTTTAACTAATGAATATATTGATGGAGTACTGCTTGGAAGTGACTGGGGATCTCAAAAATCATTACTTATGTCCCCCTCATCATGGAAGGAAATGATTAAACCAGGTGAACAGAAGGAATATGATCTCATACATTCATATGAGTTGGATGTTTGGGTTCATTCATGCGGAAATGTTAGACAAATTCTACCCGATTTATGTGAGATGGGAGTTGATGTTCTTAACCCAATACAACCAGAATGTATGGATATATTTGAAATAAAAAAATCTTTTGGTGAAAAGCTTGCTTTCTGGGGTGGTATATCAACACAACAGACTTTGCCATATGGCTCTGCTAAACAGGTAAGCCATGAAGCAGAAAGAATAATACTAGCAATGAGCGAAAATGGAGGATATATAGCTGCCCCTTCACAAGAAGTGCAGGATGATGTGCCATATGAGAACATCAAAGCTCTTATAGATGTGCTTAAGCATTATGGAACATAAAATTTGTGTTGCATTATGTTCATAAAATTGATAAAATTAACAATAAAGAAACTGTTGGAGGACAAAAATGAAATCAGCTGGAGTAGTAAGAAAAATTGATGAATTAGGCAGGATAGTAGTTCCAATAGAACTTCGTAAATCCCTTAATATAGGCAAAAGAGAAGCAGTAGAAATTTCACTTGAAGGTGATAGTATAATGATTAAAAAATTTGAACCGGGATGCTGTCTTTGCGGTTCAACTGATGATATTGAGAATTATAATGGAAATAAGATATGCAAAGACTGCATAAATGAATTATCTTCTGGAGACACTGAATAATATAGAATAAACTTCATTTCTTGACATATTATTGTCAACGGCAATTTTTCGCATTGCGTCCTTGCGAGAAAAGCCGTTTTTTATATGCTCTTCATACTGCATTTTAACTATCTCATCTATATTTAAAGGTTTCTTATTAACGATCTCATCAGTTATATCCTTCTTCCCTTCTATTACAATAACATACTCACCTTTTGGCTCGTTTAAAGCAAAATATCTAGAAATATTTTCAATTGTATCTACAATCACCGTTTCATGAATTTTTGTTATTTCCTTAACTACTGATATCATCCTGTCCCCACCAAGAATCTGCTTTGCAACGTCAATTGTTTTTACGATTTTATGGGGAGCTTCATATATGATGCATGTTCTGGTTTCCTTTTGTATCTTTTCAAAAAACTTCTTCTTTAACGATATTTTAACTGGAGGAAATCCTTCAAAACAGAACGATGAGGTATTAAAAGGTGAAATCATCAATGCGCTAATTGCAGCATTTGCTCCTGGAATCACTGAAACCTTCTGATTATTTTCATGCATTAATTTTACTAGTTCATTTCCAGGGTCTGATATTGCTGGGCATCCAGCATCGCTGACTAAGCATACATCTTTTCCAGACATGACATCATTAAGAATGCTCTGTCCGCTTTTTTCCATATTATGCTGATGATAACTGACCAGTTTCTTTTTGATGCCAAATGCATTTAAAAGCCTCAATGTATGTCTTGTGTCTTCTGAAGCTATATAATCACAATTTTCGAGCGCTTCAATCGCTCTTTTGGAAATATCCGATAAATTACCTATCGGAGTAGCTACTAAATATAGCACTATGATTCCCTCCCATATAGCATATTAAGTTCTTCTGTATATGAACCATCTGGTTTGTGAATAATAAGCGGAGGTTCTACGACTAAGGATGGATTCATATCCTTTAATCCCTGTATCAGTACTAAGATAGCCTGAGACTTTGCATTTGCATGAACAAACCTGATAACTTTAGGTTCAATGCCATTATTCTTCATCTGAACAAGTATGTCATTAAGCCTATCGGGCCTATGAACCATGGTAAATATACCTTTAGATTTTAACAGGTACCTTGCTGCTTTCAAAACATCATCAAGTGTACACAATATCTCATGGCGAGCAAAAGCTATGTAATCTTCTGAACTGACAATACCAGTACCGGATTTCAGATAAGGAGGATTAGTTATAACGTGATCAAACGAACCGCACTGCAAATATTCTTTAATATTTTTTATGTCTCCATTAATAATTGATATTTTGTCTTCAAGATTATTCAGTTTAACATTTCGCACTGCAAGCTCATATGCTTCTTTTTGTATCTCAATACCCATTATCAGTCTAGGTTTGAATTTTCCATATAGCAAAAGAGGTATTATCCCATTTCCTGTTCCTAAATCAATAACGGAAGATGTATTCTTGACATTCGCAAATGAACAAACAAGCACTGCATCAGTTCCGAAACAGAAATGTTTTCTGTTCTGTATAAGTTTTAGCCCATCAAGCTGGAGGTCATCCAGTCTTTCATAATCTTTTACCATATTGCAATTATACAATTTTATTGGTATGTTTTACAAACATGTTTTTTATGTATCTATTGAACTTTTAGAAATAGTTTATTTCTGTTGATGGATTTCTCAATAATTCTACAATCAGTATACTTTTCCAAAGCTTTTAAAAGTAATCTTGGATGAAGATTACCCTTTGCTCCAGCTTTGCATAATACTGAAAAACTCGTTTCATCTTTATAATCTATTTTGTATATATATGGCAGAATGTCTACTGGTCCCTTTTTATTTGATTTTTCTACCTCAATTTTATCCAGAGAAATAAGTTTACCTAATGCTTCTTTAAGATTTTTATTGCATTCAACAAAATAACCGTATATTGCTGAACCCACATCTTCCATCAATGTGGATTTTTCTACAGAATTAGCTTCAAGAAGTTCAAAGCCTGCAGGCAATGTCTGCGAAAGCTTATTTATAGCATACTGGCATATATAATCTTCATTGAACCATATATCAACATATTCACTATCTGATGAAACACCCACCGGTAATGGAAGTGCAAATACGAGTTTCATTCCAGGATTGAATCCTTGTGTATAAACAACATCAAGCTCCGCTCTTCTTAGTGCTCTTGTGAATGCATTCATCATTTCAATATGAGAAATATACATAACTTTTTCTGTTTTTTTAAATTTAAACCTAATTATTTTCAACACATACTCCGCATTTGTATTTAGCTATACCGCACATGGCACATTCTTCTTTGCAATTTTTTGTAGTTTTCTCACTAAAGGCTTTCTTGTACTCACTTTTTAAGAATTTTTTTGTTACTCCAATATCAATATGATCCCATGGAAGCAAATGATCCATAGGAATTTCTCTTGATGCTTGCTGATATATGTCTAAACCACACTCATCAAATGCACCAACCCATTTATCCATATCGAAAAACTCATTCCAAGAATCAAATTTGCAGCCTTTTTCCCATGCTCTTATAATTGCTTTTCCTGTTAATCTGTCTCCTCTTGATATTGCAGATTCAACAATAGATGTATTAAAATCATGCCAGTTATATTTAATCTTTTTTTCTTTTATGCTATCTCTCAAAAGCCGTTGTCTTCTTACCATTTCCTGTTTTGTTATTTGAGCGCACCACTGAAACGGTGTAAATGGTTTTGGAATAAAAAAGGATGTTGATATTGTAATATTTATCCTGCTCTTTCTCCCAAATATTTCAAGAATTTTCTTTCCTAATTCAGCAATAGCTAAAACATCCTCATCCGTTTCTGTAGGAAGTCCTAACATGAAATACAACTTGATACTATCATACCCGCCGTCTTTTGCTACTTTAACAGAGTTAAGTATTTCTTCTTCAGTAAGATTTTTATTTATAACATCCCTCAATCTCTGACTTCCGGCTTCCGGGGCAAAAGTAAGTCCGGATTTTCTTACTTTCTGTATCCTTTTCATAAGGTCAATTGAAAAATTATCGATTCGCATTGAAGGTACTGATAAATTTACCATTCTTTTCTCTGTATGCTCCAGCATTCCATCACATAGAGTATGCAAATCAGAATAGTCAGAGGTGCTCAAAGACACCATTCCTATTTCGTCGTATCCGGTTTTATCCAAAATATCTTTTGTCTGGTCTATTAACGTCTGAGCTTTCTTTTCCCTTACAGGCCTGTAGATAAAACCTGCTTGGCAGAATCTGCAGCCTCTGATACAGCCTCTGAAAAGTTCTAACGAAGCTCTGTCGTGAATTATATTAATATATGGAACTAATGAATCAGTTGGAAATGAAACTTTGTCCAAATCTTTAATAATCCTGCGCTTTATCTTCTTTTTTAAATTATGGAATAAAGGTACATATACTCCTTCAATGTCATTAACCTTTCTTAGAAAGTCATTTCTCGATGAATTGTCTTTTTTCATTAACTCAAATAAATCAAGAACCTCATTTATAACTTCCTCAGCTTCACCAATTATAAATATATCCATAATATCATACAGAGTTTCAGGATTTACTGAACAAGGCCCTCCTGCCATAATAATTGGATGTGTTTCATTCCTATCTTCTCTTCTTATGGGTATGTTTGAAAGGTCCATCATATTAAGTACATTTGTGTAGCTCATCTCATATTGCAAAGTGAATCCCACGATATCAAAATCTGAAACTGGTTTTTTAGTTTCTAAAGAAAAAAGAGGTATTTTATGAGACCTCATTTGCTCCTCCATATCTATCCATGGAGCAAAAACTCTTTCACATACCGTCTTTTCCCTGTTATTTATAACATGATACAAGATACGCATTCCAAGATGGCTCATTCCCACTTCATATGTATCTGGAAAGCAGAAAGCATAACTTGAAAGCATCTTTTCATGATCTTTGACTATCTCGTTGAATTCCCCTCCGGTGTATCTGGCGGGTTTTTCGACACTCATCAAATCAAACATCTATTTTTTATTCCTCTTCTTCTTCCTCTGAATCCATATCCATTTTCTTAATAAACAAGTCAAACAGCTTATCTACTAACTTATCATCTTCAACAGGCGTTAGGATTGCATCGTCATCTTCTTCTTCATACTCGAATATATATGAGTTTTCATCAGTTTCATCAGTACTTTGCATAAGAACATATGTCTTTTCTTCATAATCAAGCATTTCCAGTGCTATCATCTCTACCGGATTGCCATTTTCATCTTCCATCATTATTATGTCATCTCTCTCGTTATCCATTTTATTTCTCCTTATTCTCTCTTCATATTATCCAAATATGATTGCAGTATTACACAGGCTGCTACCATATCTATTCTCTTTTTATTCTTTCCAGTCTTCTTCCCCTGCATGTGGATTATATCATGAGCTTCAACTGTTGATAATCTTTCATCATAAAACTCAACTGGGATATTTATTCTTTTTTTCAAAACATCTGCAAAATCACGAACTTTAATAGCTTTTTCACCTTCAGTATCATCCATATTCAAAGGAAGACCTAAAATAACTTTTTCAACATTGTGCTGAATAACTATTTGCTGAATTTGATTTATTGGTTTTTCAATATCCCTGTCCCATTCTATTGTAGTTATGCCATGAGCTAATAAACCTAAAGGGTCACTTTTGGCAACCCCGATTCTTTTCTCTCCATAGTCTATTCCGATAATTATCATTAAGATTATTTTGATGTGAAATAATACTGAATAAGCTCAGCCATTATTTCGTCCCTTTCCAACTTTCTAATAGCGTTTCTAGCTCCGTTATGGCTTGTTATATAGGTTGGATCTCCTGACATGAGGTATGCAACCAATTGATTGACCGGATCGTACCCTTTTTCTGTCATGGCACTGAAAACAAGGGTAAGAATTTCTCTTGTCTCGCTTTGCTGGCTCTTTAGAAAGTCCAGATTTATTGTTGATCCTTTATCCACTTAGCATGTCTCCTTCATCAGTTATGTATGTAGTTTACTTCAAATCACATATAATTTCAAGATTAAACTATAAAAAGAAGTGGACAATATGTAAAGTGCGTCATTTATAGGACATTTGATTATTCAATCAAATTGCCATACAGATTATATTTATCTGCTTTAGTGATTAAAACCTTGTAAAAATTATTTATATAAGATGTATTTGTTTCTTTTTTAAGATGTGCTTGAACCTTAATATAATTACGACTATGCCCTATAACATATCCTTGCTTCTGTTCTTCTACTAAAATCTCGAGTGTTTTTCCTATATAAGATGACATTTTTAAATATGCCGTCTTGTCAGCAACCGATATAAGCCTGTCGCTTCTTTCATTCAATATCATACTATTTAGCGGCTTAAGTTTTTCAGCTTTTGTTCCTTTTCTTTTTGAAAACTTGAAGACATGTGTTTTAAGAAACTCTGCTTTAGTTACTAAATTTATACTCATTAAGAAATCTTCTTCTGTTTCTGTCGGATAACCCACAATAATATCGGTAGTAAGTTCAACATCAGGAAGATTGTCTCTTAACAATTTAACCGCTTTCAAATATATTCTAGAATCATATCTCCTATTCATATCCTTTAACACATTGTCTGATCCCGATTGTAGTGACATATGAAAATGCGGACAGAGCTTTGGATATTTTAAGATTTCATTTATAAACTCTTCATCAACGACATTTGGTTCCAAAGATCCTAGTCTTATTCTCCTGATACCTTTTACATCATTCAAAGCAGAAATCACATCTAGCAAACTAATTTCATTAAGATCTTTACCATATGAATTCAAATGGATACCTGTAAGTACAACTTCTTTTATACCATTCGAAGCCATGAACTCTGCTTCTTTAATAATGTCAGTTAACTCCCTGCTTCGCACCCTGCCTCTTACATATGGAATAATACAATAAGAACAAAAATTATCACATCCATCTTGAATTTTAATATATCCCCTTGTTCTTTCCCATCTATCAGCAAAGCGTGTGTTAGTATATGGCTTATATCTGGATATATCAGAAACACTAATTAAACTATCTTCTTTATTGTTTAAATAATTATTAACAATATCTTCAATATATGGCTTCTCATTATTTCCCAATATAATATCAGCACCATTGCCCTTCATATCCTCAGGTTTATTCTGTACAAGACACCCTGTTGCTATTATTACACAGTCAGGATTTAGTGATCTTGCTTTGTGCATCATCTGTCTAGATTTTCTGTCACTCATATTTGTGACAGTACATGTATTTACAACATATATATCACAGATATCAGGAAATTTTTTGTATTCAAATCCCATCGCGTCAAAACTGGCAGCGATTGAAGAGGATTCATATTGATTTACTTTGCATCCAAGAGTTATTATGCTATATGTTTTCATTTTTTTGCTTTCTTTTTTTGCCTAATTCTAATTGTTATTTTATCTGCTAAATCTTTACGCCCATGGCTTATTAGCGTTTCCTTCGCAATCTTATTGTTAACTGGAATGTTAAACTGTAAAAGCGCTCTTTCTACCCGTCTGTCATGGGCATTTGGAACATATACTTTTTCAAAAGTTAAAGGATTTATCTTTGTGTAGTACATACAGGTTGATAAACTTCCGGGTGTAGGATAGAAATCTTGAACCTGCTCTGGTATAAATTTTGATTCAATCAGATATTCAGTGAGTTTTATCGTTTCTTTAATAGTTGCACCAGGATGTCCTGATATGAAATATGGAAGTAAGTATTGTTTAAGTCCTGCTTTATCATTTGCCTTTTCAAAACATTCCTTAAATTCACAATACACTGAAAAAGGAGGTTTTCCCATGAGTTCAAGTACTGCATCACTTACATGCTCAGGAGCCACTTTAAGCTGACCGCTAACATTATATTTACAAATCTTCTCTAATACTGATTTATCTTTATCAAGCATCAGATAATCATATCTCAATCCTGATCTCATGAATACTTTTTTGACACCTGGTACTTTTCTTGCTTCTTTCAATGTCTCTAAAAGATATTCATGACTTACTTCCAGTTGATCACAAGGTGCTGGAAACAAACACTGCTTATTCTTGCACATACCTTTTTCCATCTGCTTTTTACATGATGGATTTACAAAATTTGATGTCGGTCCCGATAAATCATGTATATATCCATGAAAATCATTCTCGTGTGTGAGCTTCTCAATCTCATCTAGTATGCTTTTTCTGCTTCTTCTTTGAATTATTCTACCTTGGCTAAGTACTATTGAGCAAAAGGAACAGTTGCCAAAACATCCCCTGTGGCTTGTTACAGAAAACTTAACCTCTTTTAAAGCATCTATACCTCCTGATTCTTCATATATTGGATGGTATGATCTTTCATATGGTAGTGAATAAACATAATCCATCATCTCTTCTGACAGTGGGTCAGCCATTGGATTGCATACTAAAAAGCGGTCATTGTGTCCCTGAGTAAGCCTTGCTCCCCATATAGGATCCTGTTGTTCATACTGTATCTTAAAAGCTTTTGCATATTCAATTTTATCTGTGGATATATCTTCAAATGTTGGAAGAACAATGTCTTTAAATACTTTATGAGCTTTTGGTATATCTTTTGAAATATATGCTGTTCCTTTTACGCTTGTAATACTGGATATAGGAACATTCTTGTCAAGAAGCTTCATAATCTCAACAATAGCTGTTTCACCCATTCCATATACTAAAAGGTCTGCTTTTGCATCAAATATTATAGATCGTCTCACAACATTCTGCCAGTAATCATAATGAGCAAATCGTCGCATCGAGGCTTCAGCACCGCCTATAATTATTGGAACATCCTTGTAAGCTTCTCTAGCTCTTTGGCTATAGACTATAACTGCTCTGTCTGGTCGGGTTTTTCCTTTTGAAGCATAACAGTCAGTCCTTCTTCTGTTTCTGTTTGCAGTATAATTATTAACCATACTGTCAATTACTCCTCCAGATATAAGAGTAGCTAACCTTGGTTCTCCAAACCTCTTAAAATCTTCACTAGAGGAAATGTCTGGTTCAGATAATACGGCAACCCGATATCCCTTATCCTCTAATAATCTTGTAATAATTGATTGACCGAAAGAAGGATGGTCAACATAAGCTTCTGCAGTTACAAAGAGTATATCAATATACTCCCAGTTTCTTTGTTCCATATCTGCTTTGCTTATTGGTAAAAAACTCATCTGCTCTTTTCCACATCCAGTTCAGGATTACTCATCTGCATTTCTGCCCACTCATCTTTTGATATTAATACTGCTCTGGGTTTTGATCCTTCGAAAGGACCTACTATACCTCTTAGTTCCATTTGGTCAACAATTCTGGCAGCTCTGCCATATCCAAGCTTAAGTTTTCTTTGCAGGTATGAAACTGATGCCTGACCGATTTCAACAACAAGGTCAATAGCTGCTGGAAGTAATTCGTCTATTTCATTTTCAATATCAGTACTTGCTGTCTTACTATTTGATTTTTCAATATTGTCAACAACATCATCATCATATTCTGATGAAGATCTTTCTTTTATGAATTTTACTACTTTATTAATTTCTGAATCAGATATATATGCTCCTTGCATTCTTACCGGTTTAGACAGTCCCATTGGATGAAACAGCATATCTCCGTTTCCTAACAGTTTTTCAGCTCCACCCATATCAAGTATGGTTCTTGAGTCAACCTGGCTTACAACGGCAAATGATAGCCTTGAGGGTATGTTTGCTTTTATGACGCCAGTTATTACGTTAACAGAAGGTCTCTGAGTTGCAATAATTAAATGAATTCCCGCAGCTCTTGCTAATTGAGCTAACCTGCATATTGATTCTTCGACTTCTCCTGGATTGGTCATCATAAGATCTGCTAATTCATCAATAATGATTACTATATTAGGCATTTTCTTTAACTCGGGATCATTTTTTACCGAATCATTATATGAATTTATATCACGAACACCTCTTTTATTGAACATCTCATACCTGTTACTCATTTCCTCAACAGCCCAGTTTAATGCTCCTGCGGCTTTCTTAAGATTAGTAATTACGGGTATTAGAAGATGAGGAATCCCATTGTAATTGATAAGCTCAACTTTCTTAGGATCAATCATAATAAATTTAATGTCATCGGGTGACGCTTTGTAAAGTATGCTGGTAATTATACAGTTTATACATACACTTTTTCCTGAACCTGTCGCACCTGCTATAAGCATGTGAGGCATTCTACGTACATCAGCTACTGTGCAATTTCCTGCAATGTCCTTGCCAATAGCAATTGTTAGAGTGCTCTTTGAACCTTGAAATTCTTTAGAACCGATAACCTCTTTGAGTGAAACCACACTTTTTTTAGTATTAGGGACTTCAATACCAACAACGGATTTACCTGGAACAGGTGCTTCTATCCTGACATCCCTTGAAGCAAGATTTAACGATATATCATCTGCAAGCGCAACTATTTTACTTACCTTAACTCCTGATTTTGGCTGTAATTCATATCTTGTAACAGTAGGTCCGCACATTATATTAGTAACTGAAACTTCAACACCAAAACTAAGCAGTGTGTTTTCCAATTTTCTGGCTATCTGTTCATAATTATCAGAATCACCGCTATCCATATATGAATCAAGAAGTGATAGTGGTGGAAATACATAATCACCTTTCTTCTGATCATTTTCAAGTTTTGGAACAGGCATTGTCGATTTTTTCTCTTCTTCTTTTTTAATAATTATCGGACCAGTAAATCTTGATACCGGTTTTTTAGGTGGCTGCTCAGGCATATCTTTGGATTTTCGATTCATTACAATGTTTATTGGTTCTTTATTAACCTGAGGCAAATCATCTATTGTATCCTGTATATATGGCTGTTTCGAAATATTTGTTACTGTTTTCTTTTCAGAATCATCATCTATGGGTTTGAAAGCATCCTTCATCCAACTGAATATAGCTTTGAACATATTTTTGACCTTGATAAGAAAATCTAAAAAACTTTTATTTGTTATATAAATTACTAATACTACAGTTGCAGTTATTGTAATGATGTACCCACCTGTTGTACCAAAGAAAATAACTAAAGGAGTCATAATAATGCCTCCGAAAACACCTCCATTATTTATATTATCTCTTCCGATAATATACATATGAGCGATAAACTTCCAGACATTCATGTCATTTGATATATCTGCCATATTATTTTTCAAATATACAATTTGAAAAAATAAAGGGACAATCAGGATTAAAAGTATAAGGTAAACAGTTTTCCTACTTAGTACTTTAACTCTTCCTGCTAATGCAATATAACAACCGAAAAGAAGAATAGCAAGAGGTATTAAATAATGAGCCCATCCGAATAAACCAGCTGTAACTTGTTTAAATGGTCTTCCAAATGAACCTGATTTACTTGTGAAAAATACACATACAAAAGCTAGTAAGCCTAATGCAATTATTACTATTCCAAATATCTCCTTAGTAAGCACATTGCTTTGCACTTGCTTATTACTATTTTCTACTGCTTTACGACTAACAGACGTTCTTTTCTTTTGTGCCATATCATCCTCCGAATATTAGAATTATTTTATCATATACAAATATGCTATGCAAATTAGAAATTAATTGACACAATACATATGGTATGGTAGACTTTTAGGAAAATTTCAAGGCAGGTTAAACATGAGTTCTATACAAATACCTAAAGACTATCAATCCAAATTAAGCATATACGAGACCCAACTGGCAATTGGTTCATTAAAAAGAATTTTTGAAGAAAACCTTTGTAGAGCGCTAAACTTGAAAAGAGTTTCAGCTCCTCTATTTGTTGATTCTCAATCAGGTCTTAATGATAATTTAAATGGGGTTGAAAGACCTGTTTGTTTTGAAACTAAAGAAAATGATATGCAAGCTGAAATAGTTCATTCACTTGCTAAATGGAAAAGACTTGCATTACACAGATATAACTTTCCTGCTGGAGAGGGAATATACACAGATATGAATGCAATAAGACGTGATGAAGATATGGATAATATTCATTCTATCTATGTTGATCAGTGGGACTGGGAAAGAGTTATTACAAAACAAGAAAGAACTTTACCGTTCTTAAAACAGATTGTATGCGACATAGTAAGTGCAATATGCGATACACACGAAATGATTAATGATATTTTCCCTGCTCTTGAAAAAACAGTTACTAGAAATGTGTCGTTTATAACATCTCAGGAACTTGAAGATATGTATCCTGATCTTAGTCCTAAACAGCGGGAAGAT
>Ga0123334_1005174_pt1 | contig 12764 bp, 11 predicted proteins | sample BiotimSIPDNA_FD_89706 | JGI IMG/M metagenome (GOLD analysis project Ga0123334, IMG submission 89706) | Anaerobic biogas reactor microbial communites from Washington, USA - Biogas_R1 time_0 SIP DNA | ecosystem: Engineered > Bioreactor > Anaerobic > Unclassified | place: Washington, USA... | reverse complement strand
TAAGACTCTGACGATCACCGAGAAGATACCAGACATTTGCATCTGTCATCCCAAGACTGATCGCCTTTTCTATATGCGGAATAATAGTCTCCGGCGCTTCATTGTCAAGCTTTTTTGTAAGACCCATTTCAAAGTGAATACGTGCTATCGAATTGTCTTTTTCAAGGAATGCAGCAAGAACTTCTTTTGCTTTTTTATAATCAGCTACTCGACGAAGGGCATTAATATATGGTAATAATATTTCTACATTATCGTGATTGATATTAAGAATCTCCTCAAAAAGGACAATTGACTCAGGGATTCTGTTACTTCTATATGTGTCAATTGCGACCTGAATTTTTGATGTCATTGAATTTTCCATACTATTCATCCCCGATTGTCTCTAAACCCGGACCAGGTAGCTGTTTGTCTATTCAGGTACAACACCCCTGTTTCAATACCGATAATGAACGTAGTATAATGAAGTATTTGCGCCGGTTGTGCGCACTGCTATTGCCGTCATGTTAAGACGCCCCAGAGCAACCAATGTTGTTAACGTAACCTTGACATGTTGCAGTTGTGCCGATTGAGCCGGGGTGGGGCGTGTGAATGGTGCAAATATTACGTCCATTTCTCTTAGCCTGACGCAAACACCCCTTGCTATACGTAACAACAAAATGTAACAATAAATCACAAAACAGTCAAGGAGATTATTGCAGCAACGATATTTCAAAATGGATTGAAAACATCCCAAATCGATTTTGTTGTCCGTGATGGGCGCCATATAAATCTGCATGATTTACATTTAATACGCCGTTTTCCCTTAAGCGTTCGTATCGGTGCAAAAAAGAAAGGATCATAATACTCAGTAAGGTCCGATCCGCATTTCGGACACTTTATCTCCGGTGGATTCCAGAAAGAATTCCACAAATCTTTCCACGGTTTCCGATGTTCATGAAACCGTTGTATTTTTTTTAACTGACGTGTACTATGATGCACGGTAGAACGCCTTGATAATTGATTTATACTGAATCATACACTATCATATTACCGGTGATGGCATAAACAGCTGTACAAATGTTCTTTCTGCAAACAGGTCTGTCATACCGGCGACATAATCGGTAATAATACGCCATGATGGCGTCTCATCATTATAATTGGTGTTTTTCAGAAAATGGAAAAAAATCTCAAGTAATGGAGCTTCCTTTACCAATGTGTGGACAAACTGAGTATCTTTACCGCGAACTGATTTTTCAAATATTCTATCAAGCTCATAGTAAAGGAGTTCGACAACATTTGATGCCTTCTTTGACTTGCGTTCGACATCAGGATGCAGATATATATACTTGTAATTAAAATCCTTCAGCTCACTCATATAATTAAATACATCAGAACTCATCTCAATAGCGTCTTTTCCAAGACTTGACGCAATGGTATCATTGACAAAACAACCAATAATCTTACCATTCTCAGTCCCAAGATTTTCTACAATACCCTTTGGAATATCACTCTTTTTAATCAACCCGGCTTTGATTGCATCTTCAAGATCCCGCCCCAGATATGCTATTCGATCAACAAGACGAACCAGGCAGCCTTCAAGCGTTGATGGATAATTTGAACGTTCATCAATGGTATCAAGATTCAGAAGATCTCTTATACGGTCAGGCTTTACAACACGGTCAAAACTCTCACCGCAATGGGTAATAATGCCATCACGCACCTCATAAGTAAGATTAAGTCCCTCACCGTAATTTGTCAGTTTATCAACAACACGCAAACCGTGAATTTCGTGCTTGAAACCGGTTTCAACACCGGCTTTTTTAAGGATACTATCCAGAACACGTTCTCCGGTATGCCCAAACGGAGGATGTCCGAGGTCGTGACCCTTTGCTATTGCATTTATGAGATCAATATTGAGATTCAGACAGCGTCCGATCACCGACGCAATACTTGACACGTGCAAAACATGTTCCATGCGTGTGCAGATATGGTCATTATTGGGCGACAGAAATACCTGTGTCTTGTGTTTCAGGCGCCTGAACGGTGGAGAATGAATAATTCTGGTTTCATCACGGGCAAATTCAAGTCTGAACGGATCTTTCCTGATAGGAAACCGACGCCCCAATGACTCGGTACTCCGCTTTGCAAACGGGCTGAGTTTTTCTTCATCCTTGATAAGAAACTTCTGAATGTCAAATTCTTTGCTCATAGTCACTCAAATATTGTTTTGTAAATGTTTCCTGTTCCGGTGTTTCCAGTGCCTTACGTGTTCTACGCACGGTGTCAACCGCTTTATCGTATCCAAGCATATACAGTTTTCCGACAATGCATGTAAGTACCATACCGGTTCTGCCGATTCCCGCCCTGCAATGTACACACACTGCATCACCCTGTTCTATCGACTGCTGCACACTGTTAATCACCCCGTCAAAAGCATCGACGTTTTCAGGTATTCCAAAATCCGGTATATGGAAATATTCCCACTGCATACCGGCGTTTTTGCATAATAAGCTCAGTGACTGATCTGGCAGTTCCAGCGAAAGCAGTCTTCTTATACCGGCAGCAGCAAGTTGCCCGATATCATCCTGCAATGACTGTGTACCCCCGGAGTAGCCGCCGGGCATCGATGTACCGGCTAACTTTCCCGGTATCACCCAGGAAAAATTTATTAATGGCATCCTGCACCCTTATAAAATCTGTCATGATACATCAACACTACTACCTGAATAATAAAAAATTTACTACCTGTAATATACTTTAAAATACTACCATGTAACTGCTCAATTGATCAATTACTTAATTTTTTATCTGCATAACAGTTGTCAAATGATCATACGGAACAACTGCAGCAATGAAGTGGTAATGCTTTTTTATCCCGAACCGGTGCATATGTATTGATTAAGGCTGTGTAATACTTTATTTTATGTCCAACAGCAGATCTTCATGGTTGTAATATTTTTAACGCATTGATTTTTAACTTTTTATAATTTTTAAATACAACTGATTACCACGGATATCACAAAATCCGGATGTGGGGAAAAAAGCATATTTTAACAATAATTCTAACACAAAACCGTATTAAAGCATAATGAAAATACTGATATATTGTCTGATACCGATTATCGCAGGATTGATTGGCTGGTTAACAAATTTCATTGCAGTAAAAATGATTTTCAGGCCAAGGAAAGAGATTAACATTCTCGGTGTGAAAATCATTGGCCTTATGCCTAAACGTAAAGCTGCACTTGCTGAAAAAATTGCACAAACAGTTGAGAAGGAGTTGATTTCTCATAAAGACATTCGTGCAATTATCCAGACAGAGGATTTTAATGCTCAGATAAGCTCTGTTCTGCGCACGAAAATTGAGGAATTCATTATTGCAAAAATCAACACTAACTCTCTGCTTGCAATGTTTGTTACCACCGATACCATTGCCAAACTGAGCCTTGTCATAATGGATGAGCTTGACAAACAGCTCCCGGACATAATAGACGATATGTTTCATAAGGTTGAACAGAAACTGGATTTTAATGTAATTATCCGCGATAAAATCATGAGTTATGATCTGGTAAAGTTTGAATCGATCATTTACAATATTGCAAATAAAGAACTTAAAGCTATTGAATACCTCGGAGGTGTTCTTGGTTTTGTTGTAGGCCTGGTTCAGCTTGGAATAGTCCTTCTCGGAGAATTCAATGTTTTTTAAAAGTTTTTTTGTATCAATTGTATCGTTTTTTCTTTTTGCATCGCTTATCAGCGCCTCAGAAATTACATCATCGCTAAGTAAAGCATCATTGACCGCTGGTGAGATCATTACTTACAATGTAACAATCATTGCACCATCAGGGGCGAATGTGATTCCACCGGTTATTGATAAAACCCTTGGTGCTGTAACCGTCAAGGAGTGGAACTCATCAACAAAAAAACCCAGTAAAGGTGACAGTGTAACAATCAGTTACCGTGTCACAACGTATGTCCCCGAAAACTGCACTATTCCCGAACTTTCGTATCTTGTTGTTCATGGTTCACAAACAGATACACTGACATCACAGTCACACATCCTCTCTTTCCAGTCTGTTATTGATAAGGATACTGTGGATATAAGGGATCTGAAACCTCAGCTGGAAACCGGTGCAAAACCGATGTGGCTGTTGTGGCTTCTAATCGCAGCAGCAGTTCTCGGAATAATCATTTATGTCTACTTCAAATTTTTTAACAAAAAGAAAATTGCAGGTGAAAAACAAATTCCTCTGCTTCCTCCCTATGAAGAAGCCATTAATGCCATCAATGAACTGGAACGTCAGAAGTATCTTGACCGCGGCTTGATTCGTGAATATGTTTTTAATCTATCTGAAATTTTCAAACGTTATATTGAACGTCGTTTTGAAATCAATGCCAGTGAATTTACAACAGAAGAGGTTATTGCATGGTTTGGTGTGAGCGGACTGGACACAAAACTGAAACAGTCTGCTGAGTGGTTTTTCAGAACATCTGATCCTGTTAAATTTGCCCGTTTTATTCCACCACAGGAAACGATTGACAAATTTATGAGTGAAACAATGAATTTTCTAAATTTAACACGTCCAGTTGCTACTGAAAATAGCCAGGTAACACCAGACGTATCAGCACAGTCAACCACTAACGGGGCAGTAAAAAATGAGATTTAAGAATCCTGAATTTCTGCTCTTTCTGCTTGTCTGGATCCCTATGTTGTGGTTGTATATCAGACGGGAACGCAAATTTCGTCCATCAGTACGTTTCTCAGATCTGGGCGTTATCAGACAGCTTCCAAAATCATTCTTTGTCCAGGCACGCCATATCCTGATTGTACTTCGGCTTTTAGGTGTCGGTTTACTTGTCGTAGCACTTGCACGTCCCCAGGAAGGGCGTAGTGATGAGGAGATCACCACTGAGGGTGTTGACATCATGCTTGTGCTTGATATATCAGAGAGTATGCGTGCGCTTGATTTTCAACCTGAGAATCGTCTTGCCGTTGCAAAAAAAACTATCGCTGATTTTATCAATAAACGTCAGCATGACAGAATCGGCCTTGTAGTCTTTGCCGCACGAAGCTTTACCAAGTGCCCATTAACTCTTGATTATAATGTTTTAAAAACATTTTTAGGAGACATCACCTTTACTGATTTCAGTTATCAAACTGCAATCGGTACCGCAATAGCAACAGCTGCAAACCGTTTGAAGGATTCCAATGCTAAAAGTAAAGTAATTATCCTTGCAACTGATGGTGCAAATAATGCAGGTGAGATACCTCCGCTTACCGCTGCAACCGCAGCCAAAGAGCTTGGAATCAAGATTTACACTGTTGGTATCGGTAAAACAGGTCAGGTACCGATGCCTGTACAGATGCAAAATCCGTTTACCGGGGAAGTTACAACACAAGTACAGATGGTCGAATCTGATCTTGATGAAAAAAGTTTAACGGAAATCGCAAAAACAACTAATGGTGATTTTTTCAGGGCAACCAATGCTGAAAAACTCAAAGAAATTTACGATAACATTGACAAGCTTGAAAAAACAGAGATCCAGACAAAGATTTATACATCATATGAAGAGCGTTTTTATCCATGGTTGTGGGCCGGATTCATTCTTCTGATGATTGAGTTACTTTTATCACAAACGCGTTTCAGGCGGATTCCCTGACAAACAGAGAGTATCTAACGTATGAAATTCGGAAATCCTGAATATTTTTTTCTATGGCTGGCGCTGCCGCTTCTTATTGGTTTTTTTATTTGGGCATACCAGCGTAAAAAAAGTGCACTTCAACGGTTTGCATCACTTGACCTGGTGCATAAACTTACGCCATCAGCAGGTCTTGGCCGTCAGGTGACAAAATGGACCGTATTCTGTCTGTTTTTTATTTTCCTTGTACTGGCGCTTGTACGCCCCCGCTTTGGTTTGAAAATGGAAATGGTTGAGCGTAAGGGTATCGATATCATGGTTGCTCTTGACATTTCACGAAGTATGCTTGCTGAGGATATTACACCGAACCGTGTCGACCGGGCGAAACACGAAATTGCAAAACTTATCGACAAGTTAAAGGGTGACAGGATCGGTCTGGTCATTTTTGCCGGTGAAAGTTATGTTCAATGTCCCCTGACCCTTGATTACGGCGCTGCAAAAATGTTTCTGGACGCAGTATCGCCAGACTGGGTACAAGTTCAGGGTACACAGCTCGGTGATGCAATCAAGCAGTCTATTGATGCATTCAAGTCCAAAACCAATAAACACAAGGTGCTGATTATTATCACCGATGGCGAAGATCATCAGGGCAGCGCACTTGATGCAGCAAAAGCTGCAACTGAGCAAGGTGCTGTAATTTACACAATCGGCCTTGGTTCGGAAAGCGGTGTTCCTATCCCGATCAAAAAAAGTCAGGGTAACATTGTCTATAAAAAAGATAACAATGGAAACCTTGTTCTCACCAAACTCAACACACAGATACTTGAACAGATTGCCCATGAGGGTAAAGGAAAATTTTACCATGCAGGTACAGACCTTGACCTTTCAAGAATTCTTTCAGAAATTGCCAAACTTGAAAAACAGGATTTTGGAAAACAAAGTATCAATACCTATGAGGAACAGTATCAGCTCTTTTTACTTATTGCACTGCTCCTCCTGATCGTTGAATTCCTGCTGCCTGAGCGGTCAAACAGGAAAATGGAATGGAAAGGGCGGTTTGAATGAGATCCAGAATACATACTAAAATCCTTTCTGTCAGTATCCTTGGTGCTGTTCTTTTTATGTATAGCACCGGAACTGCTGATGAAATCTATGAAAAAAACAAAAAGGCAAATAATCTTTACAAACTTGGCAAATACGATGATGCCCTTAAACTATACGACGACGCGTTATTACTTGCGCCTCATGATAATAAACTGAAAGCGAATAAAGGCTCAACGCTTTACAAAAAGGGCGATTTTGATAAAGCCGAAGAGCAGTATAATAATGCTATTACGGACTCCCTGCTCGCGAAGAATGCAAATACCCATTTCAATATGGGAAACATTTTGTATCGCCAGGGTGAAAAACTGCAGATCTCAGGAGATCCCGGTAAAGCAAAAGAGAAGTTTCAGGCAGCGCTTGAACACTACATAAAAACACTTGATGGCAGACCTGATGATATTGATGCAAAGTGGAATTTACAGTTAGCACATGCACGAATCAAACAGGCTGAGCAACAACAACAGCAGCAGCAAAATAAAGACAACAAAGATAATAAAGAAAATAAGGACCAGCAGAAGAACGATCAGGATCAACAAAATAAAGATCAGCAAAACAAGGATCAGAATAAGGACCAGAATCAACAGGATAACAAGGATCAGGAAAAGAAGGACGATAAAAAGCAGGAAAATCAGGATCAGCAAAACGAGCAGGAGCAGCAACAAAAGGAACAGCAAGAACAGCAGGCGCAGCTGGATGAGTCCAAACAGGATATGAAAAAAGAGGAAGCAAAACGTTTGATTGAACTCTACGCCGATGATGCCGATTCGCTGAATAAACCACAGAAAAAAGCGAATTCGTCAAAAAGTAAAATTCAGAAAGACTGGTAATGTGTGAGTACGTTTACTTTTTTTGAACTTAAAAACCAACATGACAGAATCATCCGGGGTTCTGTACACTCTGTTGCTACAGGTACACCCCGTGCACTCTATATTTTTGCGCATGGTTTAACAAGCCAGCGTATGGGCCCCGAATACCTTTTTGTAAAAATTTCACGTCTTCTTGCTGCGAACAATATCGCATCGGTCAGATTTGATTTTACCGGCTCTGGAGAAAGTGATGGCGAATTCTGCGACATGAGTCTTGACACCATGATGCATGATCTGTCTATCGTAGCAGCCCATTTCAGACATCTCTTTAAGCCATCAAAAATGTTTCTTCTTGGTCACAGTCTTGGCGGTATGGTTGCCGCGCTGTCGGTTAAAGCAATTCCGATGGATGGAATTGTTTTAATTGCTCCGGTAGCGGACACACACAAGTTCTTTACAGAACACAAGATTATCTCACAAATCGGTACAAATTCCCGCGGATTTTTTGAATTCGGTCCGCACGAACTGTCGCCATCAGTATTTGATGATTTACAAAATGCTAACCCGTCAGTTTACCTTTCAGAAAACTTTAACGGTAATATGCTTCTGATTCAGGGATCATCGGATCCTACCGTTAAACCCGAGGAATCGCAGCTCTATATCAATGAGTCAAAACGCACTGGTGTAAACAGTGATTACGTACTCATACAGGGTGCAAATCATAATTTTACCCATGTCAAAGATGTTAACAATCTGTGTCAGACAATTCTGTCATGGACAAAGGAGCGTTGTTAATGAAATCTGCTGTAAAATCAATATTTACGATATTACTATTATGCACCGGGATCTATTCGCAGATTACCTTTACAGCTAATACAGAACGGACAACGGTTGCTATTGGTGAACAGGCTGTTATTATTGTCTCACTTGTTGCCGATAAAAATCTTGGAACTATTCAACCACCTCCTATTGAATCAAATGAATCTTTTGCAGTGATCAACGCAGTACGCCGCGGCCCATCATCAAGTTCATATATTGAAATCATCAATGGCGTAACCAAGCAGCGTTCTGAAGTACAGTATCAGTTTATCTATACCATCTCCCCCAAGAAAGCCGGTTCATTCCAGTTTCCATCACTGTCAGTCTCCATTGATGGTACCGAATATACCACCAAAGCAATACCATTTAATGCCACGACAGAGGTTGTTAAAAATTCAGATGTAAAAATTCAGCTGCGTTTTGGCAAGAGCTCATTATATACCGGTGAGCAGACAACACTTGAATTTCGTGTATGTCAACGTGCGCAGGCACAGGTTGATGTGCGTAACGGATTTGGCGGAGCACTTGAAAAAATCGAAAAATCGTTTGGAAAGGATTTTGCGCTCCACAGGTTATTTACAAATCAGGTTGCCCAGTCACAGGAGCGTATTGACGGAGAGATATATAACATTTATACACTGAAATTCATCGCTTTCGCACTCAATTCCGGATCGTTTTCAATCCCCTCGGTACCGTTTGAGTATCAGGAACTCAGACGTGCGCAGCGGCGGCGGGTAGATCCTTTTATGGACGATTTCTTTGGCGGCGACTTTTTCGGTGGTGGTGTTCAGGCAACACCGAGGACAGCACTATCAAATCAGCTATCTATTACTGTAAAGCAGCTTCCTCCTCCGCCGGCAGGATATAACGGATCTGTCGGTAAATTTACGCTTTCAGCATCAGTAGAGCCCCGGGAAGTACCGGCCGGTGAAGCTGCAACTATAAAAATTACCTTAAGAGGGAATACCAAGGCGTCATCGGTTGGTGAAATAACACTGCCTAAAATTGACAACTGCGAAGTCTTTACTCCTGAGAAACAGACGAGTACCGATACAACCGCAAACGGATTTTCTACCCGTAAAACATTCAAGTACATGATCATACCACAGGAAAAAGGTACTCTCACCATTCCACCTGTCACGCTGTCGTATTTTGATCCCGAGAGCGGTACCTACAAAACAGAATCAACCGCACCTCTTTCTCTTACGGTAACCGAAGGAAAAGGCAGTGTTAAGAAAGTCACGCGCTATATGTCGCAGGAGGAGATTCGTCAGATCGGACAGGATATACGGTTTATAAAGACCGGTGTAACGATAAAGCATCAGTCTGACGCGCCCTATCGTAATGCAGTTTTTTATCTGCTGCTGCCATTACCGTTTGTAATCTTCATATTATCTTTGCTTTACAAATTCCAGGCATCACAGCGCCAGAGAAACTCATCTCGATTTACAAAACAGAAGGCATTATCAACAGCACTGAAACAGCTTAATCTCATAAAAAAGCAGCAAAAAGAGCTTCCGCAATCTGCATTCCTTGGAAAAACAGGTCAGATTCTGGAAAATTACATTTCAGATAAATTTGATTTTCCTGCAACAGGCAGAACACTTGAGGAGCTCAAGGATGAATTACTGCAACGCAACATTGATGAAAAAGTTGTTTCGGAGATGACACAGTTTATTCAGTATCTTGACAGTTTCAGATTCGGAGGATTGACATTCAACGAATCATCACGATTATCAACAGTAGAAAAAGCAGCTGTTTTTCTTGAGAGTCTTGAACGCGGTATAAAAAAGGAGAAACAGAAATGAGATTTACACTGACCGTTTTGATGTTTGCCATTTTATTCAGCACGCGCATCGATGCCTCAGAAGCACAGCGTATGTTTGAAACCGCCAACGATTTTTACAGTAAAGAAGCGTATGACAGTGCGGCAAATTATTACGAAAAAATCATTACCTCAGGGACAATCAACAGCACCGTATACTATAATCTTGGTAACAGCTATTACAGGCTGAAAAAGCCGGGACTCGCCCGTTTATATTACGAAAAAGCATTAAAATTGAGTCCCAGTGATAAAGATATCGAGACGAACATAAAGTTTATCAGTGCCAATATTGTTGACCGGGTCCCTGAACCGGATCGTGATTTTCTTGAAACCCTGCTCTGGAATCTTCATATTCTCCTGTCGTTAAAGACTCAGTTGTGGCTTCTGGTTGCATTTCTGTTAGTTATCTCACTGCTGCTTTCGTTTGCACTTTACACAAACAGAAACAGACGATTATGGATGATATACATTTCAGTGTTACTCTCACTCGTAACGACGGTGCTTGGTATCTCTGCAGGAGTAAAAATTTATGATCTGGAGAAAAAGAGTTATGGAATAGTCCTTGTTCCATCACTTGATGCCATGAATCAACCGGATGGCAGCAAAATCCTGTTTACCGCACATGAGGGCACACGTTTTTTCATCAGGAAAGTTGAAGGTGACTGGTCACTGGTCAGTCTTCCAAACGGTGTCAGCGGCTGGATAAGAAACAGCGACATTGGGAAAATATGAAATTTTTCACAAGACCAATTGTTCTTGGCAGTTTGTTTGTACTCTATCTGGTGCTCTATATCGGCATCGCTCATGCGATAACCGTCAATAAGATTTCCACGTTAAAAGCACTACAGGGTCAGCAGATCGCAAAAGATGCTGTCAGCAAGACGTTGAAAAAAGGTATCAGAGAATTAACTGACACTAACGATATCACCAGATTTTGTAAACAACTGAATTTAACCAAACCGGAAAACACCGCAGTATTCGCACTGCATGGTAAAGGAATACCAAATTTCAATGGTGCTCTTTTTTATGATACCCTGTCAAAACGTGTAGAGCACGTTTACATCAATGAATTCAAATAGGTTTTCGTTCGACAGAATTCAGTAGCAAGTAGCAAGTAGCAAGTAGCAAGTAGCAAGGAGCAAGTAGCAAGTAGCAAGTAGCAAGTAGCAAGTAGCAAGTAGCAAGTAGCAAGGAGCAAGGAGCAAGGAGCAAGGAGCAAGGAGCTAGGAGTTAGGAGCGAAGACAGGCAGATAACTGAAGCCGTGGGACAAATTGATCCCCCATTAATAAAGGGGGGATTGCATTTTTGTACAAATAGACCAAAACCATTATTCAAAACAGTTTGAATTCAGTAGTTGTTACTCTTTGCGATTTTGTATACAAATACTCCCGTTGATGTGTTTCGCGTTTTCAGTACTACTGTGCTGTTAATGTTCTGTTGTTTCATCTTCTGAGTACCGATTAATTGTCCTGTCATAGAGTAGATTTCAAAAACTGCTGTTTCTTTTGAATTATTCAGCGTGCCTTTTTTAGTGCGGATTACCTTTATTGTATTATCACTTTGTATACCCTGCCCGTTGCGCAGATTGTTTCCTCTTCCGGTCGGCCATGGGAGAAGATTGTCTGATGCAGACGCGACATCCCAGATCTGTACACCGCCGGCACCACTACCAAGAACATCTTTAAGCGAAATGATAATCTCCACCCGGTGATCGCCATCAATATCCGCAAGTACAGGTGGACTCATACTACCCCGTTTTGCTATTGGTATTTTGTGAAGCAGCACTCCCTTACTGTCGAGAATTATCAGATTGGAAACGTTCTGACTTACAGAATAGGTTGTGAATACAATTTCCGGAATGGTATCTGCATTCAAATCACCGATAACCGCCCCACTCGCACCGATAAATGCACTTTTTCCATTATCGAAATTGTACTCCCAGAGGACAGTTCCATCAGGAGAGAAGCAACGCATATAGCCATCATAGGATGGTACCACAATTTCAGGACGTTTATCGCCGGTAATGTTGGCAACAGCGGGTGCTGGGGCCACCTGAACGATGTTATTTTCGTATCCGGTATAAAGCGGCATTCCTGAACAGAGCGGCGTCTCAAATCCCGTTACACGCGTCATATCGGGATTTACAACCCAGAGACAATTGCCACGGTTTACATATTCACCGGCCCGTTCATGGTCTGAATAAAGAATCACTTCAGGCAGCCCATCACCATCAATATCGCCGAAACAGGGAGGTGAATCGGTAAACTCATCACGATCGTTATTATCGGCACCCCACCCCTGTTTTGCAAGGTCAAGCTTATGAAACATCGGGACACTTGATGCCCATGGTCCGGCTTTGGAAAACATCGGATCTGCAGGATACGGTGATCCATCGGCATGCATAATTCCTATATGACAAATATCATAGGAACTTACCACTTCAGGTACCGAATCACTATCAAGATTCGCCGCTCCGATATTCTGATTATACCCCCCGTAATCATTGCACTTATCACACCCACTTACCTGTGGCCATCCTGCTACAACCTTTCCGGTGATATCCCATGCAACAGTCACAGGCCCCTTGGAT
>Ga0123334_1005172_pt1 | contig 12767 bp, 17 predicted proteins | sample BiotimSIPDNA_FD_89706 | JGI IMG/M metagenome (GOLD analysis project Ga0123334, IMG submission 89706) | Anaerobic biogas reactor microbial communites from Washington, USA - Biogas_R1 time_0 SIP DNA | ecosystem: Engineered > Bioreactor > Anaerobic > Unclassified | place: Washington, USA... | reverse complement strand
TGGCTCAAAAAACTGTTTGAAAATCTGAGTGATTCCGACCATAAATACAGCAATTTGAATAATTGCAGATACTGTTTCCTGATTCATGCTTTCTCCTTATGAATTGTATATATGTGAACTACCGACACCCTAAAGGGTTGTCAGCTTCCCACTTCAACGACTAAACTTGCTGAAACTGCCGTGAAACGGCAAGCTCAGCAGAGGTTAAAATCTCCATGGGCGTTAATTCGATACGTTCCGTACCTACTATGGTTATAATAACAAAACCATTAGACAATGTCTTTTGGTTTTGTTAAAACTTATAAGAATTTTAAGCGATTCATACGGCCGCCCCTAAAGGACGGCATCTTTCTCGCTTGACCCTATAGTATATATGTAATAGCTGACAATTGTACCTTCTTTAACTGTCATGCTGTTTATATAAACATCAAAATATCTTCGTCTGAAATGGTTTGCTGTCTTTTCTTTGTTAAGGTATTTTACAATACTGTATTCGTTATCATCAAGAATACCGCATGATGTAGTTACTCTTTTAGTAACTTTTCTGCCTGTAAGTTTCTGTAAGAATTTACAGTCTTCTTTAACAGTATAATCAGATGTGACGTATTTGTTATTAAATGCCATGTTTATGGCATCGATTAAATCTATTTTTGAATTATTGTATTCTTCAGCAATTGAACATAATGACAGAAAGAAACATCCTTCTCTCATATTCCAAAGTTTGTTTTGAATTCCTTCGTATCTGCTTTTCATTATTTTAATCCTATTTTGGCGGCAATAAAGCTTAGCAGGATAGTTGCTACACCTGCTCCGATAATTCCTAACCATTTCAAAGCAACATCTCCAGGCGACTTTTGAAGCTTTATAATTTCAGGCTTTATTGTTATTATTTCCTTTTCTAAAACTTTAATTCGGTATTCCTGAAGATTAGTCTGATTGATAATTTCCATAATTTGGTCAATCTTCTTTTCAATATCAGTCAGTCTTTTTTCAACAAGCTCTTCGTTCATCATTTAAGCATCTCCTTTTTAAGCTTTTTTTTTGAAAAAAATCTATATCTATAATAATATATAACGAAAAACATATAGGACTAGCATAAAATATGAACTACGAAAACATAACGATGACGCTTGAAGAGATTTTAAAGAAATTTGAAAGTTCAAAGCCAGGTTCTGATTTTTCTATTTCCGCTTTTGGAAAAGGATATTCAGAAATTAATCTCAAATGGAACGGCTCACAAATCAATCTTTATGATGTGTTGCGTAAAAATGCCACATCTTTAGTGTGGTATATGTAGCAACACCATATAGACAAACTTTTGAAAAATTATTATACTAACTAATTATACAGAGATAATAATAAAACCTTTTAGGAAGTTTCTACTAATTAAATATAGGAAAATAGAAATAAATGTTGAAGGCATACGAGTACAGAATATATCCAACTCCTCAGCAAGAAGAAATCTTCAATCAAACTTTAGGTTTGTGTAGATTGTATTGGAATATTGTTGTCTTCAACAAAAATCAAGACCATAATATGCAAATTGAAGGTTATAAACAAGTATTCACGAAATATAAACCTGAAGCGTTACAATGGTCTAAAGATGCTGCTTGTTCAATACCACTAGCTCAAATGTGGTCTGATGTTAGAGCAGCATATACAAACTTTTTCAAATCTTGTAAAGGACAGAGAAAAGGAAAATTCTCTAAACCACCAAGATTCAAAAGTAAGAAAAATCCAAAAGACTCTTTTAGGTATTCTTGTTCAAATTGCACTCCTAAAATTGCTAGTAATGGCTTATATCTTACAAAAAAGTTAGGATATATCAAAGGCTCTTTTCAATGCAGATTCGCAGAAGGTAAATGGAAAAACATTACTTTTAGAAGAACAGCTACTGGTAAGTGGTTCGTTAAAATCTGTGTAGAGAAAAAAGATGAACCAAAAAATAATAACAAGAAAATAGTTGCCATAGATTGGAATTGTAGAGATGAAGATTTCATTGTAAGGAGTGATGGCATGAAAGTCAAATGTCCTCGCTACTTTAGAAATTCATTGAAACAATTACAACATTGGCAGAAAATAATGTCTAAACGTTATGTGAAAGGAGCGATTGAACAATCTCAAGGCTATGAAAAAGCCAAAAGAAAAGTTACTCTTATTCACGAGCATATTGCTTGGCAAAGAAAAGACTTCTTGCATAAAGAAAGTCGAAAATTAGTCAATCAATATGAGACAGTCGTAGTTGAAGATATAAACCTTCAAAATATGGCTAAAATGAATCACGGAAAAGTAATTTCTGACCAAGGATTTGGAATGTTTAGACAGATGATAGCTTACAAAGGACACTTAGAAAAGGTTTCACCAAGAAACACTTCTAAAACTTGTCATGTTTGTGGCTACGTAAATCCAGCTATCAAAGTTGGAGTAAACTATTGGAAATGTCCTATCTGTGGTGAAAACCATGATAGGGATATAAATGCAGCTCTAAACATACTATCAAAGTATGTGACTAGTCAGAGCATAGTAGGTTGGGAACTTACCGAAATTAGAAATGCCTGTGGAGAACCACGTAGTTCTGTGAAGCAGGAAAACGAACTGACATCAAGCGTTAGCTTGTAAGCAGTTTGGAATATCCCCGGTCTTTAGCCGGGGATAGCGTTCAAACAGAGAGAAGCTTTGAAGGACATTGCAGAAAAACTTGATTTGATTTACCCTCATGAAGAAATAATGTCTATGAAACAAGCAATAGATTTTGTATGCACAAGACCTGGCAGTTTCCTAAACAACAATAAAAAGCTTGAAGGATTAGTCCTAAGACCTACTATTGAACTTTACACTGCAAACGGTGAAAGGATAATTACTAAAATAAAAGTGAAAGATTTTGTTAATGTGAAGGACTACAGAAAATGATTAAACTGATTTGCGGTGCAATGTATTCTGGAAAATCAACATCTCTTCTAAGGGAAATGGAAAAGTTCCTGTATGCAAAGAAAAAGATTCTCTTTATAAGACCAATGATAGACGGAAGAGGATATATCACTCATTCTCATGTTGATTCAAGAATAAACTCAGCTATTGCAGAAGGATTAATTGATTATATCTACCTCAAAGAATTTTCAGAAAAAGAAACAAATAACATTGTTTCAGAAACTTATGACTCTATTTTTATAGACGAATATTTCATGATTAAAAATAACAGAAGTTTTCTTGAAGCTATGATAAAGTCTGGCAAACTTACTGACATCTACCTTGCAGGACTTATTGCAGATTCAGATGCAAGACTGTTTGACGAAGCAATTCAAATATTACCTTTATGTGATGAGATTGAGAAGCTGAACGGAGTATGCACAAGATGCGGTTCAATGACAGGAAACTATTCATTCCATATAGGGAAAAAAGAAAGTCAGATTGAGGTAGGCGATTCAAAATATGAATGTTTATGCGGAAAATGTTATTTTAATTAATTGTAACATTATATATTATAATAATTTGTATTATAAATTATTATAAGAGAAATAATTATGGAAGAAGTAAAGGCTAAATTAATTCGTCCTATCGTAGACATAAATGAGTGGCTCCAGGATAAATTCTATGTAGGACCGGAAGCAGAATTCATAAGACCGTATGTAAAGGACTTCATAACGGAATACTCAAATGCAACCTATATTAATGAAATGGGTATAAGAGTTCCTAAAAGAAAGTTCATCTGTACCGGTGCATCAAGAACTGGAAAATCATATGGTGTAAGAATCTTACTTCAAAGAATACTGTATGAAATGAGCTGTTATGAAAACTTTCCATGCCTTTTCAAACTGTCACCTTCTACCACACCAAAAATATACTGGGTGAGCTATACGATAGGCAAATCAGAGTCAACAGGTCTTAAGCAATTGATTAAGATGATAGACAAAGTACCGTACTGGCAGATACCTAGCCTTAAAAGAAAGCCTGTTGAAAGTGAATTGAAGTTTCCGTTTTGTGAAGTCCTTAGCGGTTCCAATGTTTCCCATATAATCGGTGAAGATATGATAGGATGTGTCCTTGACGAAGCCAACGTAAGAAAAGTAGCACAAGGAACTGAAGTCCAGGAAGCCCAGAAGATGTTTAAGGAAATGAGACAGCGTTCTGTTATGACATTTTCAAGAAACGGTATATGGGGAGGCTTCAGCGGAATAATATCATCTTCAACTACTTCATCTTCATTTGTTGCACTTGAACTTGAAAAAGCAAAGAAGGACAATGATACTGTAATAATGGAAGCATCAGTATATGAAGCAAACCCTGAGCAGTATTCAAAGGAAACTTTTGACGTCTTTATAGGAAACGGAGAGATAGAACCTTTCATAGTCGATTCTGTTGATGCCGTTACAACCAACCTCATAAACGAGGAATACGGACTTACGGTTTCAGACTTCATAAATACAAATCAAGACCTGATAGAAAAAGTACCTGTAAGCATAAGAAAGTTCTATGAAGAAGACCTTGAGTTCTCATTGGCAAATATGTCAGGAAAAGTTCAGAAAGGAAACGGAACTTTTATGAAGGCAAAGGTTGTTGATAAGATATGGGACAGAACTAAGAAAAATCCTTTCTATATTGATATTCCTAATATTGGTATATACGATACAACTTCTCCTAGTGATATATGGAAGCCTGACATTGCAATGGCTGACTATCATGGTGAGAATGCATATATTCATGTTGACTGTTCTCAGAAGCATGACAAGACCGGATTCAGCTGTCTTTACTATAATATGGAAACCAACAAAATATGCTCACTGCTTACAATATCAATGTTCATGAACAAGGAGATACATGACAATCAGATAGACCAGGAAAAGATACTTCAGCTTATACTGTATATGAAGGATATGGGTGTGAACATAAAGTTCTTTTCTGGTGACCATTATGCAAAGGACTTCCTTATTCCTCAAATGAAGAAGATATTTGGAAATGACCATTCAGAATATTATTCCGTAGATACAAACGCTTCAGCTTACCTTACTATGCTCAATTTCGCAAAGATAGGTCGGTATGCTTTGCCTTATTATAAGCAGCTTGACTATGAATTACAGCATCTTATGTATGACAGAAGCACAAACAAAGTTGACCATCCTCACAACCCTAATGCGAATGAACCAATATACTTCAAAGACTGTGCTGATGCCTTAGCTGGTGCCACTATCGGTCTTTATCTCCGTGAGCATATACAGTATGAAGAAGCTATTATTGAAAAGGAAACCGAAAAGCTTGATATTCCGGATGACGGTTTCTTCTCAACATTAAGCCATGTATATGAAGAAGATGACATAGACGAAATGGCAGAATTTCAAAACAACCTATATGGTGAAGAATCAGACCTTGTTCTTATGGATGATTTGTAAAAATAATTTTTCTTAATCTATAATATTAGTAAGAGAGGTGAGTTTTATATCGTTTTCAGATCATGCTATTGGATGTTTTGATCAAGAAAAGATGTATGGTATCCATCATCAAAAATAATGAATGCACTTTATTTTAACATTGAAGAGGATGATGAAGTAGAGGATACTGTTTGGACTGAAGATGGTGGATTTTTAGAAAGTGGGTTTGATGTAACTATATTACAATCAGACTTAGATTTCATGAGGAGTTATAAATGAAAATATTCTTGGGAGGCACATGCCCTCAATCAAAAGAAGATTTTAATTATAGGAATTTATTGATACCTTTTTTAGATTTAAATGGTATTGATTATTTTGATCCAGTTGTTGAAGATTGGACAGAAGATTGTATTGAAATAGAAGAACAACAAAAAGAAATTTGTGATGTACATTTATTTGTTATTTCATATAATATGAAAGGTGTTTATTCTATTGCAGAAGCTTTTGATTCTTACATTAAAGGAAAAAGAAGTATATTAGTTGTAATAGAAGAAAAGTTTGATAAACAACAATTAAAGTCATTAAATGCAACGTTAAATTTATTTTGTGAATATGGAGAGTCTTGGACTTTAGATAATATTATAGATATTGACAATACTTTTGTAGATGAAGTTATTTTAAGGAGTTATAAATGATTTTTTTAATTGTATTAAATACGCTTAGTTTTTTATTGTCGGGATATTGTTTGTTTGTTTTTATCAAAATAAGAAAAGCTTTATTAGAAATTATATGTCCAAAAATTGATTTACATGATAATCAAATTCAAAAATTAGCTAAACGTTAACTATAATATAAAGGAGCTTTTAATAATGGCAGTAAAACAATTACCAACAATACAAACTATTTATTCTGGTGAAGATATAACTTCAACAACAAGAGCGAAAACTTTTGAACTTGGAGAAAAAATAGAAAATAAATTGTACATTAAAAGTACGGACGGTGAAGTTGAAATAGACTATATTAAAGTTTCTAACATTAAGACAATTAATTTTAATAGTGATTCATCATATACTGTAAAACTTACTATTGATATTGGTGAAGAGGAGATACCTGAAGAAATAGAAGCTCTTTTTCAAATTGTTGGTGATTTTAGATTAGATCCATTAACAGATTTTACAGATAAGATTAAAAAAATAACGCTTTCAACAGATTCAACCACAGACATTACAGTTGATATAAGAATTTATGGAGAAAAAACAGTTTGACAACTGGTGAAAAACTAAAAGAAAAATTAAAATTAAACAATTTCTCAAGTATTAAAATAAGACGTTTAATTACTGGATCTTCAGTTAGAATTTTTCAAATTGTTTTTGATTCTCGTAGGCCATTAATGCCATTAACAACATATAGATTAAATCGTGATAAACTAATGCCAAAAGTTGTCGATGGTTCAGCTGAAGTATATTACGGAACACCATGGGCTTCAATTGAAAATTTTAACGGTAATTTAGATCCTGCAATATTTTTCGTTTCTGATTTATCTGGATTTTATGACTATGCAAACGATTGATGATTATGAAAATATATATTCAAATGCGTTCACAGATAAGTTATATGATGGAGTAAAAATATTACTTATGGAAATTAAAGAGTAATATGATTGATAAAAATTACTAGCAGAATGGCACAAGGAGAAAGGGCAATAACAGATAATCTTCCCATGATTATCTATAAGGTAATATAATTTGAATGATTCTTAGAATAATATAACTTACATGAATATTATCTGCTTGTGCGGATAAAAATAATAATCCCCTTTCCGTTGGGAATAACAATAAGCGGAAAATGTCAGGCAATAAACTTTTGAGAAAAGAATTGTATATAGCGTTTTCATCAGTTAATGTCTGATTAAAGCCTTTCGGGGATATCTGAATCAGCAATAAGTATTCCTGAAAGGCTTTGTAATTTCTATAATGTTATATATTTTGTAATTAGGGTATAATCATATGATGGAATTCGATGACACATTGACAAAGAGGCTTTCAGGAAAGGAAGCCGTAGCTCAGAGGGTCAAGACACGGCTCAAGCATACCACAGTGTCAATTCCCTACTACACAAGAGGAATAAACATATTTGAATTCACATACGGAACAAAGGAAAACGCAATAAGAATGGGACTCCGTGACATGGGTGCAGCAGTTACCCTTAATACCGACAGAAGCAGAGTCCAGGTATACGGAATAAGCATAGATGTTTCCAATGTAATCTAATGAAAGAAGGAAAAGTTAGGATATGGCATTTCTGAATCAGTTTTCAACATATTTTACGGAAGAAGAGAGAAGGACAGAGCTTTATGCGTTATGGTCTGCAATTGGAGTAAATACCGAGAAGGCTATACTCGAAGAGCAGCAGAGGCTTAACGACAGTCAGACGGACATCAACAGCTTTGACGAAGATACAATGAGAAGCTGGCTTGCGTTTTTCCTTCACAAGACGCCTTTCAGGACAAGCTGTAAATGTAATATAACAGTCACATTGAAAAGTGATACCGGATTAACTCACATTCCTAAGTATACAGTATTAAAAACAGAAGAAGGAAAGCAGTATGTTCAGCTTGACGACTTGTATCTTGTCAAAGGAACAAGCAGGACGATTACAGTAGTTGAAGGTAAGCGGATAGTCGAGAAAGGAACCTACGCAACAATGATTAAAGTTCAGGCTACCAATCTTGACATGAACTATGTAAAGCTTCTAATTAACGGTGTAGAAATACCTGAAGTTACTTTCGATACAAGCTATGATTCATTGTCATATATGGGAAGCTGGAGTCCTCATTCAGAAGAATCAGGATTATACGGAACTCCAGTTCTTAAGGACGGAGTAGGAAAGAAAGGAAACTTTTATACAGTAGTTGCTGACGGTATAGTAAGGTTTTCTGATTACGGTGAAACGTTGGAATTCAAGAAAGGTGACTTAGTTGTATATGACGGAAACTTCTGGCAGAAATCAGCTTATACAAATCAGCTTCAGCCTTTGCAGTTTCAGAACACGTACTTAGTTCCTCATAACGGATACTATGCTTATTACTACAACGGCTATCTTTATGTCAAAGTGTTTACAGGTCCTCTTGTTCATAATCCTGAAGGACAGCAGTACGAGCTTTCATACATAAGCAGCTCAGGTGTTCAGGGTAAGATTAAAGCTAATTCTCTTGAATACGGACAGACATTCTATGATGCTGACGAGAATGTTTCTGACATTGAAATATCGAATACTGCCAGCACTGTAGGCGTAAACGAACCTGGTACCGGAAAGCTCGGACTTTACTTGAAGCAAAGACTGTATACAGGAATCAACATAAGTTCTGTTCCTGAATATACTGCGTGGTTCATGGCTCAGCCTGAAGTTGGTGACGTTATGGTGCTTGGTGACTGGGAAAACTATCTCCGTGACGGTGAAGTTGACTTGAAGTATACTAATCAGGTAGACGTTTATTTGGTTGACAATCAGGGTGAGATTATGAATGACGAAACTGTTGACATACTGTTCAAGAGGATAGAGCCTTTTAAGGACATAGCTATACTTAAAAGGAAACTGTTTTCAGAGATACAGGACTTCATTATAGTCACGTTTACCAATGCTGATAATCCTGATGCCTTTGTACCTTATGCAAAAGCTGAAGTTGAAATGCATTATGATTTGGACTATATACAGCAGCATGGATATTCACTGTTCAACGACCTTGACATTACCAAAGTCTATAAGTCAATGCTTGACGACAGGACACAGAACTTTATAGGACTTACAATCAACGGCTATCATTATGAAGAAAGAATCATAAGCTCGTCAAGCAAAAGTGTAGTTTTAGGCTCATATGAGAACGAAGAGCTTGGAAGCGGATTCTATGAGCTTGTCCTTCCTGACAATACGACATTGAGGTTCTATGAAGACTTAGAGCCTGGAAACAGTTCAGTTGCAAATATATATCTTGAAGGAACAGACGAGAAGAAAGGAAACCATACTGAAAATCTTGTAAGGATGGATTTCTCGGGAATTGAATGGGACGGTGATGCAACGTTCAAGTGCTACTGGGGAATGGAAGACAAAGGTATATTGTCAATAGGAACTAAGGACGGAATACGCCGCTTAAAGGGTGTCCGTGTCAACATGATACAGGGTGAAGAATGATTAGGAATGACGTTACTGTAGACAAGCAGCTTATACAGAATTATGCAAAGAGGAACACAAGCGGAAAGTTTCCTTTAGAAGCTAAGATGGTCAACGCATACGTTGATTCGATTCTCAACAGCTCAAACGTTGTTGACATATACAGGATGCTCGACGAGATAACCTGCAACGGTACCAACTTCAACTATTTCTTATCGTACTGGAAGGACAGCGGAAAGGTAAACGAATTCACTTTCCGTGCCGTAGTTTCCTATGCAATGAACAAGAAGGACATAAGGCTGTTCTGGATGCTCGAATGGGTTTTGTTTACAGGATATTTAAGAACATTCAGAAGTCCTTGGCTTGAAGAAGATATTACCGAAACTACTGACGAACTTCCTTTAAGATATACTGACGAAGAACTGTTTACCGACATGGAAGAATCGGTTACTGGACGGGGACTGTATGTAGGAATGCACTGCGTGTTTTGTGACGACCCTTTGGAAGACGGTATAGGAAGTGAATGGCAGACTTTGGACAAGCTTTGGAATATGCTTCAGAAAGCAAAGATACTTATTACAATGACAAAGCCTGCAAGGATTAATGTATTTTTATTTTATCAAAGATGGTGCTACATAGGCGGAAATGATGCTAAAGCAGAAACTTGCGGAATAGATTTAACAAAGCCTTTTTCTTCACCTTTCGGGTGGGGAATTGGAATGAAGTATACGGACGAAGACTGGTGGGAAACTCACCCTGACTATACTCTTGATGGATGGAAACCACCGGAAGGCGGAGCATTAAGATATACCGATAATGATGAAAGCAGAATGTATACTGATTCTGAAGGGTTTATAAATAACTTATCACAAAAGAACAGAAACGACTTAATGAGTATTTATCCTGAAGCCTTTGTTGAAGGTGAGGAAGTTCTTAAGAACTATATATGGGGAATAAGGAAATACAGGTGGGTAAGGTTTGACCCAGGAATGGTAAGATATATTTTTGTATTCAGGAAATGGTATCAGCAGGACAGAGATAAGCCTGACTTTGCAAAAGATAAAGAATCAATGCTCAATGATGTATGGGGTCAGATTACTATACCGAGTACTATGCATGACGTTCCTGATGTTATCTTTACTCCTAAGGCACAGCCGAGACAGGCTACTTCTGATTTCTATTTCTTACAGCTTGAAATAAGAATTCCTTATACAGGTGAAGCTACCTGGGAAGACGACAACAAGTGGAACGACTGGTGGGACTGGCGGAATGACGAAAAGACATTCAACGAGGCTGCATGGCAGGACTGGTACAATGTCTGGGATAACAGATGAATTCTATCTTAAATATTCGGTAGCAAATAGCATATTGAACTCCTTCTTGATTAATTTTTAAGATAAAATTAGTGAACTACCTACTCCTTAAAGGGAGCAAGCTTCCTGTTTTCGCTTCAACGGCTCAATTTGCATAACCAATCGACTGACGATTGATTGTGTAGTGACTGATGCCTCAGCGGAGGCTTGTTCCAAGCACTCAGTTCTTTTAGTCGAACCAAACAATTTTACATTTTTAGAAGCATGAATATCCCTATCTTCCACATACCCACAATCACAGATATATGTTCTGTCTTTTAAAGTCAAAGTATTTAAACATCCACACTTAGGACAAAACTTTGTTGTAGGACACCATTTGGAAATTTTAAAAGCCTTGTCTTGTTTTTCCAATAATTCAAGTTTTGTTTTAACCCTACCCAAACAAGATGATTGCACTTGTTTTCCAAAAGAAAATCCGCATTTCTTTCCATTCTTTTTAGAATTCTTTTTCTTTTTCCAATTTGAAATTTGTTCATCTTGAAAATAGATTATATCATTTTCTTTTTCAAGTTTCGCAACAATCTTGTTGGCAATGTCCTTTTTCTGATTAGAGATATGCTCATACTCCCTCTGAATTTGGTTTCTTAATTTCCAATAACGCTTTGAACCTTGTTGTTTTCTATGCAATTGTTTTTGCAGAAACTTCAAGTATTCAGATTCTTGCTTATTGCAATTAAAGAAATCTCCGTCAGAAGTTACAATAGATGTCTTAATTCCAAAATCAAGACCCACAGATTTATTCTTTATTTCCTTTTCTTTCTTAGGAATATAAACTGAAACTTTGATATAGATGCCACTTGCTTTTCTGATTATATCAGTGTTAGCAACTTCATAGTTTGGAATATTTATAAATTGTTCCAATCCATAAACGATTAATTTTGGAAACATAGGAATGGAAATTATCTTTGATGATTTAATTCTCAACATTCCTGTTTTTAACGGTATTCTGTTACATTCGCTACGGAATTTAAGTTTTCCAACTTTATTTCCATGAGATTTAGATTTTGAAAGATTAATAATATCTTGCTGAACATGAGAAATTATGTTCTGATGAACACCAGTCTGAATAGTAATTTTTCTTTCAACCAAGTTTTTATCTTTATTAAAGTTTACAACTTTTCTATGTTCTTTATATTCGTAATGAAAAATATCATTTGAAGCGATACAGTCATTTATAATCCATTTTGCTTGTTTAAACATTTCATTAAACTTTTTGAAATCTTCTTTAGAGGTATGATGACAATTGACTTTCAACTCAAATACTTTAATGACTTGAGTTTTTCTTCTTTCACGAGTTTCTTTTAATGTTTGTTTAATTTGCTCGTTCTTTGTCATTTATTCCTTTTACTAGAATAGTTAATTCTTAGTAACACTCTTGACTTATAATATAAATGATTATATAATAATTGTCAATAGGAGATTATAACAATTCATAAGCCACCTTAAAAGATAATATCTTTCTTGCTATTTTTTATAAAGCAAAAGAACTTATATATTATATATCAAAAACAGAGAAGTTAAATTGTAGATTTAATTTAACAAAAAATTGATGATTCTGGAATAGTAAAGACATGGACTTCAGAAGTACCAGAAGCTGATATTACTATTCCGGTTATTATTTGTACTAAGATTAATTAGAAAAGGAGATTAAAAATATGATTGGAAAGACTAATGTACAGATGAGTGGAGGTAGTGGAAGTACTTTATCAGTTGATAATTATATATCCTATATTATAACTACAGCAGATGGTGGGGGTGCTACTACATCACTAAACATAAATCAAACTTGGAATTTACAAAATCGAAATAAAAGAATAGGAATACTAGTAAATAGAACTTTTAATTGTCAAAATAATTTAACTGC
>Ga0123334_1005168_pt1 | contig 12770 bp, 6 predicted proteins | sample BiotimSIPDNA_FD_89706 | JGI IMG/M metagenome (GOLD analysis project Ga0123334, IMG submission 89706) | Anaerobic biogas reactor microbial communites from Washington, USA - Biogas_R1 time_0 SIP DNA | ecosystem: Engineered > Bioreactor > Anaerobic > Unclassified | place: Washington, USA | collected... | reverse complement strand
TCATTTGATCAACAAGTTCAGCACGGTTTTCAGTGCTCATCGGCTTGCTCGCCGTCATGGCAGATACTTCCTGGTTGACCCTTTCGCGGATGTCGTTTCGCATAATCGTATCGACATAACCGCCCATGTTCGCAATAAGAATGGTGATGTAGATGCCCATAACAATGGTAATGAAGAGCATAGCAACCCTTAATGCTAAAAATTTACCCAATCGCTTTGCGGTATTTATTCTTGCCGCTCTATTTAAATTTGTTATTTCGATGTTTGTCTCAGTGGTCATAGCATCGCTCTCTTTTTAACAAAGGGGCAAGTTAGTGTTAACTTGCCCCTCCTTACTAATTGTTCAAATCAAAATTATTGGGTGACCACAAACTCGACCGAAGTGAAGGTCGGTTGGCTAACTGTGATCGGGACAACAGCGATCTCAAGCTTGCTTGCGCCAGCTCCGAGAGCAGTAATGTCATCACCGGTCAGTTCGACAACATAGTAACCATCTTCAACCAGCGTAGCCTCACCGATTACAACCAGTTCGTTTGCTGCATTGTATAGCAGGAATTTCACGATCTTAATGTCATGGGCGGGATAAGCTTCATCTTCGAAGGTTACATACACATCGAAGGTGGCGTCTTCGCCAAGTTTCACCTGTCCGGGACCATCGATTTCAGCAGTCGCAATCATGGGTGTTGCAAACATATCCCAGCGATCGGCAAGATCGACATAGTCGGCATTCTGGCGAACAACAGCTGATTTCTCAGTCATAAAGACCTGATCAAGATAGTAGGCACCGGTGCCAAGCCAGAAGTGACCTTTGTCTTCGTACCATGCTTTCAGGGATTCGTAGCGTGCAACAGCTTCTTCGGGTGTAATGTACTGTCCGAGGGTAGCTTCGTAAGGAACGGTCTGATCAGCGATCAATTGATCCAGGTGCTTCAGCAGAATTTCAAGGCTTGGTCCACCGATGAAACTGGTTTGTTCAATTTCAGCTGCAGTGGCTTTATTTGATGAGTAAGCCAATTCACCAGCGGCTTCTGCTGCATTCGCAACAGCTGCTACGGCGAAGGACAATTCACCTGAAGTCCATGTGGGCCAGAGTCCGAATGCATTCAGTTCAGCATCCTGAGAGTAGCTGTCGCTATAGTATTCGACGGTCAGGGGATCAGTGGATAAAATCTTGAAGCCCTTGAAACTATCTCTGAACACTGTGTAAATCGGAACTGCCTGCGCGTCATAGATGGCGCTATCTTCATTTGCGCGATCAAAGTTGAGAATCCAGGTCATCATCATGTCAGCCATGGAGATAGTTGTTCCATCGTGCCATTTGACGGTTTCAAACATATCGGCAGGATAGACGGCAACTGACTTACGTTTGGCGGTCAGTCCGGTGAGCTCTGCTTCTTCAGCGGTCAGGAAGACCTGGTTGACACCATCCCAATCCACAAAAGCGTCATCAGGAACCACAATTTCGTCTGCGAAATCAAGGTTGACCCAATCAAGGGATTTGCCAACGGGTAAACCGGTTTGCATTGTAATGTCAGCGCTTTCGAGGCGAAGTCCGTGCACAAGACCGGTATAGGGGTCATACAGTACATCGCCCGACTGGGTGGCGCGAATAACAGCCTGGTCAAAGGTCCAGTTGGTACCAGCGATCGGGTTGTAAGGTTCAGCAAAGAGATCTTGCTGTGCCCATTTGACTGATCCACCTTCAACGCCTTCATAGCGAAGGGTGTGAGGTGCAACCTGGGCGCCCTGAACTCCAGCAGCAAGGTCTGCGACTGCTACCAGGTCAGTGCGGTAGGGTGTGAACTCAGAAGAGTCGATCCACCACATGTGGAAGGAGTCTTGCAAAGAAAGCTCAAGTGCGCGAGCCATCATCTCTTTGCGTTCTTCGACTGTGGAGTAGTCAGCATTGTAGAGACGATCGCCAAGTGTCTGGAATTCCGGATCGGCTTCGTTTTCAAACCAAACCGTAATACCTTGTTGTGAAGTGGGCAGGTACATTTCCTGGAAGATGTTGCCCTGATCTCGGTCGATTACAGAGGCACCCCAGCCAGCAGTGTAAAGGTCCCAGAGCCCTTCTTTCGGATCTGAACCAATCCAGACCGCGGATGCTTCAGAACCATTCTTGTATTGACGATCAATCGTCGTGAAACCAAGTTCTTCCAGGCGGTCAGCAGTCCAGTCGCCCATGGCGGTACGGGCTGCGTCGTCACGGATAAGGAAGGTAATCGTTACCGGGTCACCTTCATAAGTCCATGCGCCGTCAACAAGCTCGGCACCCATGCCTTCCATCTCTTCGGTGATAACTTCTCGTGCCTTTTCAAGATCAAAAGCATAGTAGCTTTCCAGCTTGCGAACCGTGTCTGCCAAATCAGCATAATCGGGCCATTCGGTTGTGATGGCGAAGAACTTAGCCTTACCGCCACCATTGAAAATCTCCTGTGCAAAATAATTACGATCAGTCAGCCAGTTGAATGCTTCGCGGATCTTGCGATTCGAGAAGGGGTTGAAACGACCGTCGTTAAATACAGCAGGATTGAACAGAACGCCGTAGTAGGTTCCCTGTGATGTGGAGTATTTTAACCCAGAGTCCCTGACTTCCTGTGCGAATGCTGGTGCGAGACCTTCAGCGTAGATGTCAATATCTCCTGCCTGAATTTGGGTCAATACTGCAGCGGGATCAGCCACGGTATAGACAATCTCATCCAGCCAGCCGCCCTTGCGTTCGGTCCTGACTACAGGCACTTCCTCAGGTTCTTCTTCTGTCTCTTCCACCTCAGGTTCTTCAGGTGTATCCACCGGTGCTTCGGTTTCGACAACCGGTTCGTCGGTGGGTTCGACGGGTGCAGGTGTACCGCAGGCGGCAAGCGCCATTGATAACACCAGGACCATGCTTATCAAAAACAATAACTTTCTCTTCATAACAAACAGCCTCCTAATTTATTTTCTAATTGGGTTTGGTTGTTGGCGTGCTTGCATATCAACATTTTCGGTCACTCCACAAGTCCGTTGCGTTGAATTTGCAGCATCCTTCTCCAGTACGAGTTAATCACAATTTGTGATTGGGGTATTTTGATATTAACACACACAGTTTTTTTAGTCAAGTTTTTAAATGTCAGGATTTGTGGTTTAGACTGGTTTTATTTTGAAGTTGGTGGTAAGAATTTTAATTTCTTTTCATCCATGAAACTATGCGAAAAATGTGACCAAGTCAGCAGAAACAGCCGTTAGTTAAGGTAGAATACGGATAAAGACTGATTCTCAAACCATATACACCCTTTCCGTTAAGGAGGATTTGATGACAACTAACAAACTTTGGTGGAAAAATGGCATCATTTACCAAATTTACCCACGTTCCTTCCAGGATACCAATGGTGACGGAATTGGCGATTTGGCGGGCATCATCCAGCACCTTGATTATTTACAGGATCTTGGGGTCGATGGAATCTGGCTTTCACCGATCAATCCCTCTCCGGATGCCGATTTTGGTTACGATGTGTCTGACTATCACACGATCGATACGAAATATGGCAATTTGCAGGATTTTGACCGGCTGCTAAACGAAGCACATAAACGTGACATCCATATCATTATGGACCTGGTGTTGAACCATACCTCTGATCAACACCGATGGTTCCAGGAATCGAAAAAATCGGTCACCAACCCCTACCATAACTGGTATATCTGGCGTGAGGGTAAACCCGACGGAGGTAAACCCAATAACTGGCTTTCACATTTTGGTGGGTCCGGCTGGGAGTTTGACCAAAACCTGGGGAAGTATTATTACCATATGTTCAACAAGCGCCAGCCTGACCTGAACTGGCGCAACCCGGAAGTGCGATCGACCATGCTGGATATCTTCCGCTATTGGCTCGACAGGGGTGTTGATGGTTTCAGGTTGGACGTTTTCAATAATTTTTACAAAGATTCGGATTTCAAAGATAACCCAAAACGCTCCGGTATTTATTTGCGCAAATTTAATACCTATGAACATTTATATGACACTTCACAACCTGAGATGATCGATGTGGTCAAGGATATCCGTAAGATCATGGATGACTACCCTGAGCGTTACGTGGTCGGGGAGACATTTTTGGCTGATTCAGCGCATGCCCGCACCTATATTGGCGAAGACCGTTTGCACGCCGGATTTGACTATGCTTATACCGAAACCAAATTCAGCGCAAGAGCTTTCGGAAAGGCGATCCAATTTTGGGATGCCCTGCACGGCGAGGAAGCCTGGCCTAATTATTTCTTTAACAACCACGACACGAAACGTTCATCGACCAAGTTTGCCAAAGGTGAAGATGATGCAATTCTCAAACTTTTGGCAGCCATGCACCTGACTGTCCGCGGGACGCCATATCTTTATTATGGAGAAGAAATCGGGATGCGGGATGTAAGCCTGACCCGCTCTCAAATCCAGGACCCGGTTGGTAAGCATTACTGGCCATTTTATCAGGGCAGAGATGGCTGCCGCTCGCCAATGCAGTGGAGCGGCTGGGAAAACGCTGGCTTTACCACGGGAACAGCCTGGCTGCACCTGAACAAGGATTATAAGGTTCGGAACGTAGAAAACCAGGCACGTTCAAAGGCATCTCTGCTCACTTTTTACAAGGAGCTGATTCAGCTGAGGCGTAAGTTTGGAGCGCTGAATGCAGGATCTTTGGAATTGGTTCCGAATGAAGATGCGGATATCCTCTCTTATGAACGAAAATTGGAGAGTGAGCGTATTCTGGTTCTGCTGAACTTCTCGGAAAAGATCAAAACCTATGAGCTTCCGACCGATGACTTTAACAAGTGGGAGTTGCTGTATGCCGGGAACGAAGCCGTTATCAGTTTTATGGTTGAAAACCAGCTTCATTTGCCCCGATATGGGTTTGGGATTTTGATTTCCCGATCCGAATGAGCTGAAAGCGAGGATACGCTGGATCACTCACACCTGCCAGGCTTTACATCCAGCCCCTGGGTTCCAGGTGAGATGACTTTGCCTGGCTCAAACCAGGTGTATCCTCTGGAACGCTACTTCCCCCCGGTTCCTCGTGGGATGGTCACCAATTGGGTGAAGAAATTTGCCTCGCCCGGCGCATATATCCTCGACCCGTTTGGTCAGAATCCTTTTACCAATCTGGAATTAGCGCGTGCTGGTTACCGTGTGTTGGTTTCTGCCAATAACCCAATCGCAGCATTTGTGATGGATGTGCTTTCCACTGCACCCACCGCCCAGGACTTCGGCCAGGCGCTTGCTGCTCTGATCCAAAACCGGATGCGCGATGGAAGCACGATCGAAGACTATATCCAGGCTTTTTATAAATTGGATTGCCCGGGACCGCTGTGTAAAGACCGTTTGGAACCAGGCAAGTTTGAAGTTGACACTTTCATCTGGAGCGAAGAATCAGAGCAACCTGTGATCGCAGTTGGTGCCTGCACAGTTTGCGGGCTGGAAGGTGAAATTGAACTTACAGCGGCTACCCTCCAAACCCAGGGGAAGACACCTTCCTACTCCTTGATACGCTCTCAAATTTTGGAACGTATTGCAGCTCAGGACCCACATCTGAGACGTGTGATCGAAGAGGTGGTCGGATTCTATTCACCCCGGGCACTCATATCCCTTCAGCTGCTGCTGAACAAGATTGAAACCAGCAACCTCGACGAAAAACAGACCAGATTGCTGAAAGCACTCTGGCTGAGTGCCGCAGATCAATGTAACCAGTTGTGGATTTGGCCACGAGCACGCAACCGACCCAGGCAGTTGTTGAGACCACCCATGTACCAGGAAGCAAACGTATGGCAAGCGTTTGTCCGGGGAGTGAATACCTGGGTTCATCCTGACCCGGCTGTAAAACTGCGTGAATGGCCCAGGAGGGTCCCTCCATCTGGCGGCATAAGCTTGTTTGAAGGACGTTTGCGCGAATTGGATCAAAAACCGGAAATGGGGTTGATCAACCTGGTACAGACCTCGCTTCCACGCCGAAACCAGGCTTTTTGGAACCTTTCTGGCTTATGGAGCGGTTGGTTGTGGGGCAAAGATGGCATTAAAACCATCCGAAACAGCTTGTTGAGGCAGCGTTATGACTGGACCTGGCATTCAGTCGCGCTGAAAAAAGTGTTGAGCCAACTGCCAGGGTTGATAGGGGCGGATGTGCCGGTTATGCTGCTCACGAGTGAATTGGACAGCCTCTTCCTGTTGGCTGGCACTTTGGGCGCACAGGCTGCCGGTCTTGAGTTGAAATCTGCCAGCATTGACGGTGAAAACGAAACGCTGCAGACCGTCTGGAAACTGCCTAATCGACTCAACACCTCCATACAAAAATCTCAAAATCGCCGTTCATTCAAAGAAAGCGGCAGATTCTTTCTCGCTCAAACAGGAGAACCAGCTCATTGGCTGCGTTTGCTCAGCTTCACAGTCGCAGACCAATTGGTAAGCGGAGGTCTGCTCAACCGACCACGTGAAAATGAGACTTTAAATGAGGTTGAAACAGAATTTGCGATCGCTCTAAATGATGTCAGTCAGTTTCGACGGTTTAACCCGGGTGCGACGCCCGAATCTGGTTCATATTGGCTTGCCAGGTCTGGCAGTTATTCCCAAAGCCTGGCAGACCGAACCGAAGCTGTGATTGTTCAGGTTTTACAGAGCCACACAAAAATTGGGTTCGATGAATTGCTTTCTCATGTTTATTCAAGCCTTCCCGGCTTTTCCACCCCGCCCGATGAACTGGTAGGGGAAATTTTAGAGTCGTATTCCCAGACGATAGATGAAGATAACAGGGCGGTTTACCAGATTAATGCTCACGAAACTGCCGTCGGGCGCAGTGAAGATCTAAAAGAAATCCAGGGTTTGATTGAGCAAATGGCTGACAAACTTGGATACAGGAGAGAAACCCAACCTGACCAAATCGCCTGGTTGGATGATCAGGGCGAAGTTGAATTTGTTTTCTTCCCGATTACTACTGCCAGGTTTTCCAATATTTTGGTCAGCAACCAACACGTTGGAGGTCAGAAGCTGGTAGTCATTCCGGGAAGTCGTTCAAACCTGGTCGCCTATAAACTGAAACGAGACCCTAACCTGCGGTTTCTTGGTGGGGAGAATTGGCAGCTGGTTAAATATCGCCAGATACGCAACCTCGCCGGCAACCCCCTGTTAAGCCGGGAGCTCTTCGCCTCACAACTCAGCTCCGATCCGCCTGAATTTCACAGTGCACAATTGGCGTTGTTTTAATTTGCCACACCGTACGGGCGAAAGCATTTCACCCGTTTTGTCATCCTGAGCTTGCGAAGGATGACGACACTCAGGGAGATCGCGTCGCAAAAGAAGCTCGCGATGACGGGTTCTCCAGGCAGTTGTGGGCGGAATACACCTCTTTTGTGCACTCCGCCGTTTACATTTTTTGAATAATCGTCCAAGGATATACAATAAAGACACGGCAAATCGACCGTCACTGCGAACCCCCGTTACATGAATAACAGGAACTTTTGAATCACAATAAGGGGGCGTGGCAGTCTGCCTTTAGTCCTTTGTCAATGCCAATACCGTACGGGCAGGTCCCAATCACGAACGCTCGATATTAACATCGGTAGGGAAGGAGCCCTGTGCCTGCGCAGCAAGGTATGACTCCTTCCGCAAATTCACACAAATATCGGGAAACGGAACGGGACAAGTACTGCTCGCTTCGCTCCCAGCATCATGACCACGTTCCCTACAACACGATCGCCTCGTCGGATTGGGATTTTGGGTCGTGTGCTATGGGCGGGTGTGACGGATTGGTTGAGGTTACGAAGCTCTCATATTGAACCCGCCCGTACATTTGTATTGGGCAATGGCAAAACGCTCACATCCTGAACTCGCCAGTACATTTATCATAGGCAATGGGGGCTCTTGTCTCAATCTGATGTTGTTGAAATCTTTAATCTGTGATTGCCAACGAAGCGCGGCAATTTGTCTTTTTCTTTCACAGGGGAGATGATAACTACTCCAGTAAAAACAATGCTTAATCGCCTGCCCTCAATTTGAGCAAGCTAATTGTTTCTTCTTTTAATTTTGCTTTTGCCCAGTCTTTTTGGCTGCCGGACAACAACTCTCCGACCCCATCCAGGATACGTCGGTTACTCAACCCTTCAAGCTTCTGCACGCAGCTGTCGACAAATTTATCGAAAGGCATTTCTGATCTCTGTTGAACAATTTCTTTGTTTACAGGAAATCTCTCCGACAAAAAGAACCAGACATCGTATATATCGCGGCTGGTCTTGCCAATCCTTTCGTGCATGGCAACCAATTTATGGGCAAACATATCTTCCCTGACCATAACCGTCATTGGAACCCCAAGATAGTTTTTAATCTCATAAGATGAACCAAACTGCCTTAGATTGACCTCAATCTTAATATTGTGGGTTTTAGCCTCGTAAGATAACAACCAAAAAAGTGTGAAACGCTTCTTTTGTGCGAGCCGAACAGTGCCATAACGGGCAATCAGCTTCGACATCCCTGTAAAAACAAGTTCCTCTTTTGATGGGTTAAGCAGATCAAAATCAAGATCGACAGAGAAGCGATTCAGACCATAAAACATAAGAGCCGCAGTTCCGCCTTTGAACCCGAGATAAGGGGCAAGCTCAGCATCTGTGTAGATATCTTTTAAAATTTGGAACAAAATTGTTCGGTGCGTTGCAATATCCAGCGGCATGGTGTTAAACGAGGTCCTTTTCACGAAATATTTTATTTATCTCTTTTTCCAATCTCTTGTTCCTGTAAATTGTTAAGATATCAAAAACCTTATCCCAATCCAAACCGGACAAACTATCAAAATAGAAACCTGGTGAGCTATAGAGCATATCTAAAAATGCTCTTTCTCTGCTGGCAATACTGAATGCATCATTAATCATCAGACCATCCGGAGCCAACAGGATGGATTCTTTAATTCTTCTGTATGAATACTGCTGCCCTTCGACTCTGACTGTCCTGGAAAGATAAGCTGCAACAGTAATTACAGAGGAATATTGAAAAACCATTCCTTCGCGTGCAAGAACTGTTTCAAAGCTGATGTATGAGGGGGAATACAGACGATTAGCCAATTCCATCCTGTCGTAATTTTCGTCTTTCGAATAGAAATTTTTCCGGATTCGATACAGGTCGCCGTTTCGAACATAATAGTTCAGTCTGACACGGATTGCATTTTGATTTGCTTCCTGCCACAACAAAGAAACATCCGAAGTGCTGAACACAGTTCGGTCAGATCTGAGTATAGCCGATAAATAATCACCCTTTTCCATAATTTGAACCAATAATTAGTTTTAACCTAATTTACAGTTCAAATATAGAACCTTCTTTCGAAAATGTCAATAGAAATCATAAAGTCCTGTCGTTTTCATTCGCCAACTTGCCAATCAATAAACGCTTTTTTTACCCTTCCGGTGTTGGTTCGACAGGTGGGGAGGTTGGCGTTGGTGTTGGTGTTGCTGTCGGCTCCGGAGGTAGCGTTGCCGTTGGGGTTGGTATATCTGTAACGGTCGGCGTAACCGTTGGTGTCGGTGTCGGGATAGCAAGTTGTATTACCCACTTTTTCTGCACCTCAGTATTAATCGTGCTGTGCAATGTCACACGCAGGGTAATGACGTCTGCATCAATGCCTTCCATATCCCAGGAAAAAATCTCCGCGGCAGAACTGACAGGGGTGGTCACCCAATCGACAGTGAGCGCATGCCATTGGCTGGGGTTCGTGCCTTCGCCCCAATGCAGCTTAAACTGTTTGAAGTTCGCAGTCGCATCGATTACGCCGGCAATAATGAACGGATTTTCACGAATAGTTACTCCATCGCTGATGCCCACAAGTTCAATGATCGGCCTGGGGTCATCCATTCTACATTCACGCTCCGGTTTGATAATCAACGGGTCGGGGAAACCATAGTTATCCGCCCAGTTTTTACCCGCATCCGTCTTTAGCCATTTGATGGCATCTTTATCTTCGACATTGATCGTCAGTTCTTCTTTGGTGAACTCTGAACATGCGGCAGAAGCTGCCAGATTGGTCCATGAATCTATGTTTAGTTTCAACCATAAATCTTCGTCTTTTGGAAGAGGAGGTTGATCTGAAGCAAAAATCTCACTGCGATATTGAGGACAATTTTCGCTCGGCTGAACCCCCGATACCGAACATATCGTGTAATCCACTACATCAGAAGGTCTCGGGAATGCTCCGCTGACTCCACCCAAATAGCGGTTTACCCCTGCTTGCATAATTTCAGCCCAGATTGGCGCCGCGCCTTCCACGCCAGTGGTATTAATCATCGGGGTATAGTCAGCGTTACCCACCCACACACCGACCACGAGGTCGGGGGTATAACCAACAGTCCAGTTATCGCGGAAATCATTGGTGGTGCCTGTCTTCACCGCTGCTGGAAAAGGCAGATTGAGAATTGAATTGTAGCCAAACATAGGGGCACGGGCATCCCAGTCTGACAATATTGACGATATCAAGTATGTATGAGCAGCCCGAACGACCTGGTCACCGACAGGGGGTTCGTATTCGAACAAAACCTGTCCACTGTGGTCAACCACCTTGGTAATCGCAACAGGGGATATCTTCCGACCCTCGTTTGCCATAACCTGGAAAGCACCTGTCAGCTCGAGCAGGCTCACCTCACCACCACCCAGCGTCAACGAAAGTCCGTAATCTTGTCGCGTGAGGCTGTTGATGCCAAGCCGTTTTGCCATATTGATAAAGCCGTCGGCTTCCGGAGTGGTTGGGTCATCATAAATGCCAACATATTCCAATGCCTTGACTGCGGGAATGTTGTATGAGTTTGCCAACGCATCTCTTACCAAAACCGGACCGTGAAAACGACCGTCATAGTTGACAGGTTCATAATCAGGGCTGGTGTCAAAGGGATCTGAGGAAGGTCTGAATGATGAGGGCACATCCCAGATGAGGGTGGAGGGTGTCCAGTCTTTCTCAAAAGCAGCAAGGTAAGTAATTGGTTTGATTGCTGAACCCGGTTGGCGCGTGTTGCTCAGCGCCATGTTCACCTGCCCGCTGATTTCTGCGTTGTGGAAATCTGCTGAACCAACCATCGCAAGAAGTTCACCATTCTTTGGGTTAATCACAATCACTGCGCCGTTGGTGGCATTTTTGCCCGACATCTGTGTCAGCTGGTTGGTGACTGCCCGTTCAGAATCACGCTGCAGGTCAGGATCCAATGTGGTATGGACAGTAAAGCCCGACCGGTAGATCGTTTGAGCATCAAATTGTGATTCAAGCAGCGATTGAATAAACACCACCCAGTGAGGGAACTGCATACTGATATCCCGTTTTTTAAATTCATAGGATTCCAGCATCTCCGACGCGTTGATAGTCTGCATTGCATCCACACAAACCCGGTCCAAATTTTCGCCGATGTGAATACAACCTTTTTCGTTGCTAAGCTCGTACATCAAAATCAATACCGTCTTAAAACGATCGATCGTAGCATCGCGATTGTTGTAGACATCATATATCGCAGGTGACTGCGGCAGCCCTGCCAAAAAGGCAGATTGCCACAAATTGAGCTCTGCCGCCGTGGTATTAAAGTAAGTGGCAGCAGCGGCTTCAATCCCATAAGAGAGATTTCCATAAAAAATCTCATTCAGATACAACTCAAGAACCTGTTCTTTACTATACCTGCGCGTTATTTCTGCTGAAAGAATAATTTCGCGGGCTTTTCTCTCGTAGGTTTGGTCATAACGTTCGTCGGTAAGCAAGAGCAATCGTGCCAGCTGTTGGGTGATCGTTGAGGCACCTGATACAATTTCTCCCGAGGTGTAATTGGTGTAAAGCGCTCGACCCAACGCAACTATGTCAAACCCCGGATGGTTATAATACTCTTTGTCTTCAGTTGCGATGGTTGCCGCGATCAGGTAAGGCGATATTCGCTCCAATGGCACGTAGGTGCGTTTGCCAGCGTTTGGATCGACAATCTCATAGAGTATATTGCCGTTCCGGTCCAGAATATATGTGGTTTCAAACTGTGATGCCCGGTTTTGCAGCTCATCGACAGGGGGCAGTGTGCTGGCAATTTCCAGGTATTTGCTGACTGCAAAAATTCCCACACCAAGCATTACCAGGAGGAAGACAACAGCAGCAATCAAAAATGCGCGGCCAAAACAACCGGTTTTCTTCTTTTTCTTTTTATGTATCGGGGGCTCTCCTTGCATCCCTACCGGAGTAGGTCTGGTATCAGCATTTACTGATACCGGAGCGGTGTGCCGTCTGGCAGGTTCACGCAGGACTGGTTCCGCCTTATGCACAATCACCGGTTGTGTATCACTTTGAACAACACGGTTAGCCGGGGTGAAAGCGACCGCGTTCAGTGTTGTCGCTTGCGGGTCTGTTTCGTTAACAGTTACCGGCAGAACTTCAACTGGCATGGGAGACTGGGTTTGCTCTACTGGTGGAATCGTTTCAACGAAATCCTGGTTTTCAGATTGTTGAGGAAGCGGTCTGTCAACTTTTAGAGTAGCAGAGTCATCACTGATAGCCCAGTGCCCGGTGTGAAATTCGGTGCCAGGATTGTGATAATTATGTTGACCATTAATTTCTGCCTGGCTTATTGCTGCCTCGGCGAAATTATCCAGCTCCGGAAATTGGCTTTCGCCATCTGAGTTTGAAGGAACCAAGTTGTCTTCCGGGTTTGGTTCGATATATTCGTCGTTTGTTTGATCGTGTGTTTCCATAATTATTCTCTTCCATTAATTAACTTCGATTTTAACATAAAGCGACAACAGCTTCTATTTCCATAACACTACC
>Ga0123334_1005157_pt1 | contig 12786 bp, 8 predicted proteins | sample BiotimSIPDNA_FD_89706 | JGI IMG/M metagenome (GOLD analysis project Ga0123334, IMG submission 89706) | Anaerobic biogas reactor microbial communites from Washington, USA - Biogas_R1 time_0 SIP DNA | ecosystem: Engineered > Bioreactor > Anaerobic > Unclassified | place: Washington, USA | collected... | reverse complement strand
GCCGGTAATTCTGCGCATCTGCCGTCGTCCACGCCGCCGGTTGCGCCGCCGCAGGCATGCCGGCCAGGGTCATCACACCCAGTATGCCGCCCAGTAGGTTGCTTGCCTTCATCGACCGTTCCTCTGCTGGCTTGACTACTCTTCTCTCTGGCGTGAAATATTCATCCGCTGCTGGCGCAGATTTCCCAGGCGCACCCTAAAAAAAATCTGCGCAATCTGCGGATAATGATTGACTAGTCCACGCCTGAGAGTGAACTTTTGCTTCCGGCTGTCGGTTCATATTTCTGCTTGTTCATCGGGCGCACTTTCAGCGTACCGTCAAAGGCGGCCTGAATGCGTGTTCTGGCGATGTCTATATATTTCGGTTCGATTTCAGCTCCTGCACCGCGCCTTCCGTGCCTGAAAGCTGCAATGATGGATGTCCCGGTTCCGACAAACGGATCAAGCACCCAGTCCGCTTCGTTGCTCATGGAAAGCACAAGGCGTTCAATCAGCCCGACCGGGAATTGGCAAGGGTGGTCTGTTTTTTCCACGTGGTTGTGTTTGACGTTGGGAATGTCCCAGACGTCCCCTGGATTCTTGCCGAGTGGGTTGCAGGAATCTGGGGCTAGTCATGGCTCTTCCTCGAAGTTCTGCTGGAAATGCTTGATCGTGCTTTCCTACATGTATCCTTACGTTTTCCGCTCCTTTATTCCATGAGAATGTGATGCGTCCCTGTACATTGAGCCGTATGCTGCAATATCTGGGCTGCCCCGCCAGTGCCTCAAATCTGTTGCCTGGCGGCATTCGCAAATCTTCCATCCTTGAAAAGACACTGTCCTTGACTTGCCATAATAATCGTATTATTTCGCCGTCGGCAACTGTTTCGCTTTTGGACGCCGACAGCTACGGCTATGAGGTTCTGAAAATTGATTGATGGACGTCGCTTGTGAGCGAAACAAGCGGCGCCTTCCAGTGACTGGCGCACGGAACGCCGGCGTTGTGGGAAGAGGACTCGGTTCTGCGCTGTCCTCAGTCGGCGTAGATTCGGCGGGTGGCGGCGCGGCCGATGGCACAGAGGATTTCGTGGGGGACGGTTCCGGCGCGGGCGGCCAGGTCGTGAATCGTGATTTCCTGGTCGCCCTGGCGTCCCAGGAACACCGCTTCGTCATTCAATGCCGCGCCTGGGATGTCTGTCACGTCGAGCATGATCATGCTCATGCAGACGGTGCCCAGAATCGGGGCGTGTTGGCCTCGAACCAGGGCTGAGCCGCTGTTGGAGAGGTGTCGCAGGTAGCCGTCGTCATAGCCGAGCGGAGCAATGGCGACGCGGCTGGGCCGCTCAAGGGTGCGGAGGCAGTTGTAGGAAATGGTCGAGCCGGCCGGCAGGTCCTTGACGGAAATAAGCCTGGTGCGCAGCGTCATGGCTGAGCGGGTGCTGACAACACGGCCGTCAGCGTTGGCAGCCGGCGCGTACAGGCAGATGCCTGGACGCGCGAACGGCAGGTCCGGAAAACGGCGGTGCAACCACGCCGTGGATGCGCAGAGGTGATTTTCCTGGCAGGATGGAGGCAACGTGGCCAGGATGGTTTTGAAATGGGCGATTTGCGCCTTGGTGACCGGGTGTTCGCCGTCATCGGCCTTGGCCAGATGGGAGAAAGCACCGCAGAGGCGCAGTCCAGGCAAGGCCGAGATGGCGGCAGTTGCGGCAGGGACTTCTCCGGGCAGGAATCCGAGGCGCCCCATGCCGGTGTCAATCGTCAGGTGAAGATGAAAGGTCGCACGGCGCCGGACGGCGACTTCCGAGAGGGCGCGGGCCATCTCAAGATGCGGACAGGCCAGGCGGAGGTCTGGCGCCAGCGCCTTCTCTGCTTCGTGCGGCAGGGCGCCCAGCAGCACCCAGACTGGCGCGGTGACGCCGGCCTGGCGCAGAGCCAGGGCTTCGTCAAGGCGAAACACGGCCAATCGCTTGGCGCCGGCTGAGAGCAAAGCGATGCCGGCTTGCGTGAGGCCATGGCCGTAGGCATCCGACTTGATGACTGGAACCAGCTCGCACGAGCCGGCGTGCCGTTGCAAATCCTGGAAATTGCGGCGCAGAGCGCCAAGATGAATGATGACTTCGGTTGGATACATGGAGAAATCCGTGGAAAGGGCTGGATAAACAACCTACGTCAGCAATCCCGCTGGCCCTGTCCAGGGAAGTGCCAGGCCGGCGCAGGGCGTTGCGTCATCGCCAGCCGGCGGGTTCAGAGCGGGAGCGAATCGATCAGTTTCGCGGCGCCGTAGCGGAGGCAGTCGGTGGTGGGCAGGCCAGTTTCGTCTTCAAAGCGGGCGACGGCTGCCAGGGCTTCATCGTCGCTCATGTCGGCGGTGTTGAGCGCGATGCCGGTCACTTTGGCGGCAGGGAAGGAGCCGCAGCAGGAGGCGACCGCTTCATACAGGGCAGCCACTTCGGAAAGGGGAGGGATTTTCAGCCAGGGAAAGTCGCGCAGGGTGACGCGGTCGGCGCGGTGGTTGAGGATCATGGCGGTTGGGCAGGAACCGCGCAGGAGCGGCAGTGTCGCCGTGCTGCCTGGATGCAGCAGGGAACCCTGGCCTTCGATAATGAGCAGGTCGCAGTCGGCCTGCTCAAGGACGCCTTGTTCAATGGCGCCGCAGGCATAGTCGAGCTTGATGGCGTCAAGCGGGACGCCGCTGCCGCAGATGATGATGCCGATTTGGCCAGTAGCCAAAAAGTTGGTCTTGATTTTGCGCCGCCTAGCTTCCTCCAACATCAGCAGGCCCGTCGTCATTTTGCCGTTGGCCATGTCGGTGCCGACAATCAGGACGCGCTGGGCGGCCAGTTCGCGGGCGCGTCCCTTGCCGACGCCGATCCCGCTCGGTTCCTGCCGGACATCCCAAATCCATTGCCCTGGCCTCAGGTTGCGATAGCGGTCGCCGAGGCGCTGGTGGAGGCCATTGATGAGGGAAAGCCCTGCAGCGACAGCCTGGTCAAGGGCCGGGTACCAGCTTTCCGGAATCAGGCCTCCGGAGGGCGCGCAGCCAAGCAGGACGGCCTTTGCGCCCAGGGCGGCCGCATCAGAGACCGTGGCGACAATCGGGCAGTCAGGACGCGGCGTTTTTGGCATGACCTCACCGGCCTTCTTGCCGGCCTTGGTGCTGTCGATGATAGCGACGACCGGGTTCTGGGAGAAGCGGAGGATGCCATAGCCCATTTTGCCAAAGGGGTTGCCAAAGGTGCTTTCCATGTAGATGGCGATAGGCAGGTCAGGAGTAAGCATGGTGGGGAGAACTTTCGCGGTTGAAGGGGAAGGAGGCGGGCAGGGCGGCGGCAGAAGGAAGGCTGGTCAGTTCGATATGGATTTGGGCTTATTTGTCAAAGTCACCTGGCCAATCAGGGATGACCGCGCCGTGTCCGGGTCGGTCATTGGGAATGACGCAGCCATCGATGAGTTCAGCGCCAGTGGCAGGGTCATTGGTCAGATTCAAGTGGGAATCAAGGTCGATATGGTCAAACAGGGCGCTCAGGGCGGCGCCGGCTGAGATGGAGACTGAGGATTCGCCCATGCATCCAATCATGGTTTTGAGGCCATGGGCGCGGGCGGCGGCGACGATGCGCAGGGCCTCGGTCAGCCCGCCGCATTTCATCAGCTTCAAGTTGATCCCGTCAACGCGGTCTGCCAGCTTGGGGACGTCTTCCGCGAACCAGCAGGATTCGTCAGCATAAATGGGCAGGACACGTTTCCGGAACAGTTCCGGCAGCTGGTCTTCAGCGCCTTTGACTAGAGGCTGCTCGATGTAGTCTACGCCTCGTTCCGCCAGCCAGGTTTGCATCTGGAGGGCGTGCGCCAGCGACCAGCCGCCATTGGCGTCGACCCGGATGACAGCGCCAAAGGGGGCGGCAGCCTGCTTGGCAGCGAGGAAATGCTCCCGGTCGGCCTCCAGACCGTCAGGAGAGCCGAGCTTGACTTTGAGGAATTTGGCCTTGGTGCGATGAAGGATTTCGGGCACGCGCTCGCGGGTGATTTCCGGCGGGTTGATGCCGATGGTGAGCGAGGTCGGCACAGCCCTGGGGGCGAGGCCAAAGATTTTCCATAGCGGCATCTTGGCGGCTTTGCCGAGGGCGTCCCAGAGGGCCATGTCAAGGGCGGCCAGCGCCCGCGGCCGGACGCCGGCCGAGCGAGCCAGCTGCCAGATGGCCTGGATGGACTGCTGGTCTGCTGGGATGGTCGCCAGGAACGGGGTCAGTTCGGCTATGCCGGTGTCGCAGTTTTCGCCGTCCTCGGTCGTGGTTCCGGCCAGCTCGCCAAGGCCGGCCTGACCCAGGAAGCGTACCGCCAGGAAGAGGTTTTCAGAGCCGGCGCTGACGCCGCGGCTGATCCGCAACGGATAGCGCTTGGACAGGAAAAGGCGCGTGAAGGTCACTTGCATGTTGTGCGTCCCGGATTGCAGGTGAATAGCAACATCGAACGAAAATATCAATATAACAACAGGTCGCCCCTCCTGCCATTCAAGCCGGTGGAAAAATTGCCGCTGCCGCTTGGCTGGCTGCGGCGACAAAAAAGGGCGCCGTCGCAGGCATCTGCTGACGGCGCCCAAGCGGTTCAGGCTTTTGTTTACAGCCTGGACATCGCCGTGATGATGGCCGCGCAGATGTACTTGTTGTCAGCGTCTGGCATGGCGGGATGGAGCGGCACACAGAAGATGGTCTTGGCCAGATGTTCGGTCACTGGGTTGGATTGACCGCGTGTGTGCTCGGCAAGCTGCTTGCGGTTCGCGTAGACGGGCGGGTTGGCGATGACGCAGCGGAAGCCGAATTCCTTCTCAAAGGTGGCCATCAGCTGGTCGCGCTTGGCGCCGGCCCATTCATCCTTGACGCGGCAGGTGTAGAGATAGTAGCTGTGGTAGCAGTCAGCCGGCTCAAACGGCAAAATCAGCCCGGGGACGCCAGCCAGCATGCGGTTGCGCTCGTGGGCGATGCGGCGCCGACCAGCGATAAAGCTGTCCAGCTTGCTGAGTTGAACCAGGCCAACGGCGGCCTGGACCTTGGTCATCACGTTGGAAGTGCCCCAGGCATTAACGCCGCCGCCGTACATGCGCACGGAGTGCGCGTACTTGTCCAAGTCTTCATCGTCAGTGGTGATCATGCCGCCTTCGCCTAAAGTCGTCATGTTTTTCATGGTATGGAAGGAAAAGACGGTGGCCCAGCCGGCCTTGCCGATTTTGCCGCCCTTGTAGCCGCCGCCGCAGGCGCGGGCAGCGTCGCCGATGACCTTGGCAGGCCCATGCACAGGATGCGGGTTCGCCTCGGCAATGGCGACATACTCGTCAATAGGGGCGGACAGGCCGTTCATGTGAACCGGGAAGATGGCCCTGGTCCGGGGCGACATCTTGCGCTTGACGTCTTCCGGGTCGAGCTGGAGAGTGTCAGGCCGGACATCGCCCCAGATCACCTGGCCGCCATGACCGTACACGGAGAGGGCGGAGGCCACGTAGTTGCAGGACGGCACGATCACCTCGTCGCCGGGCTGGAGCTTCAGATAGCGCATGACGATGTCAATGGCAGGCCCGCAGCTGTTGACCGCAGTGGCGTACTTGGTCCCGCAATAGTTGGCGAAAGCCTGCTCAAAGTCGGGAATCGGCGGGGCGGAAAAACCGAACCCGACGGTCGGGTCCATGGAGTCGCGCATGCATTGCACAACTGCGTCGATTTCCTCCTGGCCGTAGCTGCTCCCAAGAAGCGGCTCGCCGCTCCAAAATTTGGTAGGACGGTGGGAAAGAGCCTCGGTGATCTCATGTTGAAGCATCATGGTTTCGGTCTCCTGTGCAAAATAAGCGTGGATGGATGGACGCCCGGAAAAGACATTTATTATTCCGATATTATTTATAGTATAGATTTAATCGCGGCTCGCAAATCGCAAGGCATGGAAAATATTGTCTTTGACATGGATAAAATTCGCATAATGGCCGCTTCTGCCCGCAGTGCAGAGGGCGGTGCAGCAATGCCTCCACCCCAGACTAAAGTCTGGGGTTAAGCATGGTTAAGTGTCTGCGGCGCAAAAAGATGTGGACATATATGAATTATGAATTATGAATTATGAAATGCGCCTCGGCATTCGGCATTCGGCATTCGGCATTCGGCATTCGGCATTCGCCTCTAAAAAAAGGGCGCCGTTGCAGGTATCTGCTGACGGCGCCCAAGGGGCAATTCAGGCTTTTGCTTACAGCCTGGACATTGCCGTGATGATGGCCGCGCAGATGTACTTGTTGTCTGCGTCTGGCATGTCGGGATGGAGCGGCACGCAGAAGATGGTCTTGGCCAGGTGTTCGGTCACCGGGTTGGATTGGCCGCGCGTGTGGTCAGCCAGCTGTTTGCGGTTCGCATAGACGGGCGGGTTGGCGATGACGCAGCGGAAGCCGAATTCTTTATCCAGGGTGGCCATCAGCTGGTCGCGCTTGGCGCCGGCCCATTCATCCTTGACGCGGCAGGTGTAGAGATAATAGCTGTGGTAGCAGTCGGCCGGCTCGACCGGTAAAATCAGCCCGGGGACATCAGCCAGCATGCGGTTGCGCTCGTGGGCGATGTGGCGCCGACCAGCGATGAAGCTGTCCAGCTTGCTGAGTTGAACCAGGCCAACGGCGGCCTGGACCTTGGTCATCACGTTGGAAGTGCCCCAGGCATTGGCATCAATACCGTACATGCGGACGGAATGCGCGTACTTGTCCAAATCAGCATCGTCAGTGGTGAGCATGCCGCCTTCGCCTAAAGTCGTCATGTTTTTCATGGTATGGAAGGAAAAGACAGTAGCCCAGCCGGCCTTGCCGATCTTGTTGCCCTTGTAGCCGCCGCCGCAGGCGCGGGCTGCGTCGCTGATGACCTTGGCCGGCCCGTGCACCGGGTGGGGATGCTTCTCGGCGATGGCGATGTAGTCATCAATGGGAGCGGCCAGGCCGTTCATGTGAACCGGGAAGATGGCTCTGGTCCGAGGTGACATTTTGCGCTCGACGTCTTCGGGGTCGAGCTGGAGTGTGTCAGGCCGGACGTCGCCCCAGATCACCTGGCCGCCATGCCCGTACACGGAGAGAGGAGAAGCCACGTAGTTGCAGGACGGCACGATCACCTCGTCGCCCGGCTGGAGCTTCAGGTAGCGCATGATGATGTCTATGGCCGGGCCGCAGCTGTTGACCGCAGTGGCGTACTTGGCGCCGCAGTACTTGGCGAAGGCCTGCTCAAAGTCGGGAATGGGCGGGGCAGAGAAACCGAACCCGACGGTCGGGTCCATGGACTCGCGGATGCATTGCACAGCTGCGTCGATCTCCTCCTGGCCGTAGCTGCTGCCAAGAAGCGGCTCGCCGCTCCAAAGTTTGGTTGGACGGTGGGAAAGAGCCTCGGTGATTTCGTGTTGAAGCATCATGGTCTTGGTCTCCTGTTCTAAATTTGAGGTGGATGGATGGAGGCCCGGAACAGTCGTTTGCTCCGTTATTACTACAATATAGATGAAATTGCAGTGTGCAAGCTGCGATGTATGGAAAAAGCTGCCTTTGACATGGATGAAATTCGCATGCTTGTATCTGTCAGCAGGCGGCTGGCCAGTCCTGCCCGCTGGCATTGGGCAGAACGGATGGGTGAGCAGAACGGTCAATTTTGCCAAAAAAACATGGCGCCCTAGTGTTATTTCGCGGCATTGTCCTTATATTTATTTAATATAGACGACGTACGGTAGATGTGGGATTTGTGAAGACGCTGGCCAGAGCAGAGAGGAAAAGTGAGACGATGGGACTTTCGCGCAGTCTGACGTGTGTGCTTTTGGTGACTGTAGCCGGGCTGTTGTGCTTCGGGCTGGTGATGGTCTATTCAACCACCTTTGCCCAGGATGGGACGAAATATTTCTACCGACAGATGCAGTGGATGGGGATTGGCGTCGCCGGGATGGTGGCCGTCACCTTGATGCCGCGCGAATGGCTGTCGCGCTGGTCTCGGGTCATCCTGCTTTTGATTGTGGCGGCGTTGGCCTATCTGTTTCTCGCGCATGTAGCGGTGAAACTCTTCTCCAAACCCGCGCTGAGATTTTTCCCGCTGGTGCCCGGTCGCATCAAGGGAGGTTTCCGGTGGCTGCGGCTGGGACAGATTTCCATCCAGCCGTCGGAATTCGCCAAATTCGGCCTTATTTTGTATTTGGCGACGTATTATGGCACCCGCAGCCGGGAAACCATCGAGACCTGGAAAGGCGGCGTTCTGATCCCAGGGCTGGCCAGCGCCATGGTCTTGGGGTTTATTTTCCTGGGCAAGGACCTCAGCTCAACCGTGATTACGGCCAGCGTAGTGTTGGTGATGATGTTTTTGGCGGGTGTGAGGATGCGTTTCCTGCTGTCGTTGGTTCTGCTGGGGGCAGTGGCTGGCACCGCCGCCATTGCGTTGAATCCGGAGCGCGTCACGCGGGTGGTTTCATACCGTCATCCAGAGCTGCGCAAGCAGGGCGACGGCTATCAGCTGTGGCATTCGCACTTGGCGATGGGGTCCGGGGGCTTCCGTGGACGGGGGGTCACTCGCAGCATCATGAAGCGGGTGTATCTTCCGGAAGCCCATACTGACTTTATCCTGGCCGTCCTAGGTGAGGAGATGGGCTATCTTGGCGTCCTGGCCGTGCTGGGCTTGTACGTGCTGTTTCTCGTCAGCACGGTCGGCATAGCGCACTTGTGTCGTGACCCGGTCGATATGCTGATTTGCATGGGGGTAGGGTTCCTGGTTGCGTTTCAGGCTTTAGTCAACATCAGCGTGGTCAGCGGCTGGTGCCCGACAACCGGCCTGACCGCGCCGTTTTTGAGCTATGGCGGCTCCAGCATCATTTCGATCCTGCTGTGCGTCGGTCTGGTGTTCAACGCCTGTCGGCGCAACCTGGCGGCAATACACCAGGAAATGCTGGACACTAAAGTGATTCCGACGTATAAGGTGTTTCATCTGGCGCGGCCGGAATAGGGCTTTGGGCAGGCGTCCAAGGAAGGAAAGACAGGATGGATTTGAGTTCTTTGCTGGATTTGTGCGGGCTGCATAGCACTCCAGGCGATGAGGACGAAGTGGTGAGCTTTTTGCTGCGCTGTTGGCGTCAGCATGGTTTGGTTCCAGAGGTGTATGGCCGATATGCAGTCGCGACCCGGATTTCTGGCGCGTCGCCGTCAGCTCCGACTGTCCTGATTTGCGCACATGCGGATTCGCCGGGATATGTGGTGCAACGCGTGCTTAGCGACCGTCGCCGGGCAGTGGCGGTGGCGCTGGGCGGGGCGACCTGGGATGCTGACGAGCTGCCGACGCAGGAAGCTGTCGTGAAAACAGCGTCTGGCAGCGGGCTGTGTTTCTTGAACCAGTCGCTTCTTGAACGACAGGCGGTGGAGGTGTTCGCCAATATTGACGTCGCCCGCGGCGACCGTATATGCTTTCGACCCAAGGCTCGTATTCGCGGCAGCCGGGTGCAGGCGAGTTTTCTTGACAATCGAATTGGGTGCTTTCTGCTGACGCACCTGGCGGGTGTGCTGTCAACCCCGGCTGTGAATGTCGTGCTGGCAGCGACCGCGAGCGAGGAATTCGGCGGCTTTGGGGCGGCAGTGCTCGCATCGCGGGTGCAGGCAGACCTCGTCATTTGCCTGGATGCCACCTACGCTGACAAAAAACAGGACGTGCGTCTTGGCGGCGGGCCGGTTTTGACGTTGAGTGATGCGTCAGTGCTGGTCGGCCGGCCAGTCTGGAACGTGCTGGAGCGGCTGTCGCAGGCTTGGGAACTGCCGCTCCAGACCGAAATCTACAATAGCAGCGGCACTGACGCCCGTGCGTTTCCAGCCCAAGGCAGCCTGGCCCCAGTCCTGCCGTTGCTGATAGCGAGCGAGGGCAATCACTCACCGCAGGAAACGGCTGCCATCAGCGACTTGGAGACCCTTGCCGCTTGGCTGACTCAATTGTGCGGAGACAGCGCCGCAGTTGCGGAATTAATTGCGGCCGGGGTGTTTGGCGAAGCGTGATTGGCGCATTATAGTATACTTATGACTGAAGCGGCGATGGCTATGGTTCCGTCGCCGCATTTTTTGTCAGCGTCGAGATAATGATTGTTCCCAAGTGACATGACAGGGGCAAGGCATTGCGAAAACGCTCCACCCGGTTTGTGAATGGGAAAAATCATGATGAATGCGAATGAACATGAGGCAGCAAAAGGCCACGCCAGTGCGTCCATCCCTATTGTCGAGTCGGCGCAGACGCCAGCAGAGGATGGCTTGATTGACGTTCCAGGAGCCTTGCCCGAAGAAGGCAGCCCCGCACCGACAGAACCAACAGCGGCCTTGCCCGGATCAAGCGACGAGACCGCCGAGACAGACTTTGCGGCTGAGCCGGAATCGGAATCAGCGGTCGGCGATGGCTTTCGGCGTTTTGGCTTTTGCCCTGAACTGATGCGCGGGATTGAAGAAGCTGGCTTTCAGACGCCGACGCCGATTCAGGAAAAGGCGATCCCAGAGCTTCTAGCCGGGCGTGACTTGGTTGGCCAGGCTTTGACTGGGACTGGCAAGACAGCTGCTTTTGGCCTGCCAGTGATGGAAAAGCTCCGCGGCACCAGTGGCTTGCAGCTTTTAGTGCTGGTTCCGACCCGCGAACTGGCGGCGCAGGTGAGCAGCGAGCTTTTCAAGCTCGGCCGCTATACTGGGCTGCATACGGCGGCCTTTACCGGCGGGCAGTCATACACGCGCCAAGAGCGGATGCTGGAAAAAGGAATCAATGCCCTGGTGGCGACTCCCGGCCGACTCATTGACCTGATCGAATTGGGACACTTCAAGGAGGTCAACCCGTCCTTCATAGTCGTGGATGAAGCCGATGAGATGCTGGACATGGGCTTCCTGGATGATGTCCGGCGCATTTTCAGCGAATTCCCAGGCCCGCGCCAAACCATGCTGTTTTCAGCGACGATGCCGCGTCCTGTCGTGGCCCTGGCACAGTCGATTTTGCGCGACCCGGTCGAGATCACGACCGCAGTACACGAGTCCACCAACAACGACATCGAGCAGTTGTTCTATGTGATTGAAGACAGCGAGCGGACGAATGCAGTCATTCGCCTGATCGACGCTGAGGATGTCGGCAAGGCAATTATTTTCTGCCGGACGCGCGAGGAGACCGATTCCCTCAATATTCTCCTGGGCGGACGGGGCTACAACGTGAATTGCCTGCATGGCGACATGGAGCAGGCTCAGCGAAACCGGGTGATGGCGGCGTTCCGACGCGGCGAGATTGACATCCTGGTGGCGACCGACGTAGCCGCCCGCGGATTGGACATCGACGACGTCACCCACGTCTTCAATTTCCATATACCCTTTGATTCGCGTGGTTACGTCCACCGGATTGGACGTACGGGTCGAGCCGGGAAGACGGGCACGGCCATCACCCTGGTGACCCCGCGGGAAATGCGACAGCTGGAGGCCATCAAGAGGACGGTCGGGGCGCAGTTGGAGCACCGCCTCGTCCCGACCCGCAGCGAAGTCACCTCACAGCGCCTAAAGCGGATTTTTCATGCCTTGCATGACTACGAGCTTGATATTGATTTGCTGAACCAGGTTCAGACGCTGTCAGTAAACCAGGATGTCCTAGTTTTGATGACGAAGCTGTTGAAGCATCAGCTGTCAGGGGGTGCAGACCAAGGCCCGGAACACATTGGAGTCGATGGACAGCGTTTGAGCCGACTTCTGAACCCGCAGCCGCGCGAGTCGCGCAGCAGTCGCGGCGGCCGGCCGATGTCCCGCCGCGGTGGCGGCGGCGAGGGGCAGCGATATCGGCGTGAAGATTCCCGAACGCCGTTTGGCCGCAGGCCAGGCCGACAGGAGACCGAGGCGGCGACTACTCCGGTTGCTGAAGCGAAGCCGGCGCCAGCCAATGCGGTACCTCCGATTGCCGAAGCGAAGCCGGCAGTGCCAGCTGATGTGACGACATCCCCGGTTGTCGAAGCGAAGCCGGCGCCAGCCAATGCGGTGCCTCCGATTGCCGAAGCGAAGCCGGCGCCGACACGGGAAGCAGGTTATGAGAAACCAGCAGCGTCGGAGCCAGTGAACCCCGCAGCTGCTCAGCCTTGGTGGGAACGCACGGCTGCAAAACCAGCGCCGCCAGAACGCACGGAATGGCCAGAGCGGGAACGCCCAGAACGCACGGAACGACCGCACGACGAACGCGGCGGTTTCGGCGGCGGCCGCGAAGACCGCCCTCGCCGCGGTCGCGACCGCGACGAACGCAGCGGTTTCGGTGGTGGCCGTGACGACCGCCCCTATCGTGGCCGCGACGAACGCGGTGGTTTTGGTGGCGGCCGTGACGACCGCCCCTATCGTGGCCGCGACGAACGCGGCGGTTTTGCTGGCGGCCGTGAAGACCGCCCCTACCGCAGTCGCGATGAGCGCGGCGGTTTTGCTGGCGGCCGTGACGACCGCCCCTATCGTGGCCGCGACGAACGCGGCGGTTTTGCTGGCGGCCGTGAAGACCGCCCCTACCGTGGCCGCGACGAACGCGGCGGTTTTGCTGGCGGCCGTGAAGACCGCCCCTACCGTGGCCGCGACGAACGCGGCGGTTTCGGCGGTAGCCGTGACGACCGCCCCTATCGTGGCCGTGACGAACGCGGTGGTTTCGGCGGTAGCCGTGACGACCGCCCCTATCGTGGCCGTGACGAACGCGGTGGTTTCGGTGGCGGCCGTGAAGACCGTCCACGCGGTTCTGGCCCTGGTAGTGCTTCCCCTCAGGAAAAACGCGGCAAAGCCGACACGCGAGCCGACAAAGCCTCGGGGAAAAAGTCT
>Ga0123334_1005151_pt1 | contig 12796 bp, 12 predicted proteins | sample BiotimSIPDNA_FD_89706 | JGI IMG/M metagenome (GOLD analysis project Ga0123334, IMG submission 89706) | Anaerobic biogas reactor microbial communites from Washington, USA - Biogas_R1 time_0 SIP DNA | ecosystem: Engineered > Bioreactor > Anaerobic > Unclassified | place: Washington, USA... | reverse complement strand
GAGAGTTAGGGATTCGAACCCTAGGTGCCTTGCGGCACACGACTTTTCGAGAGTCGCACCTTCAACCACTCGGACAACTCTCCATCACACTATACGCACCCTCAGGTGCTGGGAACATGGTAGTATAGCATCAAGCCGCCTGTCAAGGGCAGGGGCGGGCGGTGTTTTCTTCCCAACGGCCAGCGGTTTCCGTATAATGACCGCTGGAAACAAGCATCCGCAAACGGCCCGGAGGAAGGAAGGGACATGCGTCCACATCATGCACTCATCAGCAAGGGACAAAGGCACCGCCTTTTGGCCCTGCTGCTCTTTTTGGCGCTGGCATTGTTGCAGTCAACCGCTATGGCGCAATCGCCCGACACCTATGAGGTGAAGGAACTAAAGGGGTATTTTGAAACCTATGTCTGGCTGTATGAGTAGCCCGGGCGCAGCAGCAACACCCTCATCAAGATTCCGCAGTATACGCCGCTTGAGATCAGCCTGTCCGCAGACCCCGCCCACAAGGGCTATGGCCAAACAGCATACGAGGGCATGGCCGGCTTTGTGCGCATGCATGATTTTTTCAAGATGCCGGCGGAGCAGGATGATTACCGCGTGGGCAAGACCATGTTTGCCAGGGATGTGCGTGTATTCCGGGAGGAATCCCTGCACGGCGCCCGGGTACTCAAGCGCCTGCAGCCGGAGACGCCCTTTTTGGTGCTGGCGCGCACCAAGTTTATGATCAAGGTGGATGTTGACGGGCAGATTGGCTACATCTATGGCAATGACCTGCAGGAGTTGACCCCGGATTTAGACCTGGAACCCTTTATGATGTACAGCCGGGAGGAGCAGGAACTGCTGTCATACCCGCTGTCCGGCGCTAAACCGCTTGAACGGCTCAAGGCTGGCCAGCTCATCAGCGTGACCGGCCAAAACCGGGGCTATTTCCGGGTGAAAACGGCGGCGTTCACCGGCTTTGTCAAAAAGGAGTCCCTGGGCAAAATCGGCGCGATCGCGGATGAGACCATGCTCATCTACGCGGATACACCGCTGCCGCTCTACGCGGGCGCGGACACCGCGCTGGTCACCGACCAGGTCATTGCGCCCGCTACACTGTATGAAGTCACAGCCCAGGCGGGGGATTTCCTGCAAATCAAGGAGTTTGGCCTGTTTGTGCAGGCGCACCTGGTCAACGCGCTGATTTTGAAGCCTTTTGAAGCGCCGCGCCTGGCCAGCGTGGAGCTTGATGTGCCTTTGTCGCCCATGCCGGAAGCGGAGGCGGACCCTGCCCAGGCTTTGACACCGGAGCGGCTGTACACCTTTACTGCGGCCTCCGGCAGCTGGTGGTATGTGGATGACGGCCTGGTCAAAGGTTTTGTCAACAGCAGACAGCTCATCTCCCTGCCCAAGGCGGGGGAGCGCATGAACCGCACCTGGGCGCAGTATCTGGGGCAGGACGCCTTTTTGCCCGGCAGCTCCCAGGCCATCAGCGTACAACAGGGTGAAGTAGTTATCCTGGCCAGGCTGTGTGGGGCGGGCTGTGGTTTCAAACGGCGGATGGGGCCTATTTGCACCGCAACCAGGTGCGCATCATTGGGTCGGACGCGCCGGTCACCCGGCACACGGTGAACGCGCAAGCGGGGCTGGTCCTGCTCTCCCTGCCGGATGAGGAATTGGGGCAACCATTGATGGAACTGGAAGAAGGCGCGCCGCTGGAGGTTATCGGCTTTTCCCGTACCTTTCTGTTGGTGCGTGCGCAAGGGCTGGAAGGCTATGTCAAAGGCCAGGGGCTGACAACCTATGAGACCCGCTACCTGCCGGAAGTGGACCCGCCCGCGTATGAAATCCTGGTGAACAAGTCCAATTTCATGGTGTCTGTCTACCGCCTGGATGAGAACGGCCAGCGCGTGGGTGAGCCCATCCGCGCGGAGATCGCCGCCCTGGGCAAGCGCAGCACGCCCACGCCCTCTGGCCGCTATGTGCTGGGCTTCAAGCAGCGCTGGGTGCGCTTCACCCACACCCAGGCGCCCCACGGCATCACCTACCTGCGCGGCCGCTATTTGCACGGCATCCCCTGCTATGGGCAGGACGAGCGCTTAATCAGCGAATGGGGGCGGCCGGAGCTGGGCACCTTCGCGACCGGCGGCTGTGTGCGCATGGATTTTGATATCGCCAGCTTTATCTACTTCAACTGTCCCAGCTACACAACGGTGATGGAGGTTGTCAATGGCATCTAAAAAAGGACGCGGCCTGCTGTTCATCTGCGCGCTTATACTCTGCCTTTTTATGCACCCTGCGGCGCTTTTGGAATCCGCGCTGCCGCTCATTGAAACAGACCTCGCCTTATTCTTTGAGGGGGAGACCTGGGCGCTGGATACCCCGGCCTCGGACTTGCTCAAAGCCTTTGAGCAAGCGGGTATCAAACAGGACATGACGCAGGCGGACAGCTGCCTGTTTGAAGGCAAGGACAAGGAATACACCAGTGAGGAAGTCCTAATCGGCGCCCTGCCAAGGGGACAAAAGGGGAGGACGTCATTGAAACCATCATGGTGCTCTCGGGCGATTACCTCACCAGCCGCGGCATCGGAATTGGCAGCGTAAAGGAAGAGATTATCCTGGCCTATGGCGAGCCCACCCTGGTGGATTACGACCTGCTGATCTACTCCCTGGACAACCGCCAGGACAGCGCGCAGCTGGTGTTTGTGCTGGATTTAAGCACAGAAACCGTGCTGTCCTATTACTATTTCCAAAACACCCAGGTATAGGATGACCTTCACCCAACTGAGTTTTCTAAGCGCCTTTTTGCCGCTGTTTTTGCTGGCAGGCATTTTGACGCGCGGAAAGCGAATAAGCCCCAACTTTCATATCGCCTCGGGCCTGATCTTCCTCCTCTTGTGGGGCGTCGTGCCCGCGGCGATTTTTGTGGGCTTTATAGCGCTCAACGCCCTGGTGATGGGCCTGAAGGGAAAGACGCGCGTCATCTGGGCGGTGCTGCTCAACCTGGGGTTCATTGCCCTTTATAAACTGCTGCCCTTTTGGGGGCGGGAATCCTGGTCATTTCATGTGCCATTGGGCATCAGTTACGCGGCGCTGCAGGCGCTCAGCTTTCATATTAACCAGGAAAAGGGCAGTGTTGTACAGCTTGCGCATTACCTGCTGTTTTTGCCCAAGCTGCCCATGGGGCCCATCACAGCGTACCAGGACTTTGTAAACCAGCCGCAGGAGCGGGCAGAGCGCTTGGAGGATTTGTACCAAGGTCTGTGCCGGATCATCCTGGGGCTGTCCAAGAAGCTGCTGGTCGCTGACCGACTGGCCTTGCTCACCCAAACGCTTAAAACCGCGGCGCCGCAGGACCAGGGCATCGCGCTGGCAGTGCTGGCAGCCCTGATCTTTCCCTTGCAGTCTACCTTGATTTTTCCGGCTATACCGACATCGCGCTGGGCATGGCGCGCACGGTGGGTTACCGGCTGCCGGAGAACTTCCGCCAGCCCTTCCGCGCGGAAAGCCTGCGGGATTTCTGGCGCCGCTGGCACCAAAGCCTCACAAACTGGATTGGCCGGTATGTATATATCCCGCTGGGCGGCTCGCGCAGGGGGACAGCGCGCACTGCGATGAACACAGTTATTGTCTATGTGCTCATCGCCCTGTGGCATGGGGTCAGCGCTGGCTTTTTGCTGTGGGGCTTGTGGAACGCGCTGCTGATACTGCTGGAGCGCCGCCAATTCATCCAGCCCGCGCGATGGCCGAAGGCCCTGCGGCGTGTCTATGTCTACATGAGTGCTGTGGTGGGCTTTGCGTTCTTTATGATGGTGGGCACAGGCCCTGCCGGCTTTTCCGCCTTCACCAAGCTGGGCACCCCCGCCCTGGCCCTGGCGCAGCTGCGGCCGGGCGTTGTGCTTGCCGTTGCGCTGGCTGTGCTCATCGTTTTGTTGGAAGGGCGCGGGCTTATGCAGCGCCTGCCAAAGTTTGCGCGTCACACTGCCTTGCTGATTCTGCTTGCGCTGTGTCTGCTGGCGACCGCTGGCGGCAGCCACCTGCCCTTTTTGTACGCGGCCTTTTGATATGATGAAAAAACTGTTTGTTGTATTGGTCATCCTGGTGTTGCTGCTGCCGCTTGCCTTTTACCTGACAGGCGGGACGGAGCTTGTCATGGATCAGCCGGATTTTTTACTGGCGGACAAATCGCTGAACAGCCTTTTGGTGCGCGGCTGGGGCTGGTTACATGGGGTGATAGGGGATACCGGCAGCCCGCAGGTGACGCTGGGGAAGGAGGACACCTTGTTTTTCACCCCCGCGCTGAACAGCGCGATTGGAGCGGAGCGCTTGGGCGGGCGCAGGTTAAACGACCTGGCCGGCAGAATCGCCGGTGTATCAACCCGTCTTGCACAGGCGGGTACGCGCTTTGTGCTGCTCATCGTGCCGGACAAAGCCCAGATGTATCCGCACATGCTGCCCTGGTACATCAGACCCGTCCTGCCTGCTGACACCGACAGCGCGCGGCTGATTGCCCGATTGCATGAACTGGGCGTTGCTGCGCCGGATCTGCGGACAGTATTAGCAAGTCAGCCCGCGCAAACTTATTTGAAAACCGACACCCATTGGAACGCCTACGGCGCCTACCTGGCTTTTTTGCACCTGATCACAGCCGCGGACTATGCGGATCCCTATGGTTTTACGCTGGAAGATTTTCATCAGGAAACGCCCGCTCCGGGTGACCTGATTCCCCTCTTTCTGCCGGGTGTCGTAGACCCGCAAACAGACAGGCTGCCGCCGCTTGAACGCGCCTATCGCGCTCAAACACCCATGCGCGGCGTGGATGACCTGCACATCAAGACAACATCAAACAGCGTCGGCCTCAGCGTCTACGCTGCGCGGGATTCCTTTGGCCGCGCCCTCTTTCCCTATCTGGCCAACATGGCGTCTAACATGGTGTTCACGCGGGATTACGCGCGCTTTGAGGAGCAGGCCAAGGGCTTCGACCTGGCCGTGCTGGTCATTGCCGAGCGCAGCCTGGGTGACCTGGGCGCCTACCTGGCCCCTGTTGATTGACATCGGTCAAAAGGATGTTTATACTGACATAAATCTTGTATAATTCACAATTCTAAGGAGACATCATGGCGTATAATGACATCAAGCGGATTCTGCCGCAGTTTCAGTTTCAGGGCAAGTATGTCGGATCCCAGGAGCTGACAAGCGGCAACATCAACAGCACCTATGTGCTGGAGTATCAGGATGGGGATGAAACGCATTTCTACACCCTGCAGCAGGTCAATACCTATGTGTTCCGCGACCCCATCGGCGTGATGCAAAACATCGCCCTGGTGACGGATCACTTAAAGGCCGCCATGCAAAAAAGCGGCGGCAGCGCGCACCGGCAGGTTCTAGAGTTGGTGCGCACCGTGAACAATGATGTCATGTATCAAAGCCGGCGGGATGGCGTCTGGCGCGCCTATACCTATATTTCGGATGCCCTGGCGCTGGATGTGGTGGAGCACCCTCAGCAAATGGAGGAGGTGGGCCGCGCCTTTGGCCGCTTCCAGTCCAAACTGGCAGATTTCCCGGCTGATCAGCTGTCTGAAACCATCCAGCACTTCCACAACACCACCAAGCGCTTTTACGCCTTTGTCCACGCGCTGGACAACGACAAGGCCGGCCGTGTGCGCGAGGTGGAGGAGGAGATCGAGTTCTTCTTTGACCGCCGGCGCATGCTGGGGGAGATCGTCCGCCTGCTGGACCAGAAGGTCATCCCCTTGCGGGTAACCCATAATGACACCAAGGCCAACAACGTGCTGCTGGACAAGGAGTCCGGCAAGGCCCTGTGCGTGATTGACCTGGACACGGTCATGCCCGGTTCCTCTTTGTATGACTACGGCGACGGCGTGCGCTTTGGCGCTTCCACCGCCAAGGAGGACGAGGAGGACACCAGCATCATCGCCCTGGACATGGAAAAAACCAAGGCCTTTACCAAAGGCTTTGTGCATGAAACAGCGGGCATCTTATCCGATGAAGAATTAACCCGCCTGCCCCTTGGCATCAAGGTGCTGACGGGTGAATTGGCGATGCGCTTTTTGACGGACTACCTGGACGGAGATTTGTATTTCAAGGTCAACTCACCCAAGCACAACTTGGTCCGTGCTCGGGCGCAAATGGCGCTTTTGAAGGACATTGAGCGGAGGGAGGACGAGCTGCAGGAGATGGTCTACAAATACGTGAAGCGCTATTCGTAAGACCTGTTTGCCAGCATCACCATCAAGGTGCCTGATTTAACAGAGATTTTGATCGGTTTGCCCCTGGCCGCGTTGCTGACGCCCAGGGGTTTTGTATTGGCAAGCGTGGCATTAAACAGGGAATAGGCTAGGCCCTTGAGGGTCGCGCCCTTCGCCTGATTGGTCCAACTGAAAACGGAGATGGTGCGGCCAGGTTCCAGAGGCGGCAAGGTCAGTGTGCCGTCATGCACGGCGTATATGATGACATCCTGGTCGATGACGCGCGCCTGACAGTCTGTTTGCGCCAGGTCCGCCAGCAACTGCAAATTGGCCAGCGTGTGGTCCAGCCGCCCGCCCAGCGCGCCGTACAGCTTGAAGCGTGCATAGCCCATGCGCCGCGCGGCCTTGATGGCCAGCGCCATGTCCGTATCATCCTTGCGCGCGGGGAAGCGCAGCCGCGCGATACCAGGGGGCACGGTCCTGATGGAATCCATGTCCCCAATCAGCAGATGAGGACGGATCCCAGCCCTGTTCAAGCGGTCAAAGCCGCCATCCGCCGCGATGATGATGTCATTCGGTCCGGGCTTGAACCCTAAAGTACAAAAGCTGCCCGCCCCGATGATGTACGCCGTGCCCCTTGCCATAACCGCCTCCTGAGATTAGTATTGTATCAAACTGCCCTACAGAAAGGATACCCATTGAAAAAGAAAACCATGTTCGTCTGCGCTGACTGCGGCTTTGAAACGCCACGCTGGTACGGCAAATGCCCTTCCTGCGATGCCTGGAACACCCTGCAGGAGATGGTGGAGGAGGCCGCGCCGGCCGGCAAGGCCGCCGCGCAAAAGCGCCCGTCCGGCACGGGGGCGGAGGCAGAAACCCTGGCCGCGATCACCGCGGACCTCACCCTGCATGAGTCAACCGGCATTCAGGAGTTTGACCGCGTGCTGGGCGGCGGCGTGGTGGAAGGCTCCATGCTGCTCATCGGCGGGGAGCCGGGGGTGGGCAAAAGCACGCTGCTGCTCCAGGTCTGCGCCAATCTGGTGCGGCGGGGCAAGCGCGTGTTGTATATCACAGGGGAGGAGAGCGCCCGGCAAATCAAGCTGCGCGCCAACCGCCTGGGCGCGGGTAAAGAGGACGTGCTGGTGCTGGCGGAGAACGCCATGGACGCGGTATCGGATAAATTAAACGCCCTGGCGCCTGATTACGCGGTGGTGGACTCCATCCAGACCATGTACCGCCCGGACATGGCCAGCTCGCCCGGCTCGGTCAGCCAGGTGCGCGAAAGCGCGACCATGCTGATGCGCTATGCCAAGACCACGGGCTGTCCCATCTTTTTGGTGGGCCATGTCACCAAGGAAGGGTCCATCGCGGGGCCCAGGGTGCTGGAGCACATGGTGGATGTGGTGCTGTATTTTGAGGGCGACCACCAGCGCGAGTACCGCCTGCTGCGCGCCAACAAGAACCGCTACGGCTCGGTGAATGAGCTGGGCCTGTTTGAGATGACCAGCGAAGGCATGATGCCGGTTGAAAGCGCCTCAGAAACTCTGCTGCGCGACCGCACGGCGGGGATCTCCGGATCGGTGGTGTTTTGCGGGATGGAGGGCAGCCGCCCCATGCTGGTGGACCTGCAGGCGCTGGCGGCGCAAAGCTTTTATTCCTCGCCCAAGCGCACCGTCAACGGGATGGACCAAGGGCGCGTCGCGCTGCTCTTGGCTGTACTGGAAAAGCGCGCGGGCCTGCGCCTTTACAACCAGGATGTCTACATCAACGTGGCCGGCGGGCTCAGCCTGGACGAGCCGGCGGCCGACCTGGCGGTCTGCCTGGCAGTGGCGTCCTCGCTGTCGGATACCTCCCTGCCAAAGGATGTGGCGGCAATGGGTGAAGTAGGCCTTTTGGGCGAGGTGCGGCCCATCCCCTTTATGGACAGGCGGCTCACAGAGTGCGCCAGGCTGGGTTTTATGCAGGTCATCTGCCCCAAGGGCAAGCGCGGCATGCCCAAGGTGCCAAAGGGAATGAAGCTGATTGAGGTCAGCACGCTGTCCCAGGCGGTGGCCGCCCTGCACCTTTTGGCAAAGGACGCTACATAGCGCTTCTGCGCGCAAACGCAAACTTCATTAATTTTCGTTGCACATCAAGCAAATATCAGGTATAGTGTATAGACAATAGTTACACAGATGAAGCACAACCAGTGAGAGGAGTGCAGCAGATGAAAAAACGGATCATAGCTGGGATGATTTGCGTCCTGATGCTGGTCAGCGTGTTGTTGCCCGGCATGCTGGCGGAGACCTTGCGCTACGGCGCAGAGAGCAGCCAGGTCAACCAGGCGCAGTCGCGCCTTGCGCAGCTTGGCTACTACAAGGACAAGGTGGACGGCAAGTTTGGTTACTCCACCTATGTGGCGGTCAAAGCCTTCCAGGCCAAAAACGGCCTCAAGGCCGACGGCATCATCGGGGAGGTCACCAACCTTGTGCTCTTTAGCGCGGATGCCATCAGCAACACGGGCACCAAGCCGGGCGTCACGCTGTATCAGCGCATCGCCTATGGGTCCGAAGGCCCGGCTGTCAAAACCGTGCAGGGGCTGCTGCGCAACCAGGGTTATTACACGGATGATGTCGAGGGCAAGTTTGGCTACGCCACCTATCTGGCAGTTGTCCGCTATCAGTTTGACAAGGGCCTGAAGGTGGACGGCGTAGTCGGCCCGCAGACCTGGAATTTCCTGACGGCTGGCGTCGTCTTGCCCACCCCGGTGGTCACCGCTACGCCCAAGCCCACGCCCTTTGTGCCCGGCCCCACCCTGCGCCTGCAGCTCAACAGCACCGGCAACCTGGTACGGCAGCTGCAGCAAAAATTGAAGGATTTGGGCTACAAGGTGGGCGATGTGGACGGCAAATTTGGCTACATCACCTACCTGGCTGTGCGCGAGTTCCAGAAGAACAACGGCCTGAAGGTGGATGGCATTGTGGGCCCGGACACCTGGAACAAGATGTTTGGCGCCGCGCCCAACCCCGCGCCGACGCCCACGCCTACACCTGTTGTGCTGCCGACGGATTCCCCGGCGCCGACGGAGCCCAAGCCGCTGCGCCTGCAGCTGAACGACAAGGGCGCGCAGGTGGGCCAGCTCCAGACCAGGCTGTTTAACCTGGGCTACCTGAAAAACAATGTGATTGACTCCATCTTCGGGTATGAGACCTACCTGGCCGTGCGTGCCTTCCAGAAGAACAACGGCCTTAAGGTAGATGGCATCGTCGGCCCGGATGCCTGGACCAAGCTGTTTGACGCCAGCGCGCTGCCCGCAGTGACGCCCAAGCCCTCAGCGCCTCCCGCCAGCAGCCCCACGCCAACCGCGGCCCCCAGCCCGACGGAGTTCCGCCTCCAGTATGAGGACAAGGGCACGGATGTCGGCAAGCTGCAGACACGCCTGGCAGCGCTGGGCTATATGCGCGCCGACCAGGTGGACAGCACCTTTGGCTATGGCACCTACGAGGCGGTCAAAGCCTTCCAGAAGGTGAACGGCCTGCAGGCAGACGGCATCGTTGGCCCCAAAACCTGGGAGAAGCTGTTCGCGGCCAGCGCCCTGCCCAAACCCACGGCCACACCCAAACCGTAATATAGCTTATGAATAACCAGACAGCGGCGGAGTTTTCCGCCGCTGTTTGCTGTCAATATTAATTAAGGCGTTTGTTGCGTTAAAATCTCTGGCAGTGCCACATAGGCCACTTCCCGCAGCGCCGCGATCCGTTTATCGCCAATCACCTTGATGACCATCAAATCCTCAATGAAATAAAAGGGATTCTTCTCCCGCTGCGCGATGATCTGCTCCGCCAGGTGCTGCCCAATGCCAGGCAGGGTTTTCAACTGCGCCAGTGTCGCGGTATTCAGGTTGAGTTTGCCAGTGTGGTCAGGAACAAAGGTCGGCTGGGCTGTTTGAGGGCGCAGGGTCATTGTGATTGGCTGCGGCCTGTTCATCCGTTCTGTCATCACAAGGCCAAGCAACAATACAACAAGCCCCAGGCTCAGTGCCAGGCAGGCGGTGCCCAGGGCTTGTCGCATTTTGTCGGATTTCATGGGGGATGTATTACTTCTTGCGCAGCTTTTGTCCCTGCGGCGTGTCCTCTACCATATAGCCCAAGGCGGCAATCTGGTCACGCAGCGCGTCGCTCTGCGCCCAGTTTTTGTCCTTGCGGGCCTGCGCGCGCGCATCGGCCAGGGCCTGGACTTCTGAGGGCACCTCATCCGTCTTTTTGCTGAGGATGCCAAAGATGTCCGTCATGTCGGTAAAGGCCTCAACCGCCTTGTTGAGGGTGCCCAGCGCGGTGGATTCATCCAGTTTGGTGTTGATCAAATACACCAATTCAAACAGGGCGCCCATGGCTTCGGCGGTATTGAAGTCGTTGTTCATGCCGGCGATGAAGCGCTCCTTCATCTGCGCTATTTCCTGGATGAGTTCCGCGCTCACTTCCCCGTCCTTGGCGCTTGCTTTCAGGCTTAACAGGCGCTCCTTCGCGGTGTACAGGCGAGTCAGGGAGGCCTTGGCCTGCATCATCATGTCCCGGCTGAAGTTCAGCGGACTTCTGTAATGCGCGCTCAGCATTAGCATGCGCACGTCCTCTGCGTCATATTCCTTTAAAATATCGCGCACGGTGAAGAAATTGCCCAGGGATTTGGACATCTTCGCGTTGTCAATGTTCAAAAACCCGTTGTGCATCCAGTAGTTCACAAAGGGATGGCCGGTGAAGCCCTCGCTCTGCGCGACCTCGTTTTCATGATGGGGGAAGAGCAGGTCCTGCCCGCCGCAGTGGATGTCAAAATGCTCGCCCAGGTATTCCATGCTCATGGCGCTGCACTCGATGTGCCAGCCCGGCCGGCCTTTGCCCCAGGGGCTGTCCCAGCTGGGCTCGCCGGGCTTTTCAGCCTTCCACAGCGCGAAGTCCAGCGGGTTCTTCTTCTCGTCATCCACGCTGATGCGCGCGCCGCTGTCCAAATCCTCCAGGTTCTGGCCAGACAGCTTGCCGTATTCGGGGAAAGCCGGCGTGTGGAAATACACGCTGCCGTCTTTTTCGTAGGCGATGCCGGCGTCCACCAGGCCCTGGATTAGACGGATCATCTGCGGCATGTGCTCCGTGGCTTTGGGGTGCACCGTCGCGGGGCGCACGCCCAGGGCGCCGGCGTCCTTGAAGTAGGCGTCAATGAAGCGCTCGCCCAGCTCCTTCACCGTGATGCCCTCGCGGTTGGCGCGCTCAATCATCTTGTCGTCCACATCGGTGAAGTTTTGCACATAGGTCACCTCATAGCCCTGGCTTTCCAGGTAGCGCCTGAACACATCAAACATGATGAAGGGCCGGGCGTTGCCGATGTGAAAATAGTCATACACCGTCGGCCCGCAGCAGTAAATGCCCACCTTGCCTTCCCGGATGGGCTTGAATACTTCCTTTTGCCGGCTCTGGCTATTGTAAATCTGAATCATGCATACGGCTCCTTCGTCTTGTGGTGTTTGTAAGGCAATGGTTGAAAACCTTAAAAATCAGTCTATCCGGGGAGGAATTGTCTGTCAAGCAAAGGGTTGGGCGAGCGGATCAGCTCCTCCTGCTGGTTGATGGCGGGCTCATCCCTGATCACGCGCTCATACTGGTTGGCGCGTTTCAATTGCCACAGCTTGCGGTTATCCAGAAAACCCAGTTCCAGGATGGAGATAATCTGCGCCTTGATCTTCGGGTCCTTCACCGGCACCGTCAGCTCGATGCGCTTGTCCAGGTTGCGGGGCATCAGGTCCGCGGAGGAGAGGAAAACTTCCTTCTCGCCCAGGTTTTCAAAGCAGTAGATGCGCGGATGCTCCAAAAACCGGCCCACTGTGCTGTAAATCTTCAGGTTCTCGTGCTCCTTGTAGCGCAAACAGCAAATGCCGCGCACCATCAGCCGCACCGGCACACCCGCCTTGGCGGCGGAGAGGAGCGCGTCCATCATCTGCGGGTCCGACAGGGAGTTCATCTTCATGGTGATACCGGCGGGCCTGCCTTCTTTCGCGTTGGTTTCCTCCCGGCGGATGCGCATCAGCATGTTTTCGCGCAGGTGGTAGGGCGAGGCGATCATCTCCCGCATGGGGTAGATATAGCGGTAGCCCAAAATCAGGTTGAAGAAGGAGGCCGCGTCCTCGCCCAGCTGCTTGTCGCAGGTAAACACGCCCATGTCCGTATACAGTTTGGCGGTCACGTCGTTATAGTTGCCGGTGGAAAAATGCGTGTAGTGACGCAGGCCCTCCGGCTCGCGCCTGATAATCAGGGTAACCTTGGAATGCGTCTTCCACCGGGGCACGCCGTACAGGACATGGCAGCCCGCTTTTTCCAGGGCTTTGCTCCAGGCGATGTTGTGCTCCTCATCAAAGCGCGCGCGCACCTCGATCAAAACTGTCACCTGCTTGCCGTTTTTGGCGGCGCGCGCCAGCGCGTCAATCATCGGGCTGTGGTTGGACACCCGGTACAGGGTCTGCTTGATGGCCAGCACCTGCGGGTCGGTGGCGGCCTCTGATAAAAAGCGGATTACCGGGTCAAAGCTGTCATAGGGGTGGTGCAAAAACAGGTCACCCTTGCGGATGGTGCGGAAGATGCTTTCCCTGG
>Ga0123334_1005147_pt1 | contig 12804 bp, 8 predicted proteins | sample BiotimSIPDNA_FD_89706 | JGI IMG/M metagenome (GOLD analysis project Ga0123334, IMG submission 89706) | Anaerobic biogas reactor microbial communites from Washington, USA - Biogas_R1 time_0 SIP DNA | ecosystem: Engineered > Bioreactor > Anaerobic > Unclassified | place: Washington, USA | collected... | reverse complement strand
TGCCCCTGAGTTGAGGCGGATTCTGGGTATCCACCAGGATGAGCCGCTCGACTCTCTCACGAGGGAGGTCAGCCGGGCTGTGCAGGGGCAAACGATCCTGGTACAGTGAATGGAAGGCGCGAACGTTGCGGTTCATCTGGTAGGGCACAACGGCCAGAGCAGAGGGGAACAGCCTCGCGGCCGCCACGAGCGCCGAGAAGCCATCGAAGTCAGTATTCTCGTGGGTGGCGATCAGGTCCATGCATCCATTATGTAGCCGGCCGGTCCCGGCGACAACCACCGCCGACCCACCTCGCTCGGCTGAGGAGAGCCACAGATGGAGCAAGAGCGTCGGCCGGTAGGGGCCACCTTGCGCCGCCCCGCCTACCTCTACGCCGGTCTCATCGGCGCAGCGCTGATCGGCATTGCCTTGGTCCTGGTGCCCTGGTTCTCAGCCGAGGAACAGGGGGCCGTCGCCCCCATGCGCACCATCCCCAACACGGACGTCAACCCCTACGGCGCCAACTTCTTCCTGCCAAGAGAGGTGGAGGACTGGAAGCGCGAACGGACCGTCTCCATGGCCGCCGAGGCCGGGATTCGCTGGGCCAAGATCCAGTTCTCGTGGGCCGAGATCGAGCGCGACGGCAAGGCACAGAGCGATGCCGACCTCGATTGGACCAAGTACGACAAGATCGTCGCTCTCTGTGAGCGCTACGGCATCCGCGTCATCGCCCGCCTGGATCGTGCCCCCAACTGGAGCCGCACCGACAACACCGTGCCGGGCAGCCCTCCCGACGACTTTGACGACTATGGTGACTTCGTCTACGCCTTCGCCTCGCACTACCGCGGCCGCGTCGACTATGTTCAGGTGTGGAACGAACCCAATCTCTGGAGCGAATGGGGCAACCGGCCGGTGGAGCCGGCTGCCTATGTCGAGCTGCTCGAGACGGCCTACCGGCGGGCCAAGGAGGCCAACCCCAACGTCTACGTGCTGTCGGCGCCGCTGGCCATTACCCTGGGCGAGCCGCACCCCGATGAAGGCAAGTGGCGGGCCATGGACGACGTCCAGTACCTGGAAGCCATGTACGCTGCCGGCGCCCAGCCCTACTTCGACATTCTCTCCGCCAACGCTTTCGGCATGAGCCTTCCCCCGGAGGATCCGCCCTCGCGCGATCAACTCAACTTCTCCCGCGTGCTTCTGCAGCGACAGGTGATGGAGCGACACGGCGATTCTGAGAAGGCTGTCTGGTTCAACGAGTTCGGCTGGAACTCGCCCCCCGACGATATGCCCGACGAGCGGGCGCTCTACGGGCGTGTCACCGAGGAGCAGCAGGCGCAGTATGCCCTCACCGCCATCGAGATGGCGCGCCGGAGTTGGTCGTGGGCGGGAGTGTTCAGCTACTGGTACTTCCGCCAGGTGGGTGACATCACACCCGATCTGGCTGACTACTACTTCCGTATGGTGGACGTGGACTTCACCCCGCGCACCGTCTTCTACACCTACAAGGACGCCGCCAGTGCCCTTGCCACGGCCGGGCCCGGCTATCACCAGGAGACCAGCCCCGGGGTGGAGTGGGGTAAGGGTTGGCAGAATGCCATCCTGGATCGGGCCAGCGGCGGTGCCTGTGCCGTGGCGGAGGACCCGGGCGTGACCCTCACGCTGACCTTCAAGGGCGACGGGGTTACCCTGGTGGCCCTGAAGGACAGCCGCTCGGGCATCCTGCTCGCCACCCTAGACGGCAAGCAGGTGCCGGGGCTGCCGGTGGACGAGGGGGGCAACTCATACATAGACCTCTACTCGGCGGAGATGCAGTGGCAGGCGGAGGTACCCATGGTGAGTGGCCTGGGCGAGGGCCAGCACGTGCTCCGTCTGACCACATCTGACAGCGCCAATCCTGACTCCAGGGGAGCCCGAACGGCGGTGGATGCGTTCGTGGTGTCTACCGCCGGGCCGCTCGGGTTCCCGTATGCACAGGTAGTCGCCTTCGCGGCGATGGCCATCGCTTCCGGATGGGCCCTGGTGCGGGAGGCGCGGCGCTCGTCCCAGTAGATGCGGCCCCCATCTCGAAAGAACAAGAGTCTCCGATCGCTGGTCGGAGACTCACTTGTCCTGGGCCCGCGGCGCCCCCTTACCTGAGGCCGGCCTCGCGGTGTCTGTCCGCCACCTGTTGAGCCAGCGCGTCCAGGGCGCGGAAGTCTTCCTCCCGGGGCATGCCCTTGATGAGCACCGAGGGCAGTGTCTCCACCTTCAGGCTGCTCAGAAGGCTCGCCACGGTCTGCTCGACCCGGGTGCCCCACCCGTACGACCCGTACAGGCCGACGAACTTTGCCTTGGGCTTGACCGCGTTCATGAGGAAGGCGGCGTTCGCGGCCACGGGGTGCGGCCCCGTCAGCACGGTGGGCGTGCCCAGAAGCACTGTGGCCGCGTCCACCAGGGCCATCACCAACTTCCCGGAGTCCAGGGTCGTCAGATCGATCTGCTCCACTTTCACACCGCGTCGCACTAGTGCGGTGACCAGGTGATCGGTCATCATCTGGGTGCTGCCGTGCATGGTGACGTGCAGGACAACGGCCACGTTCCTGGGCGGCCCGGTCACCCACTCCCGATAGAGGTCGAGGATGAAGTTCGGGTCGTCGTAGGCGGGACCATGGCTGGGAGCGATGACCTTGAGGTCGTAGCCCTCGAGGCGCTCCAGGTGCCGGGCGATGACCCGGGTGAACGGCATCATGATCTCGCCAAAGTAGCGCTTGGCCGCAATCTCGACCTGGCCGCGGTCGGTGCCGTAGAGATCCGACGTCGCCAAGTGCGAGCCGAAGAAGTCGCAGGAGAAGAGGATCTGCTCCTCCCGCAAGTACGTCATCATCGTCTCCGGTCAGTGGACACACGGGGAGTGGATGAACTCCAGGGTGCGGTCGCCCAGCGAGATGACCTCGCCGTCCTCCACCGTGATCATCTGCTCGTCAGTCAGGTGCAGGTGATCCTTCAGGATCTCAGCGCACTTGGGGGTGCACACCACCTTCGCCTCGGGGAAGCGGTCCAGCACGGAGGGAATGCCACCCGAGTGATCCTGTTCGGCGTGATTGGTCACCAGGTAATCGACCCGCTCGATGCCGAGCTCATCCAAATGCCGGTGCAGAACGGCCAGTTTGGCCGGATCGACAGCGTCGATGAGAGCGGTCTTCTGCGACCCCTGAACCAGGTAGGAGTTGTAGCTCGTGCCATCGGGCAGTGGGATGAGCGCGTCGAAGAGACGGCGATCCCAGTCCACCACTCCCACGGAATGAACCCGCTCGACGATCTCCTTAACTGGCATAGGCGCCTCCGATAGGGCACGCGTGTACCCTGAGATTCCCTAGTATCCTAATATGCTTTCGAGAGTATGTCAACAGCCGGCCACAGGGGCAGTGTCATTCGCCGCGCGAGATGTGGGCCGGCCAACCCTCCACCGCCTCGCCACGGAGAGCGCGAACCCGGGGTGCGGCCTGCTCCACAAATAGGCGCGCCAGCCTAGCGCCGTGATCGGCAGTCGCCTCCTTGGCGTCGGCGGTGCACCCCTCACGGCCGGAGTCCAGCGCACCCTCGGGTAGGCGACTGAGATCGACGAGATCGGGCCGATAATGCAGGAGCAGCGAGGTCTCATTCTTCCCAGCGTGGTCACCGCCCCTAACGTCAACCCAAGACGCGGGCTCGTAGTCGGTGATGGCCAGCACCCGGGGCAATCGGTGCCTCTCGGTGAAGCGGGCCACCCCCTCCTTGACGGCCTCGACGTGCTTTGACCCGTAGTGCCCCATCACCAGGACGATCGCCTTGAAGCCCTCCTCGTAGAGGTTCTCGAGGTGCTCGTACACATACTGGGTGACCAGGGCCTTGGAGAACTCGAGGGTGTGGCTGAAGCCGCCCCAAGGCTTCATGGTCTGGTAGCCGCAGTAGACCGGCGGCAGCACCACTCCTCCCGTCTCCCGGCACAGATCCAGCGTCATGTGGTAGGCCTTGAGCGTGTCCAGCCCGGTGGGGTTGTGTGCCCCGTGCCACTCGTGCGCGCCCCAAACCAGATAGGCCAGGGGAGTCTCTCGCAGGACAGCGTTGATCTGGTCGGGCCGCATCTCCTCGTACTTCACCGGTCCTCCTGTACACCCCTTGGCGGCAGCGCCACTATGCCCGCGCGGCGTCGACCGCCGTCACCACCCGCTGCTCGAAGTCGTTCATGGCCTTCACGAACCCTTCCGCCGTAGCCACCAGGGGCGGATAGGAGGCGAACTCGTCCGGAGCCAGGCCGCCCTCGTCGTAGGCCTGGCGGAAGTAGGCCGTCCTCCGCAGCCGGTCCACCACGGCGCCGGGCACAGGATCGTCGATCTGCGGGACTATGGTCTCGCCGGCATAGGCGGCCATGAACTCTTCGATGATGTTCGGGAAGATGGTCAGAACCATGTCCCCGCCGGCGAACTTGTCCAGATGCCAGATCCGGGTACGGCCGTCTTCCTTGGGACCAACCCGCATGGACGCCGCCAGCAGCTTGGTGTGGTACCCACGCTCCTGGTAGAGGCGGTATGCCTTCTTCAGCACCGCCACCCCCGCCCAACGGAGGTCGGTCTCACTCAGCTCGAAGCCAGCTTCGACCGCCTGACGCTTGAACTCCGGATGGTCCTCGAAGCGCCCCAGCATCATGGTGCAGCAGGATCGCCAGCCGGACAGGTCCCTACCGGCGGCAAGCGCCTGCCGGTAGCCGGCCTCAGCCGCCTCCGCCAGGGCCAGCAACTGGGAAAGGGTGTAGGCAAGGGTGAGATTGGTGGAGACCCCGAGTGCGGCCAGGCGCTCCACCCCGGCGATGCCCTCCGCCGTTCCCGGCATCTTGATCATGACGTTAGGGTTCTGGGCGTGGAGCTCAACGGCCTGCTCCACCATGGCGTCCGTGTCGTGGCTGACACGAGGATCCACCTGGGCGCAGATGTGGCCGTACCTCTTCCCGGATGCCGAGAAAACGGGCATGAGCATCTCGGAGCCGCGGCGCGCCACCTCCTTGAACGTGTCCCAGGCGACCTCCGTCGCGCTCGCACCGCTGCTCCGGGCGCGGGCGTGCACCCAGGCCTCGAACTCGGGCCAGAGCGAGTCCAGCGCCTGTAGGGCAAGGGGTTGGTTGGTAGTGCTGCCGCGCAGATACCCGGCGGCTGGGTCGCTTGCGTCGTAGAGCGCCGCAAGAGCAGCGCCCAGTGCCGCGGCCTCGCTCTCATCCCGCCGGGCGATGAAGTCCTCGGCCCACTGCCGGTAGATGAGAGGTGACGAGTCGAACCAGATTTCCGTGTCCTCGCTGCACCGAGCCAGGCTCTCGAGAGCGCTGCTAGGCATAGTCCGGGCCTCCCTGCTTTCGCGATCTTGTATGCCGGCGCGTCGGTCGATTCCGGCGCACCGTGGCGATTATGGCAGGAGGAGAGAGCAGGATCAAGCCGAGCAGGACCGGCAGAGCCGAACGAGGTACCCTCCGGATACAGGGGCGGCGCCCACTATACGCCGACATCGGGGCGTTGCTTCGGTGACTGAGACGCGGCCGGGGTCGAGCCCGGCTGATCGCTGGCACCTCCCCGTAGCATCGCCTATGCTGACCGGTAGATCCGAGGGAGAGTGACCGACATGGTGTACAAGGAGTTCGAGCCGGATCGTCCTTTCCCGATTCACCAGGCCAACTGGGCCGGCGAACTGGCCAGTCTCCAGCAGTCGGCGCTCGACACCATCGGCTGGGTAGCCGTCATCGCCGGGTACGCCTGGACGGTGGGGCAGCTTCTCTCGACCCATCCACGGGTGGAGGCCACACCCCTAGCCGTGCCTCTGAGCATCGGCATCCTCGGGACGCTGGTTGTGGTGGTCAGCCGTCCCCTTGGGCTACGCCGGTTCCTACTCGTTAGTGGCGCCATCATCGTCGCCGCCGTCGCCCTGTTGGTTGAGCGGAGCCAGCCGGCACCGTTCGCTCTCCTCGTGGCGATCAGCAGCGCCACCCTCCTGCCCGGCTTGGCGCCGACGTTCGTGACCGCGGCCGTAAGCAGCGCCTTGATCGGAGCGGTCTGGTGGATACTCCCCGAGCCGTGGCCGGAACCGCTCCTACTCGGTGCCGTCGTCCTTTGCTGGGCCAACGCCACCATCTCGTGGCTCACGTCGCGGAACCTGCATTCGGTCCTCTCCTGGGCCCTCCAGGGGTACGAGGAGGCTTGGCACACCACGCGAGAGCTGCAGATCCAGCGCGGCAAACTGAACCGCACGCTCAAAGACCTAGCCGACGCCAACCTGCTACTTCGGCGGACGACCTACGACCTAGCGGAGGCGCGGGAAGAGTCAGAGCACGCCCGTCAGCTGAAGAGCCAGTTCGCCGCCAACATCAGCCACGAACTGCGGACGCCCCTGCATCTGATCGTCGGCTTCTCGCAGATGATGCACATGTCGCCGGATAACTACGAAGGAGTGACCTGGACGCCGGAACTCCGGGGAGACGTCGCCGAGATCTACGAAAGCGCCACCCACCTCCTGCGCCTGATCGACGATGTCTTGGATCTGGCCCAGATCGAGGCGGCTCGCCTACCGGTGAACAAGGAGCGCATCGACCTGGCCCCCCTCATCCAGGACACGGTGGAGACGGCCAAGAGCCTGCTGCGCGACGGCTCCCTCGCTCTGCGCCTCAAGCTTCCCGATGACCTGCCCGCTGTGTACGCCGACCCAACCCGGATCCGCCAGATACTGCTGAATCTCCTCAACAACGCCGTCCGCTTCACCGACGCCGGCAGTATCACCGTCGAAGCGCGGACTACGCCGGAGATCATCGAGGTCATCGTGACCGACACCGGCATCGGGATGACCGAGGGGCAGCTCAGCGAGATCTTCCAGGAATTCCACCAGGTGGACGGTTCGCTGCGGCGCAAGTACGCCGGCACCGGACTGGGGCTGGCCCTGTGCCGGCAGTTCGTCCGGCTGCACGGGGGACACATCTGGGCCGAGAGCGAGGTCGGTAAGGGAAGTGCCTTCCACTTCACCATCCCACTGCCCGATCGTGCCTCTCCGGCCTTGCAGCCCAGCGGGCTGCCCCACGACTGGCGCTATCCAGCCTCCAAACCTGAGGGGGCACACCGATTGGTGGTTCTCTCTCGGCCACCGGAGTTCGCGCGACTGCTGTCCCGCCACCTGTCGGGCGTGCAGGTCATCGAGGTCGCCGACCACACCGAGTTGCTGGCCACCGCCCAGCACACCAAGGCAGATGCCATCGTCTTGCCTGAGAATGCCGTGCCCGATCGCCCCGGCGTCGAAGAGGAGATCGCTGCCGGCGCGGGCGAGCTGCGGCTGCCGGTGATAACCTGCTCCTGGCCGCTGGAGCAGACCCTGGCGGCCTCTCAGGGTTTCGCGAGTACTCTCATGAAGCCCTTCGCGACGCAGCACCTGCTCGACAGTCTGGAGCAGGTCGCACCCGACGCCCGCCGGCTCCTCGTCGTGGATGACGACCCGGGAGTTGGGAGGCTGGTCGAGCGCGCCCTACGGGCCCGGAAGCACGATCTGGAGATAGACCTGGCCTACGACGGACTCGAGGCAATCCGCCTACTTGATCAGGCCCCCGATGCCATCTTGCTCGACCTGATCCTGCCCGGGGTCGACGGCCTGGGGGTGCTACACGAGCTGCACCAACGCCCCGGTGGACGGGAGGTGCCCGCCATCGCCATCACCGCCCGGAGCTTCGCTCAGGACATGGCCGATCTCGGCTCGGGCCTAATCCAGGTGCGCCGCGCCACCCACTTCACCGCCAACGAGATCACGCGGTGGCTGACGGTGGTGTGTGAAGCCTTCCCTGCCCGCTATCTCGAGCCTGGCGAACCTGATCCAGAGCCCGCACCAGCTCCGCCTGGCTGACGGGCTTGCGCACGTAGGCACTGGCTCCCAGCGACTGTGCTAACTCGGCATCGTTCAGCACCGAGCAGACTAGCACCGGGATGTCTCTCGTGGCGGGGTCCGTCCGCAACGACTGTAGTATGGCCCAGCCATCGGTCTCTCTCATCATTATGTCAAGCACCACCGCGTCCGGCTCTAGGGCCCGAATCTCCGCCAAGGCCCGGGAGCTGTTCTGAATGAGGACGGGCCGGTAGTGGTACGGCTCCAGGTAGCGCTCGAACAGCCGCAATGTCCTGGGGTTGTCATCCACGATGGCGACGGTCTCGTCCTGTACCACCGGTAAGCGCAGTTCCACCAGGAACCCCTGCTCGTCCGGCACCACGGTGAGCTGCCCGCCCAGGTGATGCGCCAACCGGCCTGGGGTGAGCAGGACCGCCTCCACGCCGGAGTCGGTCGGTGCCACAATGCGGCAACCCATCACCGCCCAGCGTCCCTGCCTGCCCAGCCGGACCTCAAGACTCGAGCCGAGCGTCTGCTGCACCAGCGACGCCATCAGGCTTATCAGAAGTTGCCGGCAGACGGCTCCATCGACGCGGGCCTCCGGACTCTCCCAGGCATCAAGAACCACGCTGACGTTACGCCCAGCTGCCAGGCTGGCCACCGCCGCCATCGCCTCCCGAAGAATGCCCTCCAGCGAGACTGTCTGATTCTGGAGGCCGAGCTGCTCCAGTTCGTCCTCCAGAATCTGAGCGTAGTTGGCCGAGGTAGCCCGGCTGAGGCGCAGACGTCTCTCCCAAAGGACGCTCGCGATGCTTTCGATGGCCTTCCGCTGCTCCCGAAAGAACTGGCGGCGACCGATGGCAAGCTTCTCCTGAAGATCCTCGCTGCTGCTAGCCTCGACGTACCGGCCGCGTAGGATGGTATAGGGCCTGTAGGCGGGGTGATGTGGCGAGACGCCGGGAGGGGGCTTGAGGGCGGTAATAGCCTGTATCACCGTCTCACGAAGGTACTGGGCCCGGCTCCGCGGTTCGGCCAAGTCAGCAGGAACGAGGTACGACAGCAGGTGGTGTCGCTGGAGGTGGGCTGTATCGTACAAGTGAGCGAGGACATCCCGCACCTGTTGGGGGAAGTCCGCTGGCATCTCGCCGCCGGTCATGGCACCGCCTCTGTCACTTCCGTGGCACTCGCCTGTCACCGGGCGACACCAGCATGTCACCCGAAGCCTTGTTGCCTGCCCGTCGCGCGGACTATAGTGAACAGCGTCTGGAGCCGGCCGGTGACCTCTACTCATCTTAGCCCAACTGGGACTGAGTGCAACTGACAGGGCGAGGAGCTCGGTCCGTGTCGATGCCCCCAACCAGAACCTGTCTCGCCTCCCACGATGGCCATGCCGCTCGCCCGGACTACGATCCCTCGTTCGCTCCCAGCGGTGCTGTGATGGGCGACGAAGAGGTTGCCACTCCCCTTAGCGGGCGTCGAACCGAACAACCCATTCTGTCACCGCGGCGTCACGATGCCTTCGTCGAGAGCACCCCGGCTCAGGCCGGACCTATCCGGACCTAGTCGCCCTCAAGGCCGCAACCGGGCCCAACGGCCTGGGCGGACGCCAGGTAGCCGCCGCGCTCCTGTGAGCGCTACCCATATCATCCTGCCGGAAACCGACAACGCTGTTCGGCACCCAGCCCAACAGCCCGCGGGCGGCACTGCTGTCGCCACACCTAGGTAGGAGGGAGAAGATGGCTGCAAGCATTTCACGTCGTGCGTTCCTAGGCAGAATGGGCGCTGTCGGGGGCCTGACACTGGCGTCCGCGGCGATCGCCGCCTGCGCCGCGACCCCGGCCAGCCAGGAGCCGGGTGCACCAGAGGCGGCGGCGACCACAGCCCCCGCCGCAGTGGCGGAGACCGTGACCCTCAACATGTGGAAGGGGCCCCACAAGGCAGCCGGAGATGAGACGACGCTGTGCGCCGGACCCACGCTTGAGACCTTCATGGCCGAGCACCCCGAGATCAAGGTGGAGTTCCAGGAAGTACCCTGGGACGGTTACAACGAGAAGTTCACTTCGGCCTTTGCCTCCGGCCAGCCCCCTGATCTGAGCTACCAGACTGAGTCCTTCCCCACCTTCGTCAAGGCGGGCAACATCCTCCCTCTCGACGACCTCATGGCTCAGTCCGGCTTCGACAAGGATTACATCCTCGACCTTGCCTGGACCTGCGCCGACTTCGAGGGCAAGAACTATGCCATGCCTTGGATCGAGGGCGGGTCCTGCATGTTCTACAACAAGGACCTTTTCGAGCAGGCCGGGCTCGATCCTGAGGTGCCTCCGGATACGATGGACGACTTCCTCGTCGCCGCCCAGAAGATCACCGAGCTCGGGGACGACACCTATGGCTACTCCTGCGATCCTCGCGGCTACCACGAAGTGGGCCAGTGGGGTCGCCGCTGGGGTGGCGACTGGTTCAACGCCGACCTGACCGAGTGCATCGCGGACTCGCCGGAGTCTATCGCCGGGTTCCAGTTCATGGCCGACCTGCTGTTCGAGTACGAGGTATCGCAGCCGGCTCCCATAGCCGGCGAGGAGCCGGGAGCGACCGGATACTTCCGCGACGGCTACATCGGCATGATCACAGCACAGAGCCCCACGGCCAACTCCATCCGGTCCGAGAAGCCGGACTTCCCACTGGGGTCCGCGCCGATACCGAAGGGGCCGGCACCTGAGCCGATGGGTCGGGCCGCCTATGGCGGGGTGGGTATGCTGGCCATCGCTCAGGCATCGAAGCACGTGCCCGAGTCGTGGACTCTCCTGGAATGGCTGGTAACGCCCGATGCCCTCAAGTCCTGGGTCGGCTGTCTTGGCTTCAGCACCGCCGCCAAGTCGGTCTTTGTTTACCAGGATGATCCGGTGCTCTCCGTGGCAGAGGAAGCGCGCCAGTTCCACGTCTTCTGGCCTTCCACTGAGTGGTACTTCAAGTTCACTGACCTCGCCACCACTTACACCGAGGCGATCCAGCTCGGTGAGCTGACGGCTGAGCAGGCGATGAAGGAGTGCGCTCAGAAGGTCAACGACATCCTGTCTGAGTACCACTCCAGCTAGCGGCTCCATCATGAAGCAAGACACCGCACGCCCGGCGATTACCTGGGCGTGCGGTGTCGATCCAGCCTTCGTGGCCATCATTCGGAAACCAGGCACGCGAGTGCTCGTATGAGGTGCATCCAGTGAATTCCTCGACGGCTGAAGGTGAAGGCACCGCCGGTACTCGCCCGCGGCTCCGGAGCGGTAGCGCGAAGCGCAGGATCACCACTACCGTGAGACGAAACCTGGTGGCCTATGCCTTCCTGAGTCCCTTCTTCATCCTGTTCATCATCTTCACGGCCATCCCCTTCTTCTGGGCCCTCTGGTTGTCGCTCCAGGATGGCCTGCTGACCGGACCCAAGACATTCGTCGGGCTCCGGAACTTCGCCCAGCTACCGAGAGACACCATCACCCGCACGGTGCTGCTGAACACGGTCAAGTACGTCGCCGTGATCGTGCCCGTTGCCGTGACTTCCGCTCTTGGGCTCGCCTTCCTGATCACCAACCGCGTGGTTCGGGGCCGCGACTTCTTTCGCGCGCTGGTCTACTTCCCCATACTAGCGGCTCCGGCGGCAGCGGCTCAGATATGGAGCTACATACTCGCTCCCCGGTTCGGCATATTCAGCTACATCCTCTCGGCCCTCGGGATTGGTGACGTACTCTTCCTGGCAAACCCCCAGCTGGCTCTCCTGTCGATCGCCCTAATCGAGTGGTGGCGAGGCATAGGCTTCCATGTCATCCTTTTCATCGCCTCCCTGGTGGGTGTCCCCAAGGAGCTCAAGGAGGCCGCCACCATCGACGGGGCCACATCGTGGCAGGTGGCAACCAAGATCACCATTCCCCTCATGCGGCCGGTGATCCTGTTCTCAGTGGTGATGGGTACCATCTGGGCCTTCCAGCTCTTTGACACGGTGTTTGTGCTCACCCAGGGAGGCCCGATGCACTCGACCGCGACCATGGTCTGGTACATCTACAACCACGCCTTCCGGTACAGTCAGCTGGGACTGGCAGCGGCCATGGGCGTGGTCCTGCTGCTCATCATCGCGCCCATCTCTTACGTGCAGATGCGAGTCCTTGGAAGGGAGGTCGAGTATGCCTAGGCCCAAGGCCGCGAGGACGGGGAGCAGGGCTTGGCTGCGCTCTCTGAGCCTCGTCCCGCAGGTTGTGCTGGTCTACTCCCTGCTGGCGCTTCTCGTGATATTCATGATCGGCCCCTACCTGTTCATCTTCGGCACGGCGTTCAAAGAGACATACACGCTCGTGTCGATCCCGCCCCGGCTGATCCCCGAGAACCCCACGTTGGAGAACTTCCGCGACATCTTCAGCACCATGCCCTTTGCTCGCTGGTTCCTGAACAGCGCCGTTGTCGCTGCCCTCTCCACACTGGGCACCCTGCTCGTATGTTCCATGGCGGGGTACACCTTCGCGAAGAAGGACTTCTACGGCAAACGGGTGCTCTTCATGGTGTTGATGGCCACTCTGATGATACCGAGCGCCCTGATGCTGGTGCCTGCGTTCCTGGTAACGAACCAACTGGGCCTGGTTAACACCTACGGGGGGCTGATCCTGCCAGGCATTGGCGGGGCCATGGGTGTCTTCCTCCTGCGCCAGTTCATCGAGACGCTCCCGTCCGAACTGGAGCAGGCCGCCCTGATTGATGGGGCCTCCGAACTGCAGGTCTTCACCCGAGTGATACTGCCGCTCGCCAAGCCCGGTCTGGCCACGCTGGCCATCCTATCCTTCACCGGGAGCTGGAACTCACTCATCTGGCCCCTTATCATCGTGAACTCCAAGGGGCTCTACACCCTGCCCCTCGGCCTGGCGCTCCTACGCACGGAGTTCCAGGTCAACTACGGCGCCACTAGTGCCGCCGCAGTCGTCAGTGTGGTGCCGCTC
>Ga0123334_1005144_pt1 | contig 12808 bp, 11 predicted proteins | sample BiotimSIPDNA_FD_89706 | JGI IMG/M metagenome (GOLD analysis project Ga0123334, IMG submission 89706) | Anaerobic biogas reactor microbial communites from Washington, USA - Biogas_R1 time_0 SIP DNA | ecosystem: Engineered > Bioreactor > Anaerobic > Unclassified | place: Washington, USA... | reverse complement strand
TTCCGAATCTTTTACTCTCATTGCTGGGGGTTCGGCAAAGATTCATGTAAAAGCATGGTTAGAAGGTACAATACTTGATCAATCAAGATCACTTGACACTAACTACTCAGACCCTACGTTCACAATTACATTTAACGCTACTGAAGCATAATATTCTTCACTGAATTGATACCGTCTTAATTAACCGAAATACCTCAGCGGGCAAAAGCCCGCTGGGGTAGAAAAGATTTTTTACTGGCTAGAATAAAGTGGATGGGACACTTTATTGTGGGATAGGGGGAAATCAAAGAAGGTAGAATTAATGTCTATAGAAATGCAAAAATTTTCATTAAGATCATCGTCTCAGTTGTTTTTTACGACTATAGCGATGATTTTATTGCTAGTAGTAGGTCTTTCTACTGCTACTTTTGCATGGTTCTCAGCTAATAGCAGAGTGGGATCTGGCTCAATTATTTTTGAAGCTAGAAATACCGCTTCCGCAAGCATTTATTTGGGCTGGGTTCCAGATTCTATAGAAAGCAGTATAACTTTCTCGGCTCCAGAGGAAATAGACCCTATGGTGCCCTCTTTTGCGCCTATCAATACTACGAGAGTATATGACTTTACGAATAATTTTTATACTGCTAGCATTAGTCCTGAAGGAGACAATGGTGAACCTTCTGTTTTTAATGAAAATGGATTTAGGGTCCTGCCATATAAAGCATACCAAGGCCCCCCGGATTCAGTTGAGACCCAGGATTACTTTTATGTAATAAATGGAAGCGCTGAACCGACTATTGTCGTAATGCAGGTAACTTTCGAAGGAGATAACGCGGCATTACTTAGAGTTGGTCTGTTTGTGAATGAAACCTATGTAGGAACGATAAGGCCCTATGATGTAGACCCAATGGCAACGACTCATTGCGGACCGATTATTGAGGGTGGTAACCCATATAGCGATGGCTTTATTGAGATTCCAACAGATATGGCTTTATCATTTGGCTTGGGAGGAAAAGTTGATGGCTCAACCGATCATTTTGTGAGGGTTGAGGTTGTTTGCTGGTATGATGGAGTATGGCTCGATGAAGATTTTATGGATGGAAATGCGGAAATAGCGTTGGTATTTAGAGGACAAAAGGGTTTTAATAATCCTAATGTTGTAACCAATCCTTAGTGTTATGTTTCTTTTTCATAAATAATTTTGCCTTTTTCCAGTTATTATTATAAAAAAGTTGCTATTTACTTCTCTATTTAGCGCCTGCGCGCGCATAAATTTAATTTAGTATTGTGTTTTGTTTGTGAATATAGTATATTAATCATATAAATGCATCGCTTACTCTATTGATATTAGCGAATGCTTGTGGAAAGGAGAACTTTAATGGGGATACAAAAAAAAGCTAAAGTATCCAAGCTCAATGAAAAGCAGAAAAAGATCCTTAACATCATAATAACTGTTGCTCAAGTAGTTTTGGTCCTAGTAGCTGTAGTCGCTTCAATTATCATTCTTGTCAATCCAACCGGTGCTACAATTAGAGAAAAGGGGATAACTTTGATGCCGGTTCTATCCGACTCAATGGATGGAGATCAAGAAGACAGTTTCAAAGAGGGAGATCTGTTGATTGTTCATGCTCCTGATGCCAAAAAGTATGACCCTACAAAATTGGTTGTAGGTGATATCATTACTTTTGAGTGGACCGTAGCCGGACAAAAGATATATAACACTCACAGAATTGTCGATGTGGATGTTTTTGGAGATTCTGTAGTATATACTGCTAGAGGTGATAATCCTAATATCTTAGCAACTGATACACAGGTTGTTCCTGCAAACAAAGTACTTGGAATCTGTACCGGAAGCTTGAAAGGGGTTGGAAAGACTATTAGTTTCTTACAAACTCCTTTGTATTTCTTGTTGGTGATTTTATTGCCACTCGCGTTATTGTTCATATATAACATTGTGTTATTTGTGAAAATGCTAATGGAACAGAAATTGGCTAAGGTTGGAGCTCTTGGCGGAAGCGAAGAAGATGAAGCGGCTAGAAAACAAAGAATAATTGATGAGTATCTTGCCTCTCAACAAAAGCAAGAGGAAATCAAGGTAGAAGTAGAAGAAACTGAGGCAGAAGAGCCCGGGGACGAGGAATAATAATCAAGTCCGGGCGTACAAAAAAATATTAACGCCCTGTACGCAGGGCGTTTTATGTTAAAAAGCTTTCTTGCTTTTTACAAAATGCTAAAAGTTACATGTAAGGGAAAAAATATTTCATGTTTGGAAATTTTTTAAAAGACTTTTTAGGTATATTTTTTGGCGGAATATTAGGAATATTTTGGTCGAGCAAAGCATCTGATAATTATGGCGGTATTTTTGGCGCCCTGTTTCAGATGTTTAATTTCCCAGCATATATTGAGATCTTTAAAAATTACGGAGACAAGTTAACAGCAGGCCTCTGGGTTGCTGCCGCATTATGCGTGCTACTGGTTCTTGCTGCATTGGTGGCAATTGTCTGGGTTGTTCTCTTCTTTGGTAAGAGACTTTGGAAGAAAATTGTTGGAGACAAGGTTTTAAACCAGGACTTAATGGATGAGATTGATAATCTTAAGAGAGAATTGATTAAGGTTACCAGAGAAAAAGATAGGATTTTGGGGTTGAAAATCGCATATCAAGGATATGATGTAACAGAGGGAGAAGAAGGCGAAAGTACCTCGGGGGCGAAGAAAGAAGGCGAAAGCAGATTCTATAAATTAACTGAAGTTGATTCTTTCTATTCAGATCCCGAATACGTAGCAAGAGAATATGACATTTCTTGGAATTTGGAAGAACTCTGCGACAGATTTAGAAATTATGCTGCAAATAATCCGGACAGACCTTGGCGTCATCTATATTATGAGCCAAAAATTATTAGATTATTCTTTGCATCACTTGCAACTACTCGTCTGGTTATTCTTCAGGGTATATCTGGTACAGGTAAGACATCCCTCCCTGAATGTATGGGACACTTTTTCAAGAATGATACTACGATTGCTTCAGTTCAGCCCTCTTGGCGTGATAGAACAGAGCTATTTGGATACTTTAACGAGTTTACAAAGAGGTTTAACGAAACAGAAGTTTTGAGAGCATTGTATGAATCAACATATAATGAGGACATTCACTTGGTCGTCTTGGACGAAATGAACATAGCCCGTGTCGAATACTACTTCGCAGAAATGTTATCCATCTTGGAAATGCCTTCAAGAGATCAGTGGATAGTTGACTTGGTTCCTAGCGGTTGGCCTTCCGACCCTAAACACGTTTTAAAAGGTCGTTTTAGACTTCCTGAGAATGTTTGGTATTGCGGAACAGCAAACAACGACGACTCCACCTTTGCTATATCAGATAAGGTTTATGATAGAGGTATGCCAATAAATATCAACAGTAAAGCTGCAGCGTTTGAAGCTCCACTAACTAGTGGCCTTCCAGTTAATTACAAGTATCTTGAAAGTTTATATAAACTTGCCATGGAAAAACATAGAGTTTCGGATGAAAACTTGCAGAAGTTTGAGGAAATGGACAATTATGTTATCGAACATTTCAGATTGGCTTTTGGTAACCGTATTGTTAAGCAGCTGAGAGAATTCGTTCCCGTTTATGTTGCTTGTGGCGGAACAGAAATTGATGGACTTGATTACGTCCTTTGTAATAAAATCCTACGCAAGTTTGAATCCTTAAACTTGGCATACATCCGTGACGAGGTCGATGACTACATCCTTTATTTGGATAATCAATTCGGCGAAGAAAATATGGGTGAATGTAAAGATTATCTCCGCCGCTTGAAGAAGTTGTTCTAGTCAAACTGAATATATTTCAGCTGATGTATAAATAAGTGTATTTTGGGAGTTAACGTAGGTATTTATGGCTCAATCACAGTATGATGAGATTATTTTCCAGATAAATAATCTCCTTAAACAGGAGAAGATTTATCCATTGTACATGGGGTCAATTGCCGAAGGCAAAAACGACTATAAAATCAGCCAGGTTTACACAAAAAAGAACTATGATGACAGCTGGATAACTACCCTTGAAGAGTGTATTGTTCCTCTAGACACCATAGTAAGAAACCCCAGAAAGTTCATTATTATCGAAGAAGATATAGTCGATGTATCTTTAGCTAGATCCATTTCTATTGAATCAGTCAAGCATTTGGCTCAACATACCAACTTGATAGCAGCCGTTAAGAAAGATGGCTCAATTATCCCTTCAAAAATTCTTAATACCAGCAAGGAAGAGAGCTTTGAGATATATGAAAACCGTTTTATATACACCCTCTTATTAAAGGTTAACGAGTTCGTTGAAAGAAGAACCGGGATTGTAAAAAAAGCATTGATGCAAGCTGGGGCACTTGGGGTCGACATCAAGTCAAATTTTAAAATTAATGACTTCAGCGTAGACTTCACAATGAGCAATTCAGCAAACTTCCCTTTCGAGGCAGCCTTCAAGAAACAAGGAGACGAACACTCTGACCTTGAAAGAATTGCATATATTACTCGTATTTACCAGGACTTCTTGTCCTCTCCATTTGCAAAAGAGCTAAAAAACTGCGCACTTGTTCGTCCCCCTATTACTCGTACTAACGTAATTCTAAAGGATCCAAACTTTAAAAAAGCCCTAACTTTATGGCAGTTCGTTGAAAGTGCGGAAAAAATGGACTTCCGAATAGATACAGTAACTGAGGCGACTGATTTAAACGCCACCCTTACAGAAAAATATCGTGGTATCGTTTTCTTAAATACTGTTCTTCTTCAATCTATTGCCGAAACCAGACAAGAAAATGAATCCTTAGAAAAAACGCTTAAACAAGACCAGGTTTTAGCAGATGATTATGTTACGAAAAATATAGATGACTTTGTCCCGGATGATTTCCCGCAGCTTAAGATGGATCTGAACGAAGTCAGACGAATATATTATCGTGTTCCAGGGCAAAAAACCCTTAGTTTAACAGAAATTGCAAAAGTTAATGCAGCTTTAGACAGGGTATACAGACAATATAGAATTAACAAAGCCAGAGATGACAGTATCACCAAAAAGAGATTAATTGCTAAACAGCTTGAAGAAGAAGCTCAAGCTAAACGACTAGCTCTTAGGGAAGCTAGAGACATAGAAAGAGCAAAGAAACAAGAGGAAGCAAGGAGACGACTTGAACAAAGAAAGCTTGAAGCCGAAAGAAGAGCTGCACTTGAACGTGCTGAACAAGAGAGATTAGAAGCCGAAAGAAGAGCTGAAGAAGAGAGAATTCTTTTAGAGGCAGAAAAAGTACGTCTTGAGCAAGAAAGAAAGCGTCAAGAAGAAGAAAAACGAATTGAAATAGAAAAACAAGCTGCCGAAGAAGCGCATAAACTGAAAATTATTGAAGAACAAAAGATGGCCGCGCGTATCCAGCAGGAAATGGAAGAATATAAAGCACGTCTTGAATCTGAAGAAAAGAGAATTGAGCTTGAACTGATTGAGAGACAGGAAAACTATTGGAAGAAGCAAAAAGAACTTCAGTTAAGATTACAAGTTGAAGATGATAAGACAAAGATATTTGAAAAGGAAACCTTCTATTTCTCGAAAGTTAAAAAAGATGAGAAGAACAAAATGACAAAGCTTGAAATGCTTCGCAATACCCTCAGAAATGCGATGATCGTGGAGCATTACCAGGAAATTGAGAGCATATTAGAGTCTGCAAAAGAACATTATTCCGAAGAACAATTAAAGGAAATCCGCGCCGAAATAAAAGCCACTGAAAAAGCTGAAGAAAAGAAAAGAAAAAAGAAAGAAAATAAAGGGCGCAAAAACGGACTTCAAAAGCTGACTGGGTTGTTTTCAAAGAAGGATAAAGATATAATAGAGAATAAATAATCTCTTATTATTTCCTGTTCTTTTGGGAGAGATCTCTTAATGATTGAATATAAATCGAAAGATTCTATTTCTAAACAAAAAAATCCAAAAAAGGGCGTAAAACTCGCGATAAATATCGCTACTTGGGTAGTGTTTATCATAATTTTTCTTTTAGTTTTTTCCGTACTTATTCAAAGTATAATGGGAGTTACTCCAAACCTTTTTGGCTACAGGTTTTATTTTGTACTTACTTCCAGTATGTCTCCCGAACTAAACCCTGGTGATGTTATTTTAAGTAAGTTATATAATGATGAAAAGAATATACCTGAACTAAAAGTCGGGGATGTGGTCACTTACATAATTCCGGAGGGACAACCTAGAGCCGGATACCCTAATACTCATAAAATTATTACAGCTCCTTATGAAGACGAAGGGAAAACATATATAGTAACTAAGGGAGTTAATAACGTTATAGCCGATGCCCCCACTCCAGTAGAAAATGTGGAAGCTGTAATGGTACGCAAGTCTTCTTTTATGTCAGTATTGTATGGCTGGTTTATCGGAGGGAATACAGTGCTGATTATTCTGTTTATTGTCCCCTTCCTATTCATCATCGGATCTTTGATCTACCGATTGGTAGTTACTCTGAAATCAAAATCTACTCAACCCGTTCCTCCTGTCGAAGATGAGGATTACAAAAAGAAAGTAATAGAGGATTACTTGAAAAATACTGAATCAAAAAAGAAAGAGGATCCGGATAATGAGTTGCCGCCTTTATCAGAGGATGAAAAAGAAGATTAGTTTTTATTTTTCTCTCGAAAAGACATATTCATAAGCCTAAAAATTGTTCGAAAAATGATCTTTTATATGGAGTATAAAATGTTTTGTTTTATGCTCCGTTTTTTTGTTATATAATCTATACATAATAAATAGGAGTATTTATATGAAAGTTGTTATTGCACCGGATAGTTTTAAAGGAACAATGAAGGCCTCAGAAGTGGCTGATATCATTGAAAAAGGGGTATTAGATGTCTTCCCAAATGCTAATATTTCAAAGATTCCCTTTTCTGATGGAGGGGAAGGAAGCGCTGAGTGCTTTCACTCCGCTATTGGTGGGGAATTAATTAATGTAAGGGTTAAAGATCCACTTGGGAGGATAGTTAATGCTCACTACTTGTACAAAGATGGACTTGCTATTATTGAGTCAGCTCAGGCTTGCGGTCTTCCACTACTTAATGAAGACGAGAAGAACCCTTTAGTAACTACAACTTATGGTGTGGGCGAATTAATATCGTTTGCACTCGACAAGGGAGCCCAGAAGATCGTTCTAACCCTTGGTGGAAGCTCAACTAATGATGGCGGAGCTGGAATGGCTGCAGCTCTTGGAGTTAAATTCATTAATAAATCAGGCATTAGCTTTGTCCCCGTTGGAGGAACCTTAAATGAAATAAACTCCGTCGATATGACAAGTATTGATAAAAGAATATTTAGAACTGAATTTATAGGTATGTGCGATGTAAAAAACACAGTTTGTGGGGAATTTGGGGCAAGCGCAGTATATGCCCCGCAAAAAGGTGCTTCTCCAGCAGATGTCGAGGAACTAGAAAATGGATTATGTCATCTTACAGAAATTTTAAATAGCATGAACAATATAGACTACTTTTCTTCTGAAGGTGGAGGCGCAGCCGGAGGATTAGGCCTTGCGGTTCTTGCATTTTTAAAAGGAAAACTCGTAAGTGGAATTCAACTAATGATGGAAATAGCCGAGTTTGATAGAAAAACTGCTGATGCAAACCTTCTTATTACTGGAGAAGGAAGGCTTGATAGACAAAGCTTTATGGGAAAAGTAATCGATGGGATGTCTCAAAAAGCCATTACTCACCAAATCCCACTAATAATTATTGCCGGATCTGTTACTTCAGAAGTTACCCCTGATATATTAAAAGAACATGGGGTAATTATCGCGGAAAGCACTGATCTTACCGGAAAACCCTTTAAAGAGATTAGACACAGAGCAAAACAAGACCTTGCGCTTGCTTCAGTCAGAGTAATGCAAAAATACAAAGAAATGATTGAAGAATAAAAGAATCTTATTAAGATCACCTAGATATATATATTTCAAATTAAGTCATTGGATTTTTCTTGTAACGTGAGAAAAATTATATTCTTTTTATTAAAGGAAGAAGACTAACCCCGGATAAGCTATACTTAACTTTTAAAATGTCTGCTATAGTAGCCCCTATATATGAAAATGAAGGGATAATCCCAAGAGGGAAATCCTTTTTGATTTTATCTCCAAAAAATAGAAGTGGAACATATTCACGAGAGTGGTCGGTTGAGGGACTTTTGGGGTCACACCCATGATCAGCAGTTATTATTAGTATATCGTCATTTTCCATTTTACTAATAAATGAACCCAACCAAGTATCAAACTCCGAAAGTGCCCTCGCATACCCCTCTACATCATTTCTATGGCCGTAAAGCATATCGAAATCAACTAAGTTAGTAAATACTAATCCAGCAAAGTCTTTTTCTAAATATTGCATAGCATTCTTCATGCCATCTTGATTCGATATAGTATGAATCGATTTTGTCAGCCCTTGCCCTACAAAAATATCCTCAATTTTCCCTATACCAATAACATCATATCCTGCTCTCTTGAGGATATCTAAAAGAGTTTCTGAAGGAGGCTTCAAGGAAAAATCCCTTCTTTTTGCAGTTCGAGAAAAATTACCGGGAATTCCAATAAATGGTCGGGCAATTACTCTCGCTACAGCGTGAGTACCTACAAGAATCTTTCTTGCGATCTCACAGTATCTATATAGTTCTTCAACTGGAATTACATCCTCATGTGCGGCTATTTGAAAAACACTGTCCGCAGAAGTATATACAATCAAATCTCCCGTCTGCATATGGCATAAACCATACTCCTCAATTACTGCAGTACCTGAAAACGGAAGATTGCATAAAACTTTTCTTTCGGTTTGTTTTTCAAATAAATCAATTATGGCTTTGGGAAAGCCTGACGGATAGGTAGGAAAAGGTGTCTCAGAAATTAGTCCGGTTATTTCCCAATGGCCAGTGGTAGTATCCTTTCCCTTTGATCTCTCAGCAGCTTTTCCATATGCCGCAATCGCCTTATTTTGAGTAGCAGGAATATTTATGTCTGGAATTTTATAAATTCCCATGTTTATTAGATTAGGTATTCTTAAGTTAACACTTTGGGATAATGATTTTAGGGTATTAGGGTTAATATCGTTATAAAAAGAAGCGTCTGGTAATGCGCCAATACCAAGTCCATCAAGAATAATAAGGTGTACTCTTAAATTGGTCTTTTTTCCCTCTTCACTTGCTTTAACCATTTTTTATTTCCTCATCAATGATTAGTCAGCAGTTCTAAGTGCAACTTCAAACATGGAGGCAAAAGATTTCTCTCTTTCCTCTGCTGTTAAATTGGGGGCGTTTTTATCCACCAGGCTATCTGAAGCTGTGCAGATTAACAAAGCGTTCTTATTTGCTTTATATGCGTTCATATAAAGGGCTGCGCCTTCCATCTCAACAGCTATAATATTATATTTTATAAAGTAAGGAATTTTTGCTGCTTCCCCATAAAAAACATCTGAAGAGAAAACATTTCCTATTTTAGGAATAATGTTTAGAGATTCACAAACTTTATTTGCGCGGTTTAGAAGATATGGGCTAGCTTCTCCAATAAAATCCTTTTCCAACCCAAAGTTTTCAGCAAAACTGGAGGTTGTATAGGCTTTGTCCCCGATTACCAAATCTCTTACTTTAACTGAGTTATGGGTTGCTCCGCAAGAGCCAACCCTGATTACATTTTTAACGTCATAGAAGTTAAAGAGTTCATAAGCATATATTCCTATAGACGGCATCCCCATTCCGGAAGCCATTACTGAAATACGCTTACCCTCAAAGAACCCGGTATATCCTTGTATTCCTCTTACATTGTTTACTAAAACAGCTTTATCTAAATAATTATCGGCAATAAACTTGGATCTTAGTGGATCTCCCGGCATCAAAACAGTATCTGCAAAATCGCCTATTTTCGCTGTAATGTGTGGAGTCGGTATCATAATAATCCTCCATTTGTGGTTTTTCCCAAATATTATAAATAATCAGTAATTACCTATAATCCCATAGAGATAGCTTCTTTCACAAGACTACTTGCCCCTATCCTATCGCATCCCATATCTATAAACTCTTTGGCTCTCTCTAAAGAGCGAATCCCACCTGCGGCCTTTATCTTCAGCTCAGGAAATCTGTTGGATTTGAATATCTCTATATCACTATCCTTTGCGCCTTCTTTCGAGAATCCTGTGGATGTTTTTATATAATCTGCCCCTGATGAAGATACTATCTTGGTAATTTCTTGAATTTCAAAAGGGGTTAAAAGACAGGTTTCAACAATAACTTTTAAAACATTGTTTCCTATTGCCTTTTTTATTGAAGATATTTCATCAAGTATTTTTTCATAGTTATTTTGTTTTAGGTCGCCAATGTTTATAACCATATCCACTTCATTAGCGCCCTCATTTAAAGCATTAACCGATTCTACAATCTTTGTAGCCTTTGTAGAATAACCCAGAGGGAAACCTATTACAGTGCAGATATTAAGAGTTGGTGCTTTTCTCCTCGCATATGAAACAAATGAAGGAGGGATACAAACACTAGCAGTATTGAATCTAATTGACTCTTCAATTAGTATATCAATATCCTTCTCGGTCGTATCCGGTCTTAAGCAGGTATGATCGGTGTGTCTTAAAACTTCGTATATTTCCTCTTTCGATAACATGAATTCCTCTTCACTAATTTATTCTTGATTGTTCTGAGTATCAATATATACTTTTCATATAAGTTAAACTCTTTCTAATGCTCTTATATGGGTTGGGGGATAAGTCTAATTCTATAACAGCATTTTCTACATTAGCAGCCTCAGCTTCTCCCATAATATCTTTAAAATCAAGCGTTCCTAATCCTATAGCACGAAAAACGGGTACTCCAAAAATTTTCGAGTAATCCTTAAGGTGAAGGGTGTTAATTCTGCCTGATAACTTTTTAATATAATCGTTTGGATCGTAACCGCCAACTTTGATCCAAAAGGTGTCCGGAATAAACTGAACTTCTTTTTGGGTTTCCTCAATCATAACATCGTATATTGTTTTTTCTCCGAGTTTTTTAAACTCAAAATTATGGTTATGGTATGCAATGGTCATCCCATATGGTTTAAGGTTTTCAGATACAATATTTAATAGCTCAATGAATTTTTTAATACCATCATTACTTCCACGATACTCTCCTGGCATCATTCCTATTCCCATGTTTTTACAGTTGAAATTTAAATGTTCTTCTGCAAGCCTTGGAAGGTCGTTTTTTATTCTTTCTACCGAGGAATGTGTTATGCATATTGGGAGCTCATTATCTTTTGATATCTTTCCAAGCTCAACGCTATCAATATCACACATATGAGATATCTGGACAACCTCAGCTCCCATTGATTTTACCTTTTGAAAAACACCCGGAACATCTTCAGGTTTTTTCAAATAGTCTCTTAGAGAGAACAGTTGGACTCCTACTTTTATTTTTCCCATGATATTACCTCAATTCTTTATTTATTATTTATAGAATCTCAAACAATTGAATAGACTGAGTTTGAAAAGGTCAGAATACTAGGCCTTCTTATTGTATACTTTTTCCTCTGATTTTCTCTTTTCCAGCTCATTTATGAACTGATCCTCGTCTATTGGAAGGGTGATTTCCTTTCCTTGCCAACTTGATTGATACACTGCATTTGATAGAGTTAGTCCATTAATCCCGTCAAGACCGGGAGCTATAAGTTTTTCTCCAAACAGAACAGATTTTGAAAAGTTTCGGATAATATTTATGTGTTGCCCTATTAGTCCCATTCTAACAGCATTTGACAACGTGGATATCCTCTTTGTTTTCTTTGTATAAGGAATAATAGGCATAAATTTCTTATTATTCTTGTTGAATTCGCTTTCCTTGGTCTTAAGTTTTATAAAAGTAAACTTCTCAGAGAGCAGTCCTTTCCATTCAACGATAATTTGTCCGCCATCACCGGATATCTCTAATCTGTTGGTTCCAGGAGAATCATGAGTGCTTGTTACAAAGACTCCGCTTCCCCCGTCTTCGTATTCTGTATAAAATGTTACATCGTTCTCGACATTAATGTTTCTTTCCACTCCGACTTTCGCAAATCCATAAACTTTCTTGGGCATCCCGGCAAGCCATTGGAAAAGATCCAGTTGGTGAGGGCACTGATTAATTAGGACACCTCCGCCTTCTCCTTCCCATGTTCCTCTCCATCCACCTTGATCATAATATGCTTGTGGACGATACCAATTGGTTATAACCCAATTAATTCTCTTTATCTTCCCTAATTGACCGCTTTCAATGATCTTTTTTGCCTCACGGTACATCGGATCAGTTCTTTGGTTATACATTATTCCAAAGGTAAGATCTTTTTTCTCTTTTGCTAGTTCATTCAGTTCTTTTACGGCTTTCGTAAAAACTCCTGCTGGTTTTTCTATAAGCACATGCTTACCTGCTTTAAGCGCTTTAATACCATATTCGGGGTGGAAATAGTGAGGGGTCGCTACTATTACTGCATCCACATCAGAACAGGAAATCAAATCATCAGCGTTTGAGAATATTTTTACATTTTTTAAATTCTTCTCTGCCCAACTTCTTCTCTCTTCTGAAATATCAGCAACAGCTACCAGAACAGAATTTTTATCCATGCCCTTGTTAATTTTCTTTGCATGTGAGTGTCCCATTTTTCCAATACCAATTATACCGTATCTTAATTTTGCCATCTTAATCCTCCGTATTATTTGATTAGGGTTAACGATAAAAATATAACCCTGTTAATTAATCCTTGTTCATTCCTACTTTATCCATTAACGCATCCAGCTGGCTATATTGCCAAACAAAAACATC
>Ga0123334_1005143_pt1 | contig 12808 bp, 12 predicted proteins | sample BiotimSIPDNA_FD_89706 | JGI IMG/M metagenome (GOLD analysis project Ga0123334, IMG submission 89706) | Anaerobic biogas reactor microbial communites from Washington, USA - Biogas_R1 time_0 SIP DNA | ecosystem: Engineered > Bioreactor > Anaerobic > Unclassified | place: Washington, USA... | reverse complement strand
TTTCAGGGTGAGAGTAAAGAGAATGAATGATGATATTCATCAGCTGGTTGATTTCGGTCTTGAAGGAGTGCGTTTCTTTGCGGCTTTCCATAAATCCTCCGTGGCGTCGTAATTGATCATCCCCTGACACAGGGACATGGGGATAAAACGGTTTTGCGCCGATAAATTGGCAACCAATTCGCAGTTGTCAAGGCCCTATTGTTCAGATGGGAAGAAAACCGCTGCCTCGCCGGCAGCGTCCGGGCCGCCGGCGGAGTATGCCGTGGCGGCTGTCTCTGCAAGCCCTGTGGGGCGGTTCCGGCCGGCCCTGCGGAATTACTCGTGCCGCAGGGCCACGATGGGATCGAGGCGGGCGGCCTTGAGGGCCGGGAAATAGCCGAAGATCACTCCGACGGCCGCCGAAAAGAGGAAGGCGATCATCACGATCCCCGCGTTGAAGACGAAGGGCACGCGGAGCAGGCCGGAAAGCCAGACGGATCCGGCCAGGGCCAGCACGATGCCGAGCAGACCGCCGAAGGACGACAGGACCACCGCCTCCACGAGAAACTGCATCAGCACTTCCCGTTCCAGGGCGCCGATGGCAAGGCGGATGCCGATTTCATGGGTGCGCTCTGTGACCGACACCAGCATGATGTTCATGATGCCGATGCCGCCCACGAGCAGGCTGACCGCCGCCACGGCGCTCAGCAGGGCCGTCAGCAGCTGCGTCGTTCCGGTCAGCATCTTCGTGATCTCCTTCATGTCCATGACGTTGAAGTTATCGTCCTCTTCGGGGGCGAGATGACGACGCTCCCGCATCAGCTGTCCGATTTCCATCTGGACCTTTTCCGTCGACGCCCCATCGCGGACCGAAACCTGGATCAGGCCGATGTTCGTGCTTCCTGTGACGCGCCGCTGCAGGGTCCGCAGGGGAATCACCACCAGGTCGTCCTGATCCGTTCCCATGGTACTTTGTCCTTTAGGCTCCATCAGGCCGATCACCTTGCAGGAGAGCTTCTCCAGGCGGATCTTTTCACCCAGGGGATCCTGGTTTCCGAAGAGCTTTCTGCGGACGGTGTCTCCCAGAATACAGACCGCCGAACCTGAACGCAGTTCGCTTTCACTGAAGGTCCGGCCGGAACGGATGGACCGTTTGGTCACCTTGAAATACGAATTTTCCGTTCCCGTGACGGTTGTTGACCAGTTCGAATTGCCGGCGACGGCCTGCAGGCTCCGGGATGAAACCGGGGCAACGGCGGCAATGGAGGAGACGTCCCGGGTGATGGCGTCGACATCGCTCATCTTGAAGGGGACCGTTTCGGACGTCTGGCCGGGTCCCAGCCGTTTCCCCGGCGTCACCATGAGCAGGTTGCTGCCCAGGTTGGAAATCTGCTGCGAGACTTGAACGGTCGCCCCTCCGCCGATGGTCACCATGATGATGACGGCGGCAACTCCGATGACAATCCCCAAAATGGTTAAAAAGGATCGAAGGACATTGCGCCGGATTTCACGAAAGGCCAGCAGAATGGAGTTTCCCAGCATCAGTTTTTCCCTCCTGTTTTTTCATCCAGAGCAACCGTTCCGTCGAGAAAGTGGATGATGCGCTTTGCATAGGTGGCCATGTCCGGTTCATGGGTCACCATGATGATCGTAATTCCCGAATCGCGGTTCAGCAGGGTGAGGAGGTCCATGATCTCCCGGCTGCGGGCCGTATCGAGGTTTCCCGTGGGTTCGTCGGCCAGCAGCACCGTCGGTCCGGTCACTATGGCCCGGGCGATGGCGACCCGCTGCTGCATGCCCCCCGACAGCTCGCCGGGGGTCAGTCGCTCCCATCCCTTGAGCCCCACCGTTTCCAGGGCCCGCAAGGCGCGCTCCTTCCGCTGTGCAGCGGAAATGCCGCGGTAAATCAGCGGAAGTTCAACGTTTTCCAGGGCAGAGGTGCGGTTCAGAAGATTGAAGCCCTGGAAGACGAAGCCCTGGTAATGGCGCCGCAGCAGGGCGCGCGAATTCCGGCTTAATTGCCCGACGTCAACGCCTTTGAACAGGAAGCTTCCCGCAGTGGGCGTATCCAGGCAGCCCAGGATGTTCATGCAGGTGGACTTGCCGGACCCGCTGGGCCCCATGACCGCGACGAATTCCCCCGTATCGATGCGCAGATCAACGCCGCGCAGGGCCTCTACCGCCGCCTGCCCTTCACCGAAGATTTTGGTGACCCCTTTCAGAACGATCAGGGGCTGTCCGGAAAGATCCTTCACTTCACCCCCAGCACGGAATCGGTTACCACCGCCATTCCCGGCCGCAGATCACCGGAGCGCATTTCCGTCATAACGCCATCGGTGGCCCCGACGGTGACCGGGACCGCCTTGAGCTGCCCATCCCGCAGAACCCAGACCTGCTGCCCCTTTTTGCCGGCGGAATTCTCGCGCGGTGTGGACGAAAGACGGGGCGGCCGCGGCAGCAGCATGCCCACCAGTCCTCCGGAAGGCCTCTTCTCCGCCTGGATTGGCGGCGTAAAGCGGAGCGCATTGTTGGGAATCAGGATGGCGCTCTCCACGCTGTTGACCGTGATGCTCGCCGTAGCGGTCATCCCCGGCCGGAGGGACAGGTCCGAATTGTCCACCTTGAGGATGGTCGTATAGGTCACGACGCCTTCCGTGGTCGTAGAGCCGTAACGGGCCTGAACGACCTGGGCCGGGAAGGTGCGGTCCGGCCAGGCGTCTACGGAAAACGTGGCCTTCTGCCCCTCCCGGATCTTTCCCACATCGGCTTCATCGACATTCACCTGCAGTTCCATTTCCGCCAGATCCTCGGCGAGTTTGAACAGAACAGGCGTGGTCATGGAAGCGGCCACCGTCTGGCCGGGCTCGACGCTGCGGTTGAGGACGATACCGTTGATGGGGGATCGGATCACCGATTTGGACAGGTCCGTTTCACCGGCGGAAAGTGAGGCCTGGGCCTGGGAAACGGCCGCACGGCTGCTGGCTGCATTGGCCCTGGCACGGGAATAGGCCGCTTCGGCGGCATCCATCTCCGTCTGTGAAGGAACCTTGCCGTTGCTAAGCTCCCATACCCGCTTGAACTGAGCCAGCTTGGCCCGGGTTTCCGCAACGGTGGCGTCGGCCTGGAGGACTTTCGCCTTTTCCGACTCCAGGGCGGCACGGTACTGGGTGATGGTTGCCTCCAGCTTGGAGGTGTCCAGGATGGCCAGAACCTGGCCGACTTTTACATGGTCATTGAAGTCGACCTTCACCGATCGAATGGTTCCGGACAGCTCGCAGCCCACCTCAACGGAATTGGTGGGCTGGAGGGTGCCCGTGGCGGTGACAAGCACGGTGAGGTTTCCGCGTTGTACCTGCTGCGTTTCGTAGCGCACCGATTCTGCCGCGTTTCGTCCCTTCCAGGAGGCGATGAGGGCGACAGCCGCCACCAATACGATCAGCAGGACCGGAATCCGCCATCTCTTCCATCCCGAAAAGCGCCCCGGAGAGGAGTCAATCTCGAGGACCTTTGAAATTTCGGTGGTATCTGTGGCCTTATCGGCTGAGTCAGGGGACTTTTTCATTTCCTTTCTTCCTTAAATCTGCCTTCAATGTTTGTTGTCGGGGTCCAGAGAAATCCATCCGCCGCCCAGGGCCTTGTAGAGGCGAATGAGATTCGAAACAACCGTTCCATTGCTCTGGGCCAGCTCATCCTGAAAGGTCAGAAGGGAGCGCTGGGCATCCAGAACGCTGTCGAAATCCGCGAGGCCGGTCTGGTACTTGAAACCGGCCTGTTCCGCCGCCTTCCGTGCCGCCTGGACCGCCGCCTCCAGGGCCTGCCGGCGCTCCTCCTCTTCCGCAAAAGCGGTGAGGGCGTTTTCCACTTCCTTGAGGGAGTTGAGAACCGCTGCTTCATAGGCCATCAGGGACTGCTCCTGGAGGGCGCTCTGCACCTCGATGTCTTGCCGTATCGCGCCGGCATCGAAGATCCGCCATGAAATCCCGATCCCTCCGCTGGCCGTCCGGCTTCCAGAGGAGAACAGGCTGCTGGAGGAAAGGGACTCCAAGCCGATGGAGCCGCTCAAGGTCAGTCTTGGGTAGAGCTCCGCCTCAGCCACGCCGATGCGTGCGGTTTGAGCCGCCAGCTGACGCTCAGACCTGCGCACGTCAGGCCTCTGGTGCAGTACATCCGCCGGAACGCCCACGGCAAGGGAGGGAGAGGCGGCCGGGATCGGCTTGCGCTCTTCCAGCTCGGCATGTATTTTTCCCGGCGTTTCCCCGAGCAGGGTGGCCAGGTTGTTTTTGGCCCCTTCAAGGCCTGTCCGCAGGGTCGGTATCTGCGAACGGGTTCTTTCAAGATTGTAGCGGGCCTGCTGAACGGCCACCTCGTCGCTCAAGCCGGCCTGCTGCCGCCATGAGGTCAGGTCGAAGGTTTCACCCTGCGTTGCCAGATTGCTTTCCGCCACACTCAGCCGGGCCTGATAGGTGCGGACATCCACGTAGTTGAGAGCCACCTCGGCGAGAAGGGAAACCAGCACGTCGCGCAGATCCTCCCGACTGGCTTCAAGCTCCGCATCAGCCGACTCCATGGAGCGCCGGACGCCGCCGAAGAGGTCCAGTTCCCACCCGGCGTCAAGCCCCGCCATGTAAAAGTTCCGGGTTGTTCCCATTCCCGCCTCTTCGCTGCTGCGGCTCCGGGTGGCGGATCCCGACGCATCCAGCGTTGGAAAGAGCCCGGCCCGGATAATGCCCCGGTTGGCGCGCGCCTGGCGGACACGCGCCTGGGCCTGCTTCAGGTCTCGGTTGCCTGCCATCGCACGCTCCGTCAGGCTTGAGAGATCCGGATCGTTCAGGGTCTTCCACCATCCGGCCAGCGATCCGGGAGGTTCTTCCCCGTCCCTCAGGCCGCCTTTAAGCGGGCTGTTCCAGCTTTCCGGCAGATCCATTCCGGGAGGGAGATAGTCGGGTCCTACCGTGGCGCAGCCCGCCAGGATCAGGAGGATTCCCGCCACCGCCGCCCGGAAGGCTGCGGTCATCGCCTTGCGGCCGATTGTTATCCGAGGGATGTTCATGGTCTGCGACTTCCATCTTTGAGGGAGACGGACGGTCTCCCGGCTTTTTTACTTCTGTTCCTTTCTTCCCATGCTTTACGCACGGCCCGAATCCCGGCCAGCGAGAAATTGACGACATGGTCTGCATAAGCCTCCAGGTCTTCAATGTCCAGCGGGCCGTTCCGCCCGCCGGTTTTTCCCCCGAGGCCTCTGCCTGCCACGACGGGATTCATGCACTGGCTGATGATGCTCAGTTCGCAGAATTTTGCCTCCTGCTCAGGAATCATGACGCCGAGAAGCTCGCGGACAAGGGCTTCCGTCCTCTGCTGCAGGGGGGAGATCTCCTCGCGGAGAACCTCTTCCAGCAACCCGGTGGGATTGGCCATTTCCCGCTGCATGAACAGAAACTCCCTGTTGTTCCGGTCCGTGATCCGCCTCAGGATCGCCCTGACCTGGCCTCGAAGGCGTTCTTCCGGCGGCGCATCGCCGCTCACCCCGCCGGAGGGGGGGTAGGTCTGGATGGATTCGGAAAAGGCATGCCGCCAGGCTTCGATGTACAGGGCCTGCTTGCTGCCGAAGTGATAGTTCACCGCTGCAATGTTGGTTCCAGCCCGCCTGCAGATTTCTGCAATCGTGGTTTCCCGGTAGCCCTTTTCACCAAAAATTTCACCGGCCGTTGTCAGGAGGCTCTGGCGGGTCTTTGCAGCCCCTTCCCTCGAAATCTTCATGACCGTCCTCGCATGAGCTGAAGTTAGAATGAACATTTAAAATAAATGTTTCAAATAGTCAATAGAAAAATTCAGAAGAGGGGAATTGGCAATTGTAAAGAGATGCGGATTGATTTATAAGGCATGTCATGGATCGGCTTGAAGAGCCCGGATTCGTTACCGGGATTCGCGGCGGGAGCCGGACGCAAGGGCGATGGACTTTGGAGAAGGGCGCTGAAAAGAAAGTCAGGCGGAGGGGAAACCATGCGAGCCATGCCGTTTTTCACGGGATTATTCCGGAGTACTGGAAAAGTAGTATTTTTTCAGCTCTTTCTGCTTTTCCTCCTCCTTTTTTTGGGCCGGCCTGACAGCCATGCACTCGTGGCCGATGAACTTCTCGTCGTAGCCAACAGCGCCGTTCCGGAGAGTCTGGAGCTTGCCCGCTATTACATGGAGAGGCGTGCGGTGCCATCTGCGAACCTGTTCCTGGTCAAGACATCCACCCGCGAGACGGTGGGCAGGAGAGACTATGATGAGCAGATCGCCGGGCCGCTGAGAAGCTTCCTGGAAAAAAACGACCCTGAGGGAAAGCGGTTCAGGTGCATCACCCTCATCTACGGCATGCCCCTGCGCGTTTTGCCGCCGCCTTTAACCCGGATGGAGGGTTCCGAGCTCAAGGATCTTCAGACTGCTCTGAAGGAATGGACGCAGCGGAAGAATCTGGCCGGAAAGAAACAGCCTGAGGAATCCCGGAAAATCCAGGAGAGACTGGCTGATCTGAGGAGAAAGATTCAGATCCTGAGCAAGTCCAACTGGGGGGCCTCCGTCGATTCAGAACTGGCCCTGGTCAGGGAAAAATCCCCCGAGCTGGATGGATGGCTTCCCAACAGGTATTATTTCAATTTTCAGGGAAAGGAAATAAAGAATATGCCCCGGCGTCCCGTCCTGGTAAGCCGTCTGGACGGACCGGATCCCTCGATTGTCCGCCGCATCATCGACGACAGCATGTACGCCGAGGTGCACGGACTTCCCGGCCGGGCCTATTTTGATACGCGTCGGCCTGAGAAGGCTGCTCCGAAAGAGGGCAAGACGTTGTCGGCTTACGAGCGGTACGACCTGGCCATCCACAACACGGCGCGTGTGGTTCGGAAAAGCGGGAAGCTGCACGTGGTCGTCAATGACAAGCCGACTCTCTTCGGCCCCGGCGAGGCGCCTGATGCAGCCCTTTACTGCGGCTGGTACAGCCTTGGGAAATATGTGGATGCCTTCACCTGGGTCCGGGGGGCCGTGGGATTCCATGTGGCCAGTTCCGAATGCACGACCCTGAAGGCGCCGGGCAAAACGGTCTGGTGCAAGGCCATGCTCGAGAAGGGCGTTTGCGCAACGGTAGGCCCCGTGGCGGAACCTTATCTCCAGTCTTTTCCCGCCCCCGAGGTTTTTTTCAGCTGCCTCCTCGACGGCCGGGCGGCCTTGGCAGAATGTTACGGCGTGTCAAACCCCTTCTGGTCATGGCAGCAGGTCCTGATCGGGGATCCCCTCTATCGCCCCTTTCTGAGACGCGGATTTCCAGCCGTGAATTAGGACGGAAGAAGAGAAATCCGGGCCGGAGGCACTCCTCCGTCGCGACGTTCCACATCCTGAATTTAAAGCGGATCAGATCAGCCGGCGGAATTCTTTCGAATCTTCCTTGCGACAGGTATAGAATTTAATTGACATTCACGTTCGTTTTATCTATAGGAGCAGTCCAATATAAGCAGTGCCTCATCATAAAAATAACGTGAAACATAACGTGAAACGGGCCTAATGAGGCCCGCTTTTTTTTCATTGTTTTGCAGAAGAAAGGATTCAAGAAATAACGATGCACCAGAAAGAGATTGAACGGCGCCGGACCTTCGGCATCATCAGCCATCCGGATGCCGGAAAGACGACCCTGACGGAAAAACTGCTCCTTTTCGGTGGGGCGATCCAACTGGCCGGGACCGTCAAGGCCCGCAAGGCCACCCGTCACGCCACGAGCGACTGGATGGCCATTGAAAAGGAAAGGGGCATTTCCGTCACCACCTCGGTGATGAAATTTCATTACCGGGATTTTGAAATCAACCTCCTCGATACGCCGGGGCATAGGGACTTCTCCGAGGACACCTACCGGGTTCTCACCGCCGTGGACAGTGCGGTCATGGTCATTGACGGAGCCAAGGGCGTGGAGCCCCAGACGGAGAAGCTCATGGAGATCTGCCTCCACCGCAACACGCCGGTGATCACCTTCATCAACAAGCTGGATCGGGAGGTCCTGTCACCCCTGGAACTGATGGCCGATATCGAAAAAAAGCTGCAGATCGAGTGTGTCCCCATGTCCTGGCCCATTGGAATGGGAAAAAGCTTCCGCGGGGTTTACAACCTGTATCGCAGGGAACTGCAGCTTTTCAAACCCGGGGCTGCGAGCCGGGGCGGGGAGGTTGTCGTCATCCGCGATCTCGATGATCCGGAGCTGGACGAACGGCTGGGAACCCAGGCCGCCGAGCTTCGCGAGGACATCGACCTGATGGAGGGCGCTGCCAATCCCTTTGTCTATGAGCATTTTCTCAAGGCGAACCAGACGCCGGTTTTCTTCGGCAGCGCCATCAACAATTTCGGCGTGCGGGAGCTGCTGGATGCCATCGTGGAGCTTGCTCCCAGCCCCCGCCCGCGCCTGGCGACGACCCGCGAAGTTCTGCCCTCGGAGAAAGAATTTTCCGGTTTTGCCTTCAAGATTCAGGCGAACATGGACACCGCACACCGCGACCGGATCGCCTTTGTCCGGATCTGCTCGGGGAAATTCACCAGGGGAATGAAGGTCCGCCATAACCGGCTGGGCAAAGAGGTGACGCTGGCCAATGCGACGATCTTCATGGCCCAGGATCGCGCCTCGGTGGAAGAGGCTTATCCCGGCGACATCATCGGCATTCACAACCACGGGACCATCCGGATCGGCGATACCTTTTCCGAAGGGGAGGAGCTGAAATTTACGGGAATTCCCAATTTCGCTCCCGAACACTTCTGCCGGGTCCGGCTGAAGAACCCCCTGAAGATGAAACAGCTGCAAAAGGGCCTTACCCAGCTTTCGGAAGAGGGGATTGTCCAGGTCTTCCGGCCCCTTTCAAGCAATGACTACATCCTGGGCGTGGTGGGCGTTCTTCAATTCGATGTGACCATGGCCCGCCTGTTGAGCGAGTATGGCGTTGATGCGGATTACGAGCCGGCCGATTACGCCGCCGCCCGCTGGATCACCTGTGCGGACCGGGAAAAGCTGGCGATCTTCGAAAAGCAGCACAGGAATAATCTTGCCCTTGATTCTGAAGGAAATCTGATATATCTGGCCATGAGTGAGTGGCGCCTCTCCAACACCATGGAGGAATGGCCCGACATTTCCATGCACAAGACGATGGAGCACAGCCAGAGGCTCAGTTGATGCAGTCGGACAGGAGGGAGTAAAACATGGAGGAAAAAGCCTTCCAGGATTTCTACCCGGATGAATTTGCCCATTGCTACGGATGTGGGCGGCTGAACAAGGACGGATTGCAGATCAAGAGTTACTGGGACGGGGAGGAAAGCGTCTGCCGCTATGTTCCGGAGCCCTTTTTCACGGGCGGTTTTCCCGGCTATTTCTACGGCGGGCTCATCTCTTCGCTGATCGACTGCCACAGCGCAGCTACGGCGTCGGCTGCAAAGCTGCGCGAAGACGGCCATGCCCTGGGCGATATACCCCTTTCCCGCTATGTGACCGCTTCCCTCAAGATTGATTTCCTCAAGCCCACGCCCATGGGAAAACCCATCGAGTTGAGATCAAGGGTCCTCGAGATCAAGGGCCGGAAGATCATTGTCAGTACCGCCTTGTCCGCCGAAGGCGAGATCCGCGCCAAGGGCGAAGCCATTATGGTGCTGATCCCGGAAAACAGATAACGGCCGCAGCGGCGCCCCCAAAAGCAGTCCCCTTCGTCCCCTGAAAACAGGCGGGGCCATTTCCCCCGTTGGACAGCCATGCCTGGAAAAAGATGGGTGCATATCTGCACCTGTCTCTTCTCAATATAGTAGCATATAAGCAACTCCATATCGTTCACCGTCCACCCTCTCATCCATATTATCCTCTGTATTCAAATAGTTAGTTCTTATCCTCTTTTGACTAAAACATTGGCATAGAGAATGCCTTTTACCTTGTAGAGGGAATGTCTGAATGTGACAAGGCGTTTTCCCTTCGTGAGTGACTTCGTTTGTAGAAAGATCCACGTCGAAGCCTTTTATGAGTAAGGATTCAATAATTCAGGGAGGACAGAATTATGCCGAGAGGAGATGGAACGGGGCCCATGGGCGGGGGCGGCAGGACGGGTCGAGGGCGTGGCGGCCGTGGGTTGGGCCGGATGGGTGGACCCCTTGCGGCTGGACCCGGCGGATACTGTGTTTGTCCGCAATGCGGTCACCGGGAGCCACATAGGCTCGGAGTTCCCTGCGCCGAGCAGAAATGCCCGCAATGCGGAAGCCCAATGGCCAGGGAGTAGGTTTTTGGGATGAAAAATGTTTAACGATCAAATTAATAAAGGAGGATGCCAGCATGCCGAGAGGAGATGGAACGGGACCCATGGGAAGAGGTCCGATGACGGGGCGTAGAGCGGGATCCTGCTCATGGCTGGGAGCGCCGGGTTACACGGATGCTCCGCCGGCCTTCGGGCTGGGTTACGGCCGGGGACGCGGGTTCCGGACAGGAGGTCGAGGCTGGAGAAATCGATTTTTCGCATCAGGATTTTGGGGATGGATGAGGCCCACCGGGTATGGCGCACCATATCAAATCCCTGATCCGGAGATGGAAAAGCAGATGCTCAAAAGAGAGGCCGACGCCCTGAAAGCGGAACTGAGCGATCTCCAGAAGCGCCTGGACGAGTTGGAATCCGCAAAGGCTGCGGAATAAAAACCGCGGCGATCATTACCATGGCGGCCGCACGGATTATTCTTTCCGCGCGGCCGCCATGCGGGACATCCGGGCAAAAAAGACTCAAGTAGCTATGGAGACTTCCTGATCAACATGATAAAGAAGAGCCAAGAATCTTTTGAAGGTCGGTATTCCCGGATGGCTCTGGAACAAAAGGCCGATTTGACGGACAGACACCACCGGACCATCAACTACCTGCGTCTTTCCGTAACGGATCGCTGCAATCTGAGATGTGTCTACTGCATGCCTGACGAAGGGATGACCTTTATTCCCCACAGGGAAATCCTGACCTACGAGGAAATGCTGCATCTTGTCGAACTCTGTGTCGCCAATGGAATCCGAAAGATCCGGCTGACCGGGGGCGAACCCCTGGTGCGCAGGGGCATTATCTCCTTTATTGACAGGCTCAACAGGATAGAAAACCTGAAAGAAATCACCCTGACGACCAACGGCGTCCTCCTGAAAGAGTTTGCCCGTGACCTCCGGAAATACGGCATCTGCCGGATCAATGTGAGCATGGATACCCTGAAGCCTGAGAAATTCAATGCCATTACCCGGCGGCCTTTCTTCGAGAAGGTCTGGGAGGGGATTGAAGAGGCCGAATCGGTGGGGATGGCTCCCATCAAACTCAATGTGGTTGCCATGAAAGGCTTCAACGACGATGAAATCCTGGATTTCGCACGCCTTACCTACCGGAAACCCTATCATGTGCGTTTCATCGAAATGATGCCCATCGGGGCGGCCGACGCCCGGATGAAAGGGTTTATTTCCAGCGGGGAAATTCTGGAGCGGATTTCAACCCTGGGGCCTGTCCGGCGCGTGGAATCCGAATCGATGGCAGGCCCGGCGGAAATGTACATCCTCGAAGGCGCCAGGGGTAGGATCGGATTGATCGGGGCATTGAGCCACCATTTCTGCGAGACCTGCAATCGGCTCCGCCTGACGGCGGACGGGCAGCTGCGGGGATGCCTCTTTTCAGACCGGGAAACGGACCTCAAGACCCCGCTGCGGGAGGGTCGGGAAGGCCCTTACCTGTCTGCGCTGATCCGGGATGCGATCTTAAACAAACCCAGGGGCCACGACCTCGACTTGAACAACCCCCGCAAATGCGTTCGGCCGATGAGCCGTATCGGCGGGTAACGAAATTATGGCAAAGATCTGCAGGAAGAAAGGAGCGAGTCCATCGTATGGCGATTTATTCATTCGGTGACCGGGTACCCAGAATCGGAAAGGATGTTTACGTCAGCGATTCCGCCCGGGTGATCGGAGATGTCGAAATCGGGGATGGGTGCTACATCGGTCACGGGGTCATCTTACGCGGTGATTACGGGAGTATCCGGATCGGGCCGGGAACCGCCATTGAGGAAAATGCCGTGGTTCACATCGAGCCGGACGGGCTGAGCATCTTCGGGGAACGGGTTACCGTCGGCCACGGGGCGATTCTCCATGCCGATCGGATTGATGATTTCGCCGTGATCGGCATGGGTTCGGTGCTCAGCCTGAAAGTGACCGTCGGGAAATGGGCCATTGTTGCGGAAGGTTCGGTTCTTCCCAGCAAGACCCGGGTCGAGTCGGGAAAATTCGTTGCCGGCGTTCCGGCAAAGGTGGTTGGAGACGTTCAACCGAGGCACAAGGAATTCTGGACCTGGGGCAAGCAGCTCTATGTGGATCTTGCCCGATCCTATCCGGAAAAGCTCAAACGACTGGATTGATTTTTCTTTCCAGGAGCAAAAAGAAGAGGGCCTTTGAAAGGAGGTCTTGATGTATCAGCTCAAGTTCGATGAAAAGCGGTGTCTGGCCTGCCCGGACGGGGCCTGTCTGGTTCAGTGCCAGTACCTGAAATATGAAGCCGACCCGGCCAGGAAAGAGATGGTCAAAATATTCCGGGGTGAAGATTCCCCGGTACTGCAGGACTGTGTTACCTGTTATGCCTGCGAGGAGTACTGCAAGCGGGGCAATCATCCCTTTTACCTGATCAACGAGAGGAGAGAGAACAAGGGAATCCTGACGGCCCCTCGCGCCATCACGCGGCAGTGGATCCATATCGGCGAGCCCAAGGGGAAGTATGAACTTGGCAGGATCGGAAAGATCGCCCTTTCCTTCGGTTTCATGCCACAGTTGAAGGAGATCACG
>Ga0123334_1005139_pt1 | contig 12812 bp, 10 predicted proteins | sample BiotimSIPDNA_FD_89706 | JGI IMG/M metagenome (GOLD analysis project Ga0123334, IMG submission 89706) | Anaerobic biogas reactor microbial communites from Washington, USA - Biogas_R1 time_0 SIP DNA | ecosystem: Engineered > Bioreactor > Anaerobic > Unclassified | place: Washington, USA... | reverse complement strand
TGCTTGAACCTATTCAGAAAGACGAAGAATACGGGAAAGCGAAAGATAAGTTTTATGAGGTAATTGAGAAATTGCAAGGCAGGGAAAAGTTAGATGTTGAGGCCGCGGCTAACTGGATGGAATCGAAAAGCATTTTATTATCTTATCGAAACGGATTCAATGACGGCATACGTTTCATTCTGGACGCAATAACCGGTAAGGAGGTATTTGAGTATGGAAAGGAATAATATCCATGAATACGCAAAAGCAAAATTATTGAACTCAGGGATTGATTTTTTTTCCGTTCCCAAAAAGGACATACTGGCAACGTGCAAGGCATACAGAAAGAATCTAAGCAAGGATACTTATAACGCCGTCGTTAAAGCAATAAACGATATTTACAACAAATAACCGATCGTTTCAAGGGGTGCAGACTTTGTATGCCCCCTTCCCTATTTTGAAAGTAGCATAATACGCTGATTAAGAAGCGTGATAACTGAGAACACGCTTCTTACAGGCATTGCAAAGGGTGTTGAAACTAACAAAAAGATGATATGATTTAATTAGTAATGGAGTAGGACAGACCTACTTCTTATTTTTTTATGGGAGGTTGAAAAAATAGCACAAAACATTTCAGTAAAAGAAGCGGCAGAGATAATGGGGAAATCCCCGCAATTTGTAAGAATCGGTCTGCAAAGAGGCATATTGCCATTCGGCAAAGCAGTAAAACAAAGTTCTATCTGGACATATCACATATCACCCAAATTGTTTTACGAGTACATCGGAGAACCTTCTACATGGAAAGAAACTAATGATAAAGAGGAAAAATAGGGGCGTAGTTAATCGTGCTCTTACTCAAAATGAGTATCAGTTCCTAAAGAAAGGGGCAAGAGTATCCGTAATGGATACCTTGTTTTTCCCCAGGAATTTCTGAGTGGGATAAAAGGGCAACATAAAACTTTACTGCAAATATTGATTATGGTAAAATCGTAATAATATTTATAAAGGTAGGTTTGTTATGAGGTATAACATCTATTGTGATGAAAGTTGCCATTTAGAAAAAGATAAATCAAATATTATGGTTTTGGGGGCAATGTCCTGTCTTATAGAAAACAAGAAGGAAATATTTAATGATATTCGAAGCATAAAAGAAATTCATGGTTTAAGTAAAAGTTTTGAAATTAAGTGGACTAAGGTATCTGAATCAAAAATTGAATTTTATAAAGACCTTGTTGATTATTTTTTTCGTAATGAAAAATTGTCCTTTCGTGGTTTAATTGCGATTGGTAAAAATAAGCTAGATAATGCGTTATACAATAATAACGATTATGATTTATGGTATTACAAGATGTATTTTTATCTTTTAGATGTCATTATCTATCCAGGCGAAGAATACTGTGTTTTTATTGATATAAAAGATACGAGGGGTGGACCTAGAGTAAGAAAACTTCAAAAGGTTTTATGCAATAACAAATATGATTATAACAATGAAGTAATTAAAAGAATAAGTCAAATTAATTCCAAGGAATCTGAAATAATGCAAATAGTTGATTTGATAATTGGCGCACTATCATATTATTACCGAGGTTTATATGATCAACCGGGAAACCGTGGAAAACAGATATTAATTGATGCGATAAAAGAAAAAGCTGATATAACAAAAACAACGCCAAGAAGTGAAAGCAAATTTAATCTCTTCATATGGAAGCCAAGGGGGTCTTATTAATGGTTCTCGAATGCAAACAGATTCCTCCATTGGTTACGTTACAAGAATATAATGGTGATTACTTTACATACGAAGAAGCAATTTATGCTTTATTCACTAAGGATTTTGTTGATGCAAGGCCTATTTTTAAAGGGAAGGCATTAGGATTAAAGCGACATCCACTATTTAAAGGGCGTGAAGCGACTTTCTGGCATATTATTTCTGAAGGTCCAATAGAAAATGTAAGAACACCTGACTTAAGAAGGTATGAAAGAATATTGTGGCCAAAAGTAATCATTGAAATTTGTAGCTCGACTTGTAAAGAGATAAAAATATGGAAAAATATAAGGAAAGGCGAAACTAGGATTCTGTTATGGTGCGAACGGATTGAATACCTTGTAATACTTGCTGATAGAGGAAGCTATATTCTTTTTTGGACATCATATCCCGTCTTTGAAGAACACATTAAAAGAAAACTTCGGAAAGAATACTATGAATATATCGCTAATCCATTCTAATGCTAATGCCGCACGAATATATATCCACGCGGCATCGTTACTCCTTCTACACATGGTAGATGAGCTAATTGTATTTTACTCCAACCCGACAAAGTTGTCAAGACTTTTCCACAGAATTATCCACAGCTTTTCGAGTTGAGTTGCATGCATGCTAATATATATTATGCCATTAACGATTAATTCTACACCTGTATTATCGGTATTTTTTTAAAACAATAAAGGTTCTCTGTCGATACGAGTAGCGGTTTTTTCTACCGACATTTTCACCGACACTTTTTTAAAATACCGACATATTTTAAGCAATTTTCAGCAACATATAAGTACCGCCAAAGCGAGCAATATCAACGTTTCACAATATTCATAAACTTATAGCAACAGTAATATATGGGTCTGCAAAACCTTTATTCCCCGGTTCAAATCCGGGTGGCGCCTCCAACTGATACCAGGCCTTTAAGGTTCGGTATTTTTTTATTTCTATTAAAAATGCTTTTTACTCCTGTAAAAATAGGCAATATGGAAGTGCCAAACAGGTTTGTTGTTCCTCCAGAAGGCACTAATCTTGCAAATGCTGATGGATTTTCTCATTTCCGTGATTCTATATCTTGAAAAGCGATACAACTTTTAAAAGTTTGTGCATGCTTTCTCTAACATTATTTGCTTGCTCTAACACTTCATTGGCTTGTGTCACAACAATACTTGTTTTATTTGCCATGTCCATTGTTTCATTTGCTCCCTCAACAGCTGCATTGGCGACATCATTAATAGCCTGCATTATATCCTGAACAGAAGAGTAAAGCTGCTCAGAAGTTGCACTGAAATCCATTACCATATCACTTATTATTTGAGCGTCGTTATTGTATTGTTTTCCTGTTTCAACAAATATATCATAGTCTTTGGCGACCTTGTTATCCAAAAAAGTTAAAACTTGTTCCGAACTTACGGAAAGATTATGTACCGCCTCCAAAACCTGCTCAGTAACATTTTGAATTTCAGTGGCGGTTTGCTTTGAGTTTTCAGCCAGTTTTCTTATTTCTTCGGCGACAACGGCAAAACCTCTGCCTGATTCACCTGCTTGCGCGGCTTCTATTGTGGCATTTAGCGCCAACAGGTTTGTGCGGGCCGAAATTTCAAGAATCGCATCTGACAGAACCTGTATTCTTTCTACCGCTTTTGATTTTTCAATCGCATCCCTTAGCATGGCAGAATTATTCAGACGGATATCCTGCGCGCTTTTCAGCGAATCTTCGGCCGTTTTTCTTAATTCAGTGGCTCTATTGCTGACTTCTCCCGCGGTTTCCGCACCTTCCTGAGCTTTTTTTGCAATTGATTCTATTGCTGACTCAATTTCAGTGGTTGTAGCATTCATTTCTTCGGACATTGCAGACGTTTCTTCCATTTTTGCTGATAATTCCTCAGTGATAGACGATATTGCGTGTATTTCATCTGTTAGTTTGTACATGTTTTCACTGGAAACTGAAATTGAATTATTCACGTTTTTAGATTCAGAGATAACATTTTTAATTATTTCCGATACGCTTTCATTAATTTTCTTAAAACTTCTTGTTAGATTACCGATTTCATCATGCCTTTCTAAATATTTTTCATTTACATCAGTTGTGAAATTTCCCTCAGACATGGTAATACACTGGTTTGTCAATTCAGTAAGAGGTTTTGAAATATTTTTTCCAATAAAGCATGAGACTAAAGAACCGGCAGCTAAAAATAAAGCGGATATAATAATAAAAATTATTTTAAGATCAGAGAGCTCGGACATCATCTCACCCTTATCAACAGACACCGCTATAGACCAGCCGTAATCAGGAATTGGCGCGAAACCGGCAATTTTTGCAATACCCTTATACTTGTATTCTTCGAATCCTGTGACTCCGTCCATCATTTTTTTCTGAACATTGGTGAAATTATCAAACCCAAAATCATTGTCGGTTTCCGCATCTGTGTATGTAGCATTGGCAATTGTATCAACCTCTTCCGTGTTTGTCGATGATGCGGACCGGGTAGCTGTTGCGTTAGCATCTACTGTTTTGGCTGATATAATGCTGTTTAAAAGTTCGGTATCGGCGTGGGCAATAGTTCTGCCCTGATTGTCTATTATAAATGCTTCACCGGTTTTGCCGAATTGGATCCTTTTTGCAAATTCACTTAATTCCAGCCCATCTCTTATAGCCATAAGCACGCCGATAACTTCATCGTCAACAATAACAGGTACGGAATAAGTCATAACAACTGTGCTTCCATCTTCGGAGAACATCGGATCTGATATTGTGTTTTTTCCTGATAATGCTGTTTTAAACAGGTCATTATCCTTCATATCCGAAACGATGCCGCTATTAGATATGGACTTTCCTTCGGTATCAATTAATATCATTTGCAGGTGCTGCGCTCTTTTTGTTTCGTTTGATAAAAAAGATACGATACCGGAATAATCACCGTCTGTTTCTTTCAGTATTCGCATATAATCAGAAGATGCGATAAGGTTTAATACATTTAGTTGGTTCTGTATACTGTCCGTTATCGTTAATGACGCCTCTGATGCAAATTTAGGCATAGTTTCATTAAGAACAGTAATTAACGAGTTAGAAGATGCAAAATAGGATATTATTCCAAAACCAAGACAGACAAATATAAGTAATACTCCGAAAAATATGGTAATCCTTGAGCCTATGCTTTTCATAAGTGATATCCAATCCTTTCAGCCGCTAAAAATGTTAAAATCAAAATGATTATATTATATATACTCACATTTGCCCTGTTGTAAACATTTTTTGACGTTAAAAAATAAAAGTATGTCGCTCGTGACAAACTAAAATCGAGTTCTCATCAAAACCAAAATTGGCTTTTCATATGAAAAAATGTATACTATAATAGTAGGGATATACAACCATTGTTAATATAACGAAAGAAAAAGTTTAGCAAATTCAATATACCGGGTGCATAGGAGAACAGTGCGGTATGTTTAAATTTACCGATTATGGAGACAGAAGATGAATCTATCCGATTTGAAAGATGTGCTGATGACAACAAAAAAATTGGTTTGTGAAGCGGGAAAGATTATTCTTGAGGTATATTCGAAGGATTTTTCCGTTGATTACAAGGATGATTACACTCCGGTTACTGACGCCGACAGAAAATCAAATGATTATATAATAAATGCTCTTAAAAGCCAATATCCTGAGTGTGCAATTTTAGCCGAAGAATCACCGGATGATCCAAACAGCAGGATTAATAATGACTGGTGTTTTATTATTGATCCTCTTGACGGAACAAAGGAATTTATAAAAAAGAATGGTGAGTTCACGGTTAATGCTGCGTTAGCGTACAAAGGCAAAGCGGTTCTTGGGGTCATTGGGATCCCTGTAACGGATGAACTTTATTATGCGGCTAAAGGAATGGGAGCGTTTTATGAAAGTAAAGGGCAGGTGCAAAAAATTAAGGTTTCAGATAGAACAAAAGATATTTGTATTTTAATAAGCAGGTCACATAAATCCGATAAGCTTCTGCAGCTAATCGAAAGGAACAAGATTAAAAATATCAGGACAGTCGGGAGCGCGATAAAGGGATGTCTAATCGCGAAAGGACAGGCTGAAGTATATTACAGGTTTGGACAAACAATGGAATGGGATACCGCCGCAATGCAGTGCATAGTAGAAGAAGCGGGTGGTATTTTCAGACAGATGGATGGAACAGAGATGACGTATAACAGATTAGACAGTGTTAATGATAAAGGTTTTTATGTTTTAAATAATATATTAAATAAGCTGAATTAACCTGTATTTTTTATCAAATAAAACCTGATAAATATATTAATGTCTGGTTGTTTACAGTAAAAGGGTATGTGGGAGTGATGCAATGAATCATCTTGACAAATTAGAAAACAGATCAGTCCATATCCTGCGTGAAGCATATGCAAATTTTAGAAACCTTTGCATGCTTTGGTCAATAGGCAAAGACAGCACTGTTTTGTTGTGGCTTGCCAGAAAAGCTTTTTTTGGTCATGTTCCATTTCCGTTAGTCCATATTGATACGCATTACAAAATTCCTGAAATGACTGAATACCGCGACCGGCTGGCGTTGGAATGGAAGCTTGATATGATTTACGGAGAAAACTGGGAGGCTCTGGATAAAAAACAAACGTACCCTGATGGCAATGCAAGCCGTATTGAATGCTGTAAAAAACTAAAAACGGAAGCCCTTGTGAATACACTCAGCGGAAAGTGGCCTCGTTACCGGATGAACCATGATAAAGGCAAATATGAAACAGACAGTAATACAGAACCTTTTACAGGGGTTATTGTAGGTGTAAGAGCCGATGAAGAAGGAAGCCGTTCAAAGGAAAGATATTTTTCTCCGAGGGACAAAAACAGTGACTGGGATATTGGGGACCAGCCTCCGGAATTCTGGGGGCAATATAAAACAGATTTCGCTCCGAATACTCATATACGCATTCATCCGCTTTTGGATTGGACCGAGCTTGATATCTGGGAATATATAAGACGTGAGAACATTCCCACCGTTTCGCTGTACTACAACAAAGGAGACGGAAAAAGGTACAGGTCTTTAGGCTGCTGGCCTTGTACGTTTCCTGTGGAGTCCGACGCGGGGGATGTGGACGCAATTATTGCCGAGCTGAAAACCGGAAAATTCTCAAACATCGCCGAAAGATCCGGACGGGCACAGGACAAGGAAGACGGCGGTGGGCTTGAAGAATTAAGAAAAGGCGGGTACATGTAGTGCTTCAGGGAGACGAGGTTTGAATATGGAGAATCCGATAAACAAAAGGGATTTAATTAATAAAACTGATATGAATATAGTTATTGTAGGGCATGTTGATCATGGAAAAAGCACTGTAATAGGAAGGCTTTTGGCTGATACACATTCTCTGCCGATAGGGAAACTGGAACAGGTGAAAGAAACCTGCAGGCGCAATTCGAAACCTTTTGAATATGCGTTCCTTTTGGATGCGTTAAAGGACGAGCAGTCCCAGGGAATTACAATTGATGCCGCACGCTGCTTCTTCCAGACGGAACTCAGAAATTACATTATTATTGATGCTCCCGGACATATTGAGTTTTTGAAGAATATGATAACCGGGGCGGCCCGCGCCGAAGCAGCGCTTTTAGTTATTGACGCATCGGAAGGTGTTCGTGAGAACTCAAAAAGGCACGGGTATATGCTCTCAATGCTTGGTATTAAACAGATTTGCGTGCTTGTAAACAAAATGGATCTTGTAAACTATAATGAAAGACCGTTTAAAAGGATCGAAAGGGAATATCGGCGTTTTTTGCGAAAGATTGATATTGAGCCTGCAGGGTTTGTTCCGGTAAGTGCCTCGGAAGGTGAGAATATTGCGAACCATTCGGATAAAATGCAGTGGTATGAAGGAAAGAACGTTTTAGAAATGCTCGATTCATTTCAGAAAGAGGAACTCCCCGAAGATAAACCGTTTCGAATGCCGGTTCAGGATGTCTATAAATTCACGAAAAACAACGACAGGCGCAGAATAATAGCCGGAACTATAGAGAGCGGCAGATTGTCGGTTGGTGATGAAATTATTTTTTACCCGTCCGGTAAAAGAACAAAGGTAAAAACAATTGAAGCGTTTAACAGTGGCATACCGAAAACACTCAGCGCAGGGTGGGCGTGTGGCTTTACGGTTACGGAACAGATTTATGTAAAAAGAGGTGAAATAGCCTGCCTTGCAAGAGAACCAAAACCAAAGGTAACAGGCCGTGTGCTTGTAAACTTGTTCTGGCTTGGGAAAAAACCATTTGTAAAGGATAAAACTTATACGCTTAAGCTGGGAACCGCCCGTGTGGACGTACAGTTGGAGAATGTCAGCAGTGTCTTAGACGCGTCAAATCTTGATAAAATAAAAAAAGATTATATTGAACGTTATGAAGTAGCTGAATGCATATTAAGCATGGACAGGCATATTGCCTTTGATTTGATGGCTGATAACGCTATAACAAGCAGGTTTGTAATAGTTGATGAATACGAGATTTCCGGCGGCGGGATCATTATGCAGGATCTGGAGGATCATACAAGCTGGGTTCGAAATAAAGTGCTAATGCGAAATTACAAATGGATAGGCAGTGATATAAGCGCGGAAACACGGGCAGCCAAATACAACCAAAAAGCGACATTGGTTCTTGTGACCGGTGAAAAGGAAAGTCCGCGTAAAGAAATCGCCCGTACGCTTGAAAAGCAGCTTTTCCATGATGGAAGGCTCGTGTACTATTTAGGAATCGGAAGCCTTTTATATGGTGTAGATGCCGACATTGTAACTAATGACATGGTTCCATACAACAGAAGAGAACATATACGAAGGCTGACTGAGGTTTCACATATAATGATGGAAGCAGGTATGATACTGATTGTTTCGGCTATAGAACTAAATCAGGATGATCTTGATGTTATATATACCGGTATTCCGCCTGAACGAATTCTAACCATCTGGGTAGGCAAAGACAAGGAAAATGATCTTCCGGCTGCAGTAAAGCTTTCCGGAAGCGAAGGCATTGAAAATTCGGTTAAAATAATTAAAGAGCTTATGACAAAACAGGGTATATTATCGTACAACGGAAATAATAATCGCGGTTTCTGAATGGGTGATTATAACGACAACTGAGTTGTGCGTATTTGGCGCAAAGTGTAAATGTAAACGCGAATGACTTACTGATAGGCTGAAAAAAGGGGAGGCAGTTTATATGCGTCTGTCACGAAAAAGTGAATATGCCCTTCTTGCCCTTGTGGATCTTGCGTGCCGCTATGGAAAAGGCAGAGCGAAAATTATTGAGATTTCCGAACGCAACGGTATTCCCAAAAAGTATCTGGAGCAGATATTTCTGCAGCTTAAAGGCGCAGGATATGTAAGAAGCATAAGGGGCGCAAGCGGCGGTTATGAATTGGCAAAGAACCCCTCAGAAATAACTCTTGCGGAAATTATTCGGCTGATTGACGGTCCGCTTGCTTCTGTCGGATCAGCGAGTTTGTATTTTTTTGAGCACACGCCCATTGAAAGAAACGAAAAGCTTCTGAGCGTTTTTAAAGAAATTCGTGATATTGTAGCCAATAAACTTGAAAACACTACATTAAACCAGCTTATCTAAAAAAGCTAAATGTTATATTTATAGGCTTTCTTTCTGGTTTTATTAGCGTATTGCGGTTATACCAGCGTGTGTGCTATAATTGCAGTTGTTGTTTTTTCAATATTAAACAGAGCACAGGCTGATGTTTCCCAGGCGAAAGGAAGTATTTTATGTTTGATAAACTTAAGTCAATAGAAGAGAGATTTGAAGAGATAAATGTTAAGCTTGCCGATCCTTCGGTAATAGCCGATCAGGAACAGTATAAGAAACTTATGAAAGAGCATTCCGAGATAGAAGAGATTGTAGAGAAGTACCGTGAATATAAAAGGTATAAAAAAGCTATTTCAGATGCGAAGGAAATGCTTGAGGAAAAACCTGATAAAGAACTTCGCGAGCTTATTATGGCGGAGATTGAAGAAGCTGAATCAGGGCTTGAAAAAACAACCCAGGAATTAAAAATACTTATGATGCCAAAGGATCCTAACGATTTTCGAAATGTTATTATTGAAATACGCGGCGGAGCCGGCGGTGATGAAGCGGCTTTATTTTCCGGCGTGCTGTACCGCATGTTTACACGGTATGCCGAGAGAAAGGGCTGGACATATGAAATAATAGATGCCAATGAAACAGAGCTTGGCGGTTTTAAGGAAGTTGTTTTTTCAATAGAGGGCAGAGGCGCGTACAGCAGGCTGAAATTCGAAAGCGGTGTCCACCGTGTACAGCGTGTCCCAACAACGGAATCAAGCGGCAGAATTCATACTTCAACCGTTACCGTGGCAGTTTTACCTGAAGTTGATGATCTGCCAGAAGTTGAGATAAACCCGGCCGATATCAAAGTCGACACATACAGGGCTTCAGGTGCTGGCGGTCAGCACGTTAACAAGACTTCCTCAGCAATCCGGATAACCCATTTTCCTTCAGGCATTATTGTAACATGCCAGGATCAAAGATCCCAGCATAAAAACAGAGAAAAGGCGATGCGTGTTTTAAAAGCTAAGCTGTATGAAATTATACAATCAAAGGCAGATTCCGAATACGCAGAGAACAGGAGAATGCAAGTAGGAACCGGGGACAGGAGTGAGCGTATACGCACTTATAACTATCCTCAGGGACGGGTGACCGATCACCGCATTGGTTTGACACTATATAAACTCGAACAGATTCTTGACGGGGACATGGACGATATCATTGACGCGCTGATCACCGAGGATCAAGCCCGTAAGCTTGCCGGAGCATAATATGTTCTTTGTGTTTGATATAAATAATTAAAATACTACTTTTTTATTTTCATCGGCAGATTCCTATATGTCGATTCGGAATTAACCGCGTTTATAACCGCTCCTATAAGAATAATGTGCATCGCCCAGTAAAGCCACACTATCAGAAAGATAATCCCCGCAATGCCGCCATAGATTGACGCGAATTTAAAATACCGGTTCATAAATAAAGAAAAGACGGAGGACATAAGCAGCCAAAAAAGCGTTGCAAAGGAAGCACCGGGAAAAACGTCACATATTCTTTGCTTTTGGCTTGGGATTGTCTTGTACATAATAATAAAGAAAACAAGAAGAATTAAAACAGACAACTCATAACGCAGATAATCCCAAACCCGTAAAAATGTATAGGGAGAGCCCAGATATCTGAAGATGATCTCGCCAAGGCGGCGTCCAAAAAGCAGCAGTATAATTGATACTATAATCATTATGACAAAAGCGGCGGTCAACAGCATGGATATGCCAAGCTGCTTCAGTGGAGGGCGCTTTTCATGGTTATAAACCTCATTTATACTGGACATAAGGGATTTGACCGCCCGGGAAAATGGCCACAAAGATGCGGTAATACCACCAATAGAGATAAACAGGTTTTTGTTTGATTGTGCACTTTCAAGAATCTGCAGCGTTAAAACATATGTTGACGCAGGCAATAGATTAGATAAGGCCTGCATGAAAAGAGTATCGTCCAGTTTGGTTTCTTTGATAAGTGTTAACATGAATGCGATAAAGGGAAAGAAGGCCAGAATGACATAGAAGCTGGTTTGTGCCGCCAAAAAACCGAGTTGGACTTCATTGTACCTTTTATAAATCTTTTTAAGATATAGATAAAGTTTTTTCAGATTCCGCTTCATACCTGATATCTCCCCAGAAATTTTTTCCACTGCCTTAAGTATACAGCAAATAATAAAAATACGATATATTGCCATACAAAAACTGAAATTATGCCTTAATATAGGATATATTGGCAAGACTACTCTGTTTATTGACATTGCCTTGTAATCCATGTACAATAGAAAAGCGGTCTAATAGGATAATGGAGAGATGGCTGAGCTGGTCTAAGGCGCACGACTGGAAATCGTGTGAGCGTGATGAGCGCTCCGAGGGTTCGAATCCCTCTCTCTCCGCCAAAATAAAGGGTTGTAGCGTTTCCGCTACAACCCTGTTTTCTTATTCGTGCACGTTATTGTGCACATTTTTTAGAAAGTTTAATGTTTCATCAAGTTTGCATGCTATCTCTTCCTGTTGTTCGTTATAGATGTGACCATATAAATCCATGGTTATTTTTATAGAGGAGTGTCCTAATCTTTCACTTACAATCTTCATCGGAGTATTGTGTAGTATCATAAGTGAGGCATTAGTGTGTCTCAAATCGTGTATCCGCACCCTTCTGAACCCAGCATTGGCCAAAGTTCTTTGAAACTTCTTATTCCAGGCATGTGGAGAGATTGGAGTACCATCAGATTTACAACAAACAAAATTACCATTAAAGTAGTTTGTACCGAAATATTTCTTGTCGTCTTTTTGCTTTTCCTGAATCTTATGTAGATATTCCATTATTGTTTTTGGAACAGTTAATGTTCTTGAACTGGACAAAGTCTTAAGACCTGCTAATACATGTCCTTCCCCTTGTTTAGGTATATACGACCGTTTTACTGTAATAGTACCTTTCGCAAAATTAACGCAGTCCCAGAGCAGACCAAGAGCTTCACCACGTCGTAGTCCCAGACCTACTGCTAATAGAACAGGAGTATACAAATCTGTTCCTTCAAATAATTCGAGTAGTTTTTTCACCTCTTCTTCAGTTAAAAATTGGGCTTCAAAATATGCAGGCTTAGGTGCAATTTTTTTACCTTCGAGGATATTGGTTTTTAGGTATGTCCCAACCGCATCGTTCAATGCTGTTCTCAAAGTTGCATGTATATATCTTACAGTAGTTCGGCTTAGTATTTTTGGTTTTTTAGACCTTTTTTCATCTGGTGCTTTTCTAACCGGCTCATTTCCGCTTTGTAGGTCAAAATACATTTTTTTCACATCCTCAAGCCGAAGCTCTTGCAGTTTGATATGGCCTATATGAGGGATAATGTGGTTAAAAATATTAACTTTATAACCCCTTAAAGTAGATGCAGCTATGTCAAATTTCACAGATTCAATCCAATTTTTCAGATAATCCTCAACTGTTATTTCATTCGGTTGTAAAAATGTTTTTTCATATAGTTCTATGGCTACTTTA
>Ga0123334_1005136_pt1 | contig 12814 bp, 15 predicted proteins | sample BiotimSIPDNA_FD_89706 | JGI IMG/M metagenome (GOLD analysis project Ga0123334, IMG submission 89706) | Anaerobic biogas reactor microbial communites from Washington, USA - Biogas_R1 time_0 SIP DNA | ecosystem: Engineered > Bioreactor > Anaerobic > Unclassified | place: Washington, USA... | reverse complement strand
TTGATCTCGCCGAAGTCCTCCACGACGGTCGGCCATTCGTTTTGCCAGTAGTCTTCGAGCAGGCGCCCGTCATCGTCATGATCGTAATTGACGCCCCAGGCGATGAATCGCCGGCCGGATTCAGCGCCGACGAAGTGCCTCCCATCGTCGCTGGCGCGGATTCGCTCCAGACCCTTTTCGCCGGCCGCCCAGCACAGAGACGCCAGGGCCGCGCAGACGGTCAGCGAGATCATCGGTATTCTGAAATCGTGTCGCCTTGCGGTCATGATATCCTCCAGGGTTCTCATTGGTGATTGTTGCAGTACTTGTGCGGATCGTTCATGAAGTTCTTATACGTCTGATAGTGGGGCGTCTGTTCATACGCGATCGGCTGGATGGGAATCTCGTCGAAACTGTAGATCGCCGCACCGGGACAGGCCAAAAGGATGGGCGAGTGCGTGGCGATGATGAACTGCGCGTGTCCGGCGGCCGCCATGCGGGCGAGCAGCTTCAGCAGCGCGATCTGCGTTGCGGGCGACAGCGCCGTCTCCGGCTCGTCCATCAGATAGAGCCCTTTGATCTCGTAGCGGGCCTTGAAGAACGACATGATCGACTGGCCGTGCGACTGGGTCAGCAGCGACTTGCCGCCGAAGTATTCGAGCAGGGCCGGGTCGGCGGCCGCCCATTCATCGAGGATGCGGGCGAAGTCATGGAACACCGACGATCCAAAGAACGAGCCGGGCACGCCACCGTCGGCCCATTCCACTGAGATGCACCGATGGAACTTATTCTCGTAGGGATTGTACTGGAATCGCGTCCGCCCGTAATCCTGCCAGATGTGGATGCCGGCCTTGCGCGCCACCGCTTCGAGCAGCGTCGATTTGCCCGTGCCGTTCTCGCCGACGAACATCGTCACAGGGCGCTCGAGAACGATATCTGCGGTTCGATGGAAGATGTCGAGATTGAACGGATAGTGTTCGCGGGTCGGATACGTATCCGGATGAAAGACGATACGACTCAAATGCATCAGGGTACCTCTCAGAAGGTTTCGGCTGTTGTCAGACACACGCCCATCATACGCCAAACGCGGCCGATCGGGTAGTCCTCCGACACGACGGACGCCACGGGGCCGCCCGGCGCCGGTCCCCTGGTCCTGCGACGTCGGCAAATATCCCCGAGATCTCAGGGGTTTTTGCTTGATCCGCACGTCCGCAGCGGATATACTATAGTGCTGAGACCAGGGAGGATCACACGGCAAGAGGCAGGAAGGGTGTCTGGCGCGTCTGGCGCGCCGCGACACAGGAGGCTCCCTGCGTTGCTCCGGTGTCCGTCGGGACAATCCGGGAACGGCAGGGGGTCCGCGCCACATGCGCCTGCACGCCGGATCGACAGAGAGGGATGGAAGGTGAAGAGAAGGTGGCGATCGTCGTTGCTCATGTCCCTGCAGGCAGGAACGTGTCGGACGCCAACGGTCGCCCGGTAGCGAGTCATACGAGCGCATGAGGGTGCAGACCACTGACGTTCTTCAGGACCAGGTTGCCGACGCGGCGCGCCCGCTTTCGGTATCGCTGGCGTCGGAGAGGGTCGGCAGCATCGACCGGCTGCGCGTCCTGGCGGCGATCGGCATCGTCTGGTTCCACACAGATGATGCGCCGTGTCGTGAGATCGGCTATGCGGGTCTTCCGATCTTTCTGCTGATCTTCTTCTCGCTGATCACGATCCGCAACGCCGAGGCGCCCTTGTCCGGCTTTCTGCGGCGGCGCTGCGATCGTCTTCTCAAGCCGTGGCTCTTCTGGTCGGCCTTGTACGGTCTTCTCCGGCTGGCCAGGGCGGCGTTCCTGAGCGATGCCGATTCGTTGGTCGAGATGCTGTCGTTGGAGACGATCCTCATGGGCACGCACATACACCTGTGGTATTTGCCGTATGCATTCGCCTGGGGGTGTGTGTTGTACGCAGTCAACCGACGCACGACGCGCGTCGGCCACATGGCGGTGGTACTTCCGGCTGTGGGGATTGGACTGCTCCTTCTTGTCTTTCACGCGCTCTGCCTGTCGAGCGCGCGGTGGGCGCGGCCGCTGCCTCAATGGGAGTTCGGCCTGGCCGCCGTGCCTCTGGGTTTTGCCATTGGGCGATCCCGGATGATTCCATCGCGCCAGCAGAGGCAGTGGCTGCTGTCTGTCGTGGTCTTGGCGGTGCTGGCGGTGTGCGGTGTGTTGACGGTGCTGGGGCGGGCTACGCCCGTCATTCCCCATGCCCTTGCGATCGTGCTCGTGTGTCTGGCATATGGCCGGCCTGTGAACGAGAGCGTCGTGGTGGCCGCCCTGGCGCCGCTGACGTTCGGGGTCTATCTGATTCATCCGCTGATCCACCGTGGGTTGGCGTGTTTCATCACCCCCGAGCAGCATTGTGCGGCGTTTATCGGGCTGACGGTGTGCCTTTCCGGACTGGCCACCTTGGCGCTGATGAGAACGCCTGTCAGGAGATTCGTATAGTCGCATCGTGGCGACGTGGGAGAGGGTGACATGCCAATCGTTCAACGCGTCAAGAACCGATGTCCCTGTGACGTTACAGCCCCAGGCAACACGGCCGTTCGCGGGCACGGCGACGGAACGGCGAAGTTGAAGGCGACACGACACCTCAATTGGCGGTTGGGACTTGTCCTTGTCCTGGCGGTCGCCATTCTTGCTGTGGTGGCGTGCATTCTGCAGCACTGGGAACGCTCCACGCGTCCCTCGTCGCCCCGTCCGGCCATGCAGTCCAGCGTTCGCTGACCGGCGCGCGATCAGAACAGGCGAGTGCTGTCGAGCAGGAAGGTGACGGGCCCATCGTTGATGCTGCTGACGTGCATGTGGGCGCCGAACGAGCCGGTCTGCACGCCGACGCCCCGTTGAGCGATCAGGGCGGCGACCTTCTCGTAGAGCGGCTCGGCGGTCTGTGGGGGTCCGGCCGCGTCGAACCCCGGCCGACGGCCCTTGCGACAGTCGCCCTGCAGCGTGAAGTTGCTGATCAGCAGGACCTTGCCGCCCACGTCGATCACGCTGCGATTCATCTTGCCCGCCTCATCGGAGAAGATCCGCAGGTTCACGAGCTTGTCGGCCATGAACTCCGCGTCCGCGTCGGAATCGTCCTTGCCGACGCCCAGATAGACCAGCAACCCCGGCCCGATCCGACCGACGCCGTTCTGCTGGACCGCCACCTCCGCTTGCAGCACGCGTTGAATGACCGCTCGCATCACACCTGCCTTTCCCGCCGAACACCGCCGCCACCCGATCGCCACGTCGCGACATCATTACCGGCCCTCATCGGTGCTCCTATGTCTATCATGATCGCGTCCCCTCAACCGAACCAGGGCGAGGCTGTCGCCCGGCGGATGTGCAGTTCGTCGACGACCGCATTGCCCCGGTGTGTCACAAGGTAGAGTACCAGCTCGGCAATCTCGCCGGGGCCGATCAGGTCGCCCTTGTCAATGTCGGGACGCACGCGGCCGACCATCTCCGTGTCCACGCCGCCGGGACAGATCACATGCACCCGGACGGCTGAGCCGCGAAGCTCCTCCGCCAGCGCGATGCTCATCCCGCGAAGGGCGTGCTTCGAGGCGGTGTAGGCGCTCTGGAGCGGATAGCCCTTGACGCCGACGACCGATGAGATATTGACGATGGTCGCCCGTTCGGCCCGCTTGAGCAGCGGCAACGCCTCGCGGCACAGAAGGAACGGCGCCCGCGCGTTCACCGCCCAGCAGCGGTCCAGGTCGGCCGTCTGCGTCTGCTCCAGCGGCGCCGAATGCGTGATGCCGGCGTTGTTGATGAGGACATCGAGCCGGCCGCACCGGTCGGCCGTTCTCGTGACCAGGTTCCTGATCGCCTGCTCGTCGGCCAGTTCCGCCGGGACGATTTGGGCCGCACCGCCCGCCGCCCGAACGAGCGAGGCCGTCTGCGCCAGGTCCGCCTCGGCCCGGGCCGACAGAACCACCGTCGCCCCCTCGCCGCCCAGCGCCACAGCGATGGCCCGGCCAATCCCCCGACTGGCCCCGGTCACAATCGCCACGTTGCTTTCCAGAAGTCTGCCCACCGTTTCACCTCAATCCAATGTCGATTCACCGCGATTATACGCCCCGGGACATGCCGCGAACACCCTCTTTTCCGCTGCCGTTCGCGTTCGGGCGAGTGCCAGATTGACAGTCTCCGCCCGGCCCCGCCCCCGCCGAAATCCCCGCAGAAGGCCCGAAACGGGCCTCTGCCGCCGTCGGGCGGTCTGGCATGGAGTTTGCACATACATATAGTGGACAAGAAATACAGGGGAATGTGGAACAACGACACGAGTCGTGGTCAGGAGATTCGAAAGGAGGTATGACTATGGCACTGCTATCGTTGAACCAAAGGAACCGAGGCGAACTGGCAAGACTGCACCACGAGATGGACGACCTGTTCGACGGCTTCTTCCGCGGCCTGGACCGGCCGTTCGGCAGCCACAAGGCCTGGCCGGCGATCGACGTGGCCGAGAAGGACGACGCGATCCTGGTCCGTGCCGAGGTGCCTGGCTGCAAGGCCGACGACGTCGACATCAGCGTCTACAACAACACGCTGACCATCTCCGGCGAGAAGAAGGAGACCCGCGAGGAAAAGGACAAGGGCTACTACTACTGCGAGAGCAGTTATGGCTCCTTCCGTCGCGACGTGACGCTGCCCGCCGAGGTGGACACAACCAAGGTCGAGGCGACCTGCAAGGACGGCGTGCTCAACATCACGCTGCCGAAGGCCGCCAGGAGCAAGGCCGTCAAAGTCCAGATCAAAGGCTGAACATCCGTTCGCCTCATCAGACGTGTGGCATCGCCGGGCCGACCCCCGCACGGCCCGGCGGCCCGCCCACTTCACACCTAAAACTTGAAACTTCACACTTTTTGCGCTTTTCCTGTTGACGTTTCGTCAGAGATATGGTAAATTGAACATGCTTCGCAGCAGCGAGGCGTTTCTCGCCCAGCAGGGCAAGGTGGCACCGTGGGCGGCCCGGGCGGCCGCCCGAAACCGACGCCGGACCGGCACGCCGTAGGGGCGAATCATCATTCGCCCCACTGCACGGCGCGCGAGAAACGCTGAAGGAACCCACCATGCGAAGCTGCTACACCTGTGCCTACGCCCACCGCGTCGCCAACCACTGTATGATTCCTCCGCTGGGCAGTTGTTTTCCCAGCCTGATCTGCGGCAACTGTTCCGAGTGCCCCGGCCACCTGCGCGAGGTGACCGTCGCCGATCCCTGCCCGAACTACCGCCGCAAACGCCACAAGCCCGTCTGGACCACCGTGCCCGACCCGGCCGACGACGAGGTCCGCTACATCCCGCTGACCAAGGGCCTGTTCGCGGTCGTCGACGCCGCCGACTACGACTGGCTCAGCCAATACAAATGGACCGCCCAGATGTCCGGCGGCAAGGTCTACGCCGTCCGCAACCACAAGGGCAAGGCCATCCTGATGCACCGCGAGATCATGCAGCCGCCGGACGATATGGTCGTCGATCACATCGACGGCTCCGGCCTGCACAACTGCCGACGAAACATGCGCGTCTGCACCCGCCAGCAGAACCTCTGCAACACCCGCCCTCGCGGCGGACGATCCCAGTACAAGGGCGTCCGCTGGGAGAAGCGACGCAACAAGTGGGTCGCCGAGATCACCTGCAAGGGCAAACGCTACTACCTCGGCTATTTCGACGACGAAATCGAGGCCGCCAAAGCCTACGACCGAAAGGCCCGCGAACTCTTCGGCCCCTTCGCCCGCCTGAATTTCCCCGATGCCCCGCCCGCCGCCGGACCGTAAACGCGTAGATGGGTACAAGCGTGCAGGCGTCAATGCGCCGCCCCGCCCCTACGCAGATTTCGGAAGGGATTATTTCCGTGAATTCGCGGCTCTCAGGCCGTAGAATAGGGCCATGAAGACGGTCTATATTGAGTCCACGGTGGTGAGCTACTATGCCGCTCACCGGACGAGGGATCTAATCGTGGCGGCGCATCAGGAGATTACCTGGGAGTGGTGGGAAAAGGCCCTGCCGTCGTTCGAGCCGTTTGTCTCGCAGATTGTGTTCGATGAGATTTCCCGAGGCGATGAGGACGCCGCACGGCGACGCGCCGATGCGATCCAGGGCTTCAAGGTGCTGGAAATGACACCTGATGTGGTGCGTCTGGCCGACACATATTTTGACGCCTTGGATATACCTGACAAGGCCAGGAACGATTTGTATCACCTGGCGCTTGCGGTCTGCCACGGCATGGATTACCTGGTCAGTTGGAACTGTGCGCACATCACGGCCGGTCGTGTAAGAGCCATCGTGGAGGCCCTCAATGCTGAGAAGGGCTATCAAACGCCGATTATTTCCACGCCGGAAGAGCTGATGGAGGCTTGAGATGAAAGACGCCATCGTTGAAGAGACCCGCCGCATCAGGCGAGAAATAGAGCAGCAGTTCGATCACGATCCGCGCAAGTACCTCGAACACGTCTACGAGGCCCAGAAGCAGCACGGCCCCAAGCTTGTCTCCCGACAGCCCAAACTCCGGCCCAAGCGAAAAGCGGTGTGACGCCCGCAAACGAAATCGAAGCCGCCAAAGCCTACGACCGAAAGGCCCGCGAACTCTTCGGCCCCTTCGCCCGCCTCAACTTCCCCGACGAGGCCCCGGCCCCCAGCCGGACCGTAAATGCGTAGATGGGTAGAAGCGTACAAGTGCAAATGGGCGCATGCGCCCCCAGGCCAAGCGCCCCATCCGATCCCGATCCCCGTCTCCTGGTAGGGGCGAGGCATGCCTCGCCCTTGCGCACTTCGCCTTGTCGGCGGCCATCTGAGCTGCTATGATGAGGGTAATAAGCCGGAACGCGGCCCGGCCGGATCGGGCCCACAGGATGAGATGATATGCCGACCTTGAAGCTGCGCCAGGACGATGAACGCGCTGAGGCGGAATTCGAACTGGACTACCTGACATCGCTAACCACGCGCGAGCGGTTCGAACTGATGCTCCGCAAGAGCCGCGAAATGGCCCTACTGCTGAGACGACATGAACGTCGAAGGACCACTCAAGTCACTAAAAGGAGGTAGACGCACACATCGGTCCATCCGTCCTGCTGGACGCCCCAAAGACGAAGAGAATCTCAAGAGTCTTCGCCAATTGCGCCGCCGAGCCTGAACAACCGCGCCCCTGCGAGATTTCTATTCGCCCGCGAGCGCTGCCTCGATCTTTATGAGGCATTCCTCGATTTCCTCTTTCACCTGGTGTTTCCACAGACGCACGACGCGCCATCCACTCCGCCGCAGCTTGGCAAAGTTCTTCCGATCTCGTTGACGATTCTTCTCTATCTTCTGTTGCCAGAAAGGCGAAACAGTGTCTCGCCATTGCGAGAATCGGTAGCCATGCCAGAAATCACCATCTACGAAGACCGCGACCCGCCTTCGCGTGAAGACGATGTCAGGCGTCCCAGGCAAGGCACGCAGGTGCTTGCGGAAGCGATACCCTCGTTTGTGGAGTTCTGATCTTACGGCGCATTCGATATCCGTATCCTTGTTCCGGACACGGGACATGCAACACCTTCGTTGTTCAGATGTCAGATTATCCATAGCGCGCCTATCTCTGCCAGCCGCCTATTATGCGCGACGGTAGGTCGGGCTGCTATGACAAAATCAACCCTGGCGGAGCCCGCAGACGAGTCGCTGATCACACGTCTCGCAACGGCCGGCATAGCCAGGGCGAGGGCCATCGTCGAACTGCCGTTCCCTTATGTTCCGCCCTGCCTGTATCACGGCTTCTCGAGCGCCGTCAAGCTCCTCCGGACCCAACTCGACCGTCACCTGTCTTCGCTCCGGGTTCTGTTCTCCAATGTACCTGATGAACCCGGTGTCGGGATCGTACTCAAGTTCGCGACGTGCGGCGAGCCCGTAAATACCTATCTGAAGACGCATCATCCCTTCGGAAAGACCGCTTTGGTTAGATTCTCCCTGTTCACCTGACTTGAAGTCAACAATCGTGACGCGCGGTGGATCGTCGAGGCGGACAAGATCGATGGACCCACTTATCAGCAGGTCCTCATTCGGGATCAGGGTTTCAAACTCCCGTTCTGGTTCAAATTCCAGACTGGCCAGCTCATCTGCATATAGACCTACGTACTCAGTGAGACCCCGCAGTGCAGTCCGGCGCATGTTCTCCAGTGGATCGCCTGTAGTATATCGCAGGTAGAACAAGCCGCTTCCTACGAAACCACGAAGCTCCTGCTCCAATGCCGCACGGTCGCGTGCAAGTTCGGCCCAGCGTCGCGGATCACGATGAATCTCGCGGAGAATATTGTGCACGCCACGTCCGTAGCCGAATGCTTGGTCTATTGTAGGCGCGAATCCCAGCACCTTCCGCAAGTAGAAGTCATGCGGACATTCAAGATAGTATCGCAGATCAGAGAAACTCGTCGACAATCTGTCCTCTGAACTGGCTCTTCTGTTGCGATATTCCAGGTCAGTTGGTCTGGCCGGCGCCTCTTGCCAAGTTTGCGTGCCATTTCCCTGGGCAATCGATAACAGTTCTCTCATGAAGCGAGACCTTCGTGGCCCGGAGCAGGATACATAGAGATACCGCTCAGCGCGTGTCAGAGCAACGTACATGAGTCGGCGCTCGTTGTCGTGATTGTCGTTGTCGGCGAGGTGCGCGGGATTTATGCGATGCACAATGTCCCCGGAAAAAGGCAAGTCCTCCTGTCTCCGGGCGCGATTGCTCGGAAAGCGTTGCGCGTTCACGTCAGCCAGAAAGACCACTCCAAACTGTAATCCTTTCGCAGAATGGACCGTTGTGATAGTCACTGCGTCTGGAGGTACTAACAGAGGTGCTTCTGCCGTCCGTGCATTGGCCGCCCCCCACATTGATAGCGCAATGATTTGATAGCGGAAATCGCCTGTGGTCGTCCAACCAGGCGTTTCGATGCTTGTCATGAGCTTGCTAAACTGGCCGAGATGAAACATCGCAGCCCGGTTTGCCGCGTCCCTAGTATCCCAGGCTCTAACCCCCGCCTCCTCCAGGAGCCAATGATAGATCTGCTGAGGGAACAGACGACGAGGCTGCCGAGGTGTTCGGGCCCAGCGAGCGGCGTCAACGCAGTGAAGGACGCCTGTATCGACCGGACATGCCCCGCCTTCCCTGATTCTGTGCCCGATGGCCTCTGCCAACATACTTAGACGACTGGCCGCGTCATCCTGCAAAGGGAATCCCTGGGAGATCAGCGCCCTGCAGGCGGCCTCCACCATGTCAGATGGGATCGGTCCACAACCTAACGCCGTGGCTACGCGACCCGGCAGCGTGCCTGGTCGCTGGGGGTTGCCGTAGAACTGGTCTAGGCCAGCGATTCGTGCCAGAAGCGAGAGGAAGAGTAATACCTCCGGTTGCGAGAATAGATCTGGACCTGCACGCACTACAGCCGGTATGCCGTGGCTCCGCAGAATCTCTTGGTAAGTCCGCACGTCCGTAGAGGATCTGATCAGAATTGCGATATCGGAATATGAAAGCCCTCTCTCTCCCTCTCGATCGTCATGACGGACACCTTGATCTTCATTCAGGTTTACCATGCGTCCGATGGTCTCAGCTATCCACGCGGCTTCACTATCTCTGTCGCCAAACGTGTGAAAGGCAACGTGGTCTTCCGAATAGTCATCACGCCTATCGTTTCCCCAAGTCATTTGCGGATTAGGAAGAGTGCCGAGTGCTCCGATTCTGGCAGACCATTCGTTCGCGATCGTAATTATCCGCGGCGTAGAACGGAAGTTGCTCGGAAGCTCTATGACATCGTCGTCTTCAGTGGTCGAGAGTTCTGAGTGCAATCTTTCCATTAGATCCACACGCCCCCCACGGAACGCGTAGATGGCCTGTCTATGATCACCTACTGCCGTCAGGCGCCCGGTGGGCCCCACAAGTAGCCTAATGATCGAGTCCTGCACCGGGTTAATGTCTTGAACTTCATCGACGACAATGTGCGTCCAGGAAGTGTGGATTTCACGCAAGACTTCTTCATTCTGCAGAAGAACTCGCGACACTTCTGATTGCGATGTGCTGAAGTCCAGGAATCTCCGCGCCCTCATGTATGCGTACAAACGCGCAGCGGACTTGGCAAAGGCCTCGGCAATGGGGCCTTCTCCCACGTCGGTAATCAACTGTGCTTGTGTCACCCAGCCCCTTTCTTGTGCCACATCGCTCGGTGCATCTGCCTCCGGAAGTCGCACATCCAACTCGTCGTACTCGTTGAGGAGATCGTACGCTCGCAGAAACTGACCAATCGTGTCGTATTGCCCGGTACCCAGAGCTTGCCTGAGCCCAGCCAACCCAAGCAGCGAATGGTATCCGCGTTGGACAAGGGCAATCCGTGCTGCATCGTCAAGAATATCGTAGTTGTAGTACGTCTCCGGCATCCAGTCGCGCAACAGTTTCAGGCAGAAACCATGGATTGTTCCGACGTACATCCCGCCTAGCGTTGCGTCCTCTCCCTGCGGCGTCACCCGTTCTACGTGAGTCCGGATTCGGAATTTGAGTTCCTCGGCTGCTGCGTCTGTGAAGGTGAACGCCACGATCCTCTCTTTAGGTACCTGGTCGATGGCGACCCACCATGCTACCCTCCGCGCCATGACCTCGGTTTTGCCGGAGCCAGCTCCTGCTATCACTAGTAGTCGTCTGGCCGCACACCTAACCGCAGGCTGCTGATGCTCCTTTGTCAGGCCGTCAAGGAGTGTTCTTTCTGCTTCTGCTCGGTCTAGTGGCATGGTGCTTCCTCTTTCAGCAATCGTATGTGGTCAGGCGTCCTTCTCCAGCCAGTCTTTTATCGCGCGGGCGTGCTCACGTATAAATGGAGGTGGGAGTGCGTTCCCGATCATCAGAGCTACACCAGATTTACTTCGAGCGGCGGGAAACTCATACTCGCATGGGAAGCCTTGGAGAAGGGCAGCTTCTCGCATCGTGATGGCGCGATCTTCGTCCGGATGGAGGAATCGCCCCTTTGATGGATTGAAGCACCCGGTTGTGATTGTCGGTGCTACATCATTCCACGCCATTCTCCCATACACATCTTTGAAACCGTCGCACTTCTTGTGGCACTCCAGTTGATCTCCGCTCGGCAAGTCTCTTCTGCTGCCTCCGTTCTTCGGAATCCGTCGAATTAGATCGCGCACCTTCTCGCTACGGTCCTCCGGGAAATCGTGCAATTTGTCTCCGCTGCTTCCCGCTGGAGGGAGCTTCCCAATTGCTGTGAATACAGTATTCCTCGTCTGCAGTGCCTTAGGAAACTGAATCTCGTGCTTCCTTCCGGCCAAGAGAATCAACCTACGCCGTCTCTGCGGCACCCCAAAGTCAGCAGCATCACGAACTTCAAAACTCACGTGGTAGCCCAGTCTTCTAAGTTCGCGTCGGAAGGCAGAAAACCGATGGTAGTCCTTCAGTTTTGGCACGTTCTCCATCATCAGCGCTCTTGGAAGCAGGCCTCGGACGAATCTCAGGAACTCGTCAATTAGCCAGTTCCGATCGTCCCTCATTCGCTTCAAGCCATTGAGCGTTCGCATCCGGGAGAAACCCTGGCAGGGAGGACAGCCCGCAAGCAACTCGACATCACCCTTGCGGAGACCGAGTCGGCGGCGGACCTCTGCAACGCTCAGCCCTGCAATATCGGACTTCCACACGTGAACGCGACTGTGATTACGTTTATAGGTCGCGGTTGCGATCGGGTCATTGTCTACTGCCCCGAGGACCCTGAATCCCGCCTGTCTCAGACCCAAAGTGAGCCCGCCGCACCCACAGAAGAGGTCTATCGCTCTCGGTTTCTTCCTGCCCATTGTAATCCGCTTGAATGGTTATCGTTTGTTTATTCCTATGGCCTCTTCGGGTGTGCTGATTATAGCGGACCTTCACGCCGTCAGGAAGGCGTTACTACAATCTCGCACGTAACCATAGCCCGAGGTGCTCTATCTTACTTCGAGACAAGGGTTCCTTCCGCACTGCTCCTTTCTCATCGTTTCAGCGGTTCATTCCGCTCCTATTGCACCTATCGGCCGGGATTGGGACCCGGATTCAGGGAAATCTCGCGGATTCGGCTGGCTGGCGGCGATATCAGACTGAATGCGCGGTGGCAGGGGTGATATGATGGCCTATGGCCCGGTAGAGGCCGGGATCGTGCGGGGCACGGCGGCGGGCGAATGCGGGGGCGTATTTCGTGACGATCTGTACGGCGGATCGGCAGGGGCCGTTGGGCTGGGTTGAGGGCACAGAAATGCGGCTGAGCGCGCTGGGGCAGATTGCGGAAGCATGCTGGCGGGTGATCCCGGAGCATTTCGAGGATGTGGAGTTGGATGCGTACGTGGTGATGCCGAATCATGTGCACGGGATCGTTGTGATTGGCGATGGGAGGGCGAGGCATGCCTCGCCCCTGCCAGCCAGGGCGCAAGGGCCGGGGCGGCGGTCGGTGGGGTCGATTGTGGGGGCGTACAAGTCGTCGGTCTGCCGGCGGGTCAACGCGATTGGCGGCACGCCGGGGGCCGTGCTGTGGCAACGGAACTACTACGAGCATGTGATTCGCAACGAGCGCCAGTTGAGCCGTATCCGGCGGTATATTGCCGAAAATCCGGCCAATTGGATGCTGGATTATGAGAACCCGCAGGGCCAGTGCTACGGGCAGGGCGAGAAAGAGCGTTTCTTCACGTATTGACACGATCCGGGCGACGCATGCGTCGCCCCTGCGAGATGTGGCCCCATCATTTCGTGCGCGGCGTCCGATAATACGCTCTTTCTCAGTGTGGTGTGGGAGTTAGGAGGGGGAAAGAGGGGGGTTATCAGTGCCGATAAAGGGGTT
>Ga0123334_1005127_pt1 | contig 12842 bp, 15 predicted proteins | sample BiotimSIPDNA_FD_89706 | JGI IMG/M metagenome (GOLD analysis project Ga0123334, IMG submission 89706) | Anaerobic biogas reactor microbial communites from Washington, USA - Biogas_R1 time_0 SIP DNA | ecosystem: Engineered > Bioreactor > Anaerobic > Unclassified | place: Washington, USA... | reverse complement strand
TGATTTTAATCGGGGCTACAACGGAAAACCCCCTCTATGAAATGAACAATGCGCTATTGTCCCGCATGAAGCTTTATATTATGGAAGCTCTAAACGCCGACAACCTCCGCCGCATTGTCGAAAAGGCCCTGGCTGACCCGGAACGGGGCCTGGGAAAGCATAATACCAGTATTGATGAGCATAGTATGGCCATGATTGTGCAGGCAGCGCAAGGGGATGCCCGTACCGCCCTTAATATCCTGGATACCCTGCATAATTCCTATAGCAGTAAAGACGGGAGTCTAAGGATTAGCCCTGAACTGCTGGAGAAAGTCACCGGACGCCTGATCCTCAAGTATGACCGCAGCGGGGACTATCACTATGATACTGTTTCCGCCTTTATTAAAAGCATACGAGGCTCTGATCCGGATGCCGCACTGTTCTGGCTGGCTGTAATGTTGGAAGGAGGGGAAGACCCCAAGTTTATAGCGCGCCGGCTTATCGTCCATGCCGCAGAAGATATCGGACTGGCCGACCCCTATGCCCTTACTCTGGCTGCTTCTGCCGCCAGGGCCCTGGAGTTCGTAGGGATGCCCGAAGCCCGCATCCCCCTGGCCGAGGCTACCATATACCTGGCTGCCGCCCCCAAAAGCAACAGCAGCAAAGTGGCTATTGATAAGGCCATCAATACGGTGCAAAACACTCCCCGGATTATTGTTCCACCACATGTCGCCGATAGCTCTCACTCGCAGTCGGCCTTATTGGGTAAAGGTAAAGGCTATAAGTACCCTCATGATTATGGAGGTTATGTAAAACAGGAATATCTTCCCCAGGAGATTAAGGGGATTACCCTGTACGAACCGGGGAAAAACGGCTATGAGCAGAATATTCGGGATTTTCTGCAGAAAATAAAAAACAGCCACCCCCCTAAGTAGGAGTGGCCTTTTTGCCTTTAGCTTCCGCTTACTTCATCGATGGCTTTTTGTAATTGCGCTTTGTTCTGAGCTCCAACAATTCTTTTTACTTCTGAACCGCCCTGGAAAAAGGCCAGGGTGGGTATACCCCTGATACCGAAACGAGCTGCCAGGTCCTGATTCTCGTCAACATTAACTTTGCCAATACTTATCTTGCCTGCATTCTCAGCGGCCAGGCTTTCTACCACCGGTCCCACCATCTTGCAGGGCCCGCACCAGGGAGCCCAAAAGTCAACCAGAACCGGCAAATCAGACTGCATTACTTCTTTCTCCCAATTATCCTGATTGAATACCTTGATATCTGCCATATTATCCCTCCTAGCATTATCTTACTTAATAAGTCTTCCCATCATATTGACAATCTCTTTTAGGTTTTCTTCCTGTCTTTCTTCGTCCATGGCTTTAACAATGCATTCCTGAGCGTGCTTTTCAAAAACAATAATACCAACTTGATTGATGGCCGATTTAACCGCGGAAATCTGGGTGAGAATATCCATACAATCCGCTTCTTCTTCCATCATGCGTTGTATTCCCCGCACCTGCCCTTCAATGCGCCTTAAACGAACCAGGATGTTTTTGCGGGTTTTTTCTTTATTCTTGTCCATTCTTTATACCCCCCATGGGTATCTTATTGTATGATAAACAGCTTTTTGTTTTCTGTCAAGTAAAATTTTCCCTACAGGCTCTGCCCTCCAAAAAAAAGGATAGCCATAAGTATGAAGCTATCCTACCAACTTTCTTTACTCTTTCCTATAATACAAAATAGAATATAGACATACCCACAGCCAAAGACAACAAGACCCAGAGAAGGGTACGCAAAAGCTCCATTTTAACCTGCTGGCCCAGTTCTTCCATTCATTTCCCCTCCTTTTACTATTGATGCCCTTATTGGTAATTATACATACTACTTAATTCTATTTTCTTGTGATTCCAGGGCCTACTACTATTATGGTATCAGAAGCTGGAGTAAGCTCCTCGGATAGAAGACTTTTCTCCACCACTTTTCCTCCACTGGTAACTACCCGGTAATTCCGCAGAATGAATCCTTTTTTCCCTTCCTGCTGAATTATTCTTTGCTGGGGTGAAAGGCGATGATTAAGCTTAATCTGTACTTCTGGGTATACATCTTCCCGTTCGCTTAGCAACGTAATCTCCTTGCCGAGTTCTGTCTGGCATCCATATATCTTTACCAGAAGAGTATGTTCACTCATACTGGTAGTCAAAAGCAACGGATACTGCAGCTTATTCTCCATTACTGATTGCTTATCTTTCTCCTGCATACCGGCCTGTAGGCAAGCCTGAACGATAGCCCCCTTAATCTGGGCTTTGGTTTCACTGCCAACATCCATTGCTGCTTTGTCCCCGGAGTCCATAATAGCCGGTAAATCCAATTTTTCGCCATGCATTATTATTAGACCGTTTAGCTTCTCCAGCAAAGCAGATGTTTCCTGGCTCACATGATCAATTCTCCTGGCACTTACAGCAATGACATCTTTGACGGTTTCAATGTCTTCAATCTTTACGCGCGGATGTACCTCAATTGCAATAATTTCGATAGGCCCCAGTATTCCTTTTCCCAGTGCATCTGATATATGATTCATACTTGCATTCACATTAATCGAATAGCCATTCTGATGGGCCCGGTACTCAAGAAAGTCGTGGTTATAGACAATCCTAGCATCAACTGCCGGTTGGTCATAATCTCGTTTTATCTGCAATATTTTTTCTAATATGGCTTCTTTACTCCAGGATAATGCCGGTTTAATCTCCTGCCTCTTTCCTCTTGCTACACTGTGCTTGACCAGGGTTGCCACCCCCTGGCCTGGGAAGAGTTCCTCTTCTATTTTATCCAAGCTGGCAGCAACATCATAGCTAATTCCTATTTCTTCCACAGGCAGGGAGATTTCCTGCTTCCCTACTACCAAGCTTAGTTTATCACCCAGGTTGGACGCCAATTCTGATTGTAGCAGAGCATAAGCTTCCTCTTTACTCATATCCGCCAGGGATATCCCCCCCAGCCAGAGATTTGATGGATAATAATCTTGGTCCCGTGCGGCGAGGGCAAAGGAAACAATAAGCAGTGATGCACTTATTGCTATCACTGCCATTGAAATGACCTTAAGCCAAAGTTTGCCAGCATCCGTCATAGCTATTCTCCCCAATATTCAATCTACCTCGCACATTGTGTAAGCTCAATAAACCTGTTATTTCTTTCTGCCAAATCCAAAATTTCTTCAGTAATCACTGTCTCCTGAGCAATCAGAACATTGCCAATAGCGTCTTTTATGTCCTGGATAAGCTTTTTCCCTAGTAAAAACTGCCGCTGCTTCTGCTTAAAAAAAGCTGCTCCATCACTGCTTCCTGCTGAAGGAGAAGCGGTAGGAGTAGCCAGCGGAGTTGGTTCGGAGGAGGTCACTGCAGTATCGGCAACAGGAGAAACCAGCTTTTCAGCTTCAACTGCTTTTTGCTGCAATGAAACTTCAGTGCTCTCTTCTTGTTTTATAACAATAACATCAACCCCATATGTCATTACTTGTTTAGCATCAATAATCTCAATCTTGGACTCGTCTTCCGCGGTCCTAAATTCCAAGCAAGCAATGGCTCCGGTATCTTCATCCACTATATACTCACTTATTACGCCAATTAAGTTACCCTTGTTAGTTAATACCCGGTTTCCCTTTAGCTCAATATGGCGCTCCAGAAGCTTATTGGCATTGGCTGTTTCATTAATTGTAGTTAGCAGGTTTTCACTCTCCGTTGTAACTGCGTGTTCACCAATACCCATTACCGACTTGTAGCCCAGAACACGGGCACCATCATACCAGTTTCGATTGCTAACTAAAATAAAATCCACTTTTCCCTCTTCGGGGTTAATGACCAGATCCTTAACCTGCCCAATCTTTTTGCCGTCTAGTATCGCAAAAACAGGCAAACCAATAATCTCCTGGGTCTTCTTCATAGTTCCTGCTCCCTTCATGTAATATCCCGAATTCCATTCCCGGTTAAGCCCGCATCAATACCCGCATTACCCGGGGAAAACTTGCTGTATTCCGCTCCGATTCAATATTTTTACTATTCCCCTGCCTATTATTGTTGCATCTTATTATATCAGTCTACCCTCGAATTTTGTATTTTTAAATAAAAACAGCACAGAAACACTTATTTGCAATAAGCTTGTTCGCCTTCACCAGGTTGTATCCAAGCAAGAAGTTTAAGCATCGGAAGAAACTGCGGAGCAGTTTCAACGAGAGCGCTGCAACGAGGGCGAGGGATCAGAACTCGCCGCCTGTTTTGTTAATAGAAGCCCGGCCGCTTGGCGGGGGAGATGTTTCACCTCGTTATAGTTGATTTTCGTCAATAAACTGATAAATATTTAGCAACTCTATACTCAAATTCCTCTTCAATTCGTCATCCATAGTGATATCCCATGCTTCCTCAAAACAAGTCGCAGCTTCCGGTAAATTCGCCGCTTCTTTATGTAAGAACCCCTGTTCAATCAAGTCAAATATTCTGGTATTAATGTTGTCCAAAATAAAAGTATCTTCTTCCTTAAAAGTATCCGCTTGTTCAATTTTAATTGACTCTTCATCATGGTCGGCTACCGGTAAATCCTGTTCTTCCATCCAGCCTGCCTCTTCCACCGGCTCTGCTACCGCTGCTGCTTCAAGGGCTTCCATATCTTCCTCGTTTGCAGCTTCCTCATCGAGGACTGCCTCCACTTCTTCAGCCAACTCTTCTATGGTCTCATCGGCCAGATTTTCTACAGACTCTATGCTTATATCCTCGTTCAGTTTCTCTATTGTCTTCTCGGCCCCATCATCAGGCAAGTTATTATCATACTCTGCAGGCTCAATCTTTGCTTCTATTCCAACTTCTGTATCTGTCCCTTCTGCTGTTTCTTCTCTTTCTCCTATCTCTTCTTCTCTTTCTCCTATCTCTTCTTCTCTTTCTTCTATCACTTCTTCTATCTCTTCTACTAATTTTTCTTTTTCTTCTTCTGCCCCTTCTACCGCCTCTAAGGTTTCTTCGACCTCTTCACCCTCTTCTTCCAGCTCTTCCACCAGCAAGTCTATTCCTTTTCCGCCCATATCCGCCAGCTCAAGTTCTTCTATTATGTCTATTTCTTCCAAAATTACCTCTTCTATGGAGCCCACACCATCTATGGCTTTTTCTTCAAGAGCAGTAGTATCTACCTCGATTTCTGCATCCAGCGATCTTGATTCATCAATTGCGAGGGGCAAAGTATCTGCTTCGCTCTCTTCCTCAGTAACTACTGGCTTGACTGCAAGTTCCCCACTATCTTCTTCAAGCAGCTCTGCCGCAACAAACTCTTCCTCTCTCATTTCTTCTGTCGTCACAGTTGATTCCAAGACTGACGCAGCTTCCGGTACTCCTTCAATCAAGCCGGTAGGTACTGAATCCCCTTCCAGATTTTCAAAGGCTTCCACTCGTAGACCTGATAAATCGCTATCCAACCTGGTCTCAATAGTCTCCATAAGCTTTTCCAGTTCAGGACCGGTAACCAACCTGCCTTTCGACTGGGGAGCAAATTCTCCTTCGTTAGCTAACAAATAACGAGTAATAACTACAATAAGCAAAATATAACTTAGAAAAGAACTTAATATACCCAATCGCACTACCGTAATGGGAAAGGTAATTATAATAAGCAAAGAAAGAGTGAGAATAATAGCCATGTTTCTTTTTCCCAATCCTTCTCTTCTTAAAAAATAAGCCATTATTGATCCTATTGGTAAAAATATCAATAATACATAGATTATATATTCCCGCATACATTACCCCTTAATCCAAAGTATCCTAAGTATCCTAAAATAGCTTCGACAAGGATAAGTTATTTCCTTTAAAAGATATTAAAAAAGCTGAAATACTGCTAGAAAATGAGTAAAAAAGTGCTTATTAATATCTTTGACATTTATTTATAATTTCCTCCTTGATTGCAGTGAGCAAAACCTTATTCTAATAATCATGCTATAAGAATAAAAGCAATTTCTATCCAAACAAATTTTCCAAGTATTAAAAAGAAGGAGGCCCGCATTGCGGGCCTCCTTCTTTTTCTCAAACTACACTTCCTCATTAAGTATAATCTGTCAACAAACCTGCTGGGGAAGCATTAAACATGATGGTAATTTAGCTGACCAGGGCCAGATTTTTTACCTTAATTCCCTTGGCTACAAAATCCGCCTCTACAGCGCTACTATCTTCTACTATTCCTTTTCTAAGCTCTTCGTTGAATTCCTCCAGGCTCAAGCGCTGGGTTTTGATTACCGGAAATTCCATAAGCTCCAGCTCTTCAAGGTAGATTGCTGCTAAATCTTTCTTGTCTTCAGAAGCTATGAGGCCCTGGCGTATCTCCTCATTGAAATCCTCCATTGAAAGCAACTGGCTTTTCACTACGGGAAAGTTCATCTTTTCCAGTTCTTGAAGATAGCTATCATCTACTATAAGATTTGTACCTGCAAAAGCTTTTTTGTCTATCATGTGCAATTCCCCCCTTTACTTTTTTCCCCCAATATCCTTTTTTCTCTCTTCTCTCTTCTCTCTTCTCTCTTTTTTTACTCTTTACCAACAATCCGCTCTGCTTCCCAACAGGTGGCGCTCTACTATACAAATAAGCAAGAAGTATGCCAAAAAAGCGCTGCTCTCCCTGGGTAAGAGAAAAGCCGCCAATCCTTTAGTTCAGATGGCAGCCCTTTTATTCACAAGACCAATGTATCGTTTATATTTTTCGATAATAGGAAAGCCGTTGCAGGCCATGTGCAAAAAAGTACATACTACCCGTATCTTATCAGCCCTTTCCTAAAATAGGAGAGTAACGGAAAGATAAACTGATATGAGGAGTGATATGTAAGAAGTAAATAGGGTTTTGATGCTGAAGGATGTTGACCCTTCGGGTGCAACTATTAAAGGCTGCGCTCATGGGGGGTTAGTGAGAAAAGTGAGGAGGAATGGATTATTGGTCGTCGGTCGCTTCACCCTTGCAGGTCGCTATTGAGTCTTCGCTCCATGGGGGAATAATTAGAAAAGTAGCGAGTGAGGGCTATAGAGGTCAGGGAAGAAGAGTAGCCGGAGCTATTCCAGGCCGTATTTACTCAATTTACGGTACAAAGCGGAACTGTGAATGCCCAGCATCTTGGCGGTTTGCTGTTTGTTTCCCCCACTTTCCTGCAAATACTGGATTATCATCTGTTTTTCTATCTTCTCGATAAGCTGGGGAAGACTGCTCTGCCCGTCATCCAGTATCTCGATTTTAGCAAATTTCTTATCCTTGTTTTTCTGATTCAGAGAAGGAAAATGCTCCATCCGGATTAACTGCTCGCCGTGCATTAGTGCCAAATTTATGGCCCTTTCCAGCAGGTTCTCCAGTTCCCGTACATTGCCGGGCCAGGAATATTCCTGCAGTAAATCTATCGCTTCTGGCTCAATCCCGGAAATATCGGTTTTCAAACACTGGTTTATTCTATGAATCAAATCATTAACCAAAAGGGGAATATCATCCATTCGCCTTCTCAAAGGGGGTATATTCAATCCTACAACATTGAGGCGATAATATAGATCCTCACGAAACTCCTGATTTTCCACCATTTTTTCCAGGTCGCGGTTGGTGGCGGCGATTACGCGGACATTAATAGCTATTGGGGTGGTTCCTCCCACCCTTTCCACCACTTTTTCCTGTAAAACTGTTAAGAGCTTGGTCTGCATGGTCAAGGGCATATCGCCGATTTCATCGAGGAAAATAGTCCCCCCCTTGGCCAGTTCAAATTTTCCCGGTTTCCCACCCTTTCTAGCCCCGGTAAAGGCTCCTTCTTCATAGCCAAAAAGCTCTGACTCCAGCAAATTTTCGGGCAAGGCGGCACAATTTATTCTTACAAAAGGCCAATTTTTCCTTTCACTGCCATTATGAATGGCCTGGGCAAAGAGTTCCTTGCCGGTACCGCTTTCTCCGGTAATGAGAATCGTAGATATTAATGGAGCTTATTATTCCATCACTATCAACTATCACATAAAACATATAGGGATTTTCAATCAAACCCTCAAGTATACTGGTAATCTCATTAACTGTTAGATCTGACACAGCCATTCACCCCTTACCACTTGCTACATAAACATGTAGCCTGTATGACTTACCAGGGTTCTAATGACAAGTGCTTCGAAAGCAACTAAAAATCCTGTTGCATACTCCCGGTTATTAAATGTATTCAATAGCCGCCTCGATTTTCCCTTTTTCCAGGTAAAGCAAAGCATAACTACCTTTTTTATCTAGGCGGGGGCGGGAAGGGCTTCCTGGATTAATCAACCAGATACCTTCGATTTGCTCACAGAACGGAATATGGGTGTGGCCAAATAAAACCACATCGGCACCCAGCTCCAAACCCCTGTAATAGAGAGAATTTACGCTGCTTTTTACCCCGTATTGATGCCCATGAACCATATAAAAGCGCTTTCCCTCTAAATCCAATATGCGCTCGGCCGGGCCGGATTCATAGAAATCACAATTGCCAGCTACAGCATGCAGCATAACTCCCCCCAGATGATGAGCTATTCTTTTAGCATCGCTTAAGAAATCCCCGGTAAAGAAGATTTGATCCGCTTTTACCAGTTTTAATTCCCGGCAGATTTTTTCAATCCTGCCGTGGGTATCACCTATAACAGCGATTTTCAAAAGAATTCCCCCTTAGCTGCCAGGTAGTTAATTCAAATTATCAAGACTTATTCAAAAGGTCTGGTGGAAAATATTACGGAAAGGATGGATTAATACAGATAAGGCCTGCTGCTTTAAACATGAGTCATTTCCGCGTTTGAGGCTATAATTGTAGTAACGGGACGGGCTATAAATCCCCGCCGGGTTTTTCAAGTACTCCCCTGAAATAATCTTTCTATCAGCGGGCGGGCTTGCTCTAAAGCCTTCCCCCGGTGACTTATAAGGTTTTTAGTCGCTGATGCAAGCTCAGCAAAGCTCTGGGTATAACCCTGGGGTATAAAAAGAGGATCATAGCCAAATCCTCCTTTTCCCATCGGCGCCAGAGCTATTCTCCCTTCACATCTTCCTTCTACCGTTTCCACATTCCCTTGGGCATCACTCAGGGCAATAATACAAACGAATCTCGCCGTCCTCTTGTCTTCCTCTATCATTTCCATCAGCTTAAGCAGCTTCTGGTTGTTCTCTTCATCACTGGCCGATTCACCGGCAAAGCGCGCCGAATAGATCCCCGGCTGTCCCCCCAGGGCATCAACTACCAGTCCTGAATCATCCGCCAAACATATTTTCCCGCTGGCCTTGGCTGTAAGTACGGCTTTTTTTATGGCATTTTCCGCAAAAGAATTACCGTCTTCCTCCACCTCAGCCAGGGAGGGTATTTCTTCCAGGGTAATAATATTCAGATCCAGCTCATGGAGAATCTCCTGTAGTTCCAGTTTCTTCTTGCGATTTCTGGTAGCCAGCAACAGTTCTCTTGTCATTTCTCTAGACTCCCAATATACTCTTTTGTAAAGCAATAAGTTCCTGAATACCTTTACCCGCCAGTTCCAGCAGTTGGTCCAGTTCCGCCCGGCTGAAAACGGTCCCTTCAGCCGTTCCCTGAATTTCTATGAAATCGCCGTTCCCGGTCATTACTACATTCATATCAACATCGGCCTGGGAGTCTTCAATATACTCCAGGTCCAGAACCGGTATCGCATCGACAATACCAACACTTATTGCCGCTACAAAGTCTTTTACCGGGATAGTCTCAATAATTCCCTGTTCCTTGAACTTTTTAAAGGCCAGGTAAAGAGCTACAAAGCTTCCGGTAATGGCTGCGGTTCTCGTTCCCCCATCTGCCTGCAAGACATCACAATCTATCCACAGGGTGCGTTCACCCATTGCCTGCATATCCACTACTGCCCGCAGCGACCTGCCGATCAACCTCTGAATTTCCGAAGTCCGCCCGCTAATCTTTCCTTTACTGGCCTCCCGTTGGGTCCGGGTTTCGGTAGAAGAGGGCAACAAGGAATACTCGGCGGTTACCCAGCCACTACCTTTACCACGAAGAAAGGGAGGAACCTTTTCCTCCATCATGGCCGAGCACATTACCCGGGTATCACCAGCCTCAATAAGCACTGAGCCGTCTGGATATTTTTGAAAACCAGGGATAATTCTTACTGTACGCATTTGGTCATTGCCTCTGTTTTGGGGTCTTGCCATTACTTAACCTCCACCTATTCAAATTATTGTTTTAAAGAGCAGGGATTACTCTTATTGATATCTTCCCCATAAGCATCAATTCTTACCTCCAGGCCCAGGCACAACAACCAATAGCTCCATTGTACTGAGGCCGGGGCAGTTGGTAGACTTCAGACCCGGTCTCCCGGGCTATTATTTTGGCCAGGGCAGAATTCAAGGCTCCGCCGCCGGCCAGAATTATGTTCTTGCTGCGCAGGCGATTGAGCATGGCGGAAACCCGGCGATAAAGGCTGTAGTTTACACCGGCAGCCAGGTGGGAGACGGGGTGCCCTTCGACAATCCGGGCTATTAACTCAGTTTCTCCAAAGATTGCACAGGTAGCATTCAATTCTACTGCTTCCTCACTAAAAGAAGACAGTTCTTCCAGGCTCATACCCAGTACCGCAGCCATATTCTCCAGATAGCGCCCCGAGCTGGCAGCACAGCGGTCATTGGTTAAAAAGTCAAGCATCTGCCCTTGCCTCACTTGTACTACCTTGGTATCCTGTCCTCCGATATCCAGGAGGGTAAAATCCTGGAGGCCGCTCTGCCACAGGGCCCCATAAACATGGGCCTGAATCTCGGGAATTTGTTCCGCTCCCGCTATTTTTACACTGATCTTGCCATAACCGGTAGCGATTATTCGCTCCTGGCTAAAGCCCAGTCCGGCTAAATCAACTGTCATTTCTCCGTCTGCTATTCTCCCACAATTCCGGTAAAAGGATACTGTATCATAAAGGCTATGATTAATAATCTCTTGACCATCCATTTCAATTATTTTTATCGTTCTGGAACCCATATCTATTCCTGTAACTGACATTTCCTGCTCCTAATGATTAAATATTTACCCTTTATTTCTTCAGCATATTTACAAAAGACTCCAGGCGCATCCTACTTCGAGCATCAACTTTTCCCGGGCGGTCCCCTTCCAGGGTTAAGAATGGTATTTTAAGCCTTTCCCGGAAAATAAGATCTTCTATCTGGCGAAAGCAGAAAGTCTGGGTATAATGAATTATCCCCTGTACATCTCTAATAGCCAGCTGTTCTTCAATATCCTCCAGGCGAGCAAAGGCCCCATAGGGATAAGTATAGCGCAAATACTGCTCAATAATATCTTGGCTTTCCACCGGCATGGAAAATTGCCTCTGGACTTCATTAAATATCACTCTGGCCCCCATAAGCTCCAATAGCTGGTGCAGGTCCGTGAAAATAGGGGGGACTCCGATATAAGCCAGGCGAACTTCTTCCTGAATAGGTCTTCGTTTTCCCGCTTCTTCAACAAAGCTTTGCAATTCAGCTTCAAAAGCATCCGGATTACCGTTAAAATCACTGGAGCAAAGTAAATAATAGTGATTCTCCTGCCCGGTAACCAGGTTATCCCGCCAAGTCATCCGGTCTAGCTCCCGGCATAATGAGCGGATTTTCTCCAGCCGGGCCCGGGCCTTTAAAACCTCTTCCATATCTACCTCAAAGAACTGCATCAACTTGTCCACCTGGGCTTCCAAGTGTGCCCGCTCCCGATCGAACGGGAAGGCAAAGGGGATTATCTTCTTATTCCTTAATTGTAAGGTTTCCATAAGCGCCTGGGTATTACTGCAATCTCCATGCATAACGGCAATTAACGCTTCCATATCATAATTCAGGCTGGTGGCATAGAGTCCTTTTATCCAGCCACAGCAGTTGCGGGGATAGCCTTCTTCTTCCGCCAGGTCAACCATGGATTGGGGACTTAGAGAATTAATGAAAACATTATTCAGGTCCACTGGAGTCTTCCCTGCCGCTAATATAACCTCTACCGGAATGCTGGTGGTAAAGCCTACCCTGCTCATTTTTGGCACCTCAATCCCAATCCAGCTTGTGAATTTCCTTTATTATATCACCCATCAAAAGTCTCCCCACATTAAAGAAGGAATCATCATGCCCACTGACATAGAATTCATGCCGCGGCTTTTTGCCACTGTTGTTAAAAAGATCCTGGGCCCCGAATATTTCCTGTAATTCGTCAATAGTCTCACAAGAAGTATCTACCAGCTCGAGCTTTTCGCCCGCAAATTCACTGATGGCAGTTGCCAGGAAAGGATAATGGGTACAACCCAGAACCAGGGTATCAATACCCTGGGCCAGTAAAGGCCCCAGGTATTCTGCTACCGCTTCCCGGCTTTCGCTGTTGTTCAACTTCCCGGCCTCCACCAGGGGAACAAAGCGAGGACAAGCCGTTTCATAAACCTGAAACTCTGGTTCCAGTTCCTGAATCTCCCGGGTATAAGCCTTCTTGTTTACGGTGGCTTGCGTAGCTGCCACTCCTATTTTTCCGTTGCGGCTGAGCCTTGCTGCCGACCGGGCGCCGGCTTTGACCACCCCCAGCATAGGCAAGCTGTACTCCTGTAAAACCGAGGGAAGGGTAACCGAGGAATGGGTACCACAGGCTACAATAATCGCTTTTACTTGCTTACTTATGAGAAAGGAAATAATCTTATGGGCGTAATTAAACAGCTGTTGTTCCGATTTGTTTCCATAGGGTACATGAGCTGTATCTCCAAAATAGATAAAGCTTTCATCAGGCATTTTTTCCATCAAGGATTTTACTACCGTCAATCCCCCTACCCCTGAGTCAAAAATGCCTATGGGCTCGTTTTTCCCCAAAATCTACACCTCTTTTTGTCTAAATCAAG
>Ga0123334_1005126_pt1 | contig 12843 bp, 11 predicted proteins | sample BiotimSIPDNA_FD_89706 | JGI IMG/M metagenome (GOLD analysis project Ga0123334, IMG submission 89706) | Anaerobic biogas reactor microbial communites from Washington, USA - Biogas_R1 time_0 SIP DNA | ecosystem: Engineered > Bioreactor > Anaerobic > Unclassified | place: Washington, USA... | reverse complement strand
TGGGAGTGGAGACACTTCTGGAAGAGCTTATCACCAACCTCTGTGATAATGCAATCAAGTACAACCGTGAGAACGGTACGGTATGTATCCTGGTTTCTGATGAGAATGAGGGGACCCTTCTGTCTGTTGAGGATACAGGGATTGGAATTCCGGGAGAGCATCACGATAGGATTTTTGAACGGTTTTATCGTGTAGATAAAAGTCATTCCAAACAAACAGGGGGCACAGGGTTAGGGTTGTCCATAGTAAAACACATCGCTGGCTATCACCGTGCGGGTATTGATATGGAGAGTACACCAGATAAAGGAACCCGTTTTACGATCCTGTTCCCTAAAAGGCCTTAGAAAGAAAATCTCTATAAGCATTCGATTGGCTTGAAAACATTGGTAAATATGTAGAAAATAAATGATGTTTATGTTATAATTTGTTGTAACGCAGGGGACTATGTGATAAAGTGAACAATCATATACCCTGTCTCTGGTTAAAATTATTCTAGTTAAGTAATAAGGTAAAAGAATGCGGATAGCAAAAGGATTTAATTTTTGGTCTGTTACTATCACACTGATTGCATGGTTCGTGATTGTCCTTGCAATTTCTTTTACGCATTTTTATGCTTCTATGAACGAGCATACTGAGGAGCATGCATCCACTTCCCTTCATGATGTTTCAACAGGTATCGCAAAGATTATGGAGACAAAGATTGAAGGGCAATGGGCTACTCTGGCACCTGTGGCCAGGTATGCCGGAGAAGAGGAGGACATGCTCAACTCAGAGATCCTCATCCGTATCATGGACGACATGAAAGACACTACGAGCTTTTCCGTGATTTTCGTTGCAGATGAACAGGGCAATTCCATCAATAACTCAGGTGTCAACGTAGATGTATCGACTCGATATTACTATAAAACATCTATGCAGGGTTATAACCACATCTCTCAGATATTGCAGAATAGCATAACCGGTGAGGATGTGTTCGTCTTTTCCAGCCCGGTCTACGGTAATTCCGGGATACAAGGGGTATTGGGAGCAGCGATTCGTGTCAAGGATTTTCAAGAACTTCTGGATCCTTCCATTTTCGATGGAATGGGTTATGTGTATATTATTTCGGGAAGTGGGGATGTACTGGTAGAGCCCATCCTCGAAGACCAGCCTATCAATGAACAAAATGTTATGACCTTTATTGATCGTGCGGAAAATGAAAGCAATGTCACTGTCAGAAGGCTAAAAGAGGATATGAGGCTCCGGCAGAAGGGGTACCTTACATTTGTCACTGGCGGAAACGCGCACAATATTTATTATATGCCTTTGGGGATTAATGATTGGTACATTTTCTGCGGTGTGCCACAAAGCTATTTTGCACAGCAGTCTTCCGAACTGGACGGGATCGCATTTTTATTGAGCGTCGGAATTCTCATTGCGTTGGCGCCGTTAATCCTCTTTCTTTGGATAGGTGAAAGGCTGAGGAAGGCAGATTTACTGAAAAGAAATAAGGAGCTGCAATGGAATGAAGAGCGTTTTCGTATTGCAGCCTCACTTTCGGACAACATTATCTTCGAAGCGGATCTGGTAAACAACACAATGCTATTTCCCAACGGTTTTAAAAACCGCATGGGCTATGAGCCGATGACGCAGGACTTTCCATATGCTATTGTCGAAGCGGGACATATCCATCCTGATGATGCAGAGGCCTTTATAGAGATGCATACCAACATTCCTCCCTTTACGGAGAAGCTGTCCGGGGAGTTCCGCATCAAAAGAGAAGGTGCAGACTATATTTGGCACCGGATCGAGGAAAAACTTCTAACCAATGAAAAAGGACAGGCCATACGCAGCATAGGCAGCGTGCTGAATATAGATGACGAAAAGAAGGCATTGGCGCTATTGGAAGCCAGGACTCAGATAGAGTGTGCTTCCGGCTTGTATAATAAGCAGGCGACGGAGATTTTCATTAAAAAATTCCTCGAAGAAGAACCCAGAGGAACTCATGCTATGATTGTCTTCGATATCGATGAATTCAAATCTGTAAATGATTCCTTGGGGCATGTTCACGGGGATCAGGTCATCTCCGACTTGTCCGATGTTTTGAGAAATCAGTTCCGGGCCACAGACATTCTGGGGAGGATCGGCGGGGATGAGTTTATGGTATTCCTCAAAAATATCCCTAACGAACTCTTTGTAGCGGCTAAAATTGCGAAAATACGAAATATCATAACAAAGATGCATCAAGTAGGCGTTAGCGCGGGTATCGCTATCTATCCCCAGGACGGGACCACCTATTTGGAACTGTATAACCATGCGGATATGGCTATGTATTCGGTAAAGAAAAACGGTAAGAACGGCTTTGAATTCTACGTGGACATCACTAAGAACAACGCGGACGAATCGTGACCTCTCCGGAGCGGAGCGTTTCCCGTGAGCTATCTGTTTTTTCTATGATTAACGCACCTTTTGAGTCGATGTCCAAAGCTTTGGCTTCGTAGTTCTCGTCACCCCGATGAACGGTTATCCACTTACCGGTGATGAAGCTGCGAGCCCTGTACTCATCCATTAATTCCTGAGAACCTAAACGAGGAAGCAGATCGAAGAGTTCATCCAGTATAGCAGCCGCCAAGCGGTTTCGCGAAACAGAGCACTGCGCAGGTAACAGAGAACCCGCAGTGTTTTTTATTTCTTCTGGGAAATGTTCCGTTGTAACGTTAATGCCAATGCCCAGTATCAGTGTTTCCACAACCCCGGTCTGGATATCCGACATGGCTTCCGTCAGGATGCCACAGACCTTTCGTTCCCCCACAAATATATCGTTGACCCACTTGATACCTGCTTCGATCTCTAATACCTTATAGAGGGCTCTGCATACGGCAACGGCGGCGGCGGTGGTGGTCAGGGCCGCCTCTTCGGCGGTCCCTCTGGGCCGCAGGACAATGCTCATATATACGCCTGTGCCCATGGGGGAGAAAAAGCTGCGGCCCAGCCGGCCACGGCCCTCTGTCTGTTCTTCAGCCAGTACGATGGTGCCCTGGCCGGCGCCCCCCACCGCCATTTTCTTGGCTTCCTGATTTGTAGACCCAATGCTTTTGAAAACGTGGATCTTGTCCCGTGTTATGGTAGGATTCTGAGCCCAGAGAAGTAATCCTTCGGCCGAGAGAATATCGCTGCTTTCGGAAAGAGAATACCCCTTGTTGGTAGTCGCCTGTATGTCATAGCCTTCTTTGCGAAGCTCCTCTATGCTCTTCCAGACTGCTGATCTGGAGAGGTGAAGCTTCTTTGCAATGTCAGAACCCGATAGGGCTTGTCCCCGGTTTCCTTCCAATAAGGCCAGTATTTTCGATTTTGTGGATGTCATAATAACCTCCTGGCTAGTGGGCTTCTATATATAATAACCGTTAACTGAGCAGAACGTCAACCACGGGGACAGACCCCTTGGCTGCTTTTGCCCCCATGGGGACAGACCCTTTGGCTGCTTTTGCCCCCACGGGGACAGACCTTATTCGTCGGATCCAAAGAACTGGATGAAAACGGGCTCCTGGCCTTCCATGGCAGCATATACCTCCGGCTTGAGCATAGACCCCAGATCATCGAGAGAGAAAGAAAAACTCTGTATTCCTGCAACATAAGGTGCAATATCGTAAAGTGGGAAATAAACGATCAAATTCTGTCCATTGATTAAAAAGTGATAGTTGCCATTATATCCGGCTACTGTATCCGCCGCATTCTCAAAATAGTAGTCGCCCTCAGCGATTTCCGATAATATTTTATGGGTTACATATTCAAGCCCATCGGAATCATCCTGAAAGAGTTCAGGGAAAGTATAAATTTGTCCGGTATTAGTATTAAAGGTATAGCTATCCAGCCAGTACAGACCGTGGGCACCACCGGTGTAATTATCCCAGTTGATCCAGAGGGAAGCGATATCCTTGTTATGGAAGTATTGATAGCTGCTGTTCAAAGAGGCTGAAAAACCCTCTCTGCCTTCCAGTTCGCGAGCCGCATTTCTTACTTCTTCTGCCGCCGCTTCTACCTTTTCTTTGATATCAGCGTTCAGCGCATCGGCGCCGGGAAAGCCCTTAAGAATCGGGTATTCGGCATTAATATTCAAGTGTTCACCGCTTTCCTGTAAGTAAGAGGACTCCACTGAAAAGGTGCCCGCATTGGAACCGGATGGGTTATCGTTGCAGCCCATAAGTCCTGTAGTTCCAATCAAAATGATCATCAAGACCAACAGCCATCTATGTAGTTTCATATCATTACTCCTTTCTGGATAGTGAGGAGGGAAGCGATCCATCCGATAATCCGAATTTTATAGTACTATATTATTAAAGGATCATTGAGAATAGCATCTTTTGAAAAAAATATATATTCAAGGCCTTGACAACAGTGAGATTAAGGAATACTATTTACTAAGTTAGTAAATTACTAAATTAGTAAATCTAAACCAGGAAGGATCATTAGCTGCACCGGGTATACCCCTTTGGAAGCTGCTGATAGACAACCTCCTGATTGGTAAAGGAGACCAAGATGAAAATACCTACAAATTTAAAGCATAAACCGGTAATCGTATCGGAGAATTATGAGAATATCGACGGGCGCTCCGCCTATAATACCGATGCAAAAGGTCTGTCACTGGGCCTGGCTCAATGGAATGATAGGGGGAAAGTTGACATCTCTGCAAAAGTGTGGCGCTATACCGGTGAAAAATGGTCGAGGCAATCAGAAGAGCTGCCTCTGCACAGAGTGCTGGATCTGGCAATCTTTGTGTGCAGAGCACAACAGTACTTCCGCGAAGCCTACCGTTTTCCCAAACTGTACGATCCTGAGAACCCGGCCATCGACCGGGTGGGCCTTCAGGGGGATGCCATGTCGGTAGAAGTCTGCACTGCCAATGAAAAAATAGACGAAGATATTCGTTTATTCCGTGATGCGCTTGCAAAGGACGATGAACTTCTGGGTGAGCGCCTGAGCGTATTATCACGCATCTTAAAGGAGCTGGGGTACTAGAGCCCGGCGAAGGAGACCTAAGAAAATGGAAAAACAGCGAAAAAAAGAGATCATAACCGAATACAAACAGAAAAAGAGCACAGGAGGTGTTTACCGCATCTACAATAAGGAAACGGGTAAGGGTTTCATTAAAGGAGATGAAAACCTGGAAGCCGTAGAGAATCGCCTCCTCTTCTCCCAGAAGATCAATTCTGCTTTTACGATCGTTATGGCAAGGGAATGGGCAGAATATGGGCCGGATTGCTTTGCCATGGAGATCCTGGAGGAGACGAAAATCGGCGATGAAGAAAGCCCCCGGGCATTCAAGGATCGTCTGAAAAAACTCGAAGAGAAGTGGAAGGAAAGATATACTCCTGAGCAGTTGTACTGACAACCACGAGGACAGACCGGACAACCACGGGGACAGACCCTTTGGCTGCTTTTGAACCCAGGGGGACAGACCTCATCGTTGCGTTTATTGCTACAAGCTTGCAATCAGCTACTTTAACTGATTTGTCAACTATGAGGTCTGTCCCCCTGGGTTCAAAAGCAGCCAAAGGGTCTGTCCCCGTGGTTGTTATTCGTAACGTAGGGCTTCGATGGGATCCAACCTTGCCGCTTTTCTTGCAGGATAAAGTCCGAAAAACATTCCAACTACAGCTGAAAAACCTACAGCCAACAGGATCATAAAGGGATCGATAATCACGGCCACGCCTGCTATACTCATCCCGATAGAAGCGATCCCAATACCCAGAGCGGTTCCCAATATTCCTCCAATGCCTGCCAGGATCATGGATTCGATTAGAAACTGCGTCATAATGTCCTTTGTTCTGGCACCCAGAGATTTACGGATGCCGATTTCCCGCGTCCGTTCGGTGACGGAAACCAGCATGATGTTCATGATCCCGATACCTCCCACCACCAGAGAGATAGCAGCTATAGCTCCGATGGCTATGGATAAGGTCCCCAGAACCGTGTTGATCATCCCCATCTGCAATTCAGCTGATTCGAACCGGTAGAACTCCGGATCCTTATCCTTGATCCGGGACAGGTATGTGGTTATATCTCCTCCCAATCGGTTCTGATCTTTTTCACCGTTTGTGTAGAGCTCGAGATAAGAAGTCGCATCGTCCACGGATTGTAACAGAGGGTAAGGTATGTAAGTCGTATAAGAATCGCTGGTGTCCAACTGATCAAACAGGCTGGCTTCTTTTCTATAGATGCCCACTATGGTCAGTTCCCGAATCTCTTCGTTGATAGTGACCGTCAGAGTCTCACCAACGCTGTTCGATTTATTGAAAAAATGCTGGGATGCTTTTTCATCGATAACGATGCGATCTCGTTTCCCATCCAAATCGCTCTGATTTATCATTCTCCCATGCACTATGTCCATATGAAAGAACTTGTTATAATCAGCGGCAACGCCGTACATGCTCAACCTCCCCTGGATCCGCCCGACCTTCGTCTCGCTGGAACCGGTCACGTACGGGGCGGCGTAGAGAATGTCCTGAGGAAACCTTGCTCTTAATGCCTCGATGTCTTCCGGCAGAATCAAATCAGAATACTGAATCGGCCGATCCTGCGTCATTTGCCAATTGATGTAGACATACATACTGTTCATGCCATAGCTCTCAAACTCCTTACTTACCACTGCCTCGGCGCTGGCACCGATAGAAGTGATAGAAATGACGGAGCTGATGCCGATGATGATGCCCAGCATGGTGAGAAAAGAACGCATTTTATTCATTTTGATGGAGGTCAGGGCCAGTTTGATATTTTCAAGTAAAAGCATCAGGCCACCTCCCCGGTAGTTTCATCTTTAATGATACACCCATCTTTGAAGGTAATGATGCGGTCCGTGAACTCAGCGACCTCTCGTTCATGGGTAACGATAATCACGGTATTCCCTTCCTCCCTGTTAAGCCTGGAGAAGAGATCCATGATCTCAACGGATGAGTGGGAGTCCAGATTGCCCGTGGGTTCATCAGCAAGTATGATCTGGGGCCGGTTAGCCAGAGCTCTGGCTATGGCAACTCTCTGCTTCTGTCCGCCTGAAAGCTCGTTGGGCATATGCTCCGCCCGATCAGAAAGACCTACCTGTTCCAGTAGTTTCTGCGCGATGGCTTCTCTTTCTGCAGCCTTGACTTTACCATATATCATGGGAAGCTCCACATTGTGCAGAGCGCTGGTCCTTGGAATCAAGTTGAAGGACTGAAAAACAAAGCCAATCTTTTTGTTTCTGACTGCGGAGAGCTCGTCATCGGTTTTCTCATTGATATCGATTCCTTCGAGATAATAGTTCCCCTCAGTAGGGCGGTCCAGGCAGCCTATTATATTCATCAATGTCGATTTCCCGGACCCGGACGCACCCATGATGGCAATGAATTCCCCCTGTTTTATCGTCAAGGAAACGTTATGCAATGCCCTTACCGAAATCTCTCCATTTTCATAAACCTTAGTGAGGTTCTCAATCTTTATGATCTCTTCTTTCATGTTGTCCTGCCTCCTTACTGCAAGGGGAGGACGATGACTTTCATGCCGTCGGTGAGATCGAAGGTCGGGTTGAGAACGACCTGATCTCCTTCCGCGAGAGAGCCGGAAAGCACTTCCAGATAGAAATCCCCTTCGATTCCCGGTGAGAAAATGACTTTCTTAATGGTATCTTCCTCCACAACCAGCACAAAGCTCTCCCCGGTTTCCGGATCTTCCAGGACCGCGTCAATAGGTACTGTCATGACCTGAGTCCTGTCTTCGATTAGGATCTTTGCTTTCGCCGTTACCCCTGCGATGAGCCGGCTTTCTTTTTTATCCACATCGATTTGAACAGGGATCACCATCTCTTTTGAAGTAATGTCCTTCAGTTCTCCGGTGGGGGATATCCGACTCACTTTCCCTTCGACACTTTCCTTGCCCAAAACATCCGCTGTGATGGTAACGGTCTGACCCACCTTGATTTTACTGATGTCGTACTCGCTGATCTTTACGTCCATCTTAAGTTGTTCCAGATCTTCTATAACGAACATGGGCTTGTTATCTTCGGTGTCATTGGCGTAGCGCCCCAGGTTAACGTTCACCCTGGTGACAGTGCCGGAGATAGGGCTCTTGATATTGGTTTTCTCGGATATATCAAAGGAATCTACTGTGATCCGATCGTTTTCATAAGCGTTCTTTGCTCTTATGTAATCAGCCTGAGATATGGCACCTTCTTCGTAGAGGCGCTTGGATGCCTCGTAGTTGAAACGGGACTCCTCAAGGGCTTTGGAGGCTTTCCGATATTCATCCTGTAGAGCCTCTCCGTCCAGAACCGCAAGTATCTGGTCCTTTTTTACCAGGTCTCCTTCAGCGACAAGTATGGAAATAATCTCGTAATTCAGAGAAGAGACCACTTCCGCAGACTGTGAGCCGGATATGATGCCGTTGACGGAAACCACTTGCTCCAGATCCATCTTTTCCACAGTCCCTACCGACACTTGAGGAGGTGCTTCTCCACCTCCCAGCAGACCAGGCAGGATCATGGCTGCTGCAAGCAATACGATGACAAGACTAATGATTATAATTTTCTTCTTTTTCCTTGACTTGGTTTTTTCCTTTTTTAAGGTCTTTTCCCCGGATGCTTCACCTGCACCAGCCGGAGTCTTTCTGTTTTTTCTGGTAAACATGGATACCTCCCATACCCCTATAGGATTATAAACAGTTTATATATACATAACTATGATGGTTGTCATTACGTCCTTCCAAAATCTACAATTTATTATACGGTTGCCACTTTTAAGCGTCAAGTTAGCGGAATCGGAATTAAGAATTCCGTAATAAGTGTATTATGTATAATAGTACACTGTCAACACATTTATTACTATTATAAACCATTTGTCCTTCAAATCTTTCAGACCTTTAACTCTCATGCCGAGAGGAGAATACAGTTTGAATCTCTGTATAAATGTGGTATTATAAAGGGTAATATATTTGGAAAGGTTGTACGAATTCATGAAACTGATCTTCATTCGCCATCCGGAGACAGAGGCCAATGTTAAGAGACTGATATACGGTAAAACAGAATCCGAGTACTCGGACCGTGGAAGGGCTAGCGTTAATGCCGTAGTAGAGCAGCTTTCCAATAAGAAAATAGATGCAATCTATTCAAGCCCCAGAAAGCGGGCAGCAGATCTGGCGGAGGCTATCGCAAAAAGACATAGCTCGGATTCCTGCATACTGAACGTCAGGATAGAAGACCGGATCCAGGAAATGCACTTTGGCATTTTTGAGAACAAGACAACGAGAGAAGCCAGAGAAATGTATGGAGATGGTTTCAACGACTTTTGGCACAATTTTGCGGAATTCCAGGTTCCGGAGGGGGAAACTCTAAGTCAGGTCAAGGAACGAACAGTGGCATTCCTTCAAGAGCTGCTGGCATCTGAGACCTCTTCGGAGTCCTTTGAAGAACTGATGAAAAAAGACCCTATCAAAGCGATAGATCAGCAATATGTCGAATCCGGTACTGTGGTTATCGTGGCCCATTCTCTGGTTATCCGGAGCGCACTGTCCTGGCTTTTGGACATACCACTGAACAAGATCTGGCATATCGATATCAAGCCTGCGGCCATAGTGGAGGTATCCTATCGCGGCGGATACGGGTTTTTGACCGGCCTGCGCTGACCGAAAAACAAAAATAGTCATAATTTTATTTGCAAAAGGCTCTCATTAGGCCGGCTGCAGAAGGAGAAATAATATGGAGAAAAAACAATACTACATTACCACACCAATTTACTATCCCAGCTCAAACCTGCACATCGGACACACATATTGCACCGTTATGGCAGATGCGATGGCCCGCTTCAAGAGGTTGACCGGTTATGATGTTATGTTCCTCACAGGTACCGATGAGCATGGCCAAAAAATACAAAAGGTCGCCACAGAACACGGTACTACGCCTCAGGCCTATGTAGACGGCGTGGTGGCGGGTATCAAGGAATTATGGAAGACCATGGAGATTTCCTACGACGATTTCATCCGGACCACTGAAGAGCGCCACGTTAAGAGGGTTCAGGAACTTTTCAGAAAGATGTATGAAAAGGGAGATATTTATAAAGGTGAATACGAAGGCTGGTATTGCACTCCATGCGAAGCCTTCTGGACAGAAACCCAGGCGGTGGACGGCAAATGCCCTGACTGCGGCAGACCTGTGGAAAAGGCAAAGGAAGAGGCCTATTTCTTCCGTCTTTCAAACTATCAGGACAGGCTGATCGAACTATTCGAAACCAACCCGGAGTTTCTGCAACCGGAAAGCAGGCGCAATGAAATGCTCAGCTTTGCCCGTCAGGGGCTTGAGGATCTCTGCATTTCCAGATCCTCATTTGACTGGGGAATCCCTGTGCCCCTGGACGAGAAGCACGTGATCTACGTATGGCTGGATGCGCTCTCTAACTACATCACCGCTTTGGGTTATCCCGATGAGCCGGAGAAGTACAACCATTACTGGCCGGCCGACGTGCATCTGGTAGGAAAAGAAATCGTAAGATTCCATTCTATCATTTGGCCTGCCATGCTCATGTCTTTGGATCTTCCGCTTCCGAAAAAGGTTCTCGGCCATGGCTGGATCCTCCTGGAGGGTGGCAAGATGTCCAAATCCAGAGGAAATATCGTGGATCCCGTTAAGCTTATTGAGCGCTACGGCGTGGATGCATTGAAATACTTCCTGCTCAGAGAATATACCTTTGGTCAGGACGGATTGTTTACCAATGAGGTGATGCTCACCCGTATGAACTCGGATCTGGCTAACGATCTGGGCAATCTGGTAAGCCGCACTACCTCTATGATCGAGAAGTACAACGGTGGTATCGTTCCGGCCGCAGGAAAAGAAGAGGGTACGGACAGCGAACTGAAACAATTGGCCCTGGGAACTGCGGCAAAAGTAGAAGCCCATATGGACAAGTTCAGCTTCAGCCTTGCCCTGGAAGAGATCTGGACTCTCATACGCCGGACGAACAAATACATTGACGAAACATCACCCTGGTTGCTTGCAAAGGATGAGGCAAACAAGGAGCGGCTCAACACCGTTCTTCATAATCTGGCTGAATCCTTGCGGATCGTTTCCGTACTGATTCAGCCCTTCATGCACAGTACTTCTACTGAGATAAGAAAACAGCTGGGACTTTGGTTCGCGGATCCGGAATGGGCTGACACTCAGGAATTCGATGTGATGGAAGGCGAGCAGGTGAAAAAGGGCAACGCCATCTTCCCGAGAATGGATATTGAGAAGGAGCTGGCAGAACTAGAAGCCATGAAAGAGCCGGAAGCTCCCCAGAGGGAGTACCCGCCGATCAAGGACCTGATCGATTATGAAGATTTCGCTAAACTGGACTTCAGGGTTGGCCTGGTGCAAAGCTGCGAAAAGCACCCGAAGGCTGATAAGTTGTTGGTATTCCAGATTAAGATGGGTAACGAGGTGCGCCAGATCCTTTCCGGTGTGGCGGATTGCTACAAGCCGGAAGATCTGATAGGAAAAAAGGTCATCGTGGTGGCCAATCTGAAGCCAAGAATGTTGAGGGGGCTGGAGTCCAAGGGGATGCTTTTGTTTGCGGACAATGGCGAGCGGTTTGAGTATTTGACTACTTCCGCACCCGACGGGGAGATCGTATCCTAGGAGAAATCGTCCCATAGTGTTGTTAAATTCCATAATATAAATTGTGAAAGCAACAGGAATCAGTTGAAAATAAAGGTTCTTGTTGCTTCATAGCAATAAAAGCAACGAGATTAAGTTAGAAACAGTAATTCTTGTTGCTTCAAGCAAAGAAAAGCAACAGTGATCAGTTCAAAACAGTAATTCTTGTTGCTTCAAACAATGAAAAGCAACAACATTAAGTTAGATACAGTAATTATTGTTGCTTCACAGCAATAAAAGCAACGAGATAAAGTTAGATATAGCAATTGTTGTTGCTTCAAGCAAAGAAAGGCAACAGTGATCAGTTGAAAATAGGAATTCTTGTTGCTTCGAGTTATGAAAAGCAACAAGATTAAGTTAGAAACAGTAATTCTTGTTGCTTCGAGTTATGAAAAGCAACGAGATTAAGTTAGAAACAGCGAATGTCGTTGCTTCAAGCAAAGAAAAGCAACAGCAATCAGTTGAAAATAGGAATTCTTGTTGCTTCAGGTTATGAAAAGCAACGAGATTAAGTTAGAAACAGCGAATGTCGTTGCTTCAAGCAAAGAAAAGCAACGAGATGTTTAGTGAAAGATGGTTTATAGTTGCTTTGATCTACGAAAATGCAACGATGCTCAAGAAAGAGGGGTTGAAATGCTGTTTGATTCCCATGCACATATAAATAATGAAACCTATAATGCAAAGACCAGGGAGAAGCTCATTGAGGCCATTGAAGATTCGGATATATCCTATGTAATGGATGTGGGTTTTGACCTGGAGAGCTCTATGGATGCATATAACCATGCACAGGAACACAGTTGGTGTTATGCCGTAGTGGGTTGTCATCCTCATGAGGCTGAAAAAATGAGTGAAGAGGATCTGATCCTCTTTAAGGGATTGGCCAGGAAGCCCAAGGTGCAGGCCATCGGGGAAATCGGTCTGGATTATTATCGCAACCTTTCGGATCCTGAAGTCCAGCGGCACTGGTTTCGCAGGCAGCTCCAACTGGCTCTCGAACTTTCCATGCCAATTGTAATTCATGACAGGGATGCCAACAACGATGTAATGCAGATATTAAAGGAAGAAGGAGTCTTCAGCAAAACAAGAACGGACCAATTCCCCGTGCAAAAGGGTGGACTCCCTGATGCAAGGCTGCTCATGCACTGCTATTCCGGAAGCCGGGAACTGGCGGAACAATACCTGAAGTTGGGGGCGACCATTTCCATAGCAGG
>Ga0123334_1005118_pt1 | contig 12856 bp, 7 predicted proteins | sample BiotimSIPDNA_FD_89706 | JGI IMG/M metagenome (GOLD analysis project Ga0123334, IMG submission 89706) | Anaerobic biogas reactor microbial communites from Washington, USA - Biogas_R1 time_0 SIP DNA | ecosystem: Engineered > Bioreactor > Anaerobic > Unclassified | place: Washington, USA | collected... | reverse complement strand
GCCGGGGTCTATAAGCCTGTATGTCACAAGGGTCTGTAATACATTCCTCCATCTTGTCCCCTTCCTGCTGTCTCCCAGTCTCTCTTTAAAGAACTCCCTTAACCCCAGCATCTCCCACAGTTCGTTTGCTATAAAGCATGCTCCCCACTGTCTGGGGCGTCTCAGTTCCAGTTTGCTCATAACCAGTTGAATGCTGTTTTCTATACCTTCCGGTACAGTTCCTTTATCAGGAAACAAGGACATCTGCCGGTTATCTTTTCCTTCAACTACCTCTATGGCCTTTGTCCAGCCTTTCTTCTGGCTACTGTTTATTTCCCCAAGATATAGAACAGTCTTTTGTACAATACGGTTATCACGCACTCGTCTACTCTCGACTATGCTGTAATATCGATGCTCTTTGCTGTCTTTATTTCTGGTGGTTGATCTTAGATACATGCTGCTATTCTTGCAGCATGTTTCCCCAAATTCAAGGGGGTAGGTCTTCACTACAACGGGTTTTCACACCCCTCTCTAATAATTACAGTTACTTATACCCCGAAAAATCATCTTTTCTACTAAAACACTAATCGAATAGCGAAAGTCGGGTCAGTCGAAATTGACAAATATCATAATTATGATATTATTTGCCAATTTTAATGAGAGGGGAACTACATGCCATTAATCAAACCGATAACCGATCTGCGGAATAAAGCAAATGAAATATCTATTCTTTGTCACAGAGAAAATCAGCCTGTTTTCATAACGAAAAATGGAAAAGGAGACCTTGTAGTTATGAGCCATAGTCACTATGATCGTATTTCCAGCCTGCTTGATCTTTACCAGAATCTGGGAGAAGCTGAGGCATTGGATTCAGCTGGTGAAAAAGGAAAAACTCATAAGGAAATAATTCAAAACCTCCGAAAAAAATATAATGAATAAAAAATATTCAATCCGATATCTCAGCACAGCGGAAAAAGATATCAATGATATTTTTGAATATATCTATCTGGACAATCCTTCCGCTGCTAATAGCATTTTGAATAAATTTGACAACACAATTTCTAAGCTTGCTTCCCATCCTTTTCTTGGAATAGTCCCAAACGATATAAGGCTTAAGCGTCTTGGATATAGAATACTGATTATAGACAATTATCTTGTTTTTTATGTGATAAAGGTTACTACTATTCAGGTTCGTCGTATTATTCATGGTGCAAGGAAATATAAATTTCTCGTTAAATGAATTCTATTTAGAATAGCCTTCAGCCTTTATGCGGCCACTCAAATATACCAATACAGTGTTCAGTGTCCCCCCCCCCCCCAAATTAAAGGCGGTTATAGATGTAAATCTTAAACCGCCTTGAGATTATTAATGATGGGGACTTCCTGTTTGACCAAATCCTTATTCGATTTCCTCTACCTCAATAGCCTCAACCAGCACCCTGGCTGTTCCATTCTTATAATATCCCAGTTTTTTGCTGCACCCTCGCTGAGGTCGATTATCCTGTTATCTACAAAAGGGCCGCGATCATTTACCCTTACTATTATTGATTTTTTGTTTTGAAGGTTTGTAACCCTCACATAGGAGGGAAGGGGAAGGTGCTTGTGGGCGGCATTAAGACCGTCAGGGTCAAATGCCTCACCATTTGCGGTCATGTGCCCTCCCTTCTTTTTCATGGTCTCTTCGCCATACCATGAGGCAATCCCCACCTCCTTATATTCTCCTGCCTCTTTGAGGGACATTGGGACGTATTCCCTGCCATTAACAACATAGGGGGCCATTTTTACACGACCCTGCGCTATTGCCTCTTTTGGAGAGAGGCCATCAATAGACTCAAGCCCATCATTGGTAAAAGGCCAGTCGACAGGAGCCTTTACCACATTAAAGGTGAATTTCCCGATTTTATAAATGACCTTGCTAGTGCCGTATATGGTTTTTGTTGCCAGCTTTGTCACCTTATACGGCGCTGTCACTATAAGATACGATGCAGCAACAAAACCGCATGATGATAATAATAAACTGGAAAAACCCAAAACAAGAATTATACAAAAGGGCCTGAATCTTTTTTTTGATCGCATATCATTACCAGATTGAATTTATTTTACCCACAATTCACGGGAATGTCTTGATTTGACGCTCAGCGACTTAATGCAAGACATGATGGATACGGACAAAAATATATATCACATTTTTCCTTCAAGCTCCCCAATAATAAAACAAGGCGGCCAAATATAATAGCAAACCGAAATACAATAATATGGTTGGGTGAATTCAGATTGACATGCAACACCAAACTCCATATACTCCGTTCCCTAAAACGGATTCTTATCAAAGACAAATAAATTAATTCTTTTCCATACACAACGGTAATTAAAAAAAATGAAGCCTCGAAAAAGACTTGTTTTCTGTTTTACCCTTCTTGCTGTTTTCGCTGCGAACCTCAGTCATGCTGCTGAGCCGGATGTAGCTTATCAGAAAAAAATCACATATGATATACGTAAAAAAGGTAATGATTCATACTACTCAACATCTGACATTAAGGAGCAGTATTTATTTCTTAGTGAGCGGTCAATCCGAAATACCCAGTTTTATATCTACGAACACTACTTTGAAAAAATAAGTAACCTGAAAGTGAAATTCCGCAATAAACTATTAAAAAAAGATTATATATCCACAGGGTTAATTGATTATAAGGATATATTTATCTCGGATACTAAATTCCACAAGATAAATCTCCCCGATGATATTAAACAGGGAGATATCGCGGTCATCAGTTATAAACAAGAATTCGAAGATATCGCCTTTTTACCTATCGAGATCATTCCGAATATAGATTCTGTTAAAGCCTATGACCTTATTTTTAATCACCCTGAAAATATAAGAATAGATTTTGAGATAATTTCTTCTCGCGAATCTACAGATTATAATATCGACCGTACTCATCCCCGGAAGACAACCTTATCCTTTAATCCATTTAACTATCAAAAGCCTCTCTTTTATTACCCATATAATGATTTTCAGGCGGCAATTCTTATTAAAATCACTGATAATGGAAGGGCTGTTACACCTCATAACCCGGAAGATTTCCTCAACTGGTATGGGAGCCTGGTTGATTTAACTCCCAGATTCAATGTCAGCCCGGAAGATCCACTCGGTGTGGAAATAAAAAAGGCTCAGTCACCCCTTGAGAAACTGAAGATAATTCACGAATATGTCCAGAAGAATATTCGTTACATCGCTGACTACCGTTACTCAAATGCCTATACACCACGAGAACCTTCCTTTACCTTTAAAAATAATTACGGGGACTGCAAGGACAGGGCATATCTCATATCTGCAATCGCGAAATTCTATGGTATTGATGTTGATATGGCACTGGTGAACACTGAGCCTTTTCCACCCTTTAAGGGTTTGCATGTGACAGAGTTTAACCATGTTATCTGTGCCTACAATGATGGCAGACAAATGTTATATTTCGATCCAACAGCAAAATATTGCGAATTCGGAAATCTGCCTGAAGGTGTTATTGGAAAACAGGCGTTCATATTGAACAGGGAAAAACCGCGTTTTGAGGTTATCCCCGCTCCTAATTTTAATCCGTCAATGGAGATAGATATCTCTGGAGACCTGTCACGACCGGAAAATTGCTCTGCAGTTGTAGTATTGAGAAATAATTACTTCCATGACGCAATCTATTCCGAAACCGAATTGACCGGTGTTGAGCAGAAAAATATCCTATCCAAAATGGTATCCTTGAATCTATACAGGATTATACTTGATGATTTTCAACAAATAAAAAAAGAGAACAACTCCCTCACACTTCGTGCAAAGGCTGATTTGTCCAATTTTATAATATCCTCCACAACAAAAAAATATATACCCAAAACAGCATTTCTCATGATAAATAAAGAGATCCTTGACCGGAAAAAGGATGATTATTTAGTTCAACTGGAGTCCAGGAACTACATCAAGATGAAAATAGATTTAGATATATCTGGATATGAAGCAGATGTGGAAGAGTTTGTACTGGGTAAAGAGGGGAGTACCTTTTTCTCTTCATCTACTCTTAAGGGGGACACCAATCGGTTATCCATTTTATATAATTATCAGCAGTCTGAGAAACAGTTAAATTTTGAAAAAAAAGAGGGCATTTTAAAATTTTGTGATGAATATTTAACGAGCAAAAAGGAGATGTTTATCATGAGGAGCAAAGAATGAGACGATCTATTATTTTATTATTTACTGCATTGCTTGTAACTTCCGGTGTAGCCTCTGCAGCTCCAAAACATGGTTCTCGTCTTGCAGTCCCAAGCCTGTCCATACCTGCAGAAGAGGTGGATTTCACCGCTTATGAAAAAAAATATGGTGATCATGACGGTGTGTTCCTCAATAATGAGTATCTGCTTGAGCATACGAACAAGTATGCTTGTTACAAGGTTTTTATAAAAAAATACATGGTTTTAAATCCGGATAATGAGAACCTGACCACATTTGAACTGAGAACCTATGGAGAAGATCTCTCAACACTATATCTGCGTATTACCTATCCGAACAGGGAGGTCAAACAGTTTGGATACGATGACCTTCATCAGGAGAAAACATCTGAAAATCAGATCACATATAAATTTGTCTATCCTAATGTGACTAAGGGAACGATCATAGAAGAAGGATATGAACTGACTCATACCTATCATCGGCAGAGCCATAGTATTAATACGCAGTTTTCCATTCCCTGTGAAAAATACAGGTTCAGCTATAGATTTCCATCCCGATGGACGATTCAGACAAAAAAAATCTCCGATTATCAGAATGTCAAGGTCAATTTCACTGAAGAAGGAAAAACAAGCACAATATTATATTCGGCTGATAATATACCTGCCTATATAGAAGAACCATATGCCCCCTCTTTGGTGGAACAGGGAAAATGCTTTCAATTCCAGGTGATCCAGGAGATGAAGACGGCGGTAGAATGGACGGCCCCGCTCTCATGGGATGAGGCCGTTGAGGGTTATGTAGTGTACGCAACGAAAAAAGGCGAAATAGTCGGTTCCAAAGTGGCTAAGACAACAAATGAACTGATCAAAGGGATAGAAGACCCAGTAGAACGTATGGATACCATCATCACCTATCTGCAGGAGAATATTGAACCTTCCAGCGATAAAAACGACTTCTATCACAATATTTTAAAGAAGAAAAAGGGGAACCCACTGCGCATAACAGGACTTGCGCAGGCAATGCTTCTGGAGGCAGGTATCGATGCCAAGTATCTCCTTCTTCATTCGGTAGAACAGGGCTACTTTGATGAGACCTACATCTCATCTACTCAAGTTTCAAGTCCGGCGGTTGGAGTAAAACTTGACAATAAAACCTATGTATTGTTTCCCTACTTCAAGATTCCCGTCGGCTATATTCCGGAAAACTTTCAGGACCAGAAGGCTGTGGCGATAGATATAGGTAAAGGGGGTTTCTACAGTCCTAAATACCTTATTGAAATATGGGACGTTCCTGTGGAGATAGAGACTAATAACCGGATTGAGGAATCTACTGATTTAGCCATCGATGAGGAAGGTCTTATTCACGTAGCAGAAGAAAAAATGTTTTATGGAAATCTCGCAATCAATTTCCGTGAGCTGTTTAAAAATTTAAAGGAAGATGAACAAAAGAAGACAGTTGAGAAACTGCTTGCCTATGATGAAGGTGTTGCGGAACTGACTTCATTTGAGATAGTGAACCTTGAAGAATATAAAAAACCTTTAAAGGTTAAACTGGTGTATAAACTTGACAACCTGGTTACACTGCTTCCTGATGAAATTATCTTTCAAACAGGAGGCTTATTCTCACCATCTTCAGGGGCTACATTTAAAATCGATTCTAAAAAACGTTATAATCCCATTAAAATACCATATGATGAAAAGGTTATAAAAAATATAACTATCCACTTCCCGGAGTCATGGACCCCCACTACCCCCTTAAAGGATGTCTCCTTTTCAAATCGATTTGGTGAGATAGATGGTAAATATTCAGTAGAAAAAGGGAAGATAACAGTTACGCAATCCCGCTCTCTGAAAAGAAACAGAGCGCAAAAAGAAAAAATTGAGGAACTGTATGAAGTTGCAGGTCCCCAATCCAGACTTTTTATCCCCTCAATAGTTTTTAGTAATTAATAAAATTCAATGGGGCATGTAATAATTCGGATTAACTGCCATTTTCTAACTTTATTAGTTTCTTCCTTGCCTGGTATGCATAATTTGAATCCGGAAAATTATCTAAAAGATACTTGAGGATTCCTATTGCATCTTCGGTTTTATTCAATCCCCCATAGCAAGCAGCTTTTAAATATGTCCAATAAAAAGGGAAAATCCTTAAATATTAAAATAAATTGACATATTGATATGGTATGAGTTAGATATCCCATGATAAGAATAGCCAGAGAATCAAGTTATTATAATAGTTAAAGATGTCCCCATCACGATCAGCTCCTGGAATAGATGAAGAAAAATTATTCATAAACAGGTAAGAGACACTGAAAATATCTTCAGCATAATTTTTCTAAAATCAGACAAGGAGAATCTCATGTCCTTAAAAAAAATAATCATAACTGTGGCTATTTTGCTCTTTATAGTTGTTTTATTATCAACTCTGTTTTTCTCACAGGATGGTAATGATCAATCCTTTGCCAGTGGCAGGGTATTATATTCTGAGAAATTTGATGCAGAAAAATCAGGGGAATTGATGTTTAAAGGGCATTTGCTTTTTGGTAATGATGGGGCATGGGCAGGGAGCCTTGAAAATGGCAGGTACATACTTGAAAACAGCTCTGATAACAGCGCTGTCAGGTATTACTATTTTTCGCCCGATACAGGCCATTCATTAACAAATTCCAGAATAAGCGTGGAAGTAGATGGGAGTTTTTCAAAAAATGATTTTGATTCCGGGGCAGGGCTTATATTTGATCTTGATTCAGGAACAAGGTTTTATCTGGCATTTGTCATCATGAACCAGAATGAGTATGGAATTATTAAGAGGGATGAAAATGGTTTTAAGATAATGATGCGAGGCACTCACAGTGCAATTGTGAATGGGAAACCCAACCGTCTCTCCATAATATCTGAAAAGGAGAAGGTAGCCTTCCTTATTAATGAACAGGAGATAGGATCTCTTGGGCACAGATCGGGTGAAGCAAATGGCATTGGGCTTCTGGCCCTTGGAACCGGCAGGTTTATATTTGACAATTTTATCTTTGCCTCCATTGAATCTGATCATCTCATATCAAAAGACAATAGGGGTGAAGAGAAACAGGCAGTCACGGTGAGAAAAAGCGACTCTATCAGCCTGTTACCTCTTTCACCTCCAAAAGGTTTTACACCTGTGGATACTAAGGCAGGAAATGGTCAGGCCTGGTTATACAACAGCAGGGGAGCAGCCTCTTCCAGGGAGGCATTAATGGAGACATTAAACCGGCTTCGGCAGAGTCAGATGAATAATATTATCCTCTATTCTGCTGTAGCTGATATTAACGGCCTTGAAATCAGAACACTTTTTGGTGCTGATACCCCTTCAGGAGAGGTCAGGGGAATGATAATTTCAGCTAAGGATGATACAGGTTTTATATCAGCATGTCTATTTGACTCCCCCGCAAGCCTGGGGGCTACACTTAATCTCCTTATTCAGGGGGTTTCAAGGCATCTGCCGTCCTTGTACAGCGAAAAGAGGTCACCACAGGATATAAAATGGAGACAGGCCATGATTCCTGATGGCAGTGGAACAATGATGCTTCCTTCGGACTGGCAGGTGATGGGTGGAAGTAAAGGCATGGTGGATGCCGGCGGCCAGGATGGAAGCAGGGTGAGCCTTGGCATCTGGACACCTGTGCTTGCTCAGGCTGTTGATCCCTATTACACTCAATTTCCTGGAGGAGCCAGCCTGATATCCGCTCCATATACTGATCCGGTCACTGCCCTTCAACAGGTGTTCCCCCAGATGCTTCCAGGCACACCGCAGAAGATACTCCGGTTTTATTCCAGCAGCCCGACACCCTGGCCGAATAACGGGCAGGCGGCCTATTGTCATTTTGACTGGCAGCTTGGTGAAGGGGAGCAGGCCCTAAAATTCACAGCCTTTGCCCTCGTAGGCATTATGCCTGGCATGGGTCAATGGACCTTTTATATTTCTATTGTCTCTACTCCCCCGCAACTCTTTGCCGGTAATCTGCCCATGCTTCTTGAGATATGGAAGAGCTGGGATGTTGCTGATTATGTCCATCAAGAGCGCCTGAGCAATGCCATGAATGATATGAAGGAGATCAATAATATACTAAACCAGTCATACAATAACCGGCAGAACGCTCAGGATCGTATTGCTGCCAACTGGACAGAGGTGATCCGTGACCAGACATTTTTTAAAGACAGTGCGCTTGGGGATCATTATGAAGTGCCACTGACCGCTGTGCAGGATTGGACAAGGGCGCTTAATGAAAGAGCGGGTTATGAACGATATCATCATGTCCCGCTGCGTGATATCAGATAGTCTCCAGTTTTTATTTGAAAACATCTGTTCAGAGAGTCAGATTGAGACTTGAATAATGTTGAAGTAAAAGAGTTTTTAATATAAGGCCATGCGTTTAAAGCCCATTTCAAATCTTTTATCCCTATCGTATGGGCGAGATGGCTGAGGATAAAGATTTGACTGTTTTAATTTAAACACAAGGCATTTTAACCCACACTGCGGTAACCGGGCCAGTTCAAATATAAACCTTTAATGCGCTTGACAGGATTGTTGGATATATGCTAACAAATTGTGCTGTTTATTGTTGTTTTTACTCATATTTCGGCGGTTTACCGGATTAAAAGATACAAAAACGATTTTACCTTCCTTCACAGGAGTTCCAACATGGACAAGGATGATAATCTGTTTGAAGATGAGATCAAAGAAAACATTGATTTGCTTGATATAGGCCTTGACGACCTCACTGATAATACAGGTGAGGCTACCGGCGAGGGAGATGATGAGGGCGTTATTGAGCTTACTGATCTGCTAGAGAAGGGGGGTGCAGAGCTTTTCGAAGAGGATGAAATATTAAAAGATGATATAAGGTTTACGGATGATCTTGTGGGTTTCTCGGATGATTTGATCGAGACAGAAACAGATAAAAAGGGAGGGTTTGATGATCTCCTTCTTGAGGCTGATATCTCTGCCCCTGCTGATGACCTCGGATTAAACCTGACTGAAGAGGGTCCTGATGAGCTTCTACCGGACGAAAATCTGCCGGATGATTCCGGCACGACTCCTTCAGATTCAGACATTACAGGTGATCTATTTGAAAAACTGCTTGAGGATACTGTGCTTGATGAGTTGACAGAGGATACTGAAGAATTGCCCGAGGTTAGAAAGGAATTTATCCTGGAACCTGAGGATTTTTCAGACCTTGAAAGCGCTCTTGAAGAGGAGCCTATCTCCGATGAAAAGATTGTTGACAATCCGGCTCCTGTGAGTGTTCAGGGAAACCTTTTCAGGGATTTTGACACAGGCGCACCCGCAACTGAAAAAACAGAAGGAACTGATTATGAACAGACTGCCGGGCCTGATATCTTTGGGGGTGATCTTGAAAAGACTATTGCCTCTTCTGACGATGATTCTGACAGTAAACCGCTCTGGGGGACAGATGATGATATTAATACCGAAGCCGTGTCTATTTTAGAAGAGATATCCGCTGATGATGAAAAGATAGAATTTTCAGGTGTGGATGAAGGGGATCCTGGTTATGTGCACCTGGATGATATACAGCTTGATGGCAAGGTGCTTGAAACCATTTTCCCGGATGAGGTTGCCACAGAGGGTGTTATTGTATCATCTGCATCTGCTGATTTAACACTGGCTGAGAGCCAGGATTTGCTCTTAAGAGATGTAGATCAGCCTGATACAGCCCCACCTCTGGATTCTGTTCAATCGGAGATCCCGGTTATTGATGACTCTGGACCTGAGGATGAGATCCCTGCTGTACCTCTTAAAACAACCATGCAGCCGGCAATATCGGAAGAGCGGATCGAGGAGATAGTAACAAAGGTGGTAACTGAAGTAGTGGAAAAGGTTGCACGCGAGGTCTTTAAGGATGTGGCCGAAAAGGTTATTTCAGAGGCCATCGAGGGTTTGAAAAAAAGCCTTGAAGCTGAGTCAGAATAATTAGTGTTCATCCGGCTTTAGTTTTACCTATAAGGGGTTGCCGCAGTTGCGACCCCTTTTTTAATCAGTTTTAAGAATTTAGATTACAGGAGTTTTATGATGCCTGAAGAGATAATGGCAAAAGGTTATGAACCAAAGGATGTGGAAGAGAAGTGGTATGAATACTGGCTCAAAGAGGGGCTTTTCAGGGCTGAAGTCCCTTCTGATAAAAGGCCGTTCTGCATAGTTATACCGCCCCCCAATGTAACAGGCACCCTTCATATGGGCCATGCCCTTAACAATACATTGCAGGATGTTTTATGCCGCTACAAGAGGATGAAGGGTTTTAATGTACTCTGGCAGCCGGGCACAGACCATGCTGGTATCGCTACCCAGAATGTGGTTGAAAAGGACCTCATGAAAAGGAGCCTGAGCAGGCATGATGTTGGGAGAGAAAAATTTATTGAGCTTGTATGGGAATGGCGTGCGAAATATGGCGGACTCATAATCAACCAGCTCAAAAAGCTCGGCAGCTCCTGTGACTGGGACAGAGAGCGGTTTACAATGGATGAGGGGCTTTCAAGGGCTGTGAAAGAGGTTTTTGTAAGGCTCTATAACGAGGAGTTAATATACCGCGGTGATTATATCATAAACTGGTGCCCGAGGTGTCATACAGCAATTGCGGATATTGAGGTGGAACATGAGGACAGGGACAGCTTCCTTTACCACCTTAAATACAGGTTTGAAAACAGTGACAAGTATCTCGTAGTTGCCACCACAAGGCCTGAAACGCTCCTAGGTGATACTGCGGTTGCTGTAAACCCCGAGGATGAAAGATATCAGGACCTACCCGGCAAATATGTGCTGCTCCCTGTAACAGGCAAGGCCATACCTGTGATACTTGATAAGTATGTGGACAAGGAGTTTGGTACAGGCGCCCTCAAGGTCACACCTGCACATGACCCGAATGACTTTAACATCGGAAACAAGCATGGTCTTGAAAGGGTCAAGGTTATAGATGAAGACGGCAAAATGAATGAACTTGCCGGCAAATACAGGGGTATGGACAGGTTTGAATGCCGCGAGATGATTGTGGCTGACCTTGAAAAGGATGGCCTCCTTGAGAAAAAGGAGCCATACAAAAACGCAACAGGCCACTGCTACAGATGTAAGACCATGATAGAGCCGCTTCTTTCCAAACAGTGGTTTGTAAAGACAGAACCGCTTGCTAAAAAGGCAATAGAGGCGGTACAGAGCGGTAAAACAAGGATACTGCCAAAGACATGGGAGAATGTCTATTTTGACTGGATGAACAATATCCGTGACTGGTGCATATCAAGACAGATATGGTGGGGACACCGCATACCTGCATGGTTCTGCGACAGATGCGGTAACATGATGGTGGCAAAGGATGAACCAAAAACCTGCACCACATGCGGGAACACAGAGCTCAGACAGGAGACCGATGTGCTCGACACCTGGTTCAGCTCTGCCCTGTGGCCGTTTTCTACCCTTGGCTGGCCTGATAATACTGAGGCGTTAAGGATGTTTTACCCAACCTCAGCACTTGTAACAGGTTTTGATATCCTCTTCTTCTGGGTGGCAAGAATGATGATGATGGGGCTTCATTTTATGGGTGATGTGCCATTCTCTGACGTGTATATCCACGCCCTTGTCCGCGACGCAGAGGGCAAAAAGATGAGTAAATCAAAGGGAAATGTGATTGACCCCCTCATAGTAATAGACCAGTACGGCACAGATGCATTCAGGTTTACGCTCGCTGCATTTGCAGCACAGGGCAGGGATATAAAATTATCTGAAGAGAGGATAGAGGGTTACAGGCATTTTATTAACAAGATATGGAACTCGGCAAGGCTTGTGCTTTCAAACCTCAAGGGGGATGAAAAAGATAGCGCTGATACAGTGCTTTCGCTTCCTGACAGGTGGATACTTGCAAGGCTTGGTGAAGTGGGGAGGGATGTATCTATCGCGCTTGAAGAATACCGCTATAATGATGCAGCGGGCCTGGCATACCAGTTTGTATGGCACGAGTTCTGCGACTGGTACCTTGAGATGGCAAAGGAGTGGCTCTACAGCGAAGATAAACAATTGAGTCTTTCTGTCAGGTGCACCCTTGTAAAGCTCCTGTCAGGGATCATGAGGATACTTCACCCGTTTATGCCATTTATTACAGAGGAGATATGGCAGAGGCTCCCCGGCGCATCAGGCAGCATCATGAAGGCAAGTTTTCCTGTGCAGGCCGATTACCCTGTTGATGACACTGCTGTGAAAGAGATGGCCTTTATTATGGGTGTAATAAACAGCATCAGAAATATCAGGGGTGAGATGAACATCCATCCATCCAAAAAGGTGGATATACATGTGTCCATGCCTGATGATGCCCGGAGGGGAGTAATTAAGGCTAACATAAACTACATTAAGAACCTTGCAAGGGTGGAGCACGTCAAACTCGAAAAGGAGCTTAATAAGCCTGAGGCATCTGTAACAGCGGTATACGAGGGCAATAATATCCATATCCTGTTAAAGGGGGTTATTGATGTTAAAGAGGAAAAGGCCCGGATAAACAAGGAGATAGCAAAGATTAAAAAAGAGATGGATGTTTCTGAAAAGAAGCTTTCAAGCAGCGGATTTCTTGAAAATGCCCCTGCGGATGTTGTTGAAAAGGTAAAAGAAAAGGTTGCTTTGTCAACAACCCAGTTG
>Ga0123334_1005113_pt1 | contig 12868 bp, 9 predicted proteins | sample BiotimSIPDNA_FD_89706 | JGI IMG/M metagenome (GOLD analysis project Ga0123334, IMG submission 89706) | Anaerobic biogas reactor microbial communites from Washington, USA - Biogas_R1 time_0 SIP DNA | ecosystem: Engineered > Bioreactor > Anaerobic > Unclassified | place: Washington, USA | collected... | reverse complement strand
TGGAAGATTGACGATGTTTGTCAATGATTGTGCATGATTCTTGCTTGAAATTTTCCAAAAAAACGCGAAATTTTAGTGATGCAAATAAGGCTTTAGCCCACCCAACCGTAAGGGGGCCTCCGCCCCTGAATGTAGTGCGCGCGAGGAAGTGGAAGAAGTTGCGAGGTCGGTGAGGCGGGCTGGAGGCTGGGGGGCTGCGGAGCTGGGTGGATGAATCCGGAATTATAACCTTGTGATTTGAATGGATGATCAGGAACTATAACCTGGGGAATTAAACCTAAAACAAGCAGTTGACGCCAAGAAACCAACCAAGTACGGGTACCCGGGGTGATCGTACCTAAACTGTTGCCATGCCGACAACTTCTTTTTTAGGTTTAATTGTGGGCATCTAGTTGATGTAACCAAAAGCACACTTAGATTATTGGGCATGGACAAGTACCCCTCAAGGACGTCAAGCCACTCGGGGCAGGTTGCCGTCCACAATACAACATAATCCCGTCGGGGCCGGTGTCCGCAACCTTCAACAGAAAAGGAAGATCGCTATGAAACGAAAAGCTGCCGTATTCACTGGTCCTGGGAAGTCGTTTGAAGTCCGCGAATTCGAAGTAGGAGCGCCTGGTCCCGACCAAGTCGGACTCGAACTCGTCTCCAGCGGAATCTGCGGAACCGACGTACACATTCACGGCGGTTTTCTCGCCATGCCCAACTTCCCGATGGTAATCGGCCACGAATTCATCGGACGCATTGACCGTCTCGGCGAAGGCGCGATAACTGATGCGCTCGGCAACACCCTCAAGCCAGGCGCCCAGGCCATCGCCTGCGTCGCGATTCCCTGCGGAACTTGCTTCAACTGCCGCCGAGGCGAAACCGCAAGTTGCCTCTCCTTCAAGGTGACTTACAGCCAAAATGTGAATGATGCCCCGCATTTCCACGGCGGATTCGCGGAATATCTGTTCTCCCCGGCAAAAAATCTGGTTTTGTTGCCAGAAGCGGTCAATCCGTTTGCGGCAGCCGCATTCCCGTGTGGCGGACCGACGGTTATCCGCTCATGCGCATACGGAGGCGGCCTCGAACTCGGCGAGCTGGTCGTAATTCAGGGCAATGGTTCGCTCGGACTGTTTGCGCTGGCCTATGCAAAAGCGCACGGCTGCCACGTCATCGTAATCGGGTCGTCGGCCAACCCCGAACGTGTGGAGCTGACACGCGAACTTGGCGCAGACGACTTTCTGGACTTCCGCAAACTCTCCGATGATGACATCGCCAAGTGCGTCAATGACATGGCGGCAAGGTACAATCGCGGCAACGGTGCCGATGTCGTGATCGAAACCAGCGGCGCGCGGAATGCGTTTCCGCTCGGCGTCAAACTCCTGCGTACTCGCGGACGCTACTTCGTTCCAGGACAGTATTCGAATCGGGGTCCCGTCGATTTCGAGCCGCAACTGGTTACCTTCAAGGCACTTCAAATCTTCGGCAGCGGCCAGTACACAATGGCCGACATCGGAGCCTATCTCGACTTTCTTGCCGGAAAACCGGAGTTGCAGAACATCTTCTGCCGCCTAGTGAAGACGTTCCGAGTTGACGATGCCAACGCCGCCATGGCCGATGCCGAGGCAGGACGCGCCATCAAAGCGGTCTTTACCTATGCAGGTTGAGGTGTATTATCCCTAATGCTCTTTTCAATTCGCGCTTTGCCAGTTCTGCAAATCGGTCGCCTGCTAAACGTTATCTAGCTCGGTCATGTCATCTATTTACCTAAAAAAAGCAGTTGATGCCTTATGATTGTAGTGCCTTTACAAGGCACGGTCTCCAGGCGGTTTTCTCTCCCCAGACTAAAGCCTGGGGTTAAGCATAGTTAAGCGCTTGCAGCGCAATGCGTTATGAAAACTCTTCTGGCAAGCCCGAACTATCGTCCGCGTCCGGCTCGTGTTCCGCCCTGGGTGGATTGCGGACGACCAGTCCGCGCCAATGACTTTGCGCCGTAGGCGCCTGACCATGCTTAACCCCGGGCTTCAGCCCGGGGACAGGATGCCCCCCCCCATGCCGGGGCGCCTTGTAAAGGCGCTACAGAAGACTGACGTACTTCAATTCACCAATATGGTGAACGGAATAAACCTTCTAACCATATGATGGTCAATCAATTAGGAATAAAACCCAGTTTCAACTGCTTTTTTTAGGATAATCTGATTTTTCAGTCTAGCCTGGAAGACTTTCCTGCATATACCCATCAGCGATGAAGCGGCGTCTATTTCTTCATCGCGCTTCGCCGGTTTCGCAAATCGGTTGCCAGCTACACGTTGCCAAGCTCGAGCAGGTCTCCCACAACCGTCATTTCCCGCCATTACGATTGTTTCTTTCGCATCCAATTGGCGGCATCGAGCAGGTCCTTGGCAACGTAATCGGCGTTCGGGAGGGGTTCGTTTGTGCCGTTTGTGACTTGGATTGCCGTGATTCCGAAGTTCTTTGCCAAGTTGACATCCACCTTGGAATCCCCAATCATTGCGGCCGATTCAAGGTCCACATTGTATTTTTGGCAAGCGTCGATTAGCATTCCGGTTTTGGGTTTTCGGCATGTGCAGTTTTCCTCTGGTGCGTGCGGGCAGTAGAAGATGTCAAGCAGCTGGACTCTATTGTCTTGGAGCAATTCCTTGAGCCTGTCATGGACGAGCTTGAGGTCGTTTTCGGTAAAGTATCCCCTTCCGATGCCTGATTGATTGGTGATCATCACCAGCTGGTATCCAAAAGCCTGGAATGCCTTGAGTCCTTCTAGGGCATTGGGGAAGAATTCAATGCCTGCAGGATCGCTAAGGTAGTTCTTGTCAACGATTATGGTTCCGTCTCTATCGAGGAAAACGACTTTGGCTTTCATGGTTCATCCAGGATTTCGTCATATAGGTCAAGATGCTTCTTGATATTGTCCTGCAACAGGAATTGCTTTGACGGAAGCTGTTCGAATTCGTCGTTGACCGCCTTGATCATTGCCAATGCAAGGCTCTTGTGGTTGCTGGGCTTGGCAAAGAGAACCTTGCCGGAGACGACTTCGGGGAGTGAAGCGTTGTCTGTGACGATAACGGGTCGATTGAGTGCGCACGCCTCGGCTGCAGCAAAACCGAAGCCTTCGGAAAGAGACGGGACAACGACGGTATCCGCAGCCGCAATGTAGCTAGGAAGCTGCTTCCGAGGCACGGGTTCGAGTAGGATGACATGGTCGTCAAGATTGAGTTTCCGGATAAGCTTAATGACTTTCTGATATCCCTTTTGCACGGCTTTCGCGTTGCTTACAATGGCAAGAAGCCTGACGTTGGGCTGCGTTTCACGAACAAAGCTAAGTGCCTTGATCAAGTCCGGAAGACCCTTCGAAAAACCTGGCCGTCCTGAAAAGGCGAATAGGAACTCGTTATCGCCAATGCCTAATTCGTTTCTCTTTTCCTGGTGGTTGACCTTGTTTGGATCCCAGAATTGATAGTCGACTCCATTGTGGATGACAGTGATTTTGTCTATTGGGATGTTGATTCTCGCAAGCGCTTTTGCTGTTGCGTTTGACACAGCGACATAGTTTTGGTAGTTGAAACGATAGATGAACCGCTCGATTTTGTCGTTGATGAAGTTTGCGATTGGGCTTGCGTCGCTGGCTTGATCCCAGATGCCGACCCAGACTTCGTGGACTGTAAGGACGAGTTTTCGGCGTCTTAGTTTTGCGACCAGCCAAGCCGGCAGCGTCGAGGCAAAAGTCGTAGCATGAATAAGGTCGGCTTTTCCCGCCAATTTCCAAAGGATAGGCAGGCATAAGATGGCGAAAATGTACCTGCTTCCGAATGACTTGACGCGATGGATCTCGACTCCGTTGTGGATCTCGCGTGAAGGCGTATTCTTGAACTTCTGAGTTACGACGGTGACTTTACAGCCATGTTTCGCCAAGCCTTCAGCGAGGTTGGTAAAAAGAACCTCGCCGCCGCCAATATGAGGGTAGTAGAAATCCAGGCAAAAAAGAATATTTCGCATTAGTTGATATCCAACTAGTAACTTAGGAGCCAGTTAAAAATTAAGACGTCAGTTCGGACGGATCAGCCGGCTCTTCATAATTGCGCCGTAGGCGCGTAACCATGCTTAACCCCTGGCTTTAGCCTGGGGTGAGGAACCCGCCTGAAGACAGTGCCTTGTAAAGGCACAACAATCATTCAGATATTTCTTTTACAAAAAACAAGGTTCCGGCTGATGGCAACACGGGAAAAAAAGAAATGTAAAAGATAATGCATCAATCGTCTTTTGGCTAATTGGAAGAAGAACATTTGAGAGGTCACTTGTTGGCGGGAATGATTGCAAAAACGGATTCCGTGCTTATTTTTACAGGAATACGAACCGCAATGATGCCCGCCTTCTATCGAATAAATTATTGGAGGTTTTTCATGGATTATCGAAATACGTCAGCAAGCCAATGGTACGAGTCAATGGTCTCTGACATGAATGGCTTTCCCTTTGCATTCAGATATGCCGGAATTGAGTATTCCGGCTTTGGTGGCTTGGAGGCATTGGGTTCAGAACGCCGCGAGATCGAGGGTAGGATTGAAAACGAGTTTACGTATGGCTTGAATGATTTGCGGGTTAAGGTCTTGTTCTGCCACTATCCGAGTTTCGGTGTCTCTGAGTGGACTGTTCGGTTTACAAATGTAAGTGCTGGCGACAGTGGAATTCTGGAGGATGCCTGGACGACATTGGAGCTTGAGGGGGACTCTCCAGTGTTGCGCGGAATCCTGGGCGACCACGTAAACCAGTATCGCCCGTACGAGAAGGACCTGCAGGAGAAACCCGTTTCCTTCATTTCGGATAGCGGTCGCCCAACCCATGTGAACTTTCCGTATTTTGACGTATCACACGGTTCAGGCGGCACAATGCTTGCGATTGGCTGGGCTGGCACGTGGACTGCTGAGTTTTCGTATTCGGACGGCAAAACCAAGTGCAGCGCCCGTTCGGTCAACGGGATGCGAACCGTGCTGCGTGCCGGCGAATCGATCAGAACTGCCCTATTCGTCTATGCACCGTACCAAGTGCGCGACGAATGGTATGCAACCAACTTCTGGCGAGCATGGTTCGTGGAATGCAACCTGCCACGAAACGACGCCAGTGGCAAGAAAGTCCAACCCTTCTCAGCTTGCTGTATCGCAAACGATACTGGACTGCCCAATTCAGACGGCAGCATTTCCGAACGACATACGACATGGAGACCGAGCCTGGAAAAGATGATCGAGGTCGGCGCCAAGGTTGATGTGCGTTGGTTCGATGCAGGTTGGTACGTGGCTCCAGATGGCAGTTCCCCAGAAAGCGATTGGTGGGGAACTGTGGGAACCTGGGTGCTCGATCCCGTAAAATGGCCTGGAAAGACATTCCTTGAATCAACGGAATTCGCCCGTGAAAATGGAATGAGAACCCTGATGTGGTTCGAACCGGAACGAGTGACTGACGTGGAAAACCTAGTCACCAATTTCGATTACAAACCTGAATGGGCAATCCAGCGCCCGGGAGTTCATTCGATTTCCAATAACATCGGGATTCCCGAATGTTACGAATGGACCGTGTCCAGGATTTGCAAGTTGTTGAAAGAGAACAAAGTAGAGATTTATCGCGAAGATAACAACAGCGACCCTGGAAGCTTGTGGCGGTACTTGGATTCGCAGGAATCGGGCATTCGTACAGGCATCACGGAATGCAAGTTCGTCGAGGCGCATTACAGGATGTGGGATGAGATCATCGATTGTACCCTGTCTTTTGGCGGAGCTGGATTCGTGGATTCCTGTGCATCGGGCGGTGGTCGAAACGATCTGGAGTCGCTGCGCCGAGGCATCCCCTTGCTGCGTAGTGATTCCGACCGCAGCTCCACATCCCTGAGACTGTCGATGACCACCAGCTTCAATCGGTGGGTTCCATTCTGCGGAGCCAATACAAAGGAAAAAGCCTATGAACTCGATCCGACCGGACGCACAGACGTTTATACCTGGAGAGCATCATACCTCCCGGCACTGAACGTGGATTCCCAATTCACACAGGATCCCGACCAGGACTTCGATATGCTAAGGTTTGGCCTCAACGAATGGAAGCAAGTCAGGCCATTCCTGCTCAAGGATTTCCATGTGCTCACCGATTGGCATGACAAAAACAACAAGACCGGGTTCACTGCCTATTGCTTCTCCGATCCCGTACAGCGCCGCGGCGTCCTGTTCCTGTTTAGGATGGAAGATTGCGAGCAGAATGAGATCCAACTCAAACTCCCCTTCGACGCAGATAAAATCACCCTCAAAGACCAGGATTCAGGACAGGTCACCGAAGTGGCAGGAAAGGAAACCGCAAGCTTTCTCCTGGACGAAAAACGCCAGGCAAAACTCCTTTGGATCAGCTGGTAAACAGCATTGATAATCCTAAAAAAGCAGTTGATGCCTTTTGATTGTAGTGCCTTTACAAGGCACGGTCTCCGGGTGGTTTTTCCTCCCCAGGCTAAAGCCTGGGGTTAAGCATCGTTATGCGCTTGCAGCGCAATGCGTTATGATAGCACGGACGACTCGTCCGAGCTATCGCATATGCCTGGCTCGTATCCCATCTGCGTGGATTGTGGACAGCAAGTCCGAGCCAATGATCTTCATGACGTTTTTTTTAAGGGAAAGGTCATTGCAGTTGGCTTTTTGTAGGGCTTTTTTGCCTGAAGCCACCCACGAAACTAATTCAGCATTCAGCATTCAGCATTCAGCATTATTTAGCTGGTTTTTGCGGTGCTGTTGAGAGGGTTGGCTTGAGCCATGCGGAACTCATGTGTAGCCATGCCGGGCCACCTGCGGGCTGGGTTTCCAGCTTGAGGACCTTGACGCCGGAAAGGTTGGCGTTGATGGTCGCGGTAGGCTTCTTCCAGTCAACCTTGGCCTCGGCGAGCTTCTTGCCGTCTCCCCAAACAATGAAGTTGACTGCTTCTCCTTTTTCTCTCATATGGCAGATGTGACTTTCATTTGGGTTTTGAAGTTCAACATCGCTGGTGAAAGAATTGTATTTCTTATCGATGTTGTACTCGATCACTGCTGGCGCCCTGAGTCCGATACCACCTTGCATAGGTTCGCCAAAGAATGTCCGTCCGAGTCCGATTGCCCCCCTCATCTGGTCGATTTTTGTTGGCTTGAGGTTAACGAGCAGGAGTTCATCCTGGTTCGCTGGCGGTTCGTCGTATTCGGGGTAGCCTTGTGCCCCTGCGGCTTCTCGAAGCGTCGGATTACCGAAGAAATACTTGCCGGTGGGAACTTCCCAATCATGCCCAAACCATCCGATTAGGAGCATCGTTTCCGGGGTTGCCGAATATTGGTCATAGACGGCGTAGTCAAAGTACTTTTTGGAATCGAAGACGCCCCAATTGAACCAATTTCCGAATCGTCCCCAGGCTTGGTATGCCGCCCCAGGACTGTTGGCAGTCCAAATGACGGACATCTTGTCAGGATTGGATACGTTTGGATACGCGACCATTGTTCCGACATCGGGTTTGTTCATCAGGTCATTTTGCTGTTGATTGAGTTCAAAGTTGGCGCTTTCTAGCAGCGCCCTGATATGCGACCATGGTATGACTTCGCTTTGTCGCTCGCTGACCAAGTTGTCTTGCGCACCACCGAGGAGCAGGAGATTAAGTGTGCGTTCGTGTTCTTCGTTGACTTGTGAATCGAGCAGGATTCTTGGATAACCGTGGTATCTTCGTTTCCAATCGTTGGCGATTCGTTCGGCCTCATCCATCCAGGCTTGTTCCATCGATGGGTTTTGCGTACCGATGACGATGGCGAAAGGTTGCATGAAGACCTCGTGGATCGGCCCCTCGCATCCGACTTTCTTGAACCTTGTTTCCAGCGGCACATCACTCGCCCGCCTCCAGCCGTGGTTTGGATCTCGTTTCATTTGGATCCATTGGTCGTTGTTGTTGGAGATTGGGATGTTGATTCCCTGCCCATCGATGAATAGCAGGAGCGGTTGGTCTTGCTCGAAGAGCTGGCTTGGCTTTTGGAACGAGAATGCATTAACGTTGGCGGTTGCGACTACGAGCTGGGTTCCATTTTGTGCACGTGCCCTGATTTCTCCGAACTCAAGTGGCATTTGGAGTTGGTCGATGCGTACCCAATACGCCTTTCCGTGCTTGAGAAGTGAGGTTTTCCAGTGGATTGAGCGCGGGTATGGATTTCGTTTCCAGCCGCATGCCCAGGCGAGTCCCTCTTGCTGGATGTCCCATGGGAAACCGCCGTGCCCAACGCCCGGATACTCGCGGTATTCGACCGTGAAGCCTTCCTTCCGCATGGCCTCGACCATGTTTCTGGAATGAGCGGGAGGAACGACTACGTCCCCTGAACCGCAGAGGATGAAACTGGGCAAATTGAAGAGGTTATCGACGAAAGCCCTGGCAGTGTGGCTTTCCTGAATGGCGGTCCGCATGTTGTCAAACCTTCCGGGAAAGAGTCGATTCCACCCCCATCGTTCGGTCCAGGCGAGATTATCTGCATTTCCAACGATTGGAAAGATTGCCGCGAATTGGTCTGCGTAGTGGACTCCCAGATGGAAAGAGCCTGTTCCGCCCATTGAGCCACCAGTCAGGTAAACCCTGTCTTCGTCAATATTGAATTCCTCCTTGACGAGTCTAATGGCCTCGAGCACATCGTCTTCCCCGAGATCCTTGTAGTCATTTGAGCCTCTTCCTTGCGGCGAAAGGCATATGGCGCCGGAATATGTTGGTGCAGGATGCCCCTGATATTGCGCGTACCATCCGTGTCCGTGCATGTTGACAATCAGCGGCCACTTGACGTTAGGATCGTAGGCTTGCGGTACGCTGACAGAATAGGTTTGGGTTGTATTGTCGATCGGAGAAACATATGTTCTGAGCCTGCCGCCCCACTCTTCGTGGAGTTTATCGGCTCCCTGGTCTGCCTGGAGTTTAGCCCTGAGTACGATTATGTAGGTATCTTCAAGGAAGTTTCTGATATTTGGGTCGTTGAGCGCCTTGTCGTCCTTGGCTCTCATCAAAGCATAGCCGATCTTTGCCTCGATCCAGCTGGCGTGCTTCGCCCTGTCACCGGTGAATTTCTGCGCTTTCCATTGTTGGATGGTTCTCAATTGCGCGAGTTGCGTCCTATATTCTTTAGCTGCCTTGACGGAGCATGATTTTCGAGGGGGAGGGCTCTTGGGAGCAGGCTTGGGCGGCATTCTGAAAAACACCCATACAGCGTACACGACGAGCAAGGCGAGAATGGAAGTCGTGAAGATTGTCATAAATCTAGAGTTGAGCATAACCGTCGAAGTGAGCTTGGACGAGCTGGTCGTCTAAATTATGCCGCCGTCCCTTGTGGTGGGACGGCGGCTGTGGAAACGAGCTATTTTACGCTTATTGGACCATTGCGACGAATCTGCGGAGGTTTTCATGTCCTAATGCGATACCGGTAAGGACATCTTCCATTCCTTCAAATTCGATTGAAAGGACGCCATTGTAGCCACCATTGGCGAGGTTTTTGACGCATTGTGCCACGGGGACGTTGCCGTGACCAATGATGGCGCCGCGGTACCAGTTGCCGGCACGGGACCGACCCCAACCCTTGCCCGGGAAGGGTTCCATGCCAGACTTGAGGTGGAAGTCCTTGGCATGGCAATGGAAGGCGAAGGGAAGGAGGCGTCCGACGGCCTGCGCAGGTTCGTCATCGGAACAAACGAAGTTGCCCATGTCGATGAGAAGTCCGAAGTTGGGATGGTTGACTGCGGTGACGAGCCTTTCGATCCTGAGGCTTTCCTGACAGAACCTGCCGTGGTTTTCGATCATGGTCTTGATGCCCTTGCCGGCGGCGTACTCAGCAATCGCACGGCATCCGGCAGCCATTTTCGGGAGCGCCGCATCGAATGTGCGAGCGCCTTCCCAGTTTGCCGGGAACGTGCCGCCCGAGCAGTCGTGCCTCATTCCGGGAGCGCCGAGGATTTCCGCGACGTCAACTTCGCGCTTGACCCGTTCGACTTCGGCGTCCAGGTCGCCGCCCGATCCCGCGAGGAAGTCGGCTCCGATGGTGTAGTTCATGATTGGGATTCCGACCCTATCGGCTTCAGCCTTCAATTCCGCCGCGAATTCCGGAAGTGTTTTTCCTTCTGGAACCTTGATGGTTGAGAATTCGATGCAATCGAAGCCCATTTCCTTTGCCTTGGCAATGACTTCGATTTGCTTCATCGTGCCATTGTTGACCAATCTGCTGTAGCTGTAGGAACTAACGCCGATCATCATAGTGGTGTTCTCCTTTTGATTGTCCTTTTTTTTGTTTATGGGAATGCCTTCAAGAGGCCTGACAACGTTGAATCGCCTTGCTGGCTCAGTTGATATTTGATGCAGTCGTACTCAATCAAGTCTGTTTCGTCCAGTTGATGGATGATAGTTTTGCCTGTTTCGTCACGAGCTGATGCCGATTGGATTTTCGACCCATATACATTGATTATCAGTGTCGCGTCCGAGTAGTCGTCTTGTATGGTGAAGTCCGAAGACCGGTCGTACGTCCAGGCTCGTTCGCTGAATTTTTTCTTGTATTTTTCTGTTTTTCCGTGATTGATTCGTTTCTTAGTTGCCTTTCCGAAAACGGATTCCATTTGTTTTACGATATTGTCTTCGACTTGTTTCCTTCCGATTGTCGGATCGAGGTTTTTTATCGAGGTTACCGGGACTCTATTCGATGCGACGAAGAAGCCCTGGACTTGTCGTTTGTGATCCAGTTTCAAAGCATCGTGGAGATGATCCAGATTGGTATGGACGAGGATGCATCCATGAACCATGGCGACTTTTGGGTTGAGGGCGAATGCCGTGCCCGAAAGCTTATGGCTTCCGCTGAAAATACTGGAGTTGTCTTTGATGTCAAGGTTCGGGAGACCAGTTTTGTGAAGGGCCTCCAGCACCAACTCGATGCATTGCAGCGGCGAGTAGGCGCTTCTGGGAACGAAAAGGCTGTAGTTGAGGTTGCCAAGGTCGTGGTAGACCGTGCCGCCACCGCTAAGACGCCTGATGACCTTCAAGCCTGTGAGAAGAGCTTTTCCAACGGGCAGCTCGGCCCATGGATTCTGGTTGCGTCCAAAGAGAATCGATGGTTCGTTGCGGTACAGGAACAAGACAGGCTCCGAAAAATCATCGCACCTGAAAAGGCATTCCTCCCAAGCAGCATTGAAACAGGCGTCTGTCTGAGTTGACCTGTATAACAACATACACAAAAACGATTGGCAAAACAAGATTGTTCAATAAAAACATTAAATTTATATAATATCCCTCGGTAACGCAGGTTTACAAATGATTTTCAATCACTGTTATGAATCAAAAATTGGAAATGCTCAGCCTTCTTGCGAAATCACGGCGAAAAATCTACGCTTGAGCCATGGATTAAAAGTCATAAATATGATATGGCGCATTGATATCTGTCGGAAATTGGTTACATTTTACCATTCAAAATGGGGGATTGAGCTTTTATGCCTTGGGTAGCTACTATGTCGACATTTCGTGATATTATCGAGAAAACTGAACAATACGCTGTTGATATCATCAACGGTCGCCAGGAAACCGTCTGGGATCGATTGTTCAGGGTATTTTTGTTTTTGCTGTCCAGATTGTACCGGAATGTGACTCAGCTGCGCTTGACGCTGTATAACAAGTCAATCTTGAAACAGCATGAATTGGGTTGCACGGTCATCAGCGTCGGGAATTTGACGACTGGCGGCACCGGCAAGACGCCTGTGGTTGAATTGTTGGCTGGGATATTGGCCTCGAAAGGTCGAAATGTAGCGATATTGTCCCGTGGCTATCGCAGCAAGCCGAGACCCTTCTTGCAGCGTTTGCGTGGAGCATTGTCGAAGAAAAAGCATGCGTTCCCGCCGAAAATCGTATCTGATGGGCACCAAGTTCTTTTGGATTCGGAATATGCTGGCGATGAACCCTTCATGCTTGCCAAGAATTTGCTTGAGAAGCCTGGTCGCAAGGGGACATCGGTGGTTGTTGACAAGGATCGTGTCAAGGGCGGCAACTACGCAATTGCGCATCTCCAAGCGGATACATTGATCCTGGACGATGGCTTCCAGCACCTGCGATTGCGACCGATGCACAATATCCTGCTTGTGGATTCCACAAATCCGTTCCACAACCACGAAATGCTTCCTTGCGGACTCCTCAGGGAACCGATCAAAAACCTGCGCCGTGCCCATGTGATCTTCTTGACGAAGTCCAATGGCGGTGCCCACTTGCGCCATTTGCGCGAGTTCTTGCGCCGGCACAACCCATCAGCCGCAATCATCGAATGCAATCACGTGCCGAAGCATTTGCAGCATGTCGAGAGTGGCAAGACCTTGCCATTGGAGCATCTTCGCGGAAAGCGTGTTGCGGCGTTAAGCGCAATTGCCGTACCAAAAAGTTTTCTAGGATACTTGGAGCAACTGGGTGCTACGATAGTGTATTCACGTCATTTTGTTGACCATCACCGATACAAGGAGCATGAAATGACGGCGTTTTACGAGAAGGCAAGGGAGGCGAATGCCGAACTGCTCCTGACAACCGAGAAGGACGCCGTGAGATTGCCGCCGCTCCCCAATCAAAATCTCCCTTTCTACTATCTCAGAATTGAAATTAAAATCCTTGTGGGCCATGATGTTTTTGACAAATGTATCACGCAAATTTGCCTTGAATGAAAATATGTGGTAAAATATGCATGTTGGAGGATTTATCCTAAAAAAAGCAGTTGACGCCTTATGATTGTAGTGCCTTTACAAGGCACTGTACTTGGGTGGGTTCGCCATCCCCAGGCTAAAGCCTGGGGTTAAGCATCGTTAAGCGCTTACAGCGCAATGCATTATGAAAACCCTTCGA
>Ga0123334_1005106_pt1 | contig 12885 bp, 11 predicted proteins | sample BiotimSIPDNA_FD_89706 | JGI IMG/M metagenome (GOLD analysis project Ga0123334, IMG submission 89706) | Anaerobic biogas reactor microbial communites from Washington, USA - Biogas_R1 time_0 SIP DNA | ecosystem: Engineered > Bioreactor > Anaerobic > Unclassified | place: Washington, USA... | reverse complement strand
GCGCATATTTCACCGGGGACTGCCCCGACACAAGCGAAGCGAAGTCCCGAACTCGCTTCGGGATACGCAACACCAAGGCCATCGACATCTACCCCATGAAATCCCGAAGGGAATTTAAACGGGGCATCCCCCGAAGAAGTAAAGCACGAATACGGAATCATCTCCAAAACAACACTGGAGCAATTCCCCTCTAATGGAGAGCCTGTTCCGGGAATCGGAAGGTTAGGGGTGGGTTATTCTGTTATCATCCTTGCCGTGTCCCATAACCAATTTCTTTCTCTCGACCTCAAAGCCCATAAAAATAACGGGGCGGTTATTTACGATATAAAGGGGATACTGGCGAAAGATTTGACCAATGGAAGATTATAAAGTACAAACCCATGCACTCATCAATGAAGTATCAAGACATTAGATAGTAGACATTTCCGTCTCCGTACTCCGGTCTCCGTACTCCGGTTCTCCTTCATACTTAGGAACTTAGGAACTCAGGAACTTAAAAAAATCAATCATAACAAATAAATGCATCATTCTCCTACCCTCTATTCCGAAGAAATCTTTCGTGACCACCGCGGCACCATCGCCTCGTTCAACTCGCTCGATTTGTCTTCGTTCAAAAGAACATACTTTATCACACACCCCAACACTGCCATTGTTCGCGCATGGCAGGGGCATCAATACGAAGCCAAACTGTTTAAGGTGGTAAAAGGGGCGTTTGCGGTAGGCTTTGTTCAAATCGACGACTTTCAAAACCCCTCAACCGACCTGAAAGCCGATTACCAAATACTGACCGAAGACCGGAACGAGTTCTTGCTGATCCCCAAAGGGTATGCCAACGGGCTGAAAGCCTTGCAGGAAAACTCTACCATTCAGGTCTTTTCCGATTTCCATCTCGAAGAATCTATTAACGAAAAAATCCGCTTCAGCCCCGATAACTGGCTGAACTGGAATAACCTAAATTTATAAGACAATGTTCAGTGGTAAAACGATTCTGATTACCGGGGGTACCGGTTCTTTTGGGAATGCGGTGTTGCGCCGTTTCCTCGATACCAACATTAAAGAGATCCGCATCTTTAGCCGCGACGAGAAAAAGCAGGACGACATGCGGCACCGTCTCCAAAACCCGAAGGTGAAGTTCTATATTGGCGACGTACGTAACCGCCAGTCGGTAGATAATGCCATGCATGGCGTCGATTATATCTTTTCGGCTGCTGCACTGAAACAGGTGCCCAGTTGTGAATTCTTCCCCATGGAAGCCGTTCACACCAACGTGGAAGGCACCAACAACGTACTCGAATCGGCCATTGCCCACGGGGTGAAAAACATCGTGGTGCTCTCCACCGACAAAGCAGCCTATCCCATCAACGCCATGGGCATCAGCAAGGCCATGATGGAAAAAGTGGCCATTGCCAAAGGCCGTCAATTGGGTAAAAAAGCAACCACCACCATCTGCTGTACCCGTTATGGCAACGTGATGGCCTCGCGCGGTTCGGTCATCCCCCTTTGGGTTGACCAAATGAAAAGCCAAAAACCGATTACCATTACCGATCCCAACATGACCCGCTTTATGATGACCCTCGACGATGCTGTCGATCTGGTATTGTATGCCTTCCAGCACGGGCAAAATGGCGACCTCTTTATTCAGAAAGCCCCCGCCGCAACTCTCAACACCCTGGCTACGGCGCTGAAAGAGTTGTATAAAACCGATACCGAAATCAAAGTAATTGGGACAAGGCACGGCGAGAAACTCTACGAAACGCTGGTCACCCGCGAAGAGATGGCCAAGGCCGAAGACATGGGCAACTATTACCGCATTCCCTGCGATGCCCGCGATTTGAACTACGACAAGTTCTTCAGCGAAGGCGACGAAGAGATATCAAAAATTGAAGACTACCACTCGCACAACACCGCAAGGCTCGACGTGGAAGGCATGAAACAGCTACTGCTGAAGCTCCGCTTTGTTCGCGAAGACCTCGGCTTGCAGGAAAAATCGCATGTGAAAGAAATCCGAAGTGAATAAGAGAATGAACATTCTGGTTACGGGGGCTAAGGGTTTTGTGGGTAGAAACCTCTGCGCCACGCTTAAAAACATTCGCGAAGGGAAAGACAAATCATTTGGCGAAATCGCAATTGGCGAAATCTTAGCGTTCGATGTGGACTCCGATCCTGCCTTGCTCGACCAATATTGCCAAAAAGCAGGTTTCGTTTTCAATCTGGCCGGCGTTAACCGTCCCAAAGAAGAAAACGAATTCATGGAGGGTAATTTCGGCTTTGCCTCTACCCTGCTCAATACCCTGAAAAAACACAGCAACACTTGCCCGGTAATGATCAGCTCATCGACACAAGCAGCGCTCGACAACCCATACGGACTTTCGAAAAAAGCGGGTGAAGACTTGATGTTCGACTACGCCAAAGAAACAGGGGCCAAGGTGCTCGTTTATCGATTCCCTAACGTTTTTGGCAAGTGGTGCCGTCCGAACTACAACAGCGGCGTAGCTACTTTCTGCAATAACATTGCCAACGACTTGCCCATCACCATCAGCAACCGCGAAAATGTGTTGAACCTCGTTTATATCGACGATTTGGTAAACGAAATGATTGCTGCCCTCAAGGGGGAAGAACATTCCGAAGCGAACTATTGCTTTGTGCCCACCACGCACACCGCTACCCTCGGAGAGATTGTCGATTTGTTGAACCAGTTTAACACCCAGCCACAATCACTAATTATTCCGGAGATACCTGATAATTCATTTGAAAAAAAGTTGTATTCCACCTACTTGTCGTATCTTCCGAAAGAGAAAGTATCTTTTCCTCTGAAGATGAACATCGATGCAAGAGGCAGTTTTACAGAGCTGCTGAAGACCGACAACTGCGGCCAGTTCAGCGTGAACATTTCAAAACCAGGCATCACCAAAGGACAACATTGGCATAACAGCAAATGGGAGTTCTTCATCGTGGTGTCAGGTAAGGCACTCATCCAGGAAAGGAAGATAGGTACGGAAGAAGTCCTGAACTTCGAAGTGAGCGGTGAAAAAATAGAAGCCGTGCACATGCTTCCTGGATACACCCATAACATCATCAATCTATCTAAAACAGAAGACTTGATTACCCTCATGTGGGCCAATGAACCCTTCGACCCCACGAAGCCGGATACGTTCTTCGAGAAAGTTTAAAGGATAAAGAGACAAGGATAAAGAGACAAGTAAAAAGGAAAAAGGGAAAAAAAGAAAGGGTAAAAAGGATGCTGAATATACCCTAAAAAGAATCGGATAGTTTTCACTTTTTAAAATAGTTGTTGCAAAATAGCAACCATTGCTCTTCTTTTAGCAAACGAAGGAAAAAACAAAATGTTCACTTTTTTGTGAATACCCAAATTATACCTTATTTTTACCCCATCAAATAATACAATATGGAAGTTATTTTTGAAAAGAAATACTTGCAAGAAATGTATCAAACGGGCAAAACAACCGATAAGAAGCATTGGCTTCAACCCGAGGTCATTAAAAAGTACATACGTGTTATCGATATCATGATTGACCAGACTGACACCTTGGCGCTCAAAAAATTCAATGGATTGAACTATGAAAAACTGAAAGGAGATAAGACGGGATTGTCCTCTGTCAGAGTTAACGACCAGTATCGGATCGAATTTGAAGAAAAAACAATCGCCCAAGAAACCGTTGCCACAATATGCAGTATTGTTGAATTGTCGAACCATTATAAATAATTGAATATGATTACCATTCCGGGTGTTGACACCAATATGATTGCAAACAACATCGAACCGGTTTATCCAACGCATCCGGGTGAAGTGTTGAAAGATGAAATTGAGTATCGCGGTATATCTCAACGCAAACTAGCCTCTGAAATGGATGTACCCTATACCCAGCTAAATGAAGTATTAAACGGGAAAAGACCGGTAAATGCCGAATTTGCTTTGCTCATAGAAGCCGTATTGGATTTACCTGCCGAGCCATTGCTTAAAATGCAGGCACGTTACAACATGATTGTTACCAAACGCAATGGCAAGTTTATGGAGAAATTGAATAAAGTACGAAGAGTTGCGGCTATACTTTAACCCACCAAGCCAAGGAAAAAGGAAAAAGAGCCAGGGATAAAGAGCCAGAGATAAAGAGCCAAGTATCCTCACTTTTTACTTTTTACTTGATACTTGATACTTGATTCTTTTTACTTGATTCTTGATTCTTTTTACTTAATCCTTTTTACTTTTCACTTGATACTTGATACTTGATACTTTTTACTTGATACTTTTTACTTTCAATCCTATGTCAATAAAACTCAATTATACCGATATCCATTTCTGCCACAACGGCAAGCTCAAGCTGCTGATCATTGTAGGCACCCGTCCCGAGATCATCCGTCTGGCAGCTGTGATCAACAAATGCCGGATCTATTTCGATACCCTGCTTGCCCATACGGGACAGAACTACGATTACAATCTGAATGGCGTATTCTTCAGGGATCTGAAGCTTACCGATCCGGAGGTATATATGGATGCCGTAGGCGACGACCTTGGCGCCACCGTTGGCAACATTATCAACTGCAGCTACAAGCTCATGCTGGCTACGCAGCCCGATGCGGTGCTGATCCTTGGCGATACCAACAGTTGTCTTTCCGCCATTGCGGCCAAGCGCCTGCACATCCCCATCTTCCACATGGAAGCAGGCAACCGCTGCAAAGACGAATGTTTGCCCGAGGAGACCAACCGCCGTATCGTTGACATTATTTCTGATGTAAACCTCTGCTACAGCGAACACGCCCGCCGTTACCTCATGGAAAACGGGCTGCCCAAGGAACGTACCTTTGTAACGGGTTCGCCCATGGCCGAGGTACTCCGTGCCAATCTGCCCGAGATAGAAGCTTCGGATATCCATCAGCGACTCGGATTGAAAAAGGGAAAATACATCCTTCTCTCGGCACACCGCGAGGAGAATATCGATACCGAAAAAAACTTCTTATCGCTCTTTAACGCCATTAACAAAATGGCCGAAAAGTACGATATGCCCATCCTCTACTCGTGCCATCCCCGCTCAAAGAAACGGATTGAAGAGAGCGGCTTTGTGCTCGACAAAAGGGTTATCCGGCACGAACCATTGGGCTTTCACGATTACAACTGCCTGCAGATGAATGCGGCTGCGGTGGTATCCGACAGCGGCACCCTGCCCGAGGAGAGTAGTTTCTTCACCTCCTCCGGCCACCCATTCCCTGCCGTTTGCATACGTACCAGCACCGAACGCCCCGAAGCATTGGATAAGGCCATTTTCACCCTGGCAGGCATTAGCGAGCGCTCCCTGCTGCAAGCTGTTGATACCGCTATTCAAATGAACACCAACAGCCACCACGGCATTCCTGTTCCCGATTATGTAGAAGAGAATGTATCAACGAAGGTGGTCAAAATCATTCAGAGTTATACCGATGTGGTAAACAAGATGGTTTGGCGGAAAAGCGATCACGAAGAATAGTATAGACTTTTTACTTTTTAACAGAACACAGATGACACCGATCGAACGGATAATCACTGATTTTGATATTAGACATTAGACTGTAGACATTTCCGGTTCCGGTCTCCGGTTCTCCTTCTTACTTCTTACTTCTTACTTTGTACTTTGTACTTCTTACTTTTTACTTATTTGAACTTTTTACTTTTTACTTAATTGTACTTTTTACACTATGTCTAACAATACTTGCTATTTTTGTACCGCTTTTTAAAACCCTTCACCACTCATCGCCCTTGTGACTGAGGAGGCGAAGCCGTGAATGAACTGACCCAATTGATAATTGACAATGAAATAACACTAATGAACTCAGGAACTAAGGCACTAAAAAAAAACATTATCCGCCACAATCCGTAAAGACCCCGCTTCATCCGTGTTCTAAAAAATCCGCCCAAATCCGTAAAACCTGTGTCATCCTAAAAGCCTGCCCCGATAAGACGGGGACAAAGGAGGAAGGATCTGCTCGTACATAGCATGTAAATAATTTTACTTTTTCTCAAGCACGCTATAAAAGAAGCTTTGGATAACCATACGCTGGTGCCCTTAGACTAAACCACACGATGCAATCTTGCGGTCACATTGATTAATGGTATCTTTATGGCTTAAGTTAGCTCTTGTATGGTATTTAAATTGAACTTAATAAATTAATATTTAGTATAAAATAATATGGATCAGAATAAAAACACACAAAACAAACGCATGACCTGGTATGAAGAATATATACAAAATAGATCTCTTTTATCATATTATAGAGGTCTTCTGTCCAGATATATTACACATCTTCGATATGAATATTTTGTCAAGATAGCACGCAAAAATGGTGCGAAGATAGGTGTAGGAGTCGTTATGACAAAATCATTGGCAAAAAAGTTGAATTCAAATTGCATTATAGGTAATCATGTCTCTATTGAAACTGACTTGATAGATACTCGTTCACCACTCAAAATAGGTGATAATGTGATAATCGGACGTGATACAGAAATTATCACAGTATCTCATAATATTAACTCAGCAGATTGGGAACCCAAGTATTATGGATTAGAAATAGAAGATTATGTTTGGCTACCTACAAAAGTACTAGTAATGCCTAGTTGCAGAAAGATTGGTCGGGGTGCCGTTGTCGGATCAGGAAGTGTTGTAGTGAAGAATGTAGAACCAATGACCGTGGTTTCAGGCAATCCAGCAAAAGAATTTAAGAAAAGAGAGTGTGTCCATGTGGATCTACCAGTTGAAAGACTTCTACATGGCGACTACAAAATATTCAAGGAGACATATAAAAGGAAGTTGCATGAAACAATTATATCGGATTCGAAATAAGATAGAAAACTCAAAGTTATATAGTGGATTCCTAGCTACATTTATAGGTAGTGGTGCCTCTAAGATAATACTAGTGTTAGCCACCTTCCTTTGTGCTAATCTGCTAGGAAAAGAAGAGTTTGGCGAGCTTTCATTTATTAGAAATACACTTAATATGATTTTGTGTATTTGTGCACTAAATTTTACCACACTTAGTACTAAATTTACTACAGAAGCTAAAACATCAAAAGACTCCTTCCAAAGACTCTTCCTGCTCTTCTTGTTTTCTGTAAGTGTTTGTGTTGCCATTGGTATTTTTTTGATTGCTACGCCAAGCAATTTATTACTAAAACTACTAAGCACAGAAGTTATTGTTAAATTCTTTAAAATAGCAGCAGTTCTGTTACCCCTTTTCATTCTTCAGCCGCTAATAGAGGGCGTTCTTCGGGGAATGAAAGAATTTAAACTAATAGGTATATTGCAAACAATCAGTTCAATACTATATTTGATTGCAGTATACGCAGGTATTAAATTATGTGGAATAACAGGTGCTTTATATGGTGTGATATTGTACTATCTTTTATATTCGGTTGCAACCATCTGTATTTTATTGCGACGATATTCTTTGAAGAGGCACATTCCGCTATTGAACGGTTTTTGGAAACAGAAATCTGCCCTTTACATTATGATTCTTCCAATCTTTCTAATGTCGTTTATCGATGCACCTGTCATGTGGTTTGCACAAGTGATATTGTCAAAAGCTGGGAGTATGGAAGCGATAGGCAGTATGACAGCCATGATGCAGATTAGAAATCTAGCAATTCTTATACCTGGGTATTTCACCAATACATATCTTGCATTTGCTGGAGATCTTAATGCTCAGCAAAAACATGGAGACTACTATAAACAATATGCCAAGATTGAAAAGTTGTATTTTGTTATTGGACTTAGTTTGTTTTTTTGTTTTTCAATACTAGCAAAACCGATTCTTTTATTATATGGTAGTGATTTTATTTCAGATTGGCCGGTAATGGTAATTTCAAATATAGGTATTCCAATCACTATGTTTATTGGTTTATACCGTATTGATTTGATAATAAAAGATCATCAACAATATCTTTTATATATATCAATGGCATGGAATGCTGTTTGGTTAATCACATTATACTTAATGATAGAATTAGGAGTTTCTCCTCTCTATTCATTTTTTTGGTCCCAAAATATTGGCGCAATTGTTTTTGTTGCTTCTTTATATTATATATACAAAAAAGATAAAATAAAACTCACAAGGGATTATGAGAAAGATTAATGTTGTATTGGTGGCTAGGCCAGATCAATCATTGCAGATATACAACGCCTTGTTGCAACAAAATGCTTTAAGTTTCAAGTACATAACATTTAAGGTGTTCCCACAATGGATTAAAAAGTTGACTAAGTATAGGAAAATGACAACAGTTTCCAGAGATGCAATTTGCTCTTGGCGTCTCACAATAATTAACATATGTAAGTTTAAATTCCGATTCGGATTTGCACAAAGTTGGAATGAAACGTCCTTTTTGGGTCCTATTTTAAAAAAAGTACTTAAACGTAGTGAAGTTTCCTTAATACATTATTGGCCAGAGTATGGTAATAAAGAAGTTTTGCAATATGTAAAAATGCATCCTTCTGTGAAGTCTTTTGCCGATGTACACATGCCACATCCAAAAGCCATTTTTGAGTCAATGAAACCTGTGTATTCGCAATACGGCATTAAACCTGAGACAACGCAACTTTATGCTATAGCAAGAGAGCAGAGTGATGTATTGGGCGACGAGATAAACGTTTTAGTGCCATCGCTTTATGTTGCAGAGACATACAAACAAATCTATCCAAATAAAAAATATTTCATAGTTTCGTATGGCATAACTGTAAATATACATTACTCAAAACAGTATAAGGAAAAGATTTCAAACTTCGTGTATGCAGGTCGTATATCTTTAGAAAAAGGTTCTGATTTGCTTTTAGAGTACTTCTCTAATCACAATGAATACACTTTGCACTTATTTGGTGGAGTGTTAGCTGGTCAAGAGAGCATTTTCTGCAAATACCAGAACTATGAAAACATAATTTTTCATGGGTCAGTTCCCAAGGTCGAACTGCAAAATTATTTAAAAAAATATGATGTTGGTATTCATTTGAGTCGATTTGATGCTTACTCCCTTGCTGTTGGTGAAATGATAGGTATTGGTCTCCCGGTGATTGTTTCAGATCATACTGGCAATATGGATGATGTTCTTAATGAAGGTTTTGGCGAGATAACAGACTTAACATATTGTGGTATAAATAAGGCAATTAAAAACATTGTTGATGTTAATATATATAATAAATATATCGACAATATTGATTCATATATCCATCATAAACACCAAGCGTATGGTACAAAGATGGTTTCATTTTATAATTCAATGATAAATGGATAGTATAATTGGCAAAGTTCTTGTCATTCTACTTGGACTAATTTGCTTTTGTTATCTGGTCAAAACGTACCTTAAGGGCGATAAACGTCTTATATGGTCACCACTAACGTTCTTGACACTGACTTTTTTTTATTATTGTGTCTTGCCTGAGTTCAATACAAGTCGTGAATTTGAAGGCTTTAACACTGCGTCTATGTCTATTCAATTCCATATAGGAGCATTATTATCTTACTTATCAATACTTGGCGGATATTATCTAATTAACCCTTATTCAGCAAACAATTGGAAAAAGTGGAATTCAACTTTTTCTGTTGAAAAGCTAAACAAAATTGCAATCTTCTTATTTATCTTTGCATTAGCTTGTTATATTCCTTTTAGAGGCTTCAGCTTAAGTGCTTTAACAACTAGTTCACAGATAAATGAATTTGATTGGGATAATCAGAAGTTAAATTATTATTTTGTTGGTATGATATCTCTTTTTGTAGTGTCCTGCTGCTTACTATTAATCAACTTCAAGAAGAATAAATTATTGTTTTTAATATTCCTTTGGATAACCTTGGTAACATATATCATTTCTGGTTTTAGATACAGAATCGTGATATTGATTATATCAATGTTTTCAACATATTATCTTTACTTTCCTACTAAAAGAATCAAAATATTGCCAGTATTAATAATTGCGGCTGTTTGCTATATTGGTTTTAATGTAATGGATCACGCACGTTATTATGGTTCAGGCTTGCGGGCAGATGTGATACAATCGATGACCAAAAATGATCTCAAGAGAAAGGCAGGAGAAACTGAGCGTGTGTATAATTATTCAATAATGGTTATGAATCGTTACGATGAGACTGGGAAACGTTTGTATTTTGGCCCCATCGTAAATGCCATCTGTTTGCCAATACCAAGAGTAATATTCCCATGGAAACCAAAGGCAGAATATATGTACGAAACAACTGAATTTGTAATGAGGGGGCAAACAGGTTCTGCATATGTTAATTTCGTTGAGGCCTTTATGTCATTCGGTTGGTTAGGAGTAATACTAAATGGGCTTTTCATTGGATGGCTTTCAAGAAGATTTTGGAATAACTATAGGAATAATTCTGATTCATTAGGCGCAATTTTAGCAATGGCGCTATTCAATGGAGTTACTTATGTAATTGTTTCAAGAGGCTACTTGGCTCAAGAACTTAATATATTCATCTACTTTGTTTGCATACCATTTTGGCTAGCAATGTTGTTTCGCAAACTTAGTAGAAATAAAATATCATGAATTCAATTTTTTTTTTAATTATTTTAATCACCACCAACAGCCTTTTTCTGAAGCAATGTTTGATAAATTTTGAGATTTTATATATTTTAGTTAACTCAAGATGTAGATCGAAATCGACCACAATAGGGTTGGGTAACATCCATTTTATTATGTTTCCCAAAGCGTGTTGATCTAAAAAGTACTGGGTTAGTAGCTTTTGGGTACAATATTAATTCTGACATAATTATCTTCTGAATAAGATATCACAAACTTATGAAAACACAATTTAAAATTCATGATATACAATAGTTTGAGAAATATTTATATATACTTAATATATTGATAAATGGACAAATATTTTTTCAGTAATAGCCAATAATGAGAGAGATAAGATACCCTATTTAATAAAAAATTACTAAATGGCCTTACATATCATCATTGTAATCTTGAAATGCTATTTGAAAAGATCAAAAAATTAATGGGGATTTATAATTTGAGTGAAAGATATCACGATAGAATACACAAACTTCAGTTACGAATTTATTGATTTAGCATCCTCACTTTAAATCAACAAGGAATTTTCTATTACGAAGGGTTCTTGTGACAAAGTACAAAATATGCCAAAATTATTATTAATTAATTCAGCAAAAAACTATGGTTCAACTGGTAAGATTGTTGAACAGATAGGATTGTTGGCTAATTCCAAAAGCTGGGAGACGTGTCTTGTTCATTCAGCGAGATACAACCGGCCATCCCAACTCAAGTGCATAAAGGCAGGAAATAAATTTAGTGAGAATTTACATGCTTTGATGGCTCTACTATTTGATCGCCAAGGATTGGAATCAAGATGCACTACAAGAAATGTCATCAAACAAATCAAAAAGTTTAATCCTGATGTTGTCCATATACATAATATACATGGCTACTTTCTGAATTATCCATTATTTTTTAAATACTTAATAGAGTCAAATGTCCCAGTTGTGTGGACAATGCACGATTGTTGGAGTTTTACAGGACATTGTACCTATTTTGACATGGTAGGGTGTGATAAGTGGAAAAATGAATGTCATCATTGTGCTAATCTTGCAAACTATCCCAAGTCTCTCTTTTTTGATCGATCTACCAAAAACTTCAAGTTGAAGAAACAATTATTTACAAAGTTAAATAATATTATTATGGTTCCCGTATCTGAGTGGCTGGCAGAAATGACAAGACAATCTTATATGAGTAAATTTAAAATACATGTGATAAATAATGGCATTGATTTGAATATTTTTAGAGTGAAAGAGACTCACCTTCGCACAGATCTCCATTTAGAGAACAGGTTTGTAGTGTTAGGTGTGTCAAGTAATGGTTTTACTGGTCGTAAAGGATTTGATGACTTCATCAAGTTAGCATCTCTTTTGCCTTCAGATTATCAAATAATCATGATTGGCCTACATGCAAATGAATTAAAACGGTTGCCTTCTAATATCTTAGCTAGGATGCAAACTACAAATGTGAATGAGCTAGTAGACTACTACAACCTTGCCGATGTATTTATAAATCCCACCTATTCAGATAACTTTCCTACAACAAATATTGAGTCATTAGCCTGTGGAACGCCAGTGATCACTTACCAAACAGGTGGTTCACCTGAAGCTGTGGATGAGAAGACAGGAGTAGTGGTAAAGAAAGGCGACATTCAAAGTCTCGCAAATGCTATTATAAAAATGAAGGAGCACCCACTTTCATCATTAGATTGTCGTAATCGAGCTTTTAACAAGTATAATAAAGACAAACGCTTTGAAGAGTATATTAAACTATACAATTCATTGTTGAAACATAATAATATGAAGTAATGATTAAAGTAATCACTTATGGTACTTACGATCTTCTTCATCAAGGTCATATCAATCTACTCCAAAGAGCAAAAAAACTTGGGGATTATCTAATTGTAGGCGTTACAAGCGATAGCTTTGATAAAGGAAGAGGTAAACTAAATGTGCGAAACAATGTGCTTGAAAGAGTAGAAGCTGTTCGTGCAACGGGTTATCCAGACGAGATAATAATTGAGGACTATCTTGGACAGAAGATTGATGACATCCAGAAATATGATGTAGATATCTTCGCTATCGGATCGGATTGGGAAGGTAAATTTGACTACTTGAATGAATACTGCAAGGTTGTTTACCTCCCACGTACAAAGGGGGTATCTTCGACAATGCTCCGTGAGGTGAGTCAGGAAGTATTTAAGGTGGGCATTGTTGGTTCGGGGCGTATTGCTAAGCGCTTTGTTCCAGAGTCAAAGGTGGTCAATGGTATTGAAGTGGCTGCAGTATATAATCCTAATCAGGAGAGTGCAGAAGCTTTTGCAAAACATTTTGAT
>Ga0123334_1005104_pt1 | contig 12889 bp, 20 predicted proteins | sample BiotimSIPDNA_FD_89706 | JGI IMG/M metagenome (GOLD analysis project Ga0123334, IMG submission 89706) | Anaerobic biogas reactor microbial communites from Washington, USA - Biogas_R1 time_0 SIP DNA | ecosystem: Engineered > Bioreactor > Anaerobic > Unclassified | place: Washington, USA... | reverse complement strand
GCCTCTAATTCTATTATTTCGCCCTTAGCCTCCTGTATTCTGTCATTCTTAATCTTAATCTCTGCTTCTGTTTTGTCCAATTCCTTGACTATTCCTATAAGCCCATCAATGCTCTTTTGTGCTTCTTTCCCATTATCTTCAATTCTGATTTTTACAAAGTGTTCTGACATAGTTTTTCTTTCTAATCTTATTTTACTATTTTTTCACTTTCCTTTCCTGAACCCTTTAACTCCCTCATAAACTCCTCTCTCCTCTCTCTTTGCTCTTTTGTGTATTTAGTTGGTAGTGCAACCTGCTTCTTTGCTTCTGCTAGTTTTCTCCTAGCCTTACTGTCCTTAATCGCTCCTATATCCTCATTCCTCAGTTGCCTAACTCTGCTAAGCACACAATCCTCACCCAAGCCCTCTACTAATGAAAAGAACTTCCACCAATGCATACCACCCTCTACGATGTCTATTCCATACTCTTTCTGAAAACTTGATACTATGTATCTGCTATCGTAATTGAAGTCCATATCTGGCTCTCTCTGTTTATGTTCTGTTCTTGGTATGCCACATTGTAAATACTTCTCTGCTAATTTCAAAGTACCATTATTGACTGGACACTCCCTACCGAACAATGAAACTATTACCCCTATGCTCCTCTCGTAATCGCTAATGCTGTCATCCTCTATAATATCCAATACTCTGAGTGCAACACGAAAATCGGTATTTATCCCATACCTTTTACCATCGTATTCTATGTATTTAGGATAACTTATCATTGACCTGCTTCTAATTTTAGAATAGGCTTATTACTTCAACACCTCTGGACTATCACCATTTGAAAGCCCCTGAGTGCCTCCGTGTGCCTCGTATTTCTTTGTAAGCCCCTCTGATACCTCTTCAAGGGATTGTCTTGCTTTCTCAATGTGTGGTGTCATTTGCTCAAAGAATTGAAAGAACCCATCAATGGTCTTATGCCCACCGAATATCTTTTCTACACTACCCTCGCCAAACATTAAGTCTATCAATTCATAACCTCTAAGTAATTGATTGATTAACTCGCTAGTGGAAGCCTGTATCTCTTGAGGACTGTCCTCTGGAGTGCTAGGAGATATTCCCTTTATTCCATTCTGGACTTTCTCCAATTCACCATAGGCTGTATTAAACCTACTCATCTGGTCTATATCTGTAAGGTCTATTGTTATTGTGTCCCCTTTGTCATTGACTTCAATAGTGTAAATTGTAGGACTTTTTGCAATCCTGATTTTATTCCCCTTGGACATAATTCTCCTTGCTTAATTTATATCGAACAATAGGCAGGTAGGAACAAGACCCACCCACCTATCAATCTAAACAGAGGCTGTGAATGTTGCTACTCCTGCTGCTATTGTGGCTGTTCCTGCTTTAGGATTACCCTCAAAACTTACAGAATAGGTTATCTTCAAGCCCTCTCCACCTGCGCCACCAATCTCTCCGACTGTTACTGAGGCATCAAACTCTTGTGCAGAGTAAGTATCACCTGTTTTGTCGTAGATATTCACTAACAAAGCTTTGGTCTTGACTGCTGAACCTGTTGCTAAACTCTTTCTTAAACCATCTACATAGTCAAAGATAGGGTCGCCAGAAAAGGCTTCCATTTCTATATCGCCTGTATTTGGTGCAAAGGCTGTTAGGTTAGTTCTTGCTGTCTTCTCATGGATGTAGTGAACATCATCTGTCTTTGCATTGTAAGATATACTCAAATCGGTGATACCCTCACCCATGATATTGTATGTCCCATCTGACCCTGCTGGGACTTTTAGAAAGGTTGCAAACTCCTCTCTCATTACTTGTGTTGTACTCATTGTATTAAATATTCAAATTAACTATATGTATATTATACATAACTTCTCAAAACTTTTTATATACTCCCTTTCCTCTTGTAGACTAATTGCAAAAGTATCTGGTACTCTGCACTCTTTCCACTAGGGTCTGCCATGAATACATAAGGTGTTTGAGTTACCTTTATTTCCATAGCACCATCAACCTCTGGTAGATTACCTTTGGCTGTTTCTTCCTTAATCCATTTTACAAGCCCCTCATAAAACCCACTATTGGCTATCTGAGTGGAACTCGCTTCTGTATAAGCAAATCTACTGGCAAAGGTGAAGTCAAAACCATACACCTTGTCGCCATTGATATAACTCTTAAGAACTCCCTCGCCTTGACTTGGAAGTTGGTTAATGGAATAACTCTCCTCTTTGGATAAGTTTTCTACACCTAAAGGACTGTCCGTTTGGAGTAAGTCGCAGTCTAGGAAGTATTCTCTTATTGCCTCAATTATTGGCTTGGCTTCTGCTGGATTTTCTTCTGGTATTATTTCTCCCATTATCCTTGTTTGATAACTTTAAGTAAGAACTTGTCTAAGTGGTCTTTGTTTACATTCTCTGCCCTCTGTACCCACCTAGAACCCCTTGTAGGGCTACCTTGGAAGTTAAACCCATCTCCATACCATAATCTTCTGGCATACTCCTGATTGTACTGAATCCAACTACCATCATCTGCAACAGTAGAAGTGGCTATCAATGTGCCTGTGTCCCTCGGAGTGTAAGGGTCGCTAATTCTTCGCAACTCATGTGCAAACTTTAATCTAGCATTATTCATGCCCTTGGATAACCTCTCTAATTCTATTGTTAGTGTGGTTGTTGCCATTATCTCCTAGCAACTAAAGTTATATTGTTTAACTCCTCGTTTAATCCCCAACTACCAACCTCTACACTTGAGATGGTATACCTCACTTGGTTGAACTCCAATTCATCTTGAACTGAAACACTAACACTCGCACTAGGGATTACTACCTTGATTATGTCCTCTGGCTGATTGTGTGGGCTGTTTAACTTGTTAGAATACTTAGGCTCTACATGGGCATAGTAAGAGGCTGATGTATTAGATATTACCCACTCCCTATTTACTAACTCCCTTTTGTAGATTTTAACCTCGTTTGTAAACATCATACTAATTTTACAGAAGTATTAAGTAAACCTGTATCGAACAAGAACCTGCGAACCTCTCTGCCTACCTCTTTCACCTTGTTCTTCATATACTCTTGAGAACTGTTGCTCTCGTAAGTAACTGAATGAGATAGCACACTCTCGCTCTTTATCCCTTTGCTCATCTGCTCTAGGATTGCACTATTCTTCTGGTCGTAATTGTAGGATAAAGTAACATACAAGGCTAGTGCCTCTTGTATCTTCTCTGTAAGCGATTCACCTTGAACTCTCCTGCTCCTACCTAGTGTATTTACCGAAAGAAAACCTTGTGCTACTGGAAGCTCACTATTGAAGAATTCCTCCGTGGCACTCCCTATGTAAGCCTCTTTGTACTCCTGAAATGTTAGATTGTCTGCTGTATTCATATCAATCACAATCAATTTATTCATACTAGGCACGGAAGCCTAAACCTCCGTACCTAATACCTGATACCATACTTAGAATGACCCACTCTCTTCGGATGTGAGAACTGCAAATGGATATCTGCTCTCTGAACTGTCTACTGCATTTACTGGGTTTGGTAATGCCCAACCTAGTCGCATTGTAAACCTTAAAGCTACCATATCATTCTGCATTAAGTTGTAGAGAACCTTACCATTATTGTCGGATACTACACCCTCGGTGAATAGTTTCCAGTCAATGTCTTCTCTGATAGAGTACACAGCCTGTTTGAAATCTCCTGCTACAAGCTTTGCATCATCTGTCATTACAACTCCATTCTGGTTGAAGTACAATGGTGAACCATCGAGTGCATAAGGGGATGTTTCCATCTTCATATCCGTAACGAATATTGGATTTTTGTTGTCATCTCTTAGACCTCTCAATTTTCCTCTCATTGAAATTGGTGAATAGAATCCGTCTACGAAGTATCCACTTTCCTCAACCTTAGAGATAAGTCCATCCTCGCCCATGATGTCCTCATAAAGGTCACCTGTTGCGACAACTACTTTCTCCTTTTCGATTGCTTCCTCTACGATACCATCCTGCCATGAATCTGGTTTACCTTTTCCGAAAAGAATTGCACTATCAATAGCTCTACCAAAAGCCTCTTTGACTTGTGGTGCTATCTGACCAAAAATATCGTATGAACTGTCCTTAAGCATATTCTCTGAAATAGGAACTACTACTGCAACTTCCTCTGCTGTAATATTTTTACCTTCCCAAATAGGAATACTTGTACTCTTAAGACCTGCATCTCCTGAAACGAATGAAGCCTGTGCTAATTGTGTAGCAACTGGGATTGTATGCTGACCTGATGTCATGTTAGGAAGTTTTGTGAATGCTCTTAATGCTACTGATTCACCCTTTACTCCCTCTATGATTTCTTTTCCCTGTGTTTTAATGTCTAAGACACCACTTGTTGATTTTCCGATAAAACTCATTTTCTTAAATACTTAAACTTATATCAACGAACCTTGTTTTGCCCTACTGGGCGAATGCCTTATGGAGTTGCTGATTGAGTGAATTGTCTACCTTGGGACTACCACCCTGTGGGATTGTCTTCTTAGCGACACTCTCCTCCTTAAGGAACGGATTGGCTTTTATTACCTCTCCCAAGGCTGTGCTAAAATCAAACTCATCTTCTCCTTTGTCCTGCTTCATTTTGTTTACCTGAAACAGTACGAAGTCGGTGTGTTCTCTTTTAACTCCACCATCCATTATCTGGTTTGTAAGTTCATAACCCTTTAGCTTCTCCTCTAATGAAGAAACCTTGGAATTACTCTCACTCTCCATACTCTCCAACTTTTCTTCTAAACCTTTTAACTCCTCGCCTTTGGATTCCAGTTGGCTTTGTAATTCTTCTAACTGCTTTGTGGCACTCTCCAACTTTTCAGCCTTTGAGTTTACCTCTTCCACAGTTTTGAAGTTTTTGTAAAAGTCTTTCTTCAGACCCTCACTGTCTACTTCGCCTAACTCAATCTTCTGCGATTGTAAAAAATCTAAAATATCCATAAAGAACCTTTCTAATGCTATTTTTTAGAGTGCATATTCTCTTTCACATATTATTAGGCTATTGCCTATACTTATAGTAGCATATTTACTTGTATTTTTCCTGAAGCCTCTCTATCTGCTTCTTGACTGCTACTCTGGACTTAGAATACTCTTGGGCTTTCTTCCTGTATTTACTCTCTCCTAACACCTCGTACTTCCTCTTATACTCCTTGTAGGTTCTGGTATAGCGATTGTATAGCTGGGATAGATTGTATATCTGCTCATTGTCCTTGGTTGGTATTCTCTTTATCCTCTTGCTGATACCCTCCCAAAACGGGTAGAAGTGGTGTCTACAATTTATTCCCCTTAAACCCTGAATCTCTCCATACCCTGTTTCTTCGTAAAAGTCCCCATACTTTCTGTTACCTCTCCTGCTGTATACTCTGCCTTGCCAATGGGCATGGTTGGTATAGTCCAAGTGATTCGTAACCCTCGCTCCTAAGTGCTGAGATACATATATTAAATCGCAATTAAGACCCTCTATTACATTCATCTGATTCTTGCTCTCGGTGTCTATGTATTTATCATTGACCACCTTTCTGACCGAACTCTCAATGCCATAATTTAACACTACACCATCCTCCCTGATTGATTGTCCGACTGGTATTCCCCTCTCGCATAACTTCTTCATCTGCCTCTGTACGGCTTCCTCTCTGGTGAACATTCCACTCTGAGTGTCTACGAATACCCTGCCCACGATTCCTGAATACTCCCTTTTGACTGCTTCCCCTACTCGGTCTAATATCTTGTCCAATTCACTGATAATGGCTAAACTCCCTGCCATAATGACACTATCCAAGACTGGTCTTAACTCCTTTGGGTCTACTTTTAGCACTCCCCTCTTGTATGCCTCTGTAGGCTCTTTTAAGTCTGGTCTTGTGCTTTGTAGTATCGCAAGTACTTTTCTCTTGTTCCCCTGCCTTAAAGCCTCTGTAAGCCTGTCAATTTCTGAACTGCCTGTAATAATTGCCAATTGTTGGGATAAATAATCTACACTCACCCCCTCTTTTAGCTTTTTGAATATAAAGAGAATTAAAAGGGTTTCAAACTCTCGGTAATCCTCTACGAATGTTTCTATCTCATCCATTGTAATAACCAATTAGATTATTCTCGCATATCTTTCGTTCCCTCACCCTCTGTTCCATCTTCATTCACTTCAACCACTTCTTCTTCAACTCCCCTCTTTCTCTTTTCCATATTGTCAATAAACTCTTGTGCCATTTCATCGGTGAAGCCTCTGGTTATTACCAGATACTCATGCAGGTCTATCACCCCCTCGTTCAATTCTAGCAATGCTCTCTTCTCAATCACACTCCTGTCCTCAATGATACTGTCATCAAAATTGACCGTTGCTTTCACCTCGTTGCTTGTATTGTGTATGTAATTCAATAGTCCGTTTATCGCTTCTATCAAATGAATTAGGCTGTCTTCTAAAAGTAGTGAGTGTTTGCTTATGCTCCTGAATAATGCACTATTTCTGCTAATGACCTCTGTTGCTGTTACCAGTCCACTCTGCACATCAAATGAATAGTAATTACTCCCAAGTCCACACTTCTGGCTTAAGGTATTCAACCCTGCCTTTAATCCCTGTACATGCTCCTCTACTCTCAACTTGAAGTCTGTTTCTTTCATTGAACTGCCTACTGCTGATTCTCCATCGCCCATCAATCCACCCAAGGTGTAAAATACTACATCATTATTATCAAACTTTGGATTGCCACTCTTATCGTAACTCATTGCTTTCTCATCAATGAAGATTCTCTTCTTTCCTAGATTATACTCGTTTATCAAACTATCCCAGACTGTGTCTATCTCTCTAAGTACATCCAACGAACCTGCGAATACTGGTAAACCATAGGGACTGTTTGGGTCTATGAAATTGATTGTGTTAGGCTTTATTATTGCGAATGGGGCTTTGTCTACTTTCAATCGCAATACCTTTATCGTATCTGGAAGTAGTTCATCAAATATTTCTTCTTCTACTTCGTTGCCATCATCATCAAATAATCTGTTGGTTATGCTGTAGCCTACCTTTTCGCCATCCTCTTCCCATTCCTGAATAAGTGTAAACAGATTGAACTCCTTGCCCTCTTCTACATGAATATCTGATACTGTGCTTCTGAATGCCACTTCACTCATTACTCCATTGTCCCAGCTTAAAGGGAAGATGTCCCTTGCTTCCAAATACCTGATAACCACATTCCCCTCGCTTTGGTCTACCACTCCTGACTTACTCACTTTCACATTCTCCAGACTTAATACGAATGCTCCTGTTCCTGTTGCGAATGCTAATTCTACTAATTGATTTCCCCTGACCTTAAACATACTCTCTTCCAAGACCTTTTCTATTTCTTCTTTGTTCTTTCCATCAATCGTAAACTCCACTCGCTCATTAAGTAGCAGGTCTGCAAAACTCTCCGATACTGTCTTTGCCATTGCTAGTCCAGTTCTTCTTCTGGGTATGCTCTTTGTTCCATTGAAAATATTGTAGTCATGGAATCCACTTACATTCCCCTCGTACCATTCTCGGTAGGTGTCTAGTGTGCCAATAAAACTATCGCTAATACCACTAATTCCCAATGCCTTAAGTATGTTGCTTGTGTTCATAATAAATTGCCTTAATATTATTTATATATTATACACAGATTTTGCTTTCTTTTTCCTGTGGCTTAAATGCCCTTGCCCTCTGGCAGATTTGTGTCTAAGTCTACCTTGGGCTTCTTGGCTTTCTCCAATAATGGTTTGTATCTGTACAGGCTCTGGATTCCACACCTCATCGCTTCTGTTGTATGGGTTGCATTAATCAGCACACCCTCTTCAACCTTTCTCCTGTCGTAGATGTATCCTGCCAAGTCCTTAATCAATCTCTCCTGCATCTCCTGTATCTGAATATATTCTCCCTCTATCAGGCGACCCACTTTCTCCACTCCCTCTATCTCCTTGTCGTAGACTGCTCCTCTGAATTCTCTCAATACACTTCCCAGCCCTTTCCTGCTTGAACCATAAGTCCTAATTGCTCTGCCTAACTTCTTCTCATACCTTTCTCCGAATTGCCTCATCTTCTCTGCCACCTCGTTGCTGTTGCCTGTGGTTAGCTCTCCGACTTCTTCTCCAAGCCCCACGATTAACCCATTGGCTAAGTCCACTCCGAATAATTCAAGGGCATAACCTGTTGGCGACCAGTCAACCCCAATGCTCAATGCCCCCAACTCTGGCTTGTGGGTAAAGATTGGTATCGGCCTGTAAACTTTCTTTGTCTTCGCTTCCATGCTTCTGGCATACTTCTTGCCCTGTATCGCTAAGAATAAAGCAAAAAGATTGTCATCATGATATCCGACATCTGCTCCTCGCTTCCCATTCTCAAACCTGATAAAACTCTGCATTTCATTTACTATGTTCCTACTCGCTATCTCCAATACCCCATCCTCAAATAATTCAATCATGTCATCAATCATCATGTCCCTATTACTCGCCATAGTTCTCCAACCTACCTCACCTGCACCATCCCCCCTGTCCCCTTTAATGTAGATGTTCGGATAGTCCAATTCTACCAACTTATTAACTGTACTGACCCCTGAGTTATTCCTCTCAGGAACTACCAAAGCTGTATTATACAAGTACCCCAAATCTCGGAGTACAAATGCTAACTGGTCTGGTCGTATATTACTATCTGAAAAGTTTGCCACCTCTTCCACCCTTTCTCCTGTTATATCCAAAACGACTATCGTTGAACTATCGCCTCCGACACCCTCACTTGTATCACAGCCAATGGAGTATATTTTATCCCTATCTGGCTCTTGATATATATCAACCCCCCTGTATCGCCTTACAGCCTCTTGTGGGGCTACCTTAACCACCTGTGCAGTATCAAACACCGATGAACTTGAAGATAAAAATGCCTCCTCTGGAATACAGGGATATTCTTGCACCATTCTCTCCTTTTGTTCCCTTGCTGTGTGCCAATACCAATACCATTGATTATCATCTAATTTCAATACCTCCGAAACATTCGGAAGTAATCCGTACCTCCTTGCCAAGACCTTGTAATCCTGCTTCCACTTCCCATCACTTGGGGCTTCTAACCTGTAACCATCTTCCCAATTCCAAGAATAAAAATGTGGCTTAAACGAATTCTTACCTGCAACTGCTTCCAGCCAAAAATCCCTTGCCCCATTAAACCCATTGGCTGTTGTCTCTAAAAGTATTGACCCATCTCTGGGGACTGCTGGGAATGTTGATGATATTAACTCTGGAATATCTCGCCTAAAAGCAAACTCTGACACATGAAGGTCTTGAATAGTTCCACCTCTTCCATCGGTGTCTACATAGTATCTTGAAGCATTGGCATCAAAATAAAGCTCCCTAACACTCTCATACCTTACCTTGCATAAATCCTTAAAATCCTCTGGGAGGTTTTGCCATGCGAACTGAGTAATCTTGAATATGTCCTTAGAAGTAGATGAACGATGGGCTATTGTTGCACTTGTTTGGTTATCCAATTTCAGCACCTTTTCCAATTTCCTTAATTGCTCGTAAGTGGTAAATCCTAATTGCCTAGACTTCAATACATAATCCCTGCCTGTCCTGTTCTCCTCGTAATGCCTCTGGGCTTTGTTCATATCAAACCTTACTGCCTTACCATCCTTGTTTTTGATTAGAAACTTCTCTAGAAATCTTCCCATGGCTAATTGTTAAAATCTATTTCCTCTTTGCCTCTGGTGGGTTCTCGAACTGGCTCATGATGTCTTGTAATGCTAGTGTCCTACCACCACTTGTTAAATCTATGTCGGTTTTTGCATTGGGGAACATCTTATCAAAGAGGAGTTTAAGCATTGTGTTATCTCCCTCAACCACACCTTTTTCATAAACCTTATCTAGTAATTTTCTCTCCTTGGTAACCCCATCATCATCCTCATAAAGGAACTCATGTAATGTTCTAACGGATACATCTAATACTATCCCCTTGTTCTCGCTCTCCTCTACTTGCTTTGTTGTTGCTTTTGCCATACTTACGAATTATGGGTTAATAAGTTATATTTAAGTATACCACACTACTGAATCTTAATACACTCTTCCCCTATATTCTGGATAAAGTAGTTCTTGTCTATAAGGTAGCATTTGCTATCTTTGTTATCCCCACCGATTGCCTTTCTAAACTTTCCCATACTCTCTACTGCTTCTATTCCTGCAAGTTCTATTAGAAATCTCTTTAGTATGCTCACCTCACAAATTAGATACACCCATTCTCCTTTGTGCTTGAATATCTGAATCCAATACCTTGCCTTTGTTTTAGCAATTCCTGACTTCTGCCCCTTGTACTCATACTCAATAGCAATGTTGTTAGTGTCCTTGCTTCCTATGTCACTCTTGACTTCCCATGTGTTTCCATCATCATCAAATAAATCGTAATCAGGATTGTATCCATCAAGTCTTCTAATCGTTGGGTATTCCTCTTTTAGTATCCTGACCATGCCATCTTCTGACTTTATTCCATTGTCCAAATCTTTTACAAACTTGTGTAGCATACTACTTCCCAACCAAGTTGTTTACAACTATGGTGTAGTGCCTTGCTCCTACCCTGAATCCTATTTCACTACCCCTTGTGAATCTCTTACTCATCAAGATATTGACTACTACTCTGAACCCCTCGTACTCCTTACTGAATAGGAACTTGAATATGTTCTTAATACTCATTGCCCTTTTAACTAAAATTATTTACCTGCCCTCATCTTCTCCCTGTGCAATTTTGTATTGTTCTGTCCCCACCTTCTCCCTGTTGGTCTAGCCCACTTCTTCGTTCTCTCCCATAAATGTAAACTGCTCTCTGGAATATATATCTTCTTTTTTCCATCTGGCATTTGCAAGATACTAATTCCCCACCTCTCCTTTGCGAATGGACTGTGGAATCTCGCCAATGCCCTGTCATAGGATATATTGTATTTCTTTGCTAATTCACTTGCTGTGTAATATTTCATTATTCTTTACTACTTAATTTAGATAATTCTGGTCATCTATATGCTTTAACTCCTCTATGTATTCCCTAAATGTTTTCATTGCTGGTTACCTCTTCAAACTTATACATATCATCACCTAAGTACTCATCACCATCAAAAACATCTCTTAACTCTGTTTCACCATCTGGTGTAAATACTAAAAACAACTCTAAACCCTCACCCTTAACTTTTTCGTATGTCCATACATACACCTGATACTTAGTGGCAAGACTGGTTGCCTCTTTTGCATCATCTGCGGTAAAAGTTGAAAAGTTTGGTAAAATGACGCTTTTACCTGTGCGTTTGTTTGTACATTTTGTGTACTGCATAGCTTTATGTTTAATAATTTATATATTCTCCCTCTTCTTCCTGCTCCCTGAAACTCTCGTAATCCATATCTGCAAAATCTTCCTCATCAAGCTCGCTCAACTTCCTGTACTCTTCCTCGCTTAGGTCTAACTCCCATGGCATGAGTACCTTTGTACCCACAAAACCATCTTCTGAAAAACCCTCTGGAATGTTGTTGTCCATATATTTTTGTATTATTATAATTTAACTATACTACATTATACACCCTTAGAAACTGGTGTCAAGTATAAATGTTAAGAATATTTTATATCGGCCATCAAGGGGGGAGGATTCAAACCTCCCAACGGTGTAAATCGGATAGGAATATAAGAAAACCAACCCTGCACGGATTTCTCCATAGTGCCACCCAGTTTATAATATTTACGACCCCTTACTCTTTTGGATACCCTTGATAAATAACAGGTAGGGATTTGCACCCTACAACGGCTGTGCTTGGGACTTCTAATGCACAAAAGAGCAATCCTACTTTGTAGGGATAAAGTTTGGTGTAAAGTATTGATTAGATACTTCCCTTATTCCCTACTAGGTAGGTAGGGATTTTAGTAAACAACAAACTTGTTAGTTCTATGAATGTTCAAATGCCCACCTGTTGCTTTCGCATACAAGCTCCTTTAACCTTACCTTTTTGGATACTGTTATCTTCTAGCACTCATGTAGGGGAGTTTCCTTTCGGAACTACAACCATAGCCTAGAGGGTTGCTCCTGCCTAGAACAGCCTCCCCCAAAAGAATGCTAGATGTATGTTAAAGAACCAAAACGACTACTTACCCTCTAATCCTTTCAACTTCTTAGAGGTTTCATCTGCCTTGTCAAACTTCTCTATGTAATCTCTCTCCACCTCTCTTCTCTTCTCCTGTGCCTCCTGCAACTCCCTCTGTGTTTCTTCTACAGAACGAATGGCTGGTTTTTCTGTTGCAATACTTATCACTACAACAAGGGCGACTACTACAACAATAGCAATCAAGACCCACTTTGCAACCTTTGAAAACTTACTCTTCTCTTTTTTGTTTTCCATTTTAATAAATAAAATAAATTAAATAAACGAACCACTCCTACGATTCAACCTCGTTAGGCTTTTGTTCCATCTTTATTACTTATTGTCTTTTAATTTAGATAACTCATCTATGTAATATTGCTGAATTGCACCTCCAAATCTTTCATAGAGGTAAGATGTTTCACTTGGAGAGTAAAGTCCGTGAGGGATATTTGTTTCAAATATCTCTTTAATTTTACTTAACACTTCTCTTCTCCCCTCTTCCTTTGCTTTGGATAGTTCTTGGTTAAATAATTCCTCTAAGTCGTTCAGCAACTCACTTCCATCTTTGTCTAAAATGTCTACTCTGTTGTTATTAAGTATTGAACCTATTTTTGTTCTCCAATCTTTCTTCTCCATTACTCTTTAGTTTTTAATTTAGCTACACTTTTAACACACTTTTCCAACCAATCCTTCGGAAGTTTCCCTTTTTGTTCCTGACCTCTACCAATCCACTTATACCACCATATTCTTGTATTCGTAGGTTTG
>Ga0123334_1005100_pt1 | contig 12892 bp, 7 predicted proteins | sample BiotimSIPDNA_FD_89706 | JGI IMG/M metagenome (GOLD analysis project Ga0123334, IMG submission 89706) | Anaerobic biogas reactor microbial communites from Washington, USA - Biogas_R1 time_0 SIP DNA | ecosystem: Engineered > Bioreactor > Anaerobic > Unclassified | place: Washington, USA | collected... | reverse complement strand
TTTTTGATCCCGAGTGCTATATGAGCCAAAGGCAATGCCATTGTCAGGAATCTCAACGTAGAAGGAGTCCGCCAGGTTCATGGCCTCGCTGGCAGTGACGCGAATAGTAAAGTCAAACGACTGTGGCTCGCCGCCAACAGCAGGCAGGACGACTTCATCGTTAGGGCGCAAGGTCACTTCGCGATAGGGCAGGCCTTCCGGGGTGATTCCCCAAGCCGACCATTCCCCGCCGTCATTGGCGACTTCGATGACCCGCATATTGTTTTCATCGTAGAGCACAACGCCGGAGGTCGCATCGTCAGACAGCGGCATCAGGTCGATTTCCGGGTCAAACTGGCCATGACTGGTATCGACAAAGCGAACTGTGACCGCCGTAATCGTATAGCGATTCGAAGAGGCGGCGTCAATGCCCAGAACCGGGATGGCGCGGCCAGCGACCATGCGGCTGGAGGCTATCGAGCCGATGGTTGCGTACGCTGTGTTCATAGAGGTCAAGCCTGCCGACTGGATGGCAGGCGACACCTTGACCATCGCATACACCGGGCCGGACATGACAGCGCGGGGCGGCGTCACCACCGTTGAATAGCCGGTGCCGCGGTCAAGCGGCGACGGCGCATGGCAGGTGGCAAACTGCGAAAGGGCGTAATTTTGTCCAACCCCGCTAAATCCGTTGAGCGTGTCATTGCGGATGATAATGGCGTTGATGGCGCCGTAGGCGCTGGCGCCAGGATTGGTGATGGCGTCGTTCAAATACAGGGAGTACTCCAGCGATTGTCTGGCATTGCCGGGCTGCCGTCTTAACGAGTCAACAGCATTGGCATTCCAACCGGAGCTTTCATGCCACCTGGCGGTTGTAGTCGTAAACCCGCCGCCCTGGATAATGGTCCGCAACGCCACCTCATTGACCGAAAGAGCAAAGGTGGACGAACCGCCGAAATTGTTCCTCTCCGTATCAAAAGCACTGTTAGTCAGCGCGGGGTCGTCTTGCTGGACAGACAGCATCGGCACCCGGCCTTCGGTGCCCTGGGCCAAAACCCTATAGCGGCTGTCCAGAATCCTGACGCCGACAATGCTGCCGGTCATCTGGGCGACTTTATCGCCCATCAAGCCTGTATCTGGCGGGGACTGGCGCTTGAACTGATGCGGGTCATGGAAGCCAGGGCTGTCATCAATCAAGAAGCCATTAAACCTGACATCCAGGGACCTCCAGATGCCATTGGCCTTGAAGCGGACGATGTTGGGCGCAATGACTTCCGCGCCCCAGGCGCCATACAAATAACCGTTCGGACTAGCGCCATCCGTATACCCGCTGCTCACCCCACCGGAAGCGCTCTCCCTCAGAGCCCGGTCCGCAGCATAGGCGATTGGCTCAGAGAAGGTCAAGTCAAAATACTCGTAGCCAGCATTTTCTAACGATGTTTCGTTTCTCTTGGGGTACGGCGTTGCCCGCCAGGCTACCGCCGCAGTCAGGCGAGGCGCGGCGCCGTCCCAGGCAACGACCGGCCCAAACGAATCAACAATGAAATAGGCGTCAACGTGGCCAGCTGTTGGATTACCGAGGTTGCTACGGTCATAACGCCAGAAAATGCCGGCCTCTTCGTCGGAGTTGTTGTATCGAGCTATCTCAGCGGCGTCCATGCCGGTGTTATAAGGCGGGGTGCCCGTTGAGGCTGCCAGCGGCGCAGTGGTGCCGACGATGCGCCAATCGTAGGAATTCGAATCGGCGGTGCCGCCGGGAACACCCTGCTTGGGGGAGGAGTACCTCGGCGCTGAGTACCTGACCATGACCAGCCGGTCGCCATGTGTGCGCGGCGAGACCTGGGCCTGGTTCAAGTGTAAGCGCAGCGTACTAAAGGGAGGATTGCCGTTGTAGCCAGCAGGCACGATGACTTCATGGTCAGTAACGTTGACAGAACGCCAGTTCGCAGCAAAATTGGCTGGCAACGGCATCGTAAGGAAATAGTTAAATCTGCCCCAAGTGTCTCCATCCGCCAACGGATATTGGTCCCATACGGGGTAGTTGGTGATGTTCTCCCAGCCCATCCCCTCCTTGTCAGGCGGATAGTATCGCCTTGTCTCGTCGTCAAAGTCTTCCGGGTCATTGTTCTGGACATAAACCCGGAAACGTGCAATCGCTGAGCTGCCGACATGCAGTTCAGCGCGATGCAAGCTGCTGGGCCGATAAGGATTTTTGAAGCGGAGATCAACGGCGTCAATGCGGCCATCGCCGTCAAGGTCGCGATACCAGACGCCATAGTACTCAATAGCGCCGCTATCCGGCTCCACGCCCTGCTCGGAATCGGCCGGAAGAGTGTTAGCCATTCTTACACCAGAGCTAGTCGATGATGGCGCCACCACGTAGAGATTTGTTTGGGCTGAACTGAGGGTAATCTGCGTATAGGCACCCTTAGCGTTTGAGAACATCGGCGGGGGCAGGGACGAATAGCCGGGCTTGTAGGCCGGTCGCAACGGCACGGTAATCGCATTGTCAACCAATGCGCGACCGTCAAAGTCATAGATCTTGGCAAACTCAATCCTGACCGCGACCGGAGTTTTCCCGCCAAAGCCGCCCACGACATTCAGCCTGCTGATATTCTCTTCAACGCGGTACATCCTCACTTCAAAATAGTTCGCTCCCAGCTGGTACACGATGCTCCTGCCGTTGGGGCCGTCATTGTTGACCGTCAACTGCACTTCGCTGTCATCGTCATAAACAGCGTAGACCTTAACATTGGCGTGGGTGATGTTGTTCCAGTCATGGATTTTCTCGGCAAACATCGGCACTGCCAGGTAATTGCCCAAAATGCCTTGTGTATTGCCGTAGATTCTCTTATTGAACTGCACCATCAGGGACAAGTTGTCGTATGAAAGCGTGACTTTTTTCACGCGCGGGCGGTTGCTGTCATACAGAAGCAGTTCGCCGGTGGTATTGCCTTCCGAAGCCGCGTTAGCCAACTTGTCGTACACAGCGTCAGTATATGGCTTGATCTCAATCGTTTCCAGGCCAGCTGGCACGCCAGCAGTCTGCGCCAGGGTGGCATTAGCATACGTCGCATTGGCCGCGACATTCGACTGGTTTTCCAAAGCTGGACTATAGGTGAGGTAGACGCGCATCTTGGCCAGGGCAACGCCCGTCGGGACTCCGTTTGCGTCTGTGATGCGGTCGACGATCACATTCTCCACGGTGCCGCCGTTCGGATGCAAAAGCACCCGGAGAGAATTCTTGCTGATTGCAGCCTTCCAGGAGAACGATTCGGCAGTGATGCTGCCCAAGCGCGTGTCGAAATCTTTGTCATACTCGCCGGACGTCCCCTGGGTGTCATGGTCCAGCCAGACGAAGTCGCCATTGTCCAGAGTGCTGTTGCCGACTACGTCAATGTAATAGATGCGGCCAGCATAAGTGCTGCCAGCGAATATCGTGCCAGGGGCATTGTTAGCCGGAGCGCCCAGCAGGACAGTATCGCCCTGTGTGGCCTGGAAGCCGTCATTCACGGGCGGGCCATAGTCAACCCAACCGCCGCTGCCTGGCTGGCTCAGTTCGCTCCACCAGGCATTAAATGCGGTGAATATGCCTGTCACGCCGCCCGCGACATCAAATTTCGGGAGTTGTCCTTGGGTATTGTAGTACCTGAACGTCGTCGTTTTAAGCCGCTGGGCAGCAACGGGGCCGCTCGGCAGCGGCGTTTTCACCGGCCCCAGGACAGCACGTAGGTCATTGGTATTCGCAGGGTCAAAAATGGGATCGTAGTCGTCGTCATTCGTGGTTAAAGTTAAATGGCCAATAGCGTAGCCAGGGTGTTCAAGTGATTCATAATCATTGCGGACTTTCACAAAGATCATGTCGCCCGGGTCAAGACCCCCGTTTTCATTGAGGTCCACATACATGAATTGGGCAAGATCTACAGTGAACCCTGACATAGTGCCCTGAATAATATTAAGGCTATATCCCGTCGTATCCTGCGCCAGGCCTTCGCAGCCGAACATCACGTCTTCGACGCCGACATCGTACTTGTTGTTGCTTCCCTTCCGGGCTTCCCGCCAGATTGCGAAGTTAGCTTGCCCTGGCGTTCCGTTATAGCAAATCATTCCTGGCAAGTCATCCAGGCTGAGGGGCGTCACATCGTCCAGCGAGCCGACCGTCTCATTCCAAGTGACTGTCACGTAGGTGTTGTCCGTGCTCAGTTCGGCTTCGATGATGGCTGGGCCGACATTGTCAACATTATAAGCTTCGCCAAACAGGAATGGCTTCTGCCCAGCGGCGGCCGGGATGTAGTCAACTCGGACAAAGCCGTCGCCCTCTCCGACCTGGACTTTCAGCAATTTAGTGGTAGGGTTCCAGCTGCTGACATTGGCGACCGGAGGCAGTACAGCGCGCTTGGCAGCAAAGGCGCCTTCCGGGCCAACGTAGGTCGAGGTCACCCGGACGTAGAACTCATTTAGGCTGATGTTGTCCAGCGAAGTTCCAGAAACCTCGAACACGACTTCCGCAGCAGAGACGGCGAAGTCCGCGCCGCCAGCGCGAGCAATGCTCTGCACGGAGGGCGCTGCCGGATCAGGGGCAGGGGCAGCTGCGGCTGCGACATTGTTCACTGGCGTGGCGACATTGATCGTGGTGGCGTTATTGACGCCGCCCTGACCATCATACTCGTGGTTGCCGTCAACATCAATGACCAGGAAGCCAGCGGCCATGTTCAGGGTTCCGGTCGGAGCCGTGGCGAATCCTGAAATATCAAGAATAATCGTGTCACTGGCATCAGACCGATAAACCACTGCGCCAGTCAGGGCCGTGCCGCCTATGGTCAGCCGCGAGGGGTTCACAATGACATTGCCAACCGGTCGATTGAACTGGAGATACACGTAGTCATTGGCGCCGTCGTCGTCAGCATCCTCAAACCACCATGAAGCCAAAGCCAGGTTGGCAAACGGCGAGGCCACGAAGTTAAGGCCCCACTTGTTGCCGGTGACATTGACAGCCGTTTCGCCGGCGAAAACCAGGCCGTCTTTTTCGAGTTGGATGATGTAGTTGCCGTTGGCGACTTTGTCAATAGCCCAGATGCCGTTGGCATCCGTCCAGTGGCGATACTTGTCCGCCCCGGGCAGCACGCCTTCCCAGTCCTTGTAGATGGGAGTGGCGACCGGGTCAATCGGCTCATTCCAGACCAGCATCCGCTGCCAGACTGTGCCTTCCGGATCGCTGGCTCGGCGAATGCTCACCTTGACTCCGGCGACCGGCGTGCCATTGGCATCCGTGATGCGGCCAGAGATGATCCTGCCGGTGCTGGTCACATTCTCGTTCGCCTGCAAAGGCTGACGGTAAATGTTGCCGACGCCAAAGCCGACGCCTTTGTTGAAAAGATAACTGCCGGCATAAAGATGCTCTTCAAAACTATACCAGCCATCTGCCGAGCCCGCCCATCCCATATTGACATGGTAGAACCAGCGACCGTCAATACGCCCGTACCCGTCCACTACAATGCAATGTCCAGGCCCCATTGGATTAGTGGCATCGCCAACACTAGAGGCCAGCGGCCGACGGGCGTCAAGGTTAGCCCTGGCCCCATCCATGCCGCCGGGAGAGGCAGCGCCGCTGTACTTGAAGAAATTCATATAGGCGGCAGAACTGGAAGACCCGCCAGACTCGCCTTTCGAACCATCATAGCCCATGCCGACGGACAAACCAGCGTCCAAGCACAAGGCACCGATTTGCTGGAAGGTCACCGGGTCAGCGTCACTCGTCGGCGCCAGGGCCATGGCTTCCCAGTTGTAGGGGCCGCCAACGCCATTGCCGCCGCGCAGATTCCTGGTCACGTAAGCCGGGTCGGGAGCCAGGATCGGATCAGCATAGGTGATTTTACAGCTGCCCTGGACTGAGCCGATGCCCTTTTGCGGCCATTGGAAATAGCGCATAATCTGGGCGTTGGCCGTAGCAGTGCAGCCGCAGACGATGTTTTCCGGATTGCCGGGTTCGTTGAACGAATAGCTGTCAGCATAAATTCTCGGCGTGTAATAATTGTAGATGCCATTGCCCTGGCTCCAGCGCGACTTGACCAGATAATCAACCCAAACCTCGGCAACCACATCAATCGCAGCGGCGCGAGTCTGCGGCCCTGAAAGCCTCTCCCAGGCCGACTTATTCTCCTGGATGGCCGCCGGCAAATCACTGCGGGTCTGCGCACCTTCCGGCGCAATGTCTTCAACTGCGGCCAGACGGACATTCAAGTCAGCGAGCAGCAGGCTGCGCAGGGGACTGGCAGCGCTGTCGTCATACGTGCCTGTAGCACTAAAAGTCACTATCGGCTGGACTCGATCATCAGCCGACACAATCACATAGCCGCTCGGAGAAATGGCGGCGTGAAAGGCAATGGTGACGCCGTCAGCGTTGACGATGGGCGCAACCTGCGCAACGGTTGCCGCCTCCGTGAAATCCGCCCCCATTGGTTTTTCGGCGGCGGCGAGCCAGTTGGCAGCAAAGGCGCGCGCCGCGTCAAGGCTGACCGGCGCGGACAGAAGACTGGATTGACCAGCCCAAAGCAGGAGACCGACAATCGCCAGGGACAAACCGTGGCAGTACGCACGAGTGAGCAATGTCTTCATCATAAGAAGCTCCTTAAACGTTCAGAAAAAACGACTTCTATATAATTTTTTAGTATGACTCGACGACACCATCCCAACACGGCCGCTGCCACAGCCATGACCAGGATGCCATTATATCTATTTTAAGGTATACAGCACAAAGCGTGCCAAGTTTCAGCATAAAACACACCAAGACAGGCCAAGAAAACCGCCGTCGCAATGCTTCAAACAGCGTTTCTCTTCTCAATTTTAGGAAATTTAGAACATTATACACCTGCAAGCAGCAAAACGCAAGACAGCATGTCTTATTTTTTCCGAACGCCGGGCCGGAACCGCCCCGCCCTGTTCCAGATATTATTATTAAGGTAACGCGCAAAATGCAGTGGTGAGCGCTTGTAACCCAAGCGTTAGCCTGCCGCATATAGACCAAACACACCGCGCCTCTGTCCAGTGTCGGCACTTTAGTGCCGGAACTCGCCCCTCGCCTTCCCCTGGCCGATTTTCTCCGAAAACGCTTCTTCAAGTCTCACTAACTGGCTTGCTGTAATTGGAAAGCGGTATATATTAATTGACTCTATTTGCGGAACAATCACATTTTCACCCTATCTCATTAGTCATTGGCGCTGTTTGGCGTCATCTCAAGGAACACTTATCATGGCCGTAAGAATCAGACTCCGCCGGACGGGGAAACGCAACCAGGCCTGCCATCGCATCGTGGTGGCGGACAGCCACAGCCCCCGCGATGGCCGCTTCATTGAAATCATCGGGATGTACGATCCCCGCCACGAAACTGAATCGATTGATCTTGAGCGCGTTGACTATTGGATTCCGCGCGGCGCTCAGCCCAGCGAAACCGTGCAGGCGATCATCAAACGCGCCCGCGCCAAAGCAGCGGCCGCACCGGAAACCGCGGCGCCAGAAGCAGCCGCTCCAGAAACCGCCGCATCTGAAAACAGCGATACAAAACCACAGGCATAATGGGTCATGGCCTTTTCTTCATTCTTCAAAAATCTGTTTGGCAGTGAAAGCGACGCCAACGCCGAAAACACGACAGCTGCTGCGGAAAACGACGCCCAAGAAGTCCCCGGAGCTCTGACGACTACGACAAAAGCCGAGGATCAGCCCGCTGTCCCGGAAGGGCTGGAAGGACTCAAGTCCTTTGTGCAATACGTCGCTTCCGCCCTGGTTGACAATCCCGAACAAATCGCCATCAGCTCCATCGAGAAAGACCGCCTGACGGTCATTCAGATATCCTGCGTCAAAAGTGACATTGGCAAGCTGGTCGGAAAAAGCGGCAAGACAATTGCGGCGATTCGCGCCCTGGTCAACGGTGCCAGCGGCCGCCTAGGCATGCATGTCACGGTTGACATTCTTGAATAACATACGACTTTTGGCTGGCTTCCCTGAGGCCAGCCAAAAACCTGCACGACGAGGCGAAAACAGCGATGCGCCTTGACATTGTCAGCCTGTTTCCTGACATCTGCCGGGGCGCTCTGGCAGAATCAATCATCGGGCGCGCCCAGCGAGCCGGCCTGATCAAGATTCGCCACATCGACTTGAGGGACTACGCGAACGACCGCCATCGCACGGTTGACGACAGCCCCTTCGGAGGCGGTGCTGGCATGGTGCTGCGTCCCGAACCGCTCTTTGCATGCATAGAAAGCCTTCTCCAGGATGACTCGCACGTCATCCTGATGACCCCGCAAGGGTCGGTCTTCAACCAGGGGAAGGCACGCGAATTAGCACAAAAAACGCATTTGATCATCGTCTGCGGACATTATGAGGGCATTGATGAGCGCGTCCGCCAAACGCTGATTGACGAGGAAATTTCGTTAGGAGACTTTGTTCTGACTAATGGCGCGATTGCTGCGACCGTAGTGGCAGACGCGGTGCTGCGCCTGCTTCCCGGCGTGCTGGGCAAAGACGAATCGTCGCAAGATGAATCGTTCGGCGCGGATGGACTGCTCGAATATCCCCAGTATACGAGGCCAGCAGTGTTCCGGGAAATGGCAGTGCCAGAGGTGCTCCTCAATGGCAACCACGCGGAAATTGCACGCTGGAGACAGCAGCAACGACTGCTGCGCACAGCACGAAGAAGGCCAGAATTGCTGGAGGGGGAGTGGACAGTGGACAATGGACGTTAGTGGACTTTGATAGACGTTAGTAGACGATGGACTGTGGACGGTAATGGACATTAGTGTTCAGTGGACGTAGACGTCAATGGACACTCATGGACAACGAAGCGAAATCAACACGAAAGGCAAAAACCCGACTAGATACGATAGGCACTGTCCACCGCGTCCACAACGTCCGCCGCATCCACAACGTCCACAACCTAAGCCTCGGAGAGGCGCAACCATGAGTAACCCCAGGTGAAGCGAAGCGGAACCTGGGGGTGGATGCCACCCAAGCCTAAGCCTCGGAGAGGCGCAACAAAAGCTTGAACTACATACACCAGAACTACGTACGACAGGCTCCAGCTACTGTCCACTAATATCCACTGACGTCCACGTCCACTGACCACTAACGTCCACTCAAAGTCCACAGTCCATCGTCTACTAATGTCCACTAACGTCCACTAACGTCCATTGTCCACTGTCCACTATATACCAGGAGACTATTCATGAACACGATTGAAGCGTTGCGCCAGGAAAATCTGAAGACTGACATCCCTCAGTTTGGGATTGGCGACACTGTCCAGGTTGACGTCCGCATCATTGAAGGCGGCAAGGAACGCATCCAGGCTTTCACTGGCACGGTGATTGCTCGTTCAGGCAGCGGCATTTCGGAAACTGTCACTCTGCGCCGGATTTCGCACGGCCAGGGCGTTGAGCGCATCATTCCGATTCATTCGCCTCGGATTGCCGGTTTCAAGCGCATCCGCGAAGGCAGCGTCCGCCGCGCTAAATTGTACTATCTGCGCGACAAAGTCGGCAGCGCCGCCCAAGTCAAGGAAAAGCGTCGTCATTGAGTCATACAACTTCCCCTGCGGCGACCTGGCACCCCAGCGTTCGCCACAGGCATGTTTCCGGCACAGCGCGTCCATATTCCGGTATGGGTTCCCGTCTGGAAGGCGGCACGCAGGTGCCGCCTTTGTCGTTTATCTCAGGGGGGCAGCCCGCACCGCAAAATGGCGCGGCAGCGTTTTCACCTAGCCAAGGCAAGGACAGGGTGCGTACGACGACAGACACCACCGAGCGAGATATGTTCGAGCACGAGCGCGAGGCGCGTCGGGCGCATCCCGGGCTGGTCTTGGCCGGGGTTGACGAGGCTGGCCGCGGCCCCCTTGCCGGCCCGGTGGTCGCCGCTGCGGTTATCCTGCCGGAAAACGGCTTTGACCTGCCGGTGACCGACTCCAAGGCTCTGAGCGCAACCGAACGCGAGGAACTGGCAGCTGCGCTGCGCACCGCGCCGGGCGTGATGATCGCCATTGCCGTGCGCGACGCTGCTCGCATTGACGAGGTAAACATCCTCCAGGCCACGCATGAAGCCATGCGCGAAGCCGCCGCCGCCCTGCCTGTCCCACCTGGACTGGTTCTCATTGACGGCCTGCCCGTGCGCCCGTTTCCGTTTCCGATTCACGCCATTGTCAAGGGCGATGCGTCTTCGGCGAGCATCGCTGCGGCCAGCATCATTGCCAAGACCCACCGCGACTATCTGATGTGCGCCTACGACCGCGACTATCCCGGCTATGGCTTTGCCCAGCACAAGGGCTACGGCACCGCCCAGCACCTCCAGGCTCTGCGTGAACTCGGCCCCTGCCCGCTGCACCGCCGTTCCTTTGCGCCGGTTCGCGATGTGCTGCTGGCGCCGACGCAGCCCTGCCTGCCAGGCTGGCAGGGCTAGCCTTTCCTCCAAACTGCCCACTCTAACCTAACATGTCCATCCGCTCGCAAATCCGTCCAGCCGCTGTGGACATTATCCGCCGGTTGAACCAGAACCGCTACGAAGCCTACATTGTCGGCGGCGCCGTTCGCGACCTGCTCTTGGGGCGTACGCCCAAGGACTTCGACATCGCGACTGCGGCGACGCCGGAGCAGGTGCGGGCAGTGTTCGGCAGGGGCCGTTGCCATATCATCGGTCGACGCTTCAAGCTGGCTCATGTCTTCTACGGCCGAGACACCTACTACGAAGTCAGCACCTTCCGCCGCCAACCTAATGCTGATGAACGCTGCACCCGCGACGATGACGACGGCGTCCTCATCTGGAACGACAACGAGTACGGCACCATCGAAGAAGACGCCCAACGCCGCGACTTCACGGTCAACGCCTTGTATCTTGACGTCATCGGCGACCGCGGCATCATCGATTTCACTGGCGGCTTGAAAGACATCGAACAACGCATGGTGCGAACCATCGGCCAGGCCGAGACGCGATTCACTGAAGACCCAGTCCGCATGCTCCGCGCCCTCAAGCTCGTTGGCATGCACCAAATGACCTTGGCGCCAGAGACGGAAGCAGCCATCAGCCGCTTGTGCGGACGCATCCGGCAGGCGTCTGTGGCCCGCCTCTTTGACGAGCTTCTGAAGATTTTCCAGACTGACTGCGCCGGGGCGATTTTGCAGACTTGCCGCCAGCACGGGCTGCTGTCAACGTTATGGCCTGGCTTGGCCAGCATTTGGGACAAGCCGCCTGGCCGGATAGCGCTGGGCATGCTGCAAGCGCGCGATCGGGCGACCAAAAAGGGCGACTATTCCACCTCGCGGGCGCTGGCCTTGGCCACGCCATGCCTGCCGTACGTGATGAACATCCTGCGCACGCACGACAACGGCGTTTTTCCGCTTTGGGATTCAACGATGAACAAACAATGCGGCCATGCCATCCGTTCCTTCTATGACGGCTTTGTCTTGCCGCATGTCCTGACCGCGCGCATCCGGGCGATGATCCTGATGGTGCCGCCCCTGGCCGAGGGCGTGCAGATTGACTACCTGGCGCAGCAGCCAGACTACAAATACGGCCGCGAGCTGCTGCGCCTGCTGGTCGAATCCTGCCGCTGGGACCCGGCGCTAATGCAAAACCTGCCGGAGCCGGGCCAGCCAGCTACCAGCGGCGCTGGCCGCCTGCCACGAAAACGCCGACGCCGACCACGCCGACCACGCCAGCCAGAGGCAGAACCAGCCGCCGAGGCGACAATGCCAGACGCCTCGCCCTGAATGCTCCCCCACTATACTGTGTACATTTCCCCGGAGAATCATAATGGCCCAAAAATTTCTGATCGCCCTGGCCGTCGTCGCCGTGCATGCGTTCCTCATCCTCGCCATCTTCAAGGGATGCAGTGACGATGCCGCCACGGAGACGCCAGCCGAGCAGGCTGCGCCTGCGGAAACAGCCCTCAGCCAGGAAAGCCCGCCGTCGCCGTCACCAGCTGCCGGACTGGCTTTTGCGCCGTATTCGGACGCCTATTTCACAGACCGCCAGCAGGCCCTGCCTGCTAAAGTGGCCGCCATGACCGAAAAATGCACCGGCGGCATCGCGATTGATCTCAGTTCGCGCTCGATCCTCTGGGCTAAGCGCCCCTTGGACATGCAGCCGATGGCCTCCATGACCAAGATGATGACAGCGTTTCTGGCTGTCAAGGAGATCAAGGAGTCGCAAGGGACGATGTCATTGAACACGGTTGTGCCGGTGACGCGGACGGCTGCCGCCGTAGGCGGACGCCAAGTCTGGCTCGACCCGCGCGAAACCTTCACTATCGACGAATTGCTCAAATGCATCCTGATCCGAAGCGCCAACGACTGCGCCTACCTGCTCGGCGAATTCCTCGGCAACGGCAGCGAAGCGGCCTTTGTCACCCGCATGAATGAACAAGCCGCACAGCTCGGATGCCGACGCCTGCTCTTCCACAACACCCACGGGCTGCCCAGCGCCAAGGGCGAATGCATGGGCGCACCGCAAGAACTGGCCTACCTGGCAGGAATACTCATGGATGTGCCAGAAGTCGTGAAATGGACCTCAGTCACCAGGGAATATATACGCGAAAATACTAATAAGAAATTCTTCCTGGATACGACGAACACGCTGCTGAAAACATGCCAAGGCGTGAACGGCATGAAAACCGGCATGACAGACAAGGCCGGATACTGCATAGCAGCCACTTGCGAACGTAACAGCCGACGAGTGGTGGTCGTACTCTGCGGATGCCCAGACAAGGCAGCAAGAGATAACCTGGGCAAAGCGCTGATCGAATGGGTGTATACGCTGTGAGAGGTGAATGCTGAATGCTGAATGCTGAATGCTGAATGCTGAATGCTGAATGCTGAATGCTGAATGCTGAATGCTGAATGCTGAATGCTGAATGCTGAATGCTGAATGCTGAAGA
>Ga0123334_1005098_pt1 | contig 12892 bp, 5 predicted proteins | sample BiotimSIPDNA_FD_89706 | JGI IMG/M metagenome (GOLD analysis project Ga0123334, IMG submission 89706) | Anaerobic biogas reactor microbial communites from Washington, USA - Biogas_R1 time_0 SIP DNA | ecosystem: Engineered > Bioreactor > Anaerobic > Unclassified | place: Washington, USA | collected... | reverse complement strand
TTCAATGTAAGCATTCATAGTGGTCTTGTTCGTTGGTACTAAAGCTACAACGCCAAGGTTGAAAAGACAATACAATAATGCTTGATACAGAGTTTAATTCCACAGGTTTTTACTGGTGATCCGGTTTTTCTCCGGAACTAGGGGGTCAACATGCTCCGGATTATCCAATATTTACAACACCTCTATCAGTAAAAGTTACATTTAATCCATCTACTGTCTTATGGAAAAACGATTGCTTCTAATTCTTGAATAGTTTGGAAGGCAAGTTCTAAGTCGTTGTAGGCTAATGACTATAACGTTTATACAACCTATTTTTGAATAATTCCTGTGGCACTCCTTTATACATTTTAAGTTTTATCGTAAAATGAATACAAATAAAATTCAAATTTGTAACATTTTATTGTCTGAGAAGTCATTTTTAATTTTTAATTGAAATTAATGTTACTTTTTTAATATAATGTATGAGTTATTATCAAATGCATTCAATTCCAATATTTCATTAATTTCTATTAAGACTTTATTTAATAATTGAGAAGTGTTGATGCAATTATGTACCCCATCGCTTGAAATAATTAACGTATCAAAATCAGTATTTTTAAATTCTTGATATCCGAAATCAATAATCTCACGTTTACCTGAAATACTTCTCGTTACGATATGATTGTATTTTTGAATCATTTCAATAGGGACTACTTCTAATTGTTTTTTTAAATCTTGTATTAAAGTATGAGGTACAGTTTTATAAACTAATTCATTTCCCTTATATAAATCAACTTGAACATCCCCTATCCAAAATATTTGCGTTATTTCATTATTAATAATCGCACTCGCCATTGTTGCACCAGATTTAACAGCCATTTTATTATTGAAATGTTTTACTGCTAAATTTGCTTTTTTAATGGCATTCTCAATATCAATTTTAGAATACGTATTATTATTTAATGCACTAAAATATGTGAGCAAGTTTTCAATTATCAGTTCTGCCGCATGTTCTCCATATTCATACCCCCCCATACCATCCGCAATTATAGCGAATAAAGTATTTGGATGCAGCTCTTTTACAAGAACTGCATCTTCATTACTTTTTCTTTTTCCTATGTGTGAATAGGCGATATATTCCATTATCTATCGGCTTTTAGTGTAGCCCCACCGTGTTTAGAAAATCTTGGTCGCGTACTAATTTTTTGAGGCTGATTTGTTATTGCATTTTCTGTTGCTTTTGAAGCCCATAAGAAACCCTCCCCTGGTTTAAGCATACTCATATCATTAGGTGTTAAAGCACTTAATTGGGTAATCGATTTTTGAATATGTTTTAACCACTGAGGTGAATTGAATTTATGTACTAAGACAACCGAACTTAATTCAATTATTTCATTAGGTAAACTTGGTGGATCCTGACTTGCTATCATAATACTTACTCCTTTATGACGCATTTCACGAATTGCAGTTACAATGTTATTCGTTAAATCCTTATTGTCCATGTACTTATGTGCTTCGTCAAATACTATGAATTTATTAAATGATTGTCCTTCAATTTCTTTTACACCCGAGAAAATATTTAACATGATGACAAATAAACCTAAGGCCTCATCTTTTTCAATAAACTCATCTCTAAGATCAACAATTACCAATCGACCTGGTTTTATAGCTTCTTTTAAAAAGAAATCATCGTCGATATATTCTTCTGCGAATCTTAGCCGTTGTCTTGCTAAAGCTTTCTGTGTATTTGATAATAATACATTGTCTTCAACACTTTGTTTTAACCCATCAAGCGTAATATTCCTACGCATTTCTTTCATCATTGCTTTTAACTGCTTGATGTAAGAAGATTCATTTCCAATTGCACCTAATAAAAACATCCAATCTTGTACATTTAACTCTTTCGAATTAAACCCAATTGACCTTACTTCAATTGAAGGAAATTCAGCTTTACGTTCATCTACTTTATCCTTAGGAGTTAATAGAATTACATCTTCAATCTTATTAGGTTCAGCACCATATCTTTCTTTTAAAATCGTCGTTTCACGTTCTACATCATTTGGATAAATCATTGAAGTAAACTCAGGCTCATAGTCCATGCTTTCACTATAATGGAAAATTACCCCTGCTAGTGGATGGCTTAATTTATTGATATTGTTCACATGTTTTAATACCATTTCAGATAATGTCCCGATAGTATAACTTTTACCACCACCTTGCACTCCAAATAAACTGATGGTATTAGTTTCAGATAAGTCAATAGCAATTTTTTTATTATGAATTGAAGTCCCTAACACACCATATTGAGAAGAATCTGATGATTTTCCAATTAAAATATCGTATTTAGGAATAGCATATTCAACTTGTTCCTCAACTACATTTTGTGCTGCTGTAGCACCCCCTTTGTTAACTAATTCATTATCAAGAGTTTCTGTCTGAACTATTGGGTCAGTATTAGAGATAGTAGGATTTTCTGTAGTTGTAGAAACATCTATTTCTTTATCATCTGCACCTTCCTGTGTATTCTCTACCTCTTCTTGAGTATCATTTTCTTTCGCCTTAAGTTTCGCCTTGTATTTCCCAACGAATTGTTTTAATTTATCGTTATAGTCTAACGATTTAATTAATTCTTCTTTCAATTTAGAATCTTCTAATCTTAACGTATTCAAATCAGAATTAGGATCTAAAATATCTTTAATTAACCCTTCACCAAACGTAAAAATGGTAGTATTGTCATCAAAAACTTGTTTTAAATGCTTTTGTTCAAAAGAAAAATCGAAAATAAACCCAAGCCTATTGAATTTAATAGTAAATCCACTATCAAGCGTTTGAATAAAATCTAAATAAGCTCTGTATGAATTTTCTTCTAATGTATTGTATCGAAAAGCTCTTTCGATGTAAAACTCTAGAAGATTTTTAAATTCTTTGTTTTTTATCTCACGATCTAAACGATCTTTTGTTTTAAAATTATTTGGGTCAAAATGTGATTTTAAAGCAAAAATTGTATTGTCAATTTGCTCCAACATTTTCAGTTTTAAATCCTCTCTTTCTTGTACATTTAAATATGTACGGCACTTGATTTCTAAAACTGAACAATTAATTTCTCTTGATTTTGGATCTATTCTAATGAATAAATTATCCGCTCTACTTTTAGAATTAGTCTCTAATTCATTGAATAGGTTTTGGTGTAAATCAATAGGAATTATAAATGCGTTTTTCAACAAATGCTTTTTATCTAAGACACGTTTAGAGAATGCAGACCCGATTACTTCAAATGCTCTATTCTTAGACGAATTCAATTGTAAAATTAAAGAGCTGCTTAATGCACGAACATCTTCAAGGATATTTTGTATAGAAATTTTATCTTCTTCCCTTTCAATATCTACATTAAATTTTTCAAAATGAGGTGCGATTAAACTATAAATTTCTTCATTCGGTTTTGTTGTCAGATAAGACGAAATACCCGAAATTTCTTCCCCAGGAATATAGTCAAGTAAGAAAGGAATCTTGTTATCTTCTGACGGTTGATCAAAAATTTGAGGACCTAAGAACTTATCAAATGTAATAACCCAATCCGAAAATTCATGCAAATTGCTTAAAAGCACATTGTCTCTATTGGAAAGATTTAATTCAATAGCAGGAATGGCATCGGTTTGATGCGCTGCTAAAGTTGCTGCAATATTCTCTTGAATATTCGCAAATGTAGTATTGATTACTTTCTCTTTTTCTTTGGCTATGTTTTGATAGTTTACCCATTTGAACCCATTCGTTATTTCATCGAAACTACCATCGGTACTCGATTGAAAAATCAATCCATTTAAAAACTCATTTTTAGTTTTAAATACAGGTTTAGTAAGCGTAATTTTAGGAGAAAAAGGATTTACAATAAAACTTACATGTGCATTAAAAACACTTGGATTCGCTAAGAAATCTTCAATGTTATTGATTGAAAATCTAAGTTTAGGAAACAAACGATTGATTGATGCTTGTGAGAAAGCTTCAGCCTCTTCAGATACGTTTCTTTCAGGGTTTATCAAATCCTTTAACGCATCACCAGGTTCAATGATATTGTTTATCGCTACGAATAATCTGACCTCAAATTTTATATCAACGTATTCTTTAATCTTAATAATATCAATAAACGCTTCCGCAAACTTATTTGCATCCCCCACATTAAATAAGTTTAACACTAATTTGTCAACATAAGGATGCTGTTGTAAGTAATTTTTAAGGTGTTTAATGATTAAACTTTTACTTACGTTTGTATCTACTTCATTCCCATTTGGAATGTTCAACAAATTCGCTACATACTGTTTGATTTGGTATGTTTTAGGCGCTAATGAATCGTCTTTTCCTTTATTTGCTTCGTTGACATAAACTCCCCATCCAAAAGCAATTTCACCTAGATATTCGTAATTGTCAAATGATTTAGGATCAGCAAAAACGAAGGGATTATTTGAAGGGATTAAATCGCCTAAGAACAAATTTTGCAACGCAGACCATTCTTTGTCATGATCTTTATAGATCAGTGTTTCTTTGTACCAAAATTCAAAACGCTCGATTAACTCTAACATCCAACTTAATCTTAACGGATGTAATGGCGATAATAAAAGAATTTCAATAGATTCTTTTGTTGGTAATAGCGTTTTTACTTTTATTAAATCTAAAAATTGAATATCCGCATATAAGGACTTTAATTGCTCCTTATCTTCTTGTTCAATTGATTTATTAATTTTATTATTTAACTCTTTAATCCACTTATTATAAGCCTCTAAGTATGTTTTGATCTCTTCTTTTAATTCGACTAAATTTACTGTTTCAACAATACCATTTTCTGTTTCGTTTGATTCTTTTATCGCTTTAAACAACTTACTACGTGCCTCTTTAACTTTTTTAGGTACGACTTCATTTAAAGGCGATAATCTAAACTCACATCCATCGAAATTAAGCGCACTGAAATTAGGATTCAATTTTGCGTATAAATGTCCAAAATTACCTTCTTGTTTTAACAATTCATTTTCTAAATATCTTAACTTAGAAGATATAATGATTTGGTAATTGAACTTTACACCATAATTGATATAAAAAGTTGAATTTAATTTTGGTTTTTCATCGTTTAACCAGCTATTAGCACTTTCTGCAGGAATAGGAAAATCGGCTTCAATTCCATTTTTTAAATTATCTAAATTGAATTTAAAATGCGCTTGCGTAACGTTATTTAATTTATCCTTACGGATATTTTTTAAATCCTCTTCAGCTTCATCAATTGCAAAATAAAAATCTTCTGAATCAGACTTTAATTTAAAGTTTAGATCAGCTTTAGCCTCTGTGGTTTTCCCTTGTTCTTCCCAAGCTTTTTGTATGGCATCACTTGCAAAATCGTCGTTAGCATTTAGAATATTTCCGTGTTCATCTTCCGCATATACTTTGAAGAAATATGTCATTTCTTCTGTTGTATTGGAATTAATTTCGATATCAGCCGAGCGAAAAATAGATGCTGCTTTCGAGTTTTTTAATTTTCTTAACGTTGTAATTTCTTGACCAGCCCCACCATCTGCTTCCATTAACACGATTCTAAAACCATGTAAACTTTCCACTTGGTTTGGAGGAGGCGTGGTTGTAAATTGTACTTTTACTTTGACATTTGTACCTTCATTTGCTTTTAAAACCTTTACGCCATCTTCCATTACAAAATTAGAAGATGAGATATTTGTTACTTCTAGATTAAGATTATCAAAATTTAGATTAGGAATTTTCCAATTTCCAAAGCATAAATTTTGATATTTATTGAAAATGGTTTCAACAATATCTGCTTTATTGGCAATATTTTTTTCTTCTCTAAAGAATTGGATTAACTCTTTTTGAATGGTATCTTTTTCAATTTCTAAACTATCCACACGTTCGTAGATTGATTTATTAAAAGAAGCTAAAACATTAAGACTCTTTTGGTTTAAAATCAATCTTGCACGCGCAACTGAAGGATCTTCTAATAATTTATGGTCTGGTAACCCACCAATTAAAAATAAATACTCTCCAATTGCTTTATCATCATAATTATTCTCTTCAAGTAAGATTAAATATTTGGCTAAAGCAGGATTATTATTTTTATTGATATTGAATATTTCAACAATGGTTTGTATGCTTCTCTTCTTTTCTTCTGGTATTTTTTTGAATAATTGATCTACTAGAATACGATCTATATTTTCTAATTGTAAATCTTTGAAAGTTGCATTACCATAAGAATCTTCCGCAGCTGTTCTTGAATTTGAAGGAATTAAAATTAAAATTGGCTTGGATTGATTGTTTCTTAACTCAATTAATTTAGTTGCAGAAATGTATTTATCCCCCACTTCGGCATCATTAATAATAAAACTATCCATCTTAGGATAGTGGGTTCTTATTTTATCTAGCAAAATAAATAATTGCTCATCTGCCAAGCCTGTAATTTTCATACAATGTCCAGGTTTTGCTTCGGCAAATTCATGTTGAAACTGTTGTAGAATAATGTCTACAATGAAATCATAATATGTATAGTTTTGAGTCGTTGTCATTGTTGTTGGTTATTTTAGTTCGTATCTAGGTCTAACCTTTTGTAAAATGTAGGCATCACTCATGTCGTTGTAAAACCCAATTTGTCTTAATTTAGATTTAAAGGCTTCTACATTTTCTTTGAATGCCAAGTTTGTATTCACATCTGCATTACGGTATTCCTCTTCATTCAAACCGTTAATTACTAAACCGTAACGATTTTTTAGATTTTCCATTAAATCTTCAATCGATACATTTTTGGTAATAAATTTACCTTCATCTAAATGAAGTACCTGAATTTGTACTAAAGCTTCTAACAAACGTGTACCTAACACAAAACGTCTTGGATGTTTCTTACTTCGCCCTTGTGCTAAAAAACCACGGTCGTTGTTCTTTTGAGAAATACTATCTAAAAACTGAGGGTAATATTTTAACTGATACGGTCCTTTCACTTTCATTAAAGCTTCTACATACTTATCAAATGAAGTAGTTTCGTATTTTACCATATCATCCAATAGCTCATTATCTTCCTTCGTTTGGTTATTCCTCAACATACTCCAGAAGGCTGTTAATGTTGCTTCAACCAATGTATTTTCATTATTCAATTTATTTATTGCTTGTTCTAAACTCGATGATTTTGATTTATCTAAACTGAAAGCATTAATAATCGTGTTAATCTGAAAACCGGCTTTTATATAATTATAAAGTGCATTGTAATTGATTTCTGCATCTTTGATTGCAAATTGCGATATTTTACTTTCAAAATTATCCGTAACATCAACCACCACTTTCCAATCGTCATCCACTTCAATGGAATTTTGATCCAACATTTTAGGTAAGTAGTTTATTACTTTAAAACTATATAAGGCTAAGTGAAATGATGTTATGGTTTTGATGTATTCAATTAATACCGATCGTGGTATAATCTCTTTGTACACCAATAGACGGTGAATATCTTCACAAAATAACTCTGCCTGTTTTGGTAATAAAGGTTTAATTTGATTTAAAGACGTATTACTTTCAATTATCCCAATACTAATATTTTTTATTAAATGAAGGATTCCTAAACTATCCACATCTAAGTTATTCCCTTGTAGGAACTCGTTGGTTTGCGGATCCCATCCTTGTACTAAATACTTTTTTAATTCTTCTTTGATCGCAGGCTTTTGTCCAAGCATTAGATAGACTTGATCTGCACTGAAATAATCACGTGTATTTTTTGCATTTCTAATTCTATAACTTTCTAAATGAATTGGTTTTAAGGATGAAATTTTTTCTTTTTCTAAATTTCCTCTATTGACCAAATTTGCTAAGTTTTGTCTGATCCAAATTTCAACTGCTTGTCTGTTTTCGCTAATTCCCTTAAAGTGACCTTGATCTTCCAATGCTTTAAAATAATGCATGATTTTATCTATGTCCACTTCTAATGATTGATTTTTAGCTGCACGTTGTTTAGGTCGAATCCCATTATGTTTTAATAGCATAAAAAGATTCACCAATGTGTTATCTATGTTGGTTACTTTGGCGTCAGAAGTTAAAATCAATTCATTTCTGAAAACCCCTTCGCTTTTATTTATTTTAATTGCCATGTCTATACTACTAAAGGATTGATTTCAATTTTATTCTCAACTGATTTACTTATTTTGAAGAAATCTTTATTGTTAGCGGTTACTACCACTTCATTGTAATTCAGATTTTCTAATAAGTTTTTGAATACGATCAATTCAATGAATTTCCCTTTCATATCATTCAATGAAGGACTAAATCCTTTGTGAATAAAGTATAACATCTCATATAAATCTAATGAAATGGTTAAAGCAATATTCGGCATTTTCTTATGTCTAAATATTAATGCATCTGTTTCGTATTCCAAGTATTTAGTTAGATGACTAGTATCGTAAACAATTAATTCAAAATCCTCTAATGGCAATAATTTAAATGCTTTACCGTAAGGATCTTTAATGTCATTGGATGATAAAATCAAATACTTTTCAGCAATTTTTGTATTGATCGCACCTTCGTTTATAGAAATGGCTTTTGAAAGCGAAACTTTCAATTCCTCTAAATTATCGGAAGCCTTAATGCTTTGTACAAATTCAAAAATAGATTGGTATGGAATTCTATTTAAAAATGTTGGTTTTAACTGAATTTGCTCTTTGTGTTTAATTTCATCAAAATTTATGTTTCCTTCAAAATACTGATGGCGTACAAATGTTTTGTGTTTTTCTTTGGTTAAAGCAATTGTTTCTGCATTTTGTTGATGCACTGGGCTTAATGCTTTTTGTTCATTAAATTCCTCCAATAGATTGTACTCTCTTTCTCCAAAGATTAGATAATCTTTTGGCCTATGTGGACTAAAGAATAATTGACGATCTAATTTAGGAATAGCCACTTCACCAATATCTGTTTCACGAATTAGTTTGATTAAGCGATCGCTATTACCAGTATCTTGAATTTTAGGATTCGAAATATTGAAATAATATAAATTCCAATAATTTACAATATCTTCTTCTGTTACTCTAGTAATTAATTTTAAGTCTTCGCAAGCATAATCACGGGTGATGATAAAAGCAATGAAAGATCTTAAATCACGCATGGTGATGTGCAACTCTCTTTTTAGACTTACCGTTCTGATTAACCATTCTAAACGATTGATAATTTCGGGACCAGCCGCTGAATCATTGAATGAATCTACATTGTACTTAATAAAGCACTGATGAGAAAATTCACATCCTTCACATTTCGTCCATAATTGTTTATGGGTTAAGGCACGAATTTGTTTTTTGAATAAGGATTCTTCGTTTTCATCTTGTGCAACTACCGAACGCAAGTTTAGATTGATGACTAAAACACCTTCTGGTAATTGGGAATAGCCTTCTTCGTAGAAATAATTCTCGATGGCATAGGCCATGCCTTTGTGCTTTTCTGAAGTAGTTAAGAACTCCACTAAACGTCCTTCGTTGATGGCTATAATCCTTCCTTCCGAAGCTTTGTTATAGTTCTGTAAATTTTCGAAAGGACTAAAGAACTTATCTAATACATCATTGTTTTCAAACCCTTTTTCATCTTGAGAACCATCATAATTACTTTCGTAGTTAACCCCATTGATTTTAAACTGTGCGCCGTTGTTGTGCTCGAAATGAGTTAACTCTTTGACATTGGCGTTTTGTTCAATCTTTTTGACAAATGCAGTTTTTCCATCTCCAGCATTCCCTGTGATGATGACTAATTTGTATTTACCATCTACAATAGCAGGAATTAATTTACGATCTAATTTTGTAGACGTATAGGTATCGTTATCTAATGTATTTCCATTAAGATTGACACGCGTACCGAAATTTCCGTATTTGGATTGCGAGTATAAGGAGTTTAGGTAATCGACCATATTGACTCCTTCTGTACTTATCTTCTTAACTTTTAGCTCCTCTTTGTTTTTAGCAAAAAGTTCTGTTAATGCTTGGTAAATACGCTCTATATTCCCATCGGTAAAAGACTTTGCACCGCCTTGCCAAAAAACTTCATTGATGATAAATTCATCATCAACTTTTAAAACCAATTTGATTGGTTTCCCTAAATCAAGAGACGATTTGTATTTGGTTAAGTTTTCTTTGAATCGACTTATTACGTTCTGAATGGATTCATGTATATCAAAATATGTATTGTTTCTGTTGTAAAGTTTGACATCAAAACCATTCATTTCTTGACGTATTGAGATCTGCGTATGATATAAATGTGCACGATTGCTCATTTCACCTGTATCTTCCGATAATTCTAAAATATCATTTTCTATACGCAATAACTCTTCTAACATTTCCTCTGCATTATGGAAACGCGTTTCTTTATTGGTTTTAATTGCCTTTAAAATGAAATCTGCAAAAGCTCTTGAAACATTTGGTTCAAATTCTTTTGGATCTTTTGGTTGCGCATGAATCAATGGTAACTTACTTGGTGTCCAAGGATATTTTTTCGTCAATAGCTCGTATAATGTTACCCCTAACGAAAATAAATCGGCCGTTAAGTCCCATTTTACTTTGTATCCATCGTAAATTAAATCCTGTGCTAAATATGGGTTAGTCCCGACATAATCTTGGTTGTTATCGATGGCAGTAGCCACATTGAAATCAATTAGTACAAAACGTTCTCCTTTGTCCCAAATGATGTTTTGTGGTTTGATGTCACGGTGAATAATTGGTGGATTTACTTTTTGCATTTCCACTAAAGCCGACAAAATATCTTTGGCTACATTAAATACCTGATGGATTGGTAATTTGGCTTCTGTACGTGAATACACCCCTAAATTATCTCCTTCTAAATATTCCATCAAGGTATAGAACTGCCCCGAGAAGGTGGTTCCGTTCCATTTGAACTTCACAATATTAGGATGATGAACTTGTTCTAATGCTTTAAATTCATCGATTACCGAATTGACATTCACACTTTCGTTGAAAATCTTTAAGGTATAATATTCACCTTGTAATTTGTGTTTCACTTTAAATACACGCGAATACCCACCTTTACCTAAAGTTTTATAAATGGTATAATCTCCAATGTCGTCTCCTTCTTTTAGCTCGTCGAAAGGAACAGCTACTGGTATAGTTGCATGTACTTGATGCCCGTTAAATCCTTTAGTATGGAGGTTCGTAGCTTCTTCGATAAATTCATATAATTTTTCGATTTCTGCTTCACGATCCATTTCATTGGTCTGAATGGTTTTATTGATGAATTCATCAATCCATTGCGGTAAATGCGGATTGATGGTTGTAGGCATTAAATGCTTTGGTAGATGACCACCTAATTGATTTAGTTCGTATGGCGATTTGAATGGTTCTTTTTCTAAAAACAACCAGTATGCTAATACCCCTAAAGCATAAATATCTGTAACCGCCGATACATCACCGACTGTTAATTCAAGAGGTTGGTAAGGCGTAACATTTTGCTCGGTTATACTTGGCATGACCGTATAACCTTCTTCTTCGTGTTCGAAGAAATAGGATTTACCAAAGTTCGCTAAATAGGCAAAACCAGAATTTAAGTAAATATTATCTGGGCTAATGTCGCGGTGATAAATATTTTGCTCGTGCGCTGAACGTAGAGCCACCATGATATTCTTTAGAAACTGTACCTTTTCATTGAATGTAAAGGTTTTGATTCTTGCTTCTGCTCGTAAGGAACAATCGGTTAAGAAATCGGAGATTTCGTAAAACAAATGGTTTTCTGGATCGAAACGAAAATCTACATTTAAAATAAATGGTTTTCCATTCAGATTTTTTAAAGCATTGTATTGGTTACGGATTTTGTCTTCACGATTTTTTAAATCCATAGGTGATAAACCAGCCACTTGTAATGCAAATTCTTTGGCTACACGAAAGGTAGAAGAAGCTCCTGGGTATTTGATTAAATACTCTGTATAGAAATTGGTTTGATCTAAAATCTTTACAATTTCGTACTCAAATATTTGTGTTTTTTCTTCTACACGTTTTTTGTTTTGTTGCCCTGTTAAATAGTCTACAATTTTATCTTGGATATCTTCTATGGCATCTTCTGTTTTGTTGACTTCTGATGCATCCGTAAGAAAATTAATTAGTCTTTTATCTAAATCGAACGTTAATTTTTCGTCTTCTGGAGTTAAATAACGGTCCAACACATTATCGTAAGAAATGGTAAGCATGTTTTGCACCCACGCTTTACCCCAATACGGATTTTGTTCTTTTAGCTTAGAAGCCAAAATCGCTGTTTTTTGACGATTGGTACGTAAGGGATTTTTACGTGGATGATCGTTTAGATACCAGTTGGTTTCGTCGCCTTCGATGCGGCCACGCCAATCTTTATTTTCTATATTGAACACGGCATGAGGAGCCACGACCACTAAGTCGTACTCCCAATACTGTGTTTGGTTGTTATGTGGATTGGTTGAAACCAACTCGATATTGGGTATCAGATAGAAGTCGTCTGGTAAATTTACTTCTAAGAATTTTAGTAGCTTTTCTTCTCCGACGTTAACCTGGCCGTCAAAGTAAGAGGGTTTTTTAACTATTGCCATGCATCAATTTCTTTTTCGATTAGATTTATTGCTTGGTTTTCTTTTTTTATTGCCTCATTTAAATTAAATAAATGAAGATCAATTTTTTCTTCAATTTCCTTGATAATACTTTTTTCTAAAATAGGTACTTCAAGATTCCCTACATAATCTTCATTTAAGTGTAATATTACAGAGCCATAAGACCCAGCTAATAATGAATTTCTACCTAAATTAGATTTTAGAAATTGTAGCCTTCCCTGAAAATCGGACAGTTTAAAATTAGACAAATTATTAATTTTAAGCAGTCAAAACAGAGTTATGAAAAAAACAAGATTCACAGAAAGCCAAATTGTAAAAATTCTAAAG
>Ga0123334_1005097_pt1 | contig 12894 bp, 11 predicted proteins | sample BiotimSIPDNA_FD_89706 | JGI IMG/M metagenome (GOLD analysis project Ga0123334, IMG submission 89706) | Anaerobic biogas reactor microbial communites from Washington, USA - Biogas_R1 time_0 SIP DNA | ecosystem: Engineered > Bioreactor > Anaerobic > Unclassified | place: Washington, USA... | reverse complement strand
TTGCTTTAACTTCTTGCTGTAAATTTGATATATCATTTGCTTGATGATAATATAAAAGCACGTCAAATCATATGACGTGCTAATCTGTTATCGAACAGGAAGTAATTATTCTGTCCTATCCGAAATTATGGCGGAGAAGGAGGGATTCGAACCCTCGCTAGAGTTATCCCCTACTAACGGTTTAGCAAACCGTCCCCTTCACCACTTGGGTACTTCTCCACGATGCCTGTTATGATATTGTATTGCCAATTATAACGGCTTTGAAGACTAAAATCAAGCGTTTTGAGCATTTCTGCAAATACCGCATTTTAGGATCGCCGGATTACAGAGCATCATGAATATTGTAAAATCAGATGATGAGCGCCGCGAATATCAAAGCCCCATACATCCTTGGCTAAGCCATATCTATCCATGCCGGATAGCATACGATACCCGGCTTTGTTTTGCCGCTTCGCACCGCCTCGCAGTATCCGGCGACGGCCTTGTCGTCATTGAGCGGGCATATCATAAATGCGTCGCTCGCGTGTCTCATGTCTTGAATCTCCGCCCTGTCTCCGAGTTCTCTTTGCACAATATCGGCCGGTATGTGCAGCGACAGCTCCGAATCATCCTTGATATAAGTATTGACGATGTAAGCAAGAGCATGCGCCATGAAGCCCTTTGCGGCATAGAACTCGCGCAGGTCGGACGGCTGGTTTTTGTTAAAACGCGCATAGGCTGCCACATGGCCGTCTTTGAGCATTGTAAATGCCCTGAACGACGGCGTATGGGAACACCAGTCGATAAAATCATTGTGCTTAATGAACGAGAAAGCGTGTTCCGAGGCCTGGCTTATTTGAATTTCGCGCAGCTTCGGAATATCATCCGGTGAAACCGGCTTTTCTTCGATGCCCTCCGTATCGATACCGCTTGCGTCAAACCGGGCTTTGGTTCCGGCTATCGAGAATGTGTTTTGCCGGTAGCCGAACCTCGGATAATACGAGGGATGGCCGCACAGAAGCGAAAACAAGTACCCCTTGCCGGAGGCTGTGTCGTGCGACTTGGCGATCAACTGCTTTCCGATGCCGGTATTCTGATGTTCCGGCAGCACTGCGACCGGGCCCAGCATCACGCCGCTTCGCAGCGAGCCCTGCACAATGGCGTCCACCGGAACCAGCATGACATGGCCCACGATCCGCCCGTTTTCCTCCGCGACGATGGAAAGCTCCGGGTCAAAGTCTGCAAGCTGCCGGGCAAGCGCAACCATCACATGCTCGTCCACATTGAAATTCTCCGGCCTCCAGTTTGAGAATGCCCTGTAGTTGACCAGCGCTATCTGGTTGTAATCGGCGGGAACCTCGCTCCTAAGAATCATACCGCTACTCTCCGTTTGTTTTGTTTACAGTGTATTATACCACGGAGCTCCCCATTTGTTTATGCCTTGCTGTGCAGACATCCGTACGTTGAAGTCTAAGCTCCGGACATATTTTCATTTATTCAATCATCAACTATAATGATCTATATATCTCATTGCGAGGTGCGCCATGTCGGAAGAAAACAAACCGGAGCAGAACGGGCAGAACCCGGCCATTGATACCCTGCCGTACAGGTTTATCATAAACCTGCTCGATGAGGCCGGCAAGTCGCTTGATAAGCAGCAGGCGGCCCAATTGATCAGGGGCTGCAGCAGCGCCCATTACAGTATGCTGGATGTCGACTCGATGGTATCGGGCTATGCGGGGCATCTGGAGGACTTCATAGAGTTCATTGAGCGCAAGTGGGGCTGGAAGATACGCTATGACGCCGAAAACAGCGTGATAGAGGCGGATGAGAACAAGCCGTTCTGCGTTTGCCCGCTTGTCCGGAACGGCGCGGTGCAGAACCCTTTGCTATGCCACTGCTCGGAGGGATTTTCCCAAAGAATGTTTTCAAAAGTCATCGGCAAGCCTGTGCGATGCGAAGTGGTAAGCTCCGTGCTGCGCGGCGGCAGCAGCTGCGTGTACCGAATTAGTATCGAAGATTGACGGGTTTTTAAGAGCGCGCTATGCGTTCTTTTGCCTGCCGCGATGCGGTGCTTTCTTTGATTGACGGGCAATGTTATCAATGGTAATATGGATATACTGCCAGTAACATCATAAAGGCGGAGCAAATGGCTGAAACTGCAAACATGCAAAGATATGCGCAGGAGCGCCGGGAACAGACCGGCAGGCGGCGCGATGAAATACTCGACGCGGCCCAGGCTCTTCTCCTTGCAAGGGGGCCTGAAAATGTCTCGATGAAGGAGATCGCCGAAGCGGCGCACATCAGCAAGATGACGCTTTACCGCTATTTCCCGGGCATGGATCCCATTGCGTTTGAGATCGCGGTGCGCATGCTTCGGGAGATCTATTCATCCATCGGGCGCGAAAAGAAGCCTGAAAGCATCGTCGGAGCGCTCATCACAGCGGTCAGGCAATTCCATGACCATGAGCATGCCTACCGGTATCTGGGTATGTTCGACCATCTGTATGCGCAGAACTATCCTTCCGATGACCTTGCTCAATGGTACAAGGAACATATCGACATGCTGGACAGGGGATTCCGGGTGCCGCAGTCCAAAAACAATGCTTTTCATATGACACTGGGCAACTTGACAATGGGCTTTTTGGAAAAGCTGGCGGCAAGGGGCGGACTGCTCGAGAAGGAGCAGCAAGTGCCGGTGGAAACCCAACTCAATGAATTTATCAAAATGCTGGAGATACTGGATCAAAACAACCCTTGATCCGGCGGTTAAAGCCGGACTCTGAATCAACGGAGGTATTGGCATGGAGCAGCGCATCAGGGAACTCATTTCGCAAATGACATTGGAGGAAAAGGCCTCATTATGCTCGGGCGAGGATTTCTGGCATACCAAGAGCGTGGAGCGGCTGGGGATACCGCAGATCATGGTGGCCGACGGACCTCACGGGCTGAGGAAGGAAACCGGCGAAAAGGACAAAAACCGAGCCGACGGCACAGTCCGGGCGACCTGCTTCCCGACCGCGGCGGCAACCGGCAGCTCCTGGGATACGGAGCTGATGCGGCAAATCGGCGAAGCCCTGGCCGAAGAGTGCCTGCAGGAAGGCGTTTCGGTGATATTGGGGCCTGGCGCCAACATCAAGCGGTCGCCGCTTTGCGGCAGGAATTTTGAGTACATATCCGAAGACCCGTACCTGACGGGCGAAATGGCGGCCGCGCTGATCGGCGGCGTACAGAGCCGGGGAGTCGGAACATCGCTCAAGCACTACGCCGTGAACAGCCAGGAAACGCTCCGGTTTGTGGTCGACGCCGTCGTCGATGACCGGGCGCTGCGCGAGATATACCTGACGGGTTTTGAAAAGGCCGTCAGGCAGGCGCAGCCATGGACGGTCATGTGCTCGTACAACAGGGTTCAGGGCACATACGCCAGTGAAAACAGCAGGCTGCTCACCGGTATCCTAAAGAATGAGTGGAAGCACGAAGGACTGGTCGTCAGCGACTGGGGAGCCGTCAACGAGCGCGTGGAGGGGCTGAAGGCGGGGCTGGAACTGGAGATGCCGGGCACGATGGGACAGAACGACGCGAAGATCGTCAAGGCGGTCAGGGACGGCGATCTGGATGAGGGCGTCCTAGACGAAGCGGTCGGGAGGCTGCTTGCGCTGGTATTTAGGGCGTCGGAGAACCTGAAGCCGGGATACCGGTATGATGCGGAAGCGCACCATGCCCTGGCGCGCCGCGCCGCCGCCGAATCGGCGGTGCTCCTGAAGAACGACGGGCTGCTGCCGCTTGACAAATCATTGAAGATTGCGCTGATTGGAAAGTTTGCGCAACAACCGCGGTATCAGGGAGGCGGGAGTTCGCACATTCAGCCGATCCGCATGGAAAGCGCTTTGGACGAGTTTCAAAAGCGCGGGATCAGCTTTACGTATGCAAGGGGCTATGATCTGAAGTCAGCCGGTGTCAGCCGGCAGATGCTCGACGAAGCGGCGGAAGCCGCGCGCCGCGCCGATGTTGCGGTGGTCTACGCCGGGCTCCCCGAACGGTATGAATCCGAGGGCTACGACAGGGATCACCTTGACATGCCCGAAAGCCACAACCTGCTGATCGCCAGGGTCGCCGAAGCCAATCCGAATGTCGTCGTGCTGCTGCAAAACGGCGCGCCGGTTACGATGCCGTGGATTTCCGGTGTGAATGCCGTGATCGAGCTTTACCTTGGCGGGCAGGCGGGCGGCCCCGCGTCGGTGGACATACTGTACGGCGATGTCAATCCTTCCGGCAAGCTGGCCGAGAGTTTCCCGCTGTCGCTTTCGGATACGCCCTGCGCCAAATGGTTCCCGGGCAGTCCGCTGACCGGCGAGTACCGCGAGAGCATCTATGTCGGTTACAGGTATTATGACACCGCCCGCAAGGAAGTGCTTTTTCCGTTTGGACACGGGCTAAGCTATACGGAGTTTGAGTATTCGGATTTGGTGCTGTCTTCACCGACGATCGGGGATAACGATGAGCTGACCGTTACGGTTACGGTGGAGAACACCGGCAGGGCGGCGGGGGCCGAGGTTGTGCAGCTTTATGTCAGCGACCCGGAGTCGGCGGTATTTAAGCCCGAGCAGGAGCTCAAGGGCTTCCGAAAGGTCTTCCTTGAGCCGGGCGGAAAGGCACAGGTGGAATTTAATCTCGGAATGCGCGCTTTTGCCTTCTATAATACGGCGATCGGTGATTGGTATGCCGAGAGCGGCGTGTATCACATCCGCGTCGGGTCGTCCAGCCGCGATATACGTTTAAGTAAAAAGGTCATGGTGGAGTCCGCGCAGCCCGCTGCTAGCGTGCCGGATTATGCGGTAAATACGCCGCATTATTTCAATCTGCAGGGCAAGGAACTGAATATAAGCGACGGCGAGTTTGAGGATTTGGTCGGATATACGCTGCCTGTCAATGAAAAACCCGCAAACGGGCCGTACGATTGGAATTCCACAGTCGGGGACATTCAAAATACACCGGTCGGCAGACTTATTTATAAAATCGTACTGAGCAATGTCAGAAAAGCATACAGGTCGATGGGTGTGGATGATATGGCGGAGCGGGTCATGGTAAGGATGGCGCAGGAGATGCCGCTACGCTCCATTTTCATGATGAGCAGCGGTAGATTCAGGCTCAACCATGTCCAGGGACTGCTGCTGATTTTAAACAAAAAGCCGTTGAGGGGCATCATTAGATTCTTAAACAAACAATAATGCAGACCGGCGCTTGATGCGCCATAAACAGTCCATACACAAAAAGCCGCCCGAATACAGGCGGCTTTTCTGATACGAAACTATTCAAATACGATGACTGCGCAATTGACGATGTCAACCCAGTCATACATGAATTTGGCGTGGCTTGTGTAATTTCTGATGCACATGTGCGAAGTCGGGTAGGTTCCGAGCGTGCTCAGCGACTCCGACATTCCGGGGTCGATCAGCGCGCCGGCGTCGGTCCTTGAATATCTGCGCGGCACTCCGTGCAGGTATCCGCCGCCGGAAAAGCGTATTGCGTACGGCGCGTAGCCGTCGATGATCGTTGTGCCGTCGGCATAGTACAGGAATTTATCGCGGCGCTCGATTGCCATGAAATCTCCGAGCGGGGTCGGCAGTGCATAAAAGCTGGTTTTGCCCGTGGATACATACGACAGCGATATCAGTTTCCATACGCCGTCCTCCAGTTGAAACACGCCTGCATTCTGGGCGGCGCGGTCGACCACAATCGCCTGTGTCAGGCTTTGGATGGCTGTGTTCCTGGACAGGTACTTGTCGGGAACCCAAAGCGACTGGTCGAAGGACGGGAAATAGATTTTGGTATAACCCTCGTATTGCTCTTCTACTACGCCCAGCATGCCGTCCGGAACATAACGGAACTCCGAGGAACTGTCCGGAAGCATGTAGCCCGGCGCGCTCTGGTAGCGCTGGTAGCCGTAGGAGTCCTCACTGCTGCTGTGCGGGTGCTTGGGCGGATTGCCGCTGGCGTTTTTATAGTTTGCGATATAGACTGTCCTGCCGGAATCCATCACATGCCTGAGCCTGTTGACGTGCGCGAGCATCTGCTGCACATCAAACGATCTGGATATGCCTGTGGATTCGCTGATATACCCGTTACGCGTTTCGCCGCTCTTGGTCCACTGAACATAATACCAGACCTTGTCGTCCGCTTTGATTGTTGCAAGCAGCTGTATGCGCTGTCCGTAGGACAGCGTTCTGAGCACTTCGGCCTTCGAGGACGGCTCCCGGCGTACGTTGGCGCTCTTGAGCGCAACAAAATAGTTCGGGAATACATCATATTTGTCATAGCTAAGATCAAACACGGCATCCGCCGGCCAGTGATCATTGTACAGGTCTACGACCGGTCTCCCGTCGATCATATCGAGTGCCGGTGTCGGCTCGGGCGTCGGTTCCGGCGTGGCCGCGGGCTCCGGCGTCGGACTGGGCCCGGGCTCCTGCTGTTGTGCCGATACAGGCGCGGGCGTGGCTTCCGCCTCCATTGAGACCGGCGCAGCCGTCGGATCGGTGTCTGTTCCGGCAGCAAGCGACGGCAGCAGGCAGCTTTCAACGCAGCCCCATATGGAAAGGCCGATGATCAGTATTACGGACAGAACCAGAGTAAATAGCCGGATGCAATGCATCATTTATATAATCCCCTCTATATCCATGTAAATGATATTTACTGTTATGACAGTTACTATTCTATCGAAAAACTGCGGATTGTCAAAGCCGTCGGGCTGAAGATTGCATATTAATATATTATATTTCTGGCAATCTCCGGCTATTATTATATGCAACAGCTGCGCCGGCCCATACAATGGCCGCGGTATGAAATGTCTGCATGTTTTTATTGCTTCCGTCAGGCATCGGCCGGCCACTCTTCCCTCAGCATGGCATAGGTATAGGTATCATTCCAGATCGGATTGCCCTGCTTATCGAACTTAAAATATACGCTTTGCTTCAGGTGCGCCTCGCGGCGCATTCCGAGGCGCTCAAGCAGGCGCCAGGAGTTCTCGTTTTCCGGGTTGCACATCGCAATGATGCGCCGGGCGCCGTACTGCGTAAAACCATGCTCTATGATACGCCGGCAGCTTTCCGCGGCGTAGCCGTTTCCCCAGTATTTCCTGTTGAATACATAGCCAAGCTCCCAGGTCAGGAATTGCTCGGGCCGCTGCTGTTCAAAATAGATGTTTCCGATCAGCTTGCCCGTGTCTTTCAGGCAAACCGCCCAGAAGGCCTGATCGCCCGCGCGCCTTGCCGCTTCATTTTGGCTGGCTTGCTCGTCAAATACGTCATAGGGCTCGAATTGAACGACGGCCTCGTCCGACAGGTATTCGAACAGATCCTTCCAGTCATCGGATTGAAACCTGCGTATGGATAGCCTGTTTGTAGTGAATGTGCACATAGAATCTCCGAATGATTAATTGATATGACGATTATACTATAGCAAAGCATCATTAATAAAATGAAAATAAATTATAAACAAATGAGCTGTTTTGGGTTTTCTGCCGTCACAGGAGTGACAGCTGTTCCCTGCGGTGCCCGGATTTGAAACCGGACACGATGTCATTCATATGATAGCGGATTCCAAGCCTTTGGCACTCGGCAGTAAACAGTGCGCGAAGCTCGCGTGCGGCGGGGCTTTGGCATGTGTATGCGCCGTCATAGAATTTTCCGTACCTGCTTTTTAAACCGGGAAATGCTTCATCCAGCCTTGCAAAATAATAATCGCGCTGGTTTGCGCGCAGCGTGACCCCGAACCAGGGGTATATGTGCGCTGCGCCCGCCTCGCGGGCCAGACGCACGACAGCCAGTATATTTTCGGCAGAATCTGTGACAAGCGGCAGTATCGGCATCAGCAGTACGCCGCAGGTTATGCCGCGCTTTGACAATTCGGCGATTGCGGCAAAGCGCTTCGAGGATGGCGGCGCATATGGCTCGATGATGCGGCAAAGCGCGTCGTCCGCCGCGGTAATGGTCAGATTGCACAGCACCGGCGAATGGGACTTTATTTTCTGGAGCAGATTGGCGTCCCTTACTACCAGATCGCTTTTTGTGGACAGCACGACACCGAAACCATAGATGTCGAGAAGACCCAGCGCTCCCCGCGTCAGCCCGAGCTCCTGCTCGTACGGATTGTACGGATCGCTCATCGCGCCTGTTCCGACCACGCCCTTTCTGGTTTTTGAAACAAGGTCGCGGCGGATGATATCAAGCGCGTTCGCCTTGGCCCGCACTGTGTCGAAGTCTTCGACATGGTAGCACTCGCTGCGGCTGTCGCAGTAGATGCAGCCGTGGCAGCAGCCCTTGTAGATGTTCATGTTGTAGTCCGTACCGAACCAGGAATCGTTCCTGGTCCGGGTGACGATCGTTTTTGCGGGTATGTAGTCCATGAATGCCCTTTCATCAATTGAGGACATAGTGTTTTATCGGTTTGGAATATGCAGGGGCCGATGCGGGCAGCAGCCCCTGCCGGCTGCACAGCCGGTTTCGGCGATGAAGGTAAAACCCTACTCCTTCCAACGCTTCAATGTCGGCATAAAGCCGTTCATCATTTGTCTTGCGGCTTCCTCGGTCATTCCGGGATTGCCGGATACCACATGCGGCACGCAGAAGTCGATCATTTCCTGCAGGGTCATTTCCGAAGTGAATTGCCCGTCCTTGTAGCAGTAGATGCAATAGTCCTCGTTTTTTGTACTGTCGGCGTTTGTGGCATAGAGCTCCGGGCTGCCTTCCATAGGCATGCCGCAGCTTTGGCAGAATTTTGTGCTTGCATTCATAGTGAGACCTCCAAATGATTCGATGTAATGCAATTGTAAGGCCCGTAATATGACAGCGGCACGGCAGGTTAACAATATTTCCCCAATGCTTTTTCGAGCCTTGCCTTTATGTTGTTCCTGACGCTTTCGGGCGAAAGCACCTCGGCGCAGCTGCCGAAGGACAACAGGTAGCCGTAGACCCATTCGTCCTCGGGGAATGAGACATTGGCGACGAAGTCCCCGTTTTCGAGCGGCTCGATGCGGTCCTCGTCAAATTCGTCGTACACCCTGTAACTCAGCGACGCATCGATTTTGAGCCTGATGTCGACAATGTCCGGGGCCGGGGTCTGGGCGGCCGTTTGCAGTGGATCCGCAAGGTGCCCGGGTTTTTGCTCAAATGTTTCGTCGAGGACTTCGATATTGCGCATGCGCGTGAGCTTGAATATGCGGACATCCTGCTTCTGACGGCAGTATGCGCGCAGATACCAGGTGTTTGATTTGAACCACATCTGGAGCGGCTCGGCGATGCGGCTCGTTTTCTGGCCGTAGCTGCTGTAATAATCAAAACGCAGCGGGTGCCTGCCCGTCACGGCATCGCGTATGCTTATAAACTTTTGCTGCTGTGTGTTGCTCCAGTCCGAAAAATCAATTTCGATCCAGTTTGTGTGCTCGGTACCGAAAAGCGCGCCGAGCTTTGACAATACATGATCGGCGCCGGGGTAGCTTGTCGCGTTCAAGCCCTGCAGCGCGGCGATGATATCCCGCCGGTCTTCCTCGGAAAGCACGGATTTATTGAGTACAAAGCCGTCGACCAGGCTGATGCCCCCGCCTTTGCCCTTGCTTGCATAGATCGGTATCCCGGCTTCGCACAGCGCTTCGATATCGCGGTAGATCGTGCGCTGCGACACCTCGAAGTGCCCGGCCAGCTCCCCGGCGGTCGTCCTCTTTTTATTGAGCAGTATGTATACGATTCCAAACAGGCGATTGATCTGCATATGCATCTCCGGCCATCATTATAGTATAATAATGAGACATATGCATGTCATATTATGAGTATTTGTTGCAGGGGATCCTGCTGCAATTAACTAGCTATGTGTTATTAAGAAGAGCTTATTTGATCCTCGCCTTGTATGATACGACCTTGCCGGCGATGTAGAGCTTGTTCGGCGATTCAACCTGTATGATATCGTACTGGTTGTTTTCCGGCACAAGAAGGATCAGACTGCCGCTTTTCTGGTATCTTCGGACCTGATACCTCGGTTCCCCAGAGTACGCAAACAGTATGATATCGCGGTTTTCGGGCTCCAATGCCCGGCTGTCAGTCTGTTCCGGGAATTTTCGAAAGGATTTTATTTCAAGCAGCGCGCTTCTCGGTATCAGCGGCTCCATGGAAGTGTCGGGCATAAAGTAAAGTTCGTTGCTGTACAGGTAGCTGAATACTTCCTTTGTCCCCAGGTTGTAGAATTCCTGCGCGCCGTCCGTGTCCGGCGCCTTTTTGTTCGAAAGCTCGATTCCGGCGTATACCGCGTAGTTCAGCGCCGACAGCCGCGTCATGCGGTCCCTGTCAACAAAGGAAGCCGCCTTCAGGCCAAGCTTGTCCAGCAGCCCGGTTAATTTCATGGCGGTTTTGCTGCATACCTCGAAATAATCCCGGACGACTGCCGGAGCCTTTTCGATGTAGCCCTCCAGTATCAGGTCGTCGCTCGGGGAGCTGCATGCGGTGCATATTGCCCTTGTCACCTCTTCGGATGCGGGCGGGAGCTTGCCCGAGGACAGCTGGCTGATGTAGGAGTGGGAGATCGGCGCACCCTGCGCGCTGCAGCGCAAGGCTATGTCGCGCAGCGACAGGCGGCTCTTTTTGATCATGTCGGATAATAATTCATGATACGGCATATAAAAATTATTATATACCCGTGCAATGGCGGTTGTAAACAGAAGCAGGCTGCATCATACCAATATATTGCAGCATAGAGATATCCGTTAAGGGCTTCGGGGCAACTCATATTTTTGCCCGGATTCTTGAAAATAATATTGAACTTGCACCTAAATTATAGTATCATATGATATAGGTCAAAGAAAGTCAAAGCCATGCCGGAAGGAGGGATGCATCACTTGAAATACAAGGATTATTACAGCGTTCTGGGTGTGGATAAGAGCGCATCGCAGGACGAGATCAAGAGAAAATACCGGACGCTTGCAAAAAAGTACCATCCGGATGCCAATAAGGGCAATAAAGGCGCCGAAGAGAAATTCAAGGAAATCAGCGAAGCCTACGAGGTGCTGGGCGACGCGGAAAAGCGAAAGAAGTACGACAACTTCGGCAGCGAATACAATTTCCAGAACGGGTCCGACTTTGACCCGTCGCAGTTCGGATTCGGCAGCGGCGGCCGATATGAGTTCAGGACTTCCGGGGCCGGAAACCACAGCGATTTTTTCAACATGTTCTTTTCCGAAGGCGGCATCAATCTGGATGACCTGTTCGGGTATTCGGCGGGCGGAAGAAGCGCCGCAGGCGGCAGGGGCGCGATGCGGTTTCCCGGCGAGGACATCGACGCTGAGATCGAGATCACGCCTGAGGAAGGCGCAAAGGGCTTAAAGAAGCAGATCGCGCTTCAGACGCAGCAGGGTGTGAGAAACATCACCTTCCAAATACCCAAAGGCGTGCGCGAGGGCGAGAAGATCCGGCTGAAGGGCCAGGGCTATCCCGGGCATAACGGCGGCGCACCGGGCGATTTGCACCTGATCGTCAGATTCAGGCCGGACGGCCGGTTCGAGTTGGACGGCAACGATTTGAAGACCGAAATCGAGCTGTTTCCGTGGGATGCCGCGCTCGGGGCCAAGGTGCCGGTCGATACCCTGGGCGGCAGGATCATGGTCAATGTGCCGCCCGGCATGCAGTCCGGCGGCAGGATCAGGGTCGCGGGCAAGGGTTATCCGCGGCGCGACGGCAGCGCCGGGGATCTGTACATCCATACCCGCATCGTCAACCCAAGGCACATGAACGGTGAGATGAAAGCGTTATATCAAAAACTGAAGGATTTATACAGGGCTTAAGGCAGGGAGTGATACATAGATGGATTTGGAGAAATTTACGCAGAAAGCAGTGGCGGCGCTGTCGAACGCCAGAGAAATTGCTGTCAGGATGGGCCATCAGCAGCTGGACGGAGAGCATGTGCATTTGGCGCTTGTCCGGCAGCAGGACGGGCTCATTCCAAAGCTGCTCGGATATATGGGAATCGATGTAAACCGGTATGCGGACGAAGTCGAGGCCGAGCTTGAAAAGCTGCCGGCCATACACGGCAGCGCGGCATCCGATGTTTATGCCAGCCGCAGGTTCAACCAGCTTCTGGTGCATGCGAATGACGAAGCCGCGCGCTTTAAGGACGATTATACGAGCGTCGAGCATCTGTTTCTGGCGCTTTTCAAGGAGCGGAACACGCCGTCGCAGGCGGTATTGAAGCGCCACGGCGTCACCGATGAAAGCTTTATGGCGGCTTTGGGCAAGGTGCGCAGCAACCAGCGGGTGACATCGCAGAACCCCGAGGAAACCTATGATACATTAAATCGCTTCGGGCGCGATCTGGTCGAGCTTGCGCGCCAGGGCAAAATCGACCCGGTGGTCGGCAGGGATTCGGAGATCCGCCGCGCGATCCGGATTTTGTCCAGAAGGACCAAGAACAACCCGGTCTTAATCGGCGAGCCCGGCGTCGGAAAGACGGCGGTCGTCGAGGGATTGGCGCAGCGCATACTGCAGGGCGACGTGCCCGAGGGCATGAAGGATAAGACGATCTTCGCGCTGGATCTGGGCGCGCTGATCGCGGGCGCGAAGTACAGGGGCGAGTTTGAGGAGCGCTTAAAGGCCGTATTGAATGATGTGAACAAGTCCGAAGGCCGCATCATACTGTTCATCGACGAGCTGCACAACATTGTCGGCGCGGGCAAAGCCGAGGGCGCGATGGACGCGGGCAACATCCTAAAGCCGATGCTTGCGCGCGGCGAACTGCACTGTATCGGCGCGACGACGCTCGACGAGTACCGGCAGTACATCGAAAAGGACGCGGCGCTCGAGCGCCGTTTCCAGCCGATCATCGTCGACCAGCCGACCGTCGAGGACACGATCTCGATCCTGCGCGGCTTAAAGGAGCGCT